>Ga0209294_1000184_pt1 | contig 10561 bp, 10 predicted proteins | sample LowerColdCreek_FD_184128 | JGI IMG/M metagenome (GOLD analysis project Ga0209294, IMG submission 184128) | Groundwater microbial communities from Cold Creek, Nevada to study Microbial Dark Matter (Phase II) - Lower Cold Creek (SPAdes) (version 3) | ecosystem: Environmental > Aquatic > Deep... | reverse complement strand
GGAATAAAAATAGGCACGAAATTATTTTTAAAGAAGCATTAGAAGCTTTAAAAAACACTTACATGCACAGGTTTCGAATTGTGTATGTGTTAAGCCAAGAAGTAACGGAAGCAGCCCTAAACCACGGAAGAATTGACGTAGATAAATGTGCTTTTATTTTTAATAAATTAATTACTCAAAAAATAGATGAGTATTTTATTTGTGGTCCATCAGAAATGTTATTTGCGGTTAATAATTACTTGCTTAGCAAAGGCGTAGAGCAGTCTTCAATACACTTTGAATTATTCACAACTGCCAACAGCAAAAAGGATGTTTCAACCCAACAAGCACAGGTAACAACCGAGAAAAGTAATGCTAAGGTTACCATCATTCAAGATGGGCGAAGCTTAATTTTTGATACAGTACTTGGCGTTAGTAATATATTAGATACCGCACTTGGTAATGGGGCAGACTTACCATATGCTTGCAAGGGTGGCGTATGCTGTACTTGCAAAGCCAAATTAATTGAAGGAACAGTTGATATGGAAGTAAACTATGGCTTAGAAAAAGATGAGCTAGAGAATGGCTATATACTTACTTGCCAAAGTGTACCAACATCGCCAAGCGTGGTAATAAGCTACGATGTTTAAAAAAATAAATATGCAAATAGAATTGTTGAACAAAGAAGAATATTTTTTTATAGGTGTTGCTGGTACTGGTATGAGTGCATTGGCACAATATGCTGCCGGTATTGGAAAACGTGTTAGCGGATCGGATAGATATTTTGCTAATAACGAACCGAATGATACAAAGGAAAAGCTTGAGGCCGCTGGCATTAAATGCTTTCCACAAGATGGTAGCGGAATTACTAATAATACGCAGCTAGTAGTAATATCTACTGCCGTAGAAGCTTCAAATGCAGAATTGCAAAAAGCAATAAGCTTAGGAATTTTAGTAGTTAAAAGAGCCGACTTGTTAGCAGCTTTTTGTGCTAGTAAAAAAACAGTTGCTATTGGCGGTACAAGTGGTAAAAGTACCACATCGGCTATGTTATTTGATATATTAAGCTATGCCGGCTTGCAACCAAGTATCATTAGTGGTGCTGGTCTTGTAAGGCTACAACAGCAAGGATTAATAGGCAATGCTTGGGTAGGTAACGGCGAGTGGTTGGTGATTGAAGCAGATGAAAGTGATGGATCAATTGTTAATTACTATGCGGAAATTGGGGTGCTACTTAATATAGATAAAGACCATAAAGAGGTGGCGGAACTACTACCAATTTTTCAATTGTTTAAAAATCACTCCAATCAATTTTTTGTAAATATTGGCAATCAGTTGGCGGCTCCGTTTGCCGATGGGCTAACTACCCGTTTTTCAGTGTATGGGGAACAAGGAGAAGCCAATTACACCGCAACCGCATTTAAGCAAGATGGCTTTGAAATGCATTTTTTAATTAATAATACTGCGTTTCAACTAAATGCGTTGGGCAAGCACAATATGGAAAACGTATTGGCGGCAGCTAGTGTAGCAAATAGTATTGGCGTTAACCTAAATACAATTGCAGCAGGAATAAAAACTTACAAAGGAATTTATAGACGCAACCAAATAATTGGTAAAAAGAGTGGGGTATGGTTAATTGACGATTATGCCCACAACCCCGCTAAGGTGGCAGCCGCTATTAGGGGTGTGCAACCATTAGCAACAAAAGTAATTGCATGGTTTCAGCCGCATGGTTATGGCCCTACAAGGTTTTTAAGGAACGATTTTGTAAGTGAAATTGCAAACGCTTTAAGGCCTAATGATGAAATATGGATGAGTGAAATATACTACGCAGGTGGAACTGCTGTAAAAGATATTTCTGCATCGGACCTAATTGCTGATTTATTGGCTAAAAATTCAAAAGCCTTTTTCGTAGAAGATAGAAATGATTTAATAAAAACTATGCAAAATCATTTCACTTCCGATACGGTTTTGTTATTAATGGGTGCTCGAGACCCTAGCTTGGATAGCTTTGCAGCACAGGTGTACAGCGAATTATAATTTTATTAAAATAATTATATATAGTAATTTGTAATACGTATAATTATTAATAATAGTAACTTCCAAGCAAACTGCTACTAATGGTTAAGATACTCCCCAGCGAAAAATGGCAAGAAGTTAAAATAAGTAAGCGAAAAAATATTAGAAAGCGCTATGCAATTTCTAACCAAGGTAGGGTAGTAAGCTATACTACAGAAATAAAGGAAGGTACCCTACTAAGCCAAGTTAGTGATAGCCATTTAAGGCTTAGGGTAAAAGTAAATGGGGTGCTAAAGAACTTATCAGTAAGTAGATTGGTAGCAAAATATTTTCTTGAAAAGCCAGCAACAAATGAAAAATTTGTTATCCATAAAGATGGTAATTCTCAGAACAACCATTACAAAAACTTACAGTGGGTTAGTAAGGCAGCAATGTATGGCTTCATTAACAGAAATACAAGTGCAGCGGAACAACAAGTAAAAATTGCGGGTGAAAAATGGGTAGTGCTAGCATTGCCCGAAACCAAAAAATTGCAGAATAGCTATGCTATATCTAATAAAGGAAGGCTAAAAAGTTTTACTGAAAATATTCAAAAGGGAAATATTTTAAAAACAGCATTGCATAAGGCAGGTTATCCAATATGGCGGTTTAAAAGTGCAAGTGGCTACCATGCCTTTTTAATTCATAGGTTAGTTGCAAGTAATTTTTGCAAGCAGGCAAGTATTAATCACTCCTTTGTTATTCACTTAGATAGGAATAATGGTAACAACGAAGCCAGTAATTTAAAATGGGTTACACTTGCTGAGCAGCGAAAATTTGCTAGCGAAGGGCCAGCTGCTAAGGCCGCAATTAAGGCTTTACACGAAACCAATTTAAAACGGGGTATTACCTATAAATTGAATGAAGCAAAAGTGCAGAAAATTAAAACAGCACTTAATAGCACTACCAAAAAAGTTACTCAACAACAACTTGCAACTAAATACAACGTTAGTATTATGCAAATTTCAAGAATAAAATCGGGTGAAAATTGGGCTTGGGTAAAATAAATTTTGTTGAAACAGTTACTTAACATCGGTTGAATATTTATACCAAATTATAAGTACGTATATATTATAAAATAGCTTTATTGGGGTACTCATTTTTTTGAGGTAAGCACCTTTTTCTTGCCTTCATCCGTTTTGGCGAAGCTTCTTTTCATTACCTTAATATAGTTAACGTTTCGCACCCTTAATGCACTCCAATCTTCGTTAATTGATACAAGCCTAACAGGCTCAAGGTTATAAGCTACTAAGCTATCCCAACCAGTATCTCTGTTAATTCCTTCTTTGTATTTTTTGCTACTTCCTTTAAGGTAGCAATACCATATTGGTGCATCCTTAGTAACAATAGGCATAGTTTGGGCTAAATACTTATCTACTTCTTCTTTTGTGTATACAAAAACAACTAAAAAATCAATTTTTATTAACTTGTTTAGGTTGTTTGCAATAGTGGAATGATTTAAGAAACCCTGAAAAAGTGGCAATACATCAGCAGGTGTATTTATTAAAGCAACATCAAGCTGATTTTTGTAGTTTAGTTTTGTAAGCAAGGTTTGTCCATTTTTCATTTATCCATATTTTACTGAATATCATTAAAAATTACCAGTTATATGATAATGCAATTTTTTAAAAAATGTAATCCTTAATTTAGTAAAAAATAATTTTATGATAGTTACTACAACTAATGCAATTGAAGGGCAACCTGTGCAAACTTATATGGGTGTAATATCTGCCCAAAGTATTATTGGTGCCAACTTTATGAAAGATATTTTTGCAAGCTTCAGAGATTTTGTGGGTGGTAGAAGCGAAACCTACGAACGAGTAATTGAGGAGGGCAAGCAAAATGCTATGTCGGAGCTTACGCAAAAGGCAGCAAGTATGGGAGCAAATGCTATACTAGGTGTAGATTTAGATTTTGAAACAGTTGGTGCAAATGGTAGTATGTTAATGGTGGTTGCTACTGGTACTGCGGTAAGAATATAATTAGTAAATAGTAGTTAATATACAAAGAGGGCTGTTGCATTTTGTATGATAACAGCCCTCTTTAACTTAAATATTAATATTCCGTTTCATCATCCCAAATGGTGCTTACTACCACCTTAGTTGTTGGTACTAACAATGATGCATCTACCTTTTCTCTATAAGTATTTTTTGCTCCATCAAAAACTATAGAAAAAGTATCATCAAAGTTCACATCGGCCTCAATTAGAATGGTTTTTTTAAACTGCCTATTGGTATAGATACTTGTGTAAATAGTTTCACCGTTTTGGTTAACTACTTTAAAAGTACCATTATCATCTGCGCTTGCTGGTAAGGCTACGGCTAAGTACACACCCTCCGCAGTTTTCTTTAGAAATGTTACCTGCTTATTATTTTGGGGCTTAACTACTTCGTTGTTGGCAATAGCACCAAACATGCTTACTAATGCTACCAATGTTACAATCTGCTTCTTCATTTTATTTGTTTTTTATAGTGAATAAAATGGCAGCAATTTCTGTTAGAGATGCGAATTTATAAAGCTTATATACTATCGCTTGTTAGTATTATTAATCCTTTGGAAAACATTAACACTCAAAAAATTATTACTGTATTACTGGCTTGCTAAGCAATTGCCACAAAGTATCTTTAAGTTGCGTTAGCCCTAAATTGGCAACGGAAGAAATAAATAAATGAGGAATTTCACTTGGTAACTCCTTAGCAATTGCAAGCTTAAGTTCTTCATCCAACATATCACTTTTACTTATTGCAATTACTTTATCTTTCAACAATAACTCTGGGTTATAGGCTGCTAACTCGTTATGAAGTATTTGAAATTCTTTTGCATGATCGGCACTATCGGCGGGAATAAGAAATAGCAAGGCCGAGTTTCTTTCTATATGTCTTAAAAATCTATGGCCAAGTCCTTTGCCTTCGGCAGCACCTTCAATAATGCCGGGTAAATCGGCAATGCAAAAGCTTTTACCGTCTCTGTAAGCCACCATACCTAATTGGGGTATTAATGTGGTAAATGCATAGTTGGCAATTTTTGGTTTTGCAGCAGTAATTACACTTAATAAAGTACTTTTTCCTGCATTAGGAAAGCCTACTAAGCCCACATCGGCCAATACTTTTAATTCTAAAAATTTATATCCCTCTACACCAGGTTCGCCTGGCTGTGCATGCTCTGGTACTTGGTTGGTAGAAGTGGCAAAGTTTGCATTTCCTAATCCGCCTCTGCCGCCCGCAAGCCAAATAATTTCTTGACCGTGTTCTAAAATTTCGGCTTCTATCTTTCCGGTTTCCTCATCTTTTGCAATGGTACCTAGTGGCACATCTATAATAATGTCTTTACCGTATCGGCCAGTGCAGTTGCTTTTGCTACCTGCCTCACCATTTTCGGCAATTACATTTTTAAAATAACGTAGGTGAAGTAGTGTCCACAAATTGCTATTTCCTCTTAAAATTATATGTCCTCCTCTTCCACCGTCACCGCCATCTGGGCCACCCATTGCAGTAAGTTTGTTACGCATAAAATGACGCATACCTGCACCGCCGTGACCGCTTTTTGCAAAAATTTTTATATAATCAATGAAATTTCTATCAGACACGTTTATTATTTTAAAATGGCGGCTAAGGTACTTAATTATCGGCAGTATTATTTTTTATAGCGTTCCAAGTGCTATATAAGCTTTCTTGTGTAGGTCTACTCAAGGGCATCGTTGTTAAAGCTTCGCAAGGTTGCCAGTGCAAATGCATTTCGGCGGGTAATGCCTTGTACAGGTTGGTGCCTGCAGTTTTCCATGCCATCATTTCATCGGTTACTACTTTAATTTTTTTTGCTGGGTTGCCCACAATTAAGCTTCTTGGTTCGTATACTTCATCGGCTTTTATAAATGATAATGCGCCAACTATACACTCATTGCCAAGTATTACATTATCCATAATTACCGCATTCATACCTACCAAACAATTTTTGCCAATATTGGCACCATGTATAATAGCGCCATGCCCAATATGTGCGCCAGCTTGCAAAGTAGCAGTTGTGCCAGGAAACATATGAATTGTACAGTTTTCTTGCACATTGCAGCCATCTTCAATAATTACCGCACCCCAATCGCCACGTATAGCAGCGCCTGGACCAATATATACATTGCTGCCAATTACTACATTTCCGGTAACAGCGGCTTGTGGATGTATAAATGAAGATGGATGTATTACAGGTATAAAACCTTTGAAAGCATATATCATATACAGAAAATTTATAAAAAAAAGGCTAGAACGAAATTACGTTCTAGCCTAATATTATGTAAAGAGAATTGCTTGTTATGGTGCAATAAGTCTGAATCCATTACCGTGAATATTAGCAATTTCTAATGCGGTATCTTCTTTTAAGTACTTTCTTAATTTGGCAATGTACACATCCATGCTACGACCATTAAAGTAAGTATCACTACCCCAAATTTTCTTTAACGCCCTTTCTCTTGGTAATAAATCATTCTTATGGTCTGCTAGCATTTTAAGCAGTTCACTTTCTTTTGGCGAAAGTGTATTGCTGCTACCATTAATAGTTAGCTGGCGAAGTTTTGGGTTAAAGTGGTAAGCGCCAAGATCGTATTCTTGGTTTTCTGTTTCTTTATTTAACTCCTCATTACGCTTAAGAATTGCCTTTATTTTTAGTAGTAATAATTCACTATCGAATGGCTTGGTTATATAATCGTCTGCTCCTAAGTTATAACCGGTTATAATATCTTCCTTCATTGTTTTGGCACTAAGGAAAAATAAAGGAACTTCTTGGTCAATGTCTCTAATTTCTTCTGCTAGGGCAAATCCGTCCATATTGGGCATCATTACATCTAACAAACAAATATCATACTTCTCTCTTTGAAAAGCTGCCAAACCCAATCGTCCGTCTCTTTCAAGGGTAACTTCGTAATCATTTAATTCTAAGTAGTTTTTAAAAACCATACCTAAATTTTGATCGTCTTCACAAAGCAATATTTTGTACTTTTTTGCTTCCATGTTTTATTAGTTTTATTGTGTAAATTAAGCTAAAGAAATGTTGTAAAACTCTTAAGATAAAAGTAATTATTTGTTAAACAATATATTGGCTAGCGGTTATTACTTAATTGGCTTATCGGTAAGTGTTTTTAAAAAAGCAACTAAGTCGCTCTTTTCCTGTTGTGTTAGGCCTAATGGCTTGGCAAGTAAAGTATCTACATTAATTGGGTTTGGTACAAATTTTTTAGGATCGTTGTAGTAATCAACCACCGCTTCCAAAGTAGCAAACATACCATTGTGCATGTATGGTGCGGTAAGTGCAATATTTCTAAGGCCAGGCGTTTTAAATTTACCAATATCGCCTTTGTTTTTTGTTACCTCATATCTGCCTTTATCTGTTAAGGTGCTTCCATTAAATAAGCCAATATTTCGGAATTCATCGCCTGTATAATCAGGTGTAAAGTGGCAATCAAAGCACTTAGCTTTATCGCCCACAAATAGTTTTCTTCCTCTTTCTTCTGTGGCAGAAAGCAGGGTTGTATCATCAAAAGATTCATCCATTTTACTACCACTGGTCTCCAAACTTTGCTCGTATGCTTGCAAAGCATTAGAAAGATTGGTAGCATTGGGGGGTTGCTTAAAAACTTTATAAAATAAGTTTCGGTATTGGCTGTTATTATTTAGTCTTTGTACTGCTTCTTTAATTGGTAACCCCATTTCATTAGGATGAGAAATAGGCATTAAAGCTTGTGTAGCTAAAGAAGCCGCCCTGCCATCCCAAAAAAAATAAGGTCTGCTTTTCATATTAAGTACCGATGGGGTATTCCTTGAAGTAAGCTTACCATAAATGCCCGTGCTAAGAGCAGCAGTATCGGCAAATGCAAATGCTGGCTTATGGCAACTTGCACAACTTATAGTATAGTCTTTAGATAAAATGGTATCAAAAAATAGCTTTTTTCCAAGCGATGTTTTAGAATAAACGGTTGGAGTGTAAAAATATGCACTACATATAATGAAGCATAAAAGAGTAAGTGAAATGATTAAAAACCTATTCATACAGTAAAAGTAAAAACAAACAACTAAAATGTAATTAGTCACCTATTTATAATGTATTAAAAGTAAATGCGTACGTTATGCCTAGTTAACTTATCAAAAATCTGTAAATTTTATAAAGCAAATTTTTTAAAACCCATAACCATAATACTTTATTAAAAATTGAGGTAAGTATATATGTTGGGTTGGCTTGAAAGAAAAAATTATATTGCCCTAAAATATACCATATGCCCACTAAAGAACTTTTTATAGAAGCGGTTACCAAAGGATATACTTTTAAGGGAGAAGCGGCAGTATTAGGCTGTGGAATGATAAATGGAGTAGTAGAAAAAGAAGCAGTTGTGAAGCTACCATTAAGAACCATGAATAGGCATGGATTAATAGCTGGCGCCACAGGCACCGGGAAAACTAAAACCCTGCAAGTAATAAGCGAAATACTTAGCGATGCTAGTGTGCCGGTGCTAATGATGGATATAAAAGGCGACCTAAGCGGTATTGCAATGGCAGGTGCTAGCAACCAAAAGTTGGAAGAAAGATGTAGCAATTTGGGCATAACCTATAATGCTAATGGCTACCCCGTTGAGTTACTAACGCTAAGTAATGAAAATGGGGTAAGATTAAGAGCAACTGTTATTGAATTTGGCCCCATATTGTTAAGTAAAATATTAGGGTTAAATGATACGCAAGCTGGGCTAGTTAGTATGCTGTATAAATACGCAGATGATAATGCACTGCCATTGCTTGATTTAAAAGATTTTACAAAGTTGCTACAATTTGCTGGCGATGAAGGCAAGCAGGAAATAGAAAAACTTTACGGAAAAATATCTACCACTAGTACAGGTACCATATTAAGAAAAGTGATAGAGTTACAGCAACAAGGAGCAGATATATTTTTTGGGGAGCCAAGTTTTGATGTAAACGATTTAATGCGAATACATAATGATGGAAGAGGGGTAATTAATATTTTACGGGTAACTGATATGCAAAGTAGGCCCAAGCTGTTCTCAACTTTTATGTTACAATTATTGGCAGAGTTATACGCTGTATGCCCTGAAGAAGGCGACTTAGACAAGCCCAAACTAATACTATTTATTGATGAAGCCCACCTGCTTTTTAACGAAGCATCTGATGCTTTGTTAGACCAAATAGAGACTGTTATTAAATTAATTCGATCCAAAGGGGTTGGAATATTTTTTTGCACTCAAAATCCGCAGGATATACCAGCACCTATATTAAGCCAATTGGGGTTAAAGGTGCAACATGCCTTAAGGGCTTTTACTGCTGCTGATAGAAAAACAATAAAACAAGCCGCCGAAAATTTTCCATTATCGGACTTTTATAAAACAGACGAATTGCTTACGCAAATGGGAATAGGCGAAGCCATGATAACCTTACTTAATGAAAAGGGTATTCCTACACCATTGGTACATACCATGCTGTATCCGCCAAAAAGCCGGATGGACATACTTACCGATGCGGAAATAACCAACATTGTGAATAATAGTAAATTGGCTGCTAGGTATAATAAGGTTATAGATAATGAGAGTGCATACGAAATACTAAATAAAAAAATAGCAACAGCAACCCAAGAACAAGCAGTTGAAGTGGCAACTGAAAAAAAGGCAGATAAAGAGGAAAGTTTTTTAGATAATCCAATTGTGAAACAAGTAGGCAGAACCGCTGCAAGCATACTTACCAGAACATTGCTTGGGGCCTTGGGATTAACGGCTACAAGTAGCCGTAAGAAGAAAACAGGATGGTTTAGTTAGCCACACCATGTAATTAAATTATTAAAATTTTTTATTTTTTTCTCTTGTTCTAAGAGGGTAATTATTTGCCAAAAGTTTCCCTTACTTATAGGTTGTAGCGCCTGCAAAAGATATTCTGTAGTTTGGGCATTTACTTCAAGGATGCCCTTAATTACTTCAATTTTTTGGTTAACAGATATTGGCGTTAGTGCTTTCCTTTTTTTGGTGATGCAATTATCACAAATGCCGCAAGGTGGTGTGTTATTATCGCCAAAATAGCTATTAATTATTTGGCTTCTACAATTGTTGCTACTGGCGTAAGCCATCATATTTTTCAATCTATCTTCATAGGCTGCTTTACGCTTAAAGTAAGCGGCTTGGTTAATGTATAAATCGTTGGCAATAACCTTATTGTGCAAAAAAAGTATTTGAGGTGTATTTTTTTGAGGATAATATTCTAGTACGCCTATATGGGTAAGTTGTTGTAAATGCTGTGTAATAAGCTCAATTGATTGCTTGGAAAGTTTTGCTATTTGTGCCTCATAAATAGGTACTTCATTGGTTAATATGCCTTCATAGGTTCTTAGTACTGTTTTTAATGTATTATCGAGTGCTGGATAATTTTCTTCAATATCTCTAAAAGAAGATCTATTGCCGCACACATATATTTTAGAAGGGATAAATATTTGTTCTGAAAACTGAATATAGCCCTCTTGTTCTAAGGTTCTTAATACCTGGGTGGCTGTT
>Ga0209294_1000181_pt1 | contig 10578 bp, 8 predicted proteins | sample LowerColdCreek_FD_184128 | JGI IMG/M metagenome (GOLD analysis project Ga0209294, IMG submission 184128) | Groundwater microbial communities from Cold Creek, Nevada to study Microbial Dark Matter (Phase II) - Lower Cold Creek (SPAdes) (version 3) | ecosystem: Environmental > Aquatic > Deep... | reverse complement strand
AGCCTCACCGAGCGCGAGCACGAGGTCATGGCCCGGGTGGCGGCCGGCAAGCTCAACAAGGTCATCGCCGACGAACTGCACGTGTCCGTGCGCACGGTCGAGGTCCACCGCGCGCGCGTGTTCGCCAAGCTGGGCGTGAGGTCCGCGGCCGAGGTGGCGACGCTGCTGGCCGCGCGCTGAGAGGCGCCATTGCGAGGCGTGGCTCCCTAAGCCGGCGCAGCGCGGCCCAGTCATGGGGCGGGTTTACCAGTATTCCGGCCTTTTTGACCTGGCATGGGGTTTGCACTAGTGGAAATACCGAAGCAACCGGCTTCGGAGCCCTTTAGGAGTACCCCACCATGACCACCTGGACCCATCTGCGACCGCTCACCCTCTCGGCCGCTCTGCTCGCAACCCTCGCGCTCACCGCGCCCGCGAGTGCCCAGGAACCCACCGTGCCCGCCGCATCGGCCCGGTCCATGCTTCGCCTCGCCCAGGGCGAGTACCTGCTGGACGACGGCCGCACGCTGAAGGTCCACGTCGGCAGCAGCCGGCTGGGCGTCGCGCTGGACGAAAGCCCGCTGGAGGCCTGGAAGGCCGAGAACAACGAACTGCTCGTCAGCCCCGACGGCCTGCGCCGCGTGCGCCTGTACCGCAACGCCGATGGCAGCGTCGACCGCGTTGCGCTGGAGACCGACCGCGTTCGCTGAGCCGCACGGCCAGGCCGGGCTCGGCTGCTCGATCAGCAGCGGGCCGGCCCGCTTCACGGCGCGAACGCCCCATCGGCATCAGCGCGCCGCCGTGAAGGCCATCACCGCATCCATCACATCGTTCGCGCCCGCGCCCATCAGCGCGTCGAGGGAGGCCACGCCGTGGTCTCCCCCGCGCACCCGCCTGAGCAGCAGCCGGCCGGCGCAGCTTGTCCAGGTGTCGACATTGCCGGATGTCGTGAACCCATCGCTGTCGAGCAGTTCGCCGCAGACGAGTGTCGTGCGCGTGCGTTGCTGCTGAAGCTCGCCGATCACCACCGTGTTCACCCACGCGGCCGTTGACGACGCCACCACGGGCGGGCTCAGCTGCCAGGTCGCCGCATCCCAGGCGCCGGTGGTCTGGATCACGCTGTCGCGGTCGCCCATGATCCCCATGTAGGGCGCTGCCGCGCTGCCCGGCGCGCAGGGCGTGCCCGGCTGCTGGAAGGCGGCCGACGCCGGCCCGGCCAGCGAGACATAGCGGTTGAACGTGGCAGGCGACTCGCACCACATGCGGTTGGTCATGACGCCGCCCATGGAGTGGCCCATCAGCGTGATGTCGGCCAGCCCGTACTCGCTGCGCACCTGGGCTGCCAGCGCCTGCAGGAAGGCCTTGTCGTCCTGGCCCGAGGTCATCGCATGGTTGCTCCAGGTCGTCGCACCCGGGTTGCTGGCGATGTGCTGGCCTTGCGGCACGACCAGCGTCACCTGGTTGGCCGCCAGCCAGGCCCAGTTGATGGTGCTGGCGCTGGTGACGCTGGCGCTGGCGTTCAGGCCCACCTGGTAGGCCACCGCGTTCAGGTTGCCGCCGCCGCCGTGCAGCAACACGACGGCGCGGGTCGCGCCGGCCACGCGGTAGACGTTGACGGCATGCGGATGGCCCGCCACGGTCATGGCCACGAGCTGGTGGGTCGCTGCGGGCGGCGGGCTGCTGTCGCTGTTGCCACCGCCGCCGCCGCAGGCCGTCAACAAGCTGGCAAGCAGCGCCAGCCCGCAACGCACGGAGTCTTGATCGGTCGTCATCCTGTGATTCAGCGGCGCGGCTGGCCGTCTGCCCAGGCGGCGCGGATCTCGCGACCACAGTCCACCGACGCCGCGCCCGGCCGCTCGCCGCCGTCGCTACCCAGCGCGCCGCTGCGCTGCTCGCGTGCGACAAGGCCGTAGAAGCGCTTGTCCGCCGTGACCCAGGGATAGAAGCCGAACGCGCCCGGGCTGCTGAACGCGCCGTCGCCGACCTGCGGGTCGTCCTCCACCCAGTGGCCCAGGCTGTAGTGCCAGCTCTCGGTCTCGGGGATGGGCGTCTTGACAGCCCGGTACGGGCAGGTCTGCGGGTTGGTGCAGACGGCCCGGCGGCCGAGCAAGGCGCCCAGCTGCAGCTTGTCGTCCAGCAGCGCACGCAGGAAGTGGCTGTAGTCCGCCGCACTGGTTGCGCCGCCGCCGGCCGGCATGGCCTGGCTGTACGTCAGGCGCCAGTCGGGGCCCAGCGCCGGCGCGAGCGTCTGCCGCAGGGCCAGGCCCAGGCCATCGGCCTCCAGCGACCCCAGGCCCATCAGCACCGCATGCTTTTGCATGTGGCCGCCGTTGTAGTCGAAGCGGTTCTCGCTGGCTGGGTTGAGGCGCCCGCGCCCGTTCAGCAGGCTCTCCTGGCAGGCGGCGACGCTCTGGTTGGGGCGGCACACGCGGTAGTGCGTGTAGCCGGACTGGAAGTGCAGGAACTTCACATCCTCGGCCGTCAGCTGGCCCTGGCGCCGCTCGGCGACGAAGGCGGCATACAGCCACTTGGACGCCGAGGCGATCGCCATCTGCGTGTCGCGTGCCGGCGCGTTGTCGCCGACCTTGCCGCCAACCAGGGGCTGGGTGGCATTGCCGATCTCCCAGTAGAAGGGCTGAATGGCCACGCAGGCGGCGGCCTTCTCGGCCGTCAGCCGGGCGGCGGCGGCCCGCTGGCGTGGCAGTGTGTCGGCCTGGGCCAGCAGGGGCGCGGCGGCCAGCAGTGCAAGGAGGATGGGTTTCATGGGCATGTTGCAGCAGCGAGGGTGCCGGCATGCTGACCGGCGCCGGCCGTGCAAAGGTTGCCGCGCCGGTTGCAGTGCTTGCAGGCCCTGACAGCACGCCCGGGCTGCAACGCTTTGTCATGGTTTTCCGGCGGCTTGGCGGGGGCGGCGGTCCCTAACATGCCGGCATGACTTCTGCGCGCATCCTGATCGCCGACGACGAGGCCGAACTGCGCGGCCTGCTGCTGCGCTACCTGACCGAGCACGGCCTGAACGTGCGCGCCGTGCCCGATGCTGCCGCCGCCGCCCAGCTGCTGGCGCGCGAGCGCTTCGACGTGCTGGTGCTGGACCTGATGATGCCGGGCGAGGACGGCCTGTCGCTGTGCCGCCGCCTGCGCGGCCAGGGCGAGACGGTGCCCATCCTGATGCTGACCGCGCGCGGCGAACTCGTCGACCGCGTGCTGGGCCTGGAGATGGGCGCCGACGACTACCTCGCCAAGCCCTTCGCGCCGCGCGAGCTGCTGGCGCGCATCCAGGCGCTGGTGCGCCGCCAGCAGCAGTTGGGCGCGCATCTCGGGCCGGCGGGCGAGGCGGCCGTCAGCTTTGGCCCCTTCGTGCTCTACCCCAGCCAGCGCCGGCTGGAGCGCGACGGCGTGGCGGTGGAGATCAGCACCGTCGAATTCAACCTGCTGCGCGCGCTGGCCAGCCAGCCCAACCGGCCGTTGGGCCGCGAGAAGCTGCTGGCGCTGGCGCATGGCGACGAGCACGGCGTCAGCGACCGCAGCCTGGATGTGCAGGTCATGCGCCTGCGCCGCCTCATCGAGGCCGACCCCGGCCTGCCGCGCCACATCCAGACCGTGTGGGGCCTGGGCTATGTCTTCCTTCCCGAGCCCGACGCGCGATGAAGCTCGGCCTGTCGACGCTGTTCGGCCGCAACCTGTGGCTGATCGTGGTCCTCATCGTCGTCGGCCAGGTCATCAACGCGCTGGCCTATGGGCAGTTCATCGCGAGGCCGCGGGTGCGCCAGTCGGCCGAGGCGACGGCACGCAGCCTGCAGGCGGTGGCCGACAGCGTGAGCCTGTTGCCTGAAGACCAGCGCGCCGGCGTCGTGGCCCGCTTCAATGCGCGCGCCGCATCAGCGCTGGAGGCGCCGCGCCGCGAGCGCACCTCGCTGCTGGAGCGTGCCTTCCTGGCCGAACTGGGCCGCCAGCTCGGTGTGGCCGACGGTGAACTGCAATGGCGCCGCGAGGCCGGCGGCCTCATCGCCGTGCGGCTGCCCGGCCTGCGCTTCTGGCTGGTCACGCCGTCCGTGCAGCCCGCGCACCGGTTCGCGCGCACCTGGATCACCGCCAGCGCCGTCAGCGGCGTGCTGGCGCTGCTGGGAGCCTGGCTCATCCAGCGCCGCATCAACCGGCCGCTGGCCCGGCTGGTCGAGGCGACGCAGGCGCTGGGTGCGGGCCGGCGCCGTGTCGTGCTGCCCACCGACGGTCCGGCCGAGACGGCGGCGCTGGCGAGCGCATTCAACGACATGGCCGAGGCCCTGGCGCGTGACGAGGAGGAGCGGCTGCTGATGCTGGCCGGCCTGTCGCACGACCTGCGCACACCGCTGGCCAAGATCCGCCTGGCCAGCGAGCTGCTGCGCGATGCGGGCCAGGGCGACAAGGACCTGCTCGACACGCTGGACCGCAGCCTGCACGGGCTGGACGGCCTGCTGACGCAGTTCCTGGACTACGCGCGCGCCACCCATCCGAGCGAGCAGGACGTGCCGCCGGTGGACATCGAGCTGCGCCAGTTTCTGGCCGAGACGCTGGCGCTGGCACCGGGCCTGCCGCAGCCACAGCTGGCCGACAGCCCGTCCGTTCACCAGCGCGCCCGGGCGCAGGCGCTGCGCCGGCTGGTGCTCAACCTCGTCGTCAATGCGCAGAACCATGGCGCGCCGCCCATCGAGCTGGCCTGTGGCAGCGAGGCCGGCGCGGCGTGGATCGAGGTGCGCGACCGCGGCCCGGGCATCGCGCCGGCGCGTGTCGACGAGCTGAAACGCCCGTTCCAGCGGGGTGATGTGGCGCGCGGCGGCAAGCCGGGCTCGGGCCTGGGCCTGGCCATCGTCGAGCGCATCGCGCGCTCTGAGGGCGCGACCTTGCAGCTGCTGCCGCGCGACGGCGGCGGGCTGGTGGCGCGCGTGCAGTGGCTTACTGGGCCGTGATCCTCACCGCCACGGTGCCGGTCGATGTCTGGCCCAGGTTGTTCCTCAGCGTGAGGGCGAGGTTGTAGGTGCCCGTCACCGGCTTGGCCCAGTTCAGTGCGATGGCGCCGCTCGTGGCCGAGAAGCTCATGCCGCTGGCGGCGCCGCTGATGCCGATGGACAGCGACGTGGCACCCGGGGCGCTGTAGCCGATGCGGGCGCTCAGCGCCTTGCCCGCCACGCCGCTGAGGCTGGTGGTGGTCAGCTTGGGCGCGGTGCCGGTCGTCGTCGTGGTGGTTGTCGCGGTCGTCGTCGTGGTCGTGGTCGTGGTCGTGCTGGAGGTCGTGGCCGCGCCCAGGCTGGTCAGCAGCGACATCGCGTTAGGCGTGCCCCAGCCGGTGGGGGTGTCGTAGCCGGTCCTGGCGGCGCAGGTTGTGCAGGTGCCGTTGCTGCCGCTGGCCACGTCCTTGAAGGCGGCGGCATAGGCCGTCGGCACGGCACCGATCTGCTGGTAGAGCGCCGCGTGCGGCTGGCCCAGCACCGTCTTGCCGCCGGCCACGCGCACGGCGTTGGCCATGGCGATGAGGCCCGCCCACTGCGGCGTGGACAGGCTGGTGCCGCCCGCGCTGATCCAGCGCACCGCCGTCGTGCCTGGCGCGATCACCGCGACGTACTGGCCCGAGTTGGGGTTGGCATTGAAGGCCACGTCGGCCACCGCGCGGCGCGCGTAGCCGCCGATGCTGCCGCTCTGGTAGCTGGGCAGCGCCACGTAGGCGCTGGTGCCGCCGCCGGTGCCGGTCCAGGCGGTCTCGCTGCGCGCGGCGCCGCTGTAGGCCAGCGTCGTGCCGCCCACGGCGACCACCTTGCTCGACACCGACGGCCAGGACACGGCCGCCCCGTTGTCGCCGGTGGCGGCCAGGTAGGTCATGCCGCTGGCGGAGAAGACGCCGTCATAGCTGCTCGTCCAGCTGCCCTCAGTAGCGCCAAAGCTCATGGACACGACGCCTGCGCCCATCCTGTTGGCCAGCGCCACGGCGTTGGACAGGCTGGCCACGGAGGGGTCCGGCGCCTCGATGAGGACGATGCGGGCCCGTGGTGCGATGGCGTGCGCCCATTGCACGTCCAGCGCGATCTCGGTGGCCCAGCCGCTGTCGTAGGCCGGCGCCTTGGCCGTGAGCGCGCCGGTGGTGGTGCTGTAGGCGATGACCAGCTCGCAGCCGGTGCCGGCCGCCGCCAGCGGCAGCGTGGCGTTGGCCGCCAGCGTGCGGGTCGTGCAGGTGGGCAGGCCGAACTTGGCGTTGAACGCGGCCAGCTCGGCCACGACGTTGGGGTTGTGCCTGGCGTTGACGATGTAGATGGTCTGCCCGGCGCCGAGCTGGGCCGGCGCGGCGGACAACGCCGGCAGCGCATAGGCGGCGCGGACCTGCGCCGGCGTGTAGGTGGTCACCGTCGTCGTCGCGGCCATCGGCACCGCCTCGCCGCTGCTGGCGGCCAGCGCACGGCGGCGCTGCGAGTCGTCGTCCAGCGCCTGCAGCGTCAGGCCCTTGGTGGACATGCCAGCGGCAGCCTGCGTGCGATGCGGCTCGGCGGTGGCGCTGATGTCGGCGGGGGCGTCCAGCTCGACGGCGGCGATGTGGAAGCTGGGGCCAGCGTCCAGGCCGTCGGCCGGGTCGAGCTCCACGCTGAGCGCGACGGCGCTTGGGCCTGCGCCGGTGTCGGTGCCGCTGTCACCGCCTCCGCAGGCGGTCAGCGCCGCAGCGGTCAGCAGGCTGAGGGTCCAGGGAAGGCGGGTGCTGCGCATGGCCGATGTCTTGCAGTGAAGAGGGCCACGCATGGCAAGACCTCAGGTCTTGGCGGCCCCGCTGCCATGGCACCGAAGTGCTGTAGGCCGGAAGCTTTGCGTCCCCGCCTTTCGACGGGTTTGCCCTCTGGGTTGTGAAGAGGGCGAGCGTAAGCAAATGTCACGACGCGTGCCTGCCGAAGTGGCGCATGCCCGTGACTTCTGCCACGCGCGGCCGGCGTCCCGTGCAGGCCTGGCTGCGGCTCATGCGTGCGCTGACGCGATTCGCCCGTCCAGCCCCCGCCTGCTGGGCCCCGGCGCCTAGAGTGCCAGCCATGGACACACCCAACCCCCTCGCCCACGGCAACCGCTTGCAGCAGCGCTACTACCGCTGGGCGCTGCCCTACTACGAACGCATGGGCCGGGACGACCCGGTGCTGCGCGAGCGCGTCGAGCTGGCAGACATCTACCTCTACACCCGTTCAGGCCTGGGCGCCTGGGCGGGCTGGTGGCTGGTGCTGTTGGGGGGCGCCTGGGCGCTGCAGGGCCGCGGCATGCCCTGGGGCGCCGCATTGGGCGTCAGCGCCCTGGTCTGGATCGGGCTGAGCTTCGTCTTGCTGACCGCGTGGCTGGCCCCCCAGAAGGCGCCACCCTCCCAGTTGGTGAGCAAGTTTCTGCTCGGCGCTGCTGCCGGCGCTGCCGCCACGTCCGTGGCCCTGTTGGCACTGCGCGGCGTGCCCGAGAAGCTGGACGTCGCGAGTCTGCAGCGGGCGTTGTTCGTGGTCGGCCCGCTGGTGATCGGCGCCGTGCTGTTGCTGTCTTTCGTGGCCCGCGCGGGCCAGGCTGCGCGGTCGCGCCAGCTGGCCCGGCTGCAACTCGTCGCCGAGCGCGACGCCGCCGCGCGCGCGGCCGCCGAGGCTGACCTGCGGCTGCTGCAGGCGCAGATCCACCCGCACTTCGTCTTCAACACGCTGGCCACGCTGCAGCACTGGGTGGACCGCCGCGACGAGCGGGCCGGCCCGCTGCTGCGCGAGCTGACCGGCTTCCTGCGCCGCAGCACCGAGCTGTTAGGCCGCAGCGTCGTGCCGCTGGCCGACGAGGCGCAGGCCGTGCGCCACTACCTGGCCATTCTGACGACGAGGCTGGACGGCCGGGTCCAGGGCGAGGTCCACATCGCGCCGGGCCTGGAGGCCGAGCCGCTGCCGCCGGGCCTGCTGCTCACGCTGGTGGAGAACGCCGTGGAGCATGGCCTGGAGCCCAAGATCGGCGGTGGCCGCCTGACGCTGGCCGCAGGCCGCGAGGCCGACGGCCACTGGTGGCTGCGCGTGGACGACGACGGCCTGGGCCTGGCGGACGATGCCCAGGACGATGTCGGCCTGGCCAACCTGCGGCAGCGGCTGAAGCATCATTTCGGCGAACGGGCGCGCTTCACGCTGCAGCGCCGCGCCGAAGGCGGCACGCGCGCCGAAATCACCATCGATGAGAAGCCATGACCCGACTGCTGATCGCCGACGACGAACCCGCACCGCGCGAGCAACTGGCCGATGCGCTGGCGCTGGCCTGGCCCGAGGCCAGCATCGTGGCGAGCGCCGAGCATGGCGCGGATGCCTGGGACCAATGGCTGGCCCACGAGCCTGACGTGTGCTTCCTCGACATCCGCATGCCGGGTCTCTCGGGCATCGACGTGGCGCGGCGCATCGCCGGCCGCTGCCCGGTCGTCTTCGTCACCGCGCATGGCGACCATGCGCTGCAGGCGTTTGATGCCGGTGCGGTGGACTACCTGGTCAAGCCGCTGGACCCGTCGCGCCTGGCGCAGACCGTGGCGCGGCTGAAGCAAACGCTGCAGCGGCCCGCACCGGCTGCGGACAGCTTGCAGCAGCTGCTGGCCCAGCTCGCCGGCCAGCAGCGCCGCCCGGCCTGGCCCGACACGCTGCAGGCCGGCGTCGGCAAGGAGGTGCGGCTGATCCGTGTCGAGGATGTGATCTATTGCGAGTCCGACAGCCGCTACACCCGCGTCGTCTACAGCGAGGCCGGCAAGCAGTGCGAGGCCTTGCTGCGCACGCCGTTGAAGGACTTGCTGGCCCAGCTGGACCCCGCGCGCTTCCAGCAGGTGCACCGCTCCGTCGTCGTCGCCAGCGCGCAGATCGCCAGTGCCGTGCGCGATGACGACGGCGGCATGCGGCTGCGCCTGCGCGGCTCGCCCGACACGCTGAACGTGTCGCGGCCGTTTCAGGGCTTGTTCAAGGGGCAGTGATCAGCCGCCCGGCTGCTGTACCGGGATCCAGACCTTGAAGCGCGTGCCCACGCCGAGGTCGGACTCCACCTCGATGCGTCCGCCGTGCTTCTGCACGATGGAGAAGGACAGCGACAGACCCAGGCCCGTGCCCTGGCCCACCGGCTTGGTGGTGAAGAAGGGCTCGAAGATGCGCCGCCGCACCTCCTCGGGCATGCCGCTGCCGGTGTCGCTCACTTCCACGAACACCCAGTCGCCTTCTGCGCGGGTCGTGAGCGTGATGACCCCGCGCTCGGCAATGGCGTGCGCGGCGTTGACGATCAGGTTCATGAACACCTGGTTGAGTTGCGCGGCGATGCAGCGCACCGGGGGCAGCGCGCCGTAGTCCTTGCGCACGTCGGCCTTGTACTTGACCTCGTTCATGACGACGTTGAGCGTGGAGTCCAGGCCGGCATTGAGGTCGGCGTCCTGCCAGTCGGCATGGTCCACGCGGGAGAAGTCCTTCAGGTCCTGCACGATCTTCTTCACGCGCGACAGGCCTTCCTCGCTCTCGCTGAGCAATTGGGGCAGGTCTTCCTGCACGAAGTCGAGGTCGACGGCCCGGTCCAGCTGCATCAGCTCGGTCAGCAGCTCCGGTGACAGACTCTGCTGCTGCAGCTTCAGCAGTGTCAGCAGCTTGAAGACCGGCTCGACATAGCCGCGCAGCGATCCCAGGTTGGAGCTGACGAAGCCGATGGGGTTGTTGATCTCATGCGCCACGCCGGCGGCAAGCTGGCCGATGGAGGCCATCTTCTCGGCCTGCAGCAGCTGGTTCTGCGCCTCTTCGAGCCGGCTGTTGGTCTGTTTGATGCGCTCGTAGTTCAGCTCCAGCTCGCTCTGCACGCGCCGCACCTCGGTGCGGTCCTGCAGCAGCCACCAGACACCGGCTTCAGGGTCCGCAGGGTTGGCCAGGTAGGCAATGATCTGCACCCACAGCGGCTCGCCGTTGAAGGTGCAAAGCTCCAGCTCGTGCAGCAGCGAGCCGCCCTTGCCGAGCACCGGGTAGGCCACTTTGATGAGCGCGTGGAAGGCGTCGTCGTCCTTGAACAGGCGCCGTGTCGGCAAGCCGTGCGGCGAGATGTCGCCCAGCCCGAACATCTCGATGAACTTCTTGTTGCCGCGCTGAATGCGGTGGTTGGCGGTGGAGATGATGCCCACCGACGCGTTCTCCAGGAAGGCCTCCAGCTCGTGGTGGGTGCTGAGCAGTTGGGCCGTCCGGTCGGCCACCATGTTCTCCAGCTCGTTGCGGTGTCGGCGCAGCTCGTGCTCGGCCTCGCGTTGGCGCGTGACGTCCTGCAGCGTCTCGATGGCGCCCACCATCTCGCCCTGCGTGTTGATCAGCGGCGCCGCGGTGAAGAACAGCCAGCGGCCCTTGTCGCCCATGTGCGGGAAGTAGCTCTCCACCTCGTAGGCGCTGCCCAGGTGCTGCGATCGGGTGCACTTGCTGCCGTAGTGGCGCTCGCAGTCCTCCTCCATGCGACCGTCCAGGATGAGGTCCGCCAGCATGGGCCGGGGTTCCGGGAAGAAGGCGCGCCAGGCGTCCTCGCCGCCCAGCATGTCCGAGGCTTCGCGCTGGGTGAGCTTGGCGCAGGCCGCGTTCCACTGCGTGACGCGGTGCGACT
>Ga0209294_1000173_pt1 | contig 10623 bp, 9 predicted proteins | sample LowerColdCreek_FD_184128 | JGI IMG/M metagenome (GOLD analysis project Ga0209294, IMG submission 184128) | Groundwater microbial communities from Cold Creek, Nevada to study Microbial Dark Matter (Phase II) - Lower Cold Creek (SPAdes) (version 3) | ecosystem: Environmental > Aquatic > Deep... | reverse complement strand
CCTTCAACTCGGCCTGGATGTGGGCGTAGAACGCGGCGGTGCTGGTCATGGAAGCTCTCCTGGCGCAGAATGCACTAAATCGAACGGCGTTCACTATATCGAACGCTTGTGCATTGAATCAAGCTAAAAATGAGTGACATCGATCTTGCCCAACCGCCCCAAGTCGGGGAAGCCCTGGCGCAGCTGCGCGCGCAACGGCAGCTCACGCTGGACGAACTGAGCCGGCGCGCGGGGGTCTCCAAGTCCATGCTGTCGCAGATCGAACGCGGCCAGGCCAACCCCACGGTGGCCGTGGTGTGGCGCTTGGCGCAAGCGCTGGGCGTGGAGCTGAGCACCCTGCTGGAAGGCGCCAAGCCGAACGAACGCGGCATCGAACACGTGGCCGCCCATGCCACGCCAGGCCTGAACAGCCCCGACGGGCTGGCGCAGCTGCGCATCCTGGGGCCCATCGAGCTGGCCGGCCAGTTCGAGTGGTACGAGCTGACGGTGCAGCCCGGGGGCGTGCTGGCCTCGCAGGCGCACGAGCCGGGTTCCCGCGAGCACCTGAGCGTGCTGAGCGGCGAACTGCGCGTGACGGCCGGCGAGCACCGCCAAACCGTGGCCGCGGGCGAGACGGCCCGCTATGCGGTGGACCAGGCCCACGCCATCGCGAACACCAGCAGCGCGCCGGCCGTGGCGCTCTTGGTGGTGATGCACCCCTGAGTGGCGGTGCAAGGTGCGGCGTTTCAGGCGCCGAGGTCGGCGTCGCGTGGCACCGGGCTGAAGCCGAGCAAGGCGGCCACCGTGCAGGCGTCCCAGCCCGCGCCGTGCCACAGCGAGCGCAGGTCCGGGTGGCGCGGCGCCAGCCAGCGCACCAGCAGGGGCGCGGCCAAGGTTTCGTGCGGGTTGCGCAGCAACACCAGGCGCTGCGCGCCGCTTTCTTCCAGCCGACCGACCCAATCCAGCGCCTGCAGGCTTTCGATCACGGGCGACAGCTGCAGCGGGTCCACCTGCAGTTGCTGCGCCAAGGCCAGGTCGGTGGCGCCGGCGGCGCCGCGGCGCTGGCGGGCCCACAGCTCGCGCACCACGCCCAGCGCCAGGCCGAACTCCACGCCCGGCCCCGGCGCCCGCTGCATCAGGCCCTGCACGAAGCCGGGCGCGTTGGCCGCCAGCAAGGCGCCCAGCAGCACGATGACCCAGCCCAGGTAAATCCAAATCAAAAAGATGGGCAGCGTGGCGAAGGCCCCGTACAGCGTGGCGTACGTGGGCACCCGTGCCAACCACCAGGCCAGGCCCAACTTCGCCAGCGTGAAGCCGGCCGCCACGAACAACGCGCCCAGCAGCGCATGGCGCCAGCGCACGTGGGTGTTGGGGATGAAATGGAACAAGCCCGCCACCGAGGCCGTGAGCACGAAGAACTGCACCACGTCCAAAAAGGTTTCCAAGCCCCCGGGCAGGTGCGCCACCAGGCCGCGGTTGGCCGACACGGCGTAGCTCGTCAGCGCCAAGCTGCCGCCCAGCAGCAAGGGGCCCAGCGTCAACATGGCCCAAAACACCAGCACGCGCTGCGCGATGGGCCGGGGGCGGCTCACCCGCCAGATGGCGTTGAGCGTGCGGTCGATGGTCAGCATCAAGGCCAGCGCCGTGACGCCCAAGAACGCCGCGCCCGCCGTGCCCAGGCCCCGGGCCTTGCCCGCGAACTGCGTGATCCAGCGCATCACCGGCCGGGCGATGTCGTCGGGAATCAGGTTGGCCAAGAAGTACTGCTCCAGCGCCTTCTGGAAGCTGGCGAACACCGGGAAAGCGGTGAACAGCGAAAACACCAGCACCATCAGCGGCACCAAGGCAATCAGGGTGGTGAAGGTCAGGCTGCCGGCGGTTTCGCCCAGGCGCAATTCGTCAAAACGGGCGCGCAGGCCGGCGAACGACTGGCCCCAGGGCCAGCGTTGCAGCCCGCGCGTGAATCCCAAGCCCAGCCGCAGCATGGGATAGCGCCGCAGAGTGGCAATTCGAAAGTGCATGGGCGGCATTGTCATGGGCCCGCCGACAATCGCCCCCCATGGACACCGCCTTGCCGACCCCCCCCAGCTCAGCCTCCGCCCTGAGAACCGAACCCAGCCCCGCCGAGCGCAGCAGCCGCGCGCTGGCCGTGGGCAGCGCCGCCTTGCTGCTGGCCCTGTGCCTGTGCTGGGAGCTGGCCATCACCGGCAGCTGGGCCTGGGCGCTGAAGGCCCTGCCCTTGCTGCCCGCCCTGCCCGGCTTGTGGCGCTACCGGATGTACACCTACCGCTGGGTGTCGCTGCTGGTGTGGGTCTACACCACCGAGGGCCTGGTGCACGCCACCAGCAGCACGGGCGCGCAGCAGTGGCTGGGTGGCGTGGAGGTGGCGCTGTCGCTGCTGCTGTTCACGGCCGTCACCCTGCACATCCGCCAACGCTTGGCCGCGGCCAAGGCAGCCAACCCCGCCACCGCCGCCGCATGAGCCGCGCCCTGGCCTCGCTGCTCGCCGAGTTCGGCGAGTTGCAAGTGCTGCACGGCGCCGAAGCGGCCGGCTTCGAGCGCGATTGGCGCGGCCAATTCCCCGGCAAGGCCCTGGCCGTGCTGCAGCCCCGCACCGTGCCCGAAGTGCAAGCCATGCTGCGCCGCTGCGCCGAATGGCAGCTCGACGTGGTGCCCCAAGGCGGCAACACCGGCCTGGTGGGCGGCTCCACGCCCGACGCCTCGGGCCGCGAGGTGGTGCTGTCCCTGCGCCGCCTGAACCGCATCCGCAGCCTGTCCAGCACCAACCTCACCGTCACGGCCGAGGCCGGCTGCGTGCTGGCCCACCTGCAAGCCGCGGCCGAGGGGCAAGGCCTGCTGTTCCCTTTGAGCCTGGCGGCCGAAGGCAGCTGCACCTTGGGCGGCAACCTGGCCACCAACGCCGGCGGCACGCAGGTGCTGCGCTGGGGCAACGCCCGCGACCTGTGCCTGGGCCTCGAAGTCGTGACCGCCGACGGCGCCCTGTGGAGCGACCTCGACGGCCTGCGCAAGGACCACCGCGGCTTCAACCTGCGCGACCTGTTCATCGGCAGCGAAGGCTGTCTGGGCGTCATCACCGCGGCGGTGATGAAGCTGGTGCCCCAGCCGCGCACGCGCATCGCCGCCTGGGTGACGCTGGCCGACCTGGAAGGCGCCGTGGCCCTGCTCCGCCACGGCCGCCAGCACCTGGGCGAGGACCTGAGCGGTTTCGAGGCCATGGCCGGCACCGTGCAGGCCCTGCTGCCGCACCTGCCTGTGCCCTTGGCACCATGGGCCGTGCTGGTGGAGTTGAGCAGCCCCCGCGACGAAGCCAGCGCGCAAGCCCAGGTGGAAGCCTGGCTGCACGACGCCTGGGCCCACGTGCCGGGCGTGCGCAGCGCAGTGGTCACCCATTCGCTGGCGCAGTTTCAAGACCTGTGGGCCTTGCGCGAGCACATCCCCGAGGCGCAAACCGAGGCCGGGGGCAACCTCAAGCACGACATCAGCCTGCCACTGTCGGCCATCCCCGCCTTCGTGCGCGACAACGGCGCCGCCTTGGCGCAAATTTGCCCCGGCGTGCGGCCCATGGTCTTCGGCCACCTGGGTGACGGCAACCTGCACTACAACGTGGCGCCACCGGTGGGCATGGGCCTGGCGGAACTGCGCGAGGCCCACGGCGAGGCCATCACCCGCTGCGTCTTCGACCAGGTGGCCGCCTTGGGCGGCAGCTTCAGCGCCGAGCACGGCATCGGCCGCCTGCGGCGCGACGAACTGGCCCGACAGGCCGATCCGGTGGCCATGGACCTGATGCGCCGGGTCAAGCAAGCGCTCGACCCGGCGAACCACCTCAACCCTGGCCGTCTGCTGCCGGATGCAGGACCACCGGCCGGCGGCCGGTGAACAAGCGCCGCACGAAGCGGTAGACCAAACGCAGGCCGATCAAGGTGATCAAGGCCTCGACGAAGGTCATCAAGAACGCCCCCAAGAACGACCAGCGCGGCACGCGGCGGTGGAACTTGGCGAACATGCGGTCCTTGGCGATCTCGATCGAGTCGTAAAAGCTCGGCACCACCAGCAGCGTCAGCACCGTGGAGGTGATGGTGCCGCCGATGATGGCCACGGCCATCGGGCGGTAGAACTCACCGCCCTCCCCGATGCCGATGGCCACCGGCAGCATGCCGGCGATCAGCGCGAAGGTGGTCATCAAGATCGGGCGGAAGCGCTTGCGGCCCGCGTGCATCAAGGCCTCTTCGCGGCCGATGCCCGCAGCCTCCTCTTGCCGCGTGGCGTCCAGCAGCAAGATGGCGTTCTTGGCCACCAAGCCCATCAGCATGATCACGCCGATCAGGCTCATCAGGTTCAGCGTGCCGCCCGTCATCAACAGGGCCAGCACCACGCCGATGAGCGACAGCGGCAGCGACAGCATCACGCCCAGGGGCGCGGTGAAGCTGTTGAACTGGATCACCAGCACGAAGTACATCAGGGCCACGCCCGACAACAGCGCCGTGATCATGGCGGTGAACACCACCTGCTGGTCGCGCGCCGAGCCGGCCAACTCCAGGCCGAAGCCGGGCGGGAAGTTGATCTTCTCGGCCAGCTTCTTGGCCTCGGCCGTCACCTCGCCGGGCGAGCGGCCCTGCGCGTTGGCGCTGACCGTGATGGTGCGCTTGCCGTCGGCGTGTTGGATCTGGCTCGGGCCCTTGCCCAGCGTGACCTTGGCGATCTGGTCCAGCGGCACCATGCGGTTGGTGCCCGTCACGGTGATGGGCAGGCGCTCGATGTTGCTCGCGTCCACGCGGTCGGCCGGGTGCAGGCGCACGGCCACATCGCGGGCCTCGCCCGTCGGGTCCACCCAATCGCCCACCTCCACGCCCGCAAAGGCCACGCGCAGCGCTTGGGCGGCGTCGTTCACCGAAATGCCCAGCTGGTTGGCCAGGCCGCGGTCCAGCTCGATCTGCAGCTCGTTCTGCGGGTCTTGCTCGGAAAAGCCGACGTCGACCGCGCCTTTGATGCCGCGCACCTGCTCGATGAACGCCTGGGTGATCTCTTGCAGCTTGCGCGTGTCGCTGCCGTAGAAGCGAATCTGCACCGGCTTTTGGGCGCCGTTGGAGAGGTCGTCCAGCACCACGTACTCGGCACCCACCAAGCGGCTCACCTTTTCGCGCAGCTCTTTGGCGATTTCGGCCGCATCGCGCTTGCGCTCGGTGCTCTTGCCGATGTCCACGTAAATGCGGCCGCCCGTGGCGTTGGGCGACGCGCTCGTGGCCTCCGTCTCGGGCAAGGTGGAGGCCAGCGCGGCGGCGGCGTCCAGCTTCAAGCGGCCGTACTCCAGGCTGCTGCTGGCAGGGGTGCGCACGTCGATGGCCAGAAAGCTGCTGTTGCCCGCGGGCAGGAAGCTGGAGCCCCCGAACTTCGCCTGCAGCACGATGGCCAGCACGAAGGTGGCGAAGGCCATCCAGGCCATGGCGCGGCGGTGGTGCAGCGCCCAGGCGATGACGTTGCCGTAGCGGTCGGCCTGGTGGTCGAACCACACGTTGAAGCGCTGCAGCCACAGGCTGATGCCCTTCTTCTTCTCGTGGTGGTAGCCCGGGGGGTCGCCCCAGTAGGCCGACAGCATGGGGTCGAGCGTGAAGCTGATCAGCAGCGACACGATGACGGAGGCGACCACGGTCAGCGCAAACGGCTTGAACCACTGGCCCGGCCCGTTGCCCATGAAGGCCACCGGCACGAACACCGCCACGATGGCGAAGGTGGTGGCCGCCACGGCCAGCCCGATCTCGGCCGTGCCTTCGCGCGCCGCGGTGATGCGGTCGCTGCCGCGCTCCATGTGGCGCACGATGTTTTCGCGCACCACGATGGCGTCGTCGATCAGCACGCCAATGGCCAGCGACAGGCCCAGCAGGCTCATGAAGTTGAGCGAGAAGCCCATCAGCCACACGGCGATGAACGCTGCCAGCACGGACGTGGGCAAGCTCAGCGCCGTGATCAAGGTGCTGCGCCAGCTGTTCAGGAACACGTACACGACGAAGACCGTCAAGCCCGCGCCAAACACCAGGGCGTGCACCACGTTGTAGAGGCTGTTGGACGCTTCCTTGCCACCGTCTTGGGTGATTTCCAAGGTCGTGCCTTTGGGCAGTTCCTTCTGGATCTCTTCTACCAGCTTGCGCGCTTCGTCGGCCACGCCCACGGTGGAGCTGTCGCGCGAGCGGGTGATGGACAGGCCCACGTTGGGGCGGCCGTTGCGGAAGCTGTAGCTGCTCATTTCCGCAAAGCCGTCTTTCACCTCGGCCACTTGGCCCAAGCGCACCAGTTCGTTGCCGCGGCGCTTGATGACCATCTGCTCGAACTCGCTGGGCGACTCCAGGCGGCCCAGCAGGCGGATGGACTGGTCTTCCAGCGTGCCGCGCACCTTGCCCACGGGCGCGGTGGTGTTCTGGGTGCGCACGGCGCTGGTCACTTCGGTGACCGAGACCCCGAACTCGCGCAGCTTGTCGGCGCGCAGCAGGATGGACAGTTCGCGCTTGAGTGCACCGTTGACGTTGACGACCGACACGCCCGGAATGCCGCGGAAGCGTTCGGCCAGCTTGTCTTCCGCCATGCGGGAGATCTCGGCGTGGTTCAGCACGCTGCTGGACAAGGCCAGCTGCAAGATCGGCTGCGCACCAGGGTCGGCGCGGTTGATGATCGGCTCGCGAATTTCGGTGGGCAGCTTGAAGCGCACCGTGGCGATGGCGTTGCGCACCTCTTCGGCGGCTTCGATCATGTTCTTCGAGAAGTCGAAGAACAGCACGATGGTGGCGCTGCCCTCGCGCGCGGTGGCGGAGGTGCGGTCGATGCCCGAGATGCTTTGCAGCGACTTCTCGATGCGGTTGACGACCTCGCGCTCAACGGTGTCGGGGCTGGCGCCCGGGTACGGGATGTTGACCACCAGCACGGGCGGTTCGATGTCGGGGAACTGGTTGACGCGCAGCTTCGACAGCGCCAACAGGCCCACGAGCATCATGCCGATGATGACCACCACGGTGGCCACCGGCTTCTTGATGCTGAAGTTGGAGAGGAACATGGCCGTCCTTCGCTTACTTGGCCGCGCGAACGACGGCCGACGCCGCGCCGGCGCCCGCTGCCACCCGCTGGAAGACCTGGCCGTCGACCAAGGTGCTCACCGGGGCGCGCAGCACCTCGTCACCCAGGGCCAAGCCCCGCTTGACCTCGATCACGCCGCGGCGCGCATCGCGATCGCCCAACTGCACGGCCGTCTTGACCAGCTTGCCGCCGGACAGCTTCCAAACTTGGGTGCTGTCGCCCTGGCGCACCACCGAGCCTTCGGCGATCACCAGCGCGCTGTGCGCGCCACTGTCCACACGGCCTTCGGCAAACAGGCCGGCCACCTGGGGCGCCAGCGTGGGGTCGGCAAAGGCCACCACCACCTCCACCTGGCGCGTGACGGCATTGGCCGCTGCGTCGATGCGCTGCAAGCTGCCCTGGAACTCGGCCGGGTCGCTGATGCCGTTGACGCGGAAGTTCACGCTCTGGCCCAGCTTCAATTCGCCCAGGCGGTCGGCCGACACGGCGCCTTCGAAGCGCATCGAGCGGGGGTCGATGACCTTGACGATCTCGCGGCCCACCTGCACCGTGTCCCCCACGGACACCCGGCGCTCGCTGACCACGCCGTCGAACGGCGCGCGCAACTCGGTACGGGTCATTTGCTGGCGGGCCGTGACCACACGGGCCTTGGCCGCAGCCAGCTCGCTTTGCGAGGCGTTGCGGCGCAACTCCGCGTCCTCCAGCGCCTGCATGGAAATCATGCCCTGCTGGCTCAGCGTGCGCTGGCGCACCAGCACGCGCTCGGTTTGTTCGGCGCTTTGCGTAGCCGCACGCAAGGCCTCTTCGGCGCTGGTCAGGTTGTCGCGAATGGCCGTGCTGTCCAGTCGCACGATCACGTCGCCCCGCTGCACACGCTCGCCGTTGTCTTTGGCCACCTGCAGCACCACCGCGGCCACTTCGGCGCGCAAATCCGCCCGACGAGCCGGCTGGATGGCGCCGCTGATCACCGGCCCGCCCAGCAAGCCACTGGCGGCCACGGTGCGCACGTCCTCCGGGGCGATCAGCAGGGACGGCAAGGCCGCCACCGCCTTGGCGTCGCCCTTGGCGCCCGGGGCGTCCGGTCGCTGGCAGGCCGCAAGCGCCGCGGTCAGGGCCAAAACAAGGGCGAGAGAGCGGGGATGGTCCAGCATGGGCGTGGCGATCGAAGGTGAAATTGCACAAGAGCTTACCCACGCCAGCGCCCGCTGACGAAAAGCATGGGACGAATGGCGATGGGCGGCGACAGATGGCAGTTGGGCCGCGTGGGCTTGCCGTGACCCCAACATGACACGGCGTCCATGGCGCGATCAGGGCACGGGCAGTGCGCCCTCAGTGCGCCCTCAGTGCGCCCTCAGTGCGCCCTCAATGCAAGGTCGCGTCCAGGTCCAGCGCGGGCAAAGCCCACACCTCGATGCCCTCGTCCTGCAAGGCCTGGAACTCGTCGGCGCTGGCCTGCCCACGGATCGCCCGCGCCGGCGCCTCTTCGGCATGGATGCGGCGCGCCTCTTCGGCGAAACGCGGCCCGACGTCGTCGGTCTCCGCCTTGAGCCGGGCCACCAGTTCTCGCCAGCCCAGGGCCGGCCGGGCAACCGGGGCATCGGTGGGCTGGGGCGCGGTCCTGCCGGGCTCGCCGGCGCCGAAATTCAAGCGCGGCGCGCTCAGGCGCTTGTCGATCTGGGTGGAGCCGCAGTCGGGGCAGGCCACGAGACCGCGCGCCTGCTGCGACTCGAAATCGTCGCGCGACCCGAACCAGCCTTCAAAGCCGTGGCCGTGCGCGCACTGAAGCTCAGCCACCCACATCGGCGGGCATCCAGTTCAAGGGCCAAGCGCCCGCTTTCCAGCGCTGAAGCCACAACAAGCCGATCAAGGTCTTGGCATCGGTCACGTCACCCTGTGCGCAGGCGGTGTCCAAGGCCTCGGGCGTCAGGGCCAGCAGCTCCAGGAACTCGCCCTCGTCCAGCTGCTGGGCCCCCGCTTGCAGGCCACGGGCGAAATAGATGTGAATGACTTCGTTGGAGTACGCGATCGCGTTGTGCAACGCACCCGCGCACGCCCACTCGGCGGCGCGGTGGCCGGTTTCTTCCAAGAGCTCGCGCTGCCCGCAGCGCAATGGCGACTCACCGGCGTCCAGCTTGCCCGCCGGGAATTCCAGCATCACGCGCTGCATGGGGTGACGGTACTGGCGCTCCATCAACAAGCGCCCATCGTCGAGCAAGGGCACCACCATCACCGCGCCGGGATGCAAGAGGTACTCGCGCTGGGCCTCTTGCCCGTTGGGCAGCAGCACCCGGTCTTGCCGAAGGTTCAGGAACTTGCCGCGGTAGACCTGCTGGCTGTCGAGCAGCTGCTCGACCAAGCCGGCGTCGGGCTCAGCCGCCATGCTGGCGGCGCAGGTAGCGCCAGGCGAAACCAGGAAAGGCGAAGGTCACGAGCAAGCTCAGCAAGGTGACGTAGAACTGCCAGTCTTGCGGGTGCCGCTGGCCGATGCGGCCCTCATAGGCCCAACCCGCCAGCAGGCACAAGGTGCCCAGGGCCAGCAATTCCAACAGCCGCCAGCCGATGGCCCGCTCGGGCCGCAACGGCCCCACCAGCAGCACGCGGGGGCTCACGAACGGGGCGTTGGCCAACAACAAGCTGGCCAACATCAAGAGCGTGATCGCCGGGCCTTGGTCCATGTCAGGGCGCGATCAGGGCAAGATGGCGCTGACCGCCAAGGTGCACCAGCCCATCACCTTGCCCGGCACCACGCCCAGCACCACGGTGCCGATGGCCAGCAGCGTCAACAAGCCCTTCACGTCCATGGGCGCCACGATGGCCTGGCGCTCCGCGGGCGGGTCGAAGAACATGGTCTTGATCACGCGCAGGTAGTAGAAAGCGCCAATCAAGCTCAACACCACCGCGGCCACCATCAAACCGTAATAGAAGGGCAGCTCGGTGGCGCCCATGGCCTGCAGGATGGCCAGCTTGGCGTAGAAGCCCACGGTCATGGGGATGCCTGCGAGCGACAGCATGAAGATGGCCATCACCAGCGCGTACCAGCTGCTGCGCTGCCACAGGCCGGCAAAGTCGCTCAGCTGTTCGGCCTCGTGCCCTTGCCGCGAGAGCAGCAAGATCATGCCGAAGCTGCCCAAGGTGGTGAAGACGTAGACCACGGCGTAGAACAAGGCCGCGCTGTGCGCGATCAAGGCACCCTGGGCGCTGCCCCCCACGACGCCACTGGCCAGGCCCAGCAACAAGAAGCCCATCTGCGCGATGGTCGAGTACGCCAGCATGCGCTTCAGGTTGGTCTGCGCGATGGCCACGAAGTTGCCGACGACCAGCGAGAACATCGCCAGCACGATCATCATCTGCTGCCAATCGGCGGCCAGCGAGAACATGCCTTCCACCAACAAACGGAAGGTGATGGCCAAAGCGGCCAGCTTGGGGGCGGTGGCGATCAGCAGCGTGGCCACCGTCGGGGCGCCCTGATACACGTCGGGCACCCACATGTGGAACGGTGCCGCGCCCAGCTTGAACGCCAAGCCGGCCACCACGAACACCAAGCCGAACACCAGAACGGCCTCA
>Ga0209294_1000170_pt1 | contig 10678 bp, 7 predicted proteins | sample LowerColdCreek_FD_184128 | JGI IMG/M metagenome (GOLD analysis project Ga0209294, IMG submission 184128) | Groundwater microbial communities from Cold Creek, Nevada to study Microbial Dark Matter (Phase II) - Lower Cold Creek (SPAdes) (version 3) | ecosystem: Environmental > Aquatic > Deep... | reverse complement strand
CCCGGGCGGGAGTTGTCGTAGGTGATGACGGAGTTGGGCGAGCGCGTGGCCAGCAGCACCGTCGGCATGTCGCGGTAGAAGTCGCTGTAGGTCACGTTGATGTGGCCGTCGATGGTCAAGTCATCGTTGGGGCGCACTTCAAAGCCGGGGTTGAAGCTCCAGAACTTGGTCTTCTCCTCCATCGGCCGGAACTCCAGCGACCAGAAGGTGTTGGCGAACGTCGCCTTGTTCAGCACGCAACCGCTGGTGCAGTCGCTGCGGTCGAACTCCATGCCGATGGGAATCGGCGTGTTCGCCCGCGTGCCGGCGTTCATCGCGTTGTAGACCATCTGGTTGGACTTTTGCGCGCCGATCATGTCCAGGTAGACGTCCCACTTCTCGTTGGGGCGCCACTGCAGGCTGACGATGCCGCTGGCGCGCTCGCGCTCGCCTTCGTAGCTCAGGTGGCGGCCCAGGCGGCCCATCAGCGCGTTGTCGATCTGCTTGATGCTGGCGCCCGGGTTGAGGCTCAGCAACATCGCGCGGTTGATCTGCGCTCCGGGCACAAGCAAGGGCCGGGCATAGGCCGGCAGCGCGTCCAGCGCCAGGCCCGAGGGCACCGTGTCCGGCGTCGACTGCGAGCCACCGCCGGTGTTGTTGGGGTTGTCAGCCGCCGTGGCCTGGAAGGACTTGAGCTGGAAGTTGCGCATGTCCACCGTCTGGAAGCCGGTGGTCTTGTACTTGGTGTTGCCCCAGGCCGCGCCAACGAGCACGCCGAAGTCGCCCAGCGTGTTGTTGTGCCAGGTGTTGCTGACCAGCGCCGAGCCCGTGTCGCTCCACTTGCCGACCTGGTCGCGGTAGTTGCCGCTGAGCGTGAAGGCCGAGCGGAAGCCCTTCTTGTCGAAGGGGCGCACGCTGCGCATGTCCACCGTACCGGCAATGCCGCCCTCCAGCACGCTGGCGCGCTGGCTCTTGTAGACCGTGGCGCTGCGGAACAGCTCCGACGGCAGGAAGTCCATGTCGACTTCGCGGTTCGCGCTGATCGTGCCGCCCCAGTGGCCGGCCGAGGCCGAGGCGATCGGTGCGCCGTTCAGCAACACACGCGTGAAATTGGCGCCCATGCCGCGGATGGAGATGTTCAGGCCCTCGCCGTCGATGGTGGCGCGGTTGACCCGCACGCCCGGCACGCGCGACAGCGAGTCGGCGATGCTGGAGTCAGGGAACTTGCCGATGTCCTCGGCGAACACCGTCTCGCTCAGGCCGATGTCGTCGCGCTTCTCCCGCGCTGCGCTCGCGAGCGAGCTGCGATAGCCGGTGACGGTCACCGTCTCCAGCGTGTTCGCCTTGGCCGCCGGTGCGGAGGCGGCACCGGCCGGCGCCGGCACACCCTGCGCGTAGGCGCAGGCGATCATCCCAGCCAGTGTGGTCGTTGCGAAAACATCGCGCGCCACACGCAAACGACGCTGCCCAGCGCCCATCGAATACTCGTTCACTCTCGTCTCCTGGTTGGCCCCATGCCGGGGTCTTTGCTGATGCTCACCGCCTGGGGGCGGCGGCTGCTTTCTGGTAGATGAACCAAATTGTTGGTAACGCAATCATTTCAGTCTAGTGCGAACCACCGACCGACGCCCTATCGTTTTCCCGATTCGTGGCAGCCAGGCCTCACGAACGATCGCGAGGCCGCGGCTCAAGGCCAAGGGCTTCGAAAAACACCCAGGTGAAACCACCCCTCCCCTGCAAGCGTTCGCCCGCGCCCCATGCGTACAGGCCCGCAGGAAGGGCGAGCCGCACGGCAGATTGCCGGGTGTCAGGCGTGGCCGGTCCAGGTGTTCACCGAACAGCCCCGAAGGCGACCGACATGCCGTGGCCGTGCGATGCGCCCCGTCAGCGACTCGAACGCGCTGATGCCCTGCAGTGGCTGTGCAAGCAGCAAAAACTGGCGTGGGGCCTGAAACCGACCACCTCGGAGCGATCAAACGCAGCCGGCATCGCGCCTCGCCGAAGCGCTGAGTCACGCCGCCTCTCGGCTTTTTGCCAGACCCAACCACTTGATATCGCTATCAAGGTCAGCGAATCAAGGATATACCCCGCCGGTGAGTGGAGTCTGCGGGAGGCGCCTCCAAAGCAGGCGACGCGCGGCGGCCTTGGGCAAGCAAGGCCGAATGCCCAGCGCAGCAGAGGTGGTCGAGCTCGATGGCGAACATCGCCCCGCGCCAACCGATTCATCGATCGTCCGACGGGCGCATTGCGCCAGCGCTGCGATGCGGGCTTGATGTGCAACCCTCGCTGTGCCAAGCAAGCGAGCCGCACTGCTGCAAAGTCGATTCACCAAAGACAAAAGGGCTAGCGTTTCCGCTAACCCTTTGTCTTTCCTACCGTGAGACCGACCCGCTGGGCCGACCTTCAAATTTGGTAGGCGCGATTGGATTCGAACCAACGACCCCCACCATGTCAAGGTGGTGCTCTAACCAACTGAGCTACGCGCCTGAAGAGCTGCGCACTATAGCAGCTTTTTCAGGCCGCCGTCCAATTCACTTGCGGCGCGCCGAGCGAACGCCCGGGATGTCGCACAGCTCGCGCAGCACCTTGGTCAGCTTGGACGCGTCGGACAGCTCCAGCGTGAAGCTCATCCACGCGGTGTCGCCGCCGCCCGTCCTCGGCTTGGCGGCGCCGCCTTGCAAGGACTGCGTGTTCACCGCGACGACGTTCATCTTCTCCTTGGCGAAGATTTCCAGCACGTCGCGCAGCAGGCCCTGGCGGTCGCCGGCCTCGACGAGCACGTCGACCGGGTAGACCGGCGCGCCCTTGCCAGCCCCGCGCGCCGGCTCGCCGCCGGCCCATTCGACGGCGATGACGCGCTCGGGCGAGCGGCGCTTCATCTCGGCCAGGTTGCTGCAGTCCGCGCGGTGAATGGCCACGCCTTTACCGCGCGTGACGAAGCCGAAGATGCAGTCCGGCGGCGCGGGCCGGCAGCAGCGCGACAGCGTCGTCATCAGCGAATCGATGCCCACCACCAGCACGCCACCACGCGCGCCGCTGCTGGCACTGCGCGTGTGCCGCTGCGCCAGCAGTTCGTCCTCATCGGCAACAGGCTCCGGCGGGCGCAGCAGCAACTCGATGTTGCGCAGCGAATACTCGTCCTTGCCCACGACCTCGAACAGCGCGTCGGCACCCTTGAAGCCCAGCCGCGAGGCCAGCTCGTCGAGCTTGAGCGCCGTCCTGCCCTCGCGCTGCAGCAGCTTCTCGACCAGCTCCCGCCCCTTGGCGATCGTCTGCACCTGCTGCAGCGCGTTGAACCAGGCACGCACCTTGGCGCGCGAGCGCTGGCTCTGCAGATAGCCCAGCTCGGTGTTGAGCCAGTCCAGCGACGGGCCGCCCTCCTTGGCCGCGATGATCTCCACCGTCTGGCCGCTCTGCAGCGGCGTGTTCAGCGGCAGCATCTGGCCATCGATGCGCGCGCCGCGGCAGCGGTGGCCGAGGTCGGTGTGCACCGCGTAGGCAAAGTCCACCGGCGTCGCACCGGGCGCCAGCTCGACGATGGTGGACTGCGGCGTGAAGACATAGATGCGCTCGTCGAACGACGGCGCACCCTCCTCTGCATCCCCGCCCTGCACCGCGTCGCGCTCCCAGGCGAGCAGCTGGTTCAGCACGGCCTTGCGGGCGCGGGCGACCTGCTCCTCGAACTCGCCCGTCGCGCTGACACCGGCGTAGCCGCGCACGCCCGCCTCCTTGTAGGCCCAGTGCGCGGCGACCCCATGCTCGGCATGGTCGTGCATATCGCGGGTGCGGATCTGCACTTCCATGACACGCTGGTCCGGCCCCAGCACGATGGTGTGCAGCGATTGGTAGCCGTTGGGCTTGGGCTTGGCGATGTAGTCGTCGAACTCGCCAGGCACCGGCGCGTACAGCTCGTGCAGGCGCGCCAGCACGGCGTAGCAGTCGGCCACGCTGGCGACGATGACGCGCAGTGCGCGCAGGTCGAAGACCTGATCCAGCGCCAGGTCCTTGCCCTTCATCTTCTTGTGGATGCTGTAGAGGTGCTTGGGCCGGCCCTGCACCTCGGCGGCGATGCCTTGTGCATGGAGGTCGGCCTGCAGCGTCGCACGCGCAGTCTCGATGCGTTGCTCGCGTTCGACGCGCTTCTCCTGCAGCCCCCTGGCCAGCGCCTTGTAGGCCTCGGGCTCGCGGAAGCGGAAGGCCAGGTCCTCCAGCTCCCACTTGATCTGCCAGATGCCCAGGCGGTTGGCCAGCGGCGCGAACACGGCCTGGGACTCGGCCGCCAGTTCCCCCGGGCAAGGCGTCTTGCTGGCGGCATACCAGCGCAACGTCTGCAGCCGCGAGGCCAGCCGCAGCAGCACGACCCGCAAGTCCTTGGAGAAGGCCAGCAGCATCTTGCGCACGCGCTCGGTCTGCTCGGCGCGCTGGTCCGACCGGCGGTCGGCGGACAGCTGGGCACCCCGTGCGGCACGCTGCAGTTGCACGAGACGGCGCGTGTAGGTGACGAGGCGGGCCTGGCTGTCGCCGAAGGCCTTGGCGACAACTTCCTCCGGCTTGTTCAGGAAGTCGGCCGCATAGACGAGGTAGGCCGAGGCCTGCAGTTCCTGCGCGGCACCGATGGCCTGCAGGATGGCGGCCACGCCGTCCGCATGGGCCAGGGCGTTCTCACCGGTGTCCAGGGTCTCGGTGAGCAGCAGCGGCTCGGCAAAGGCGCGGGCGCGCGCCATCTCGGCGTTCGAGTGTCCCGTGCTGGCGTCCAGCAGCGCGACGATGGGCGCGGTCACCGCGCCCTCGGGCATCAAGCCTGTCTTCAACTCAGAAAGTCCTTCACGATGGCGATCTGGTCGTCGCGGATCAGCGTCGGCGCGTGGCCAATGCCGGGCAGCTCGACGAGGCGGGCGCCGGGGCCGCGCTGCGTCATGGCGCGCGCGGTCTCGGCGCTGAGCAGGTCGGACTCGGCGCCGCGGATCAGCAGCGTCGGGCAGGTCAGCGAATCGTAGGCGGACCACAGCGCGGCCTCGCCAGCCGCAGCGACCTCGCGCGTCACGGCCGTGAATGGCAGCGCGATGGCCGGGTCGTAATGCAACTTCAACTCGCGGCCATCCTCGACGAACAAGGGTGCCGACAGCGCCAGCCACTCCTCGTCGGTGTGCGGGCCGAAGCCCGACGCGATGCTGCGCAGATAGGCTGCCCCGGCGTCCAGCGACGCGAAGTGCGGCGCCTTGCCGAGATAGCTGCCGATGCGCTGCAACGCCTCGAACTGGATGGCCGGGCCGACATCGTTCAGCACCAGGCGTCGGATGGGGCTGGGTGCGCCGTCCGGCCGGGGCAGGGAGGCCAGCGCCAGCCCGATGAGGCCGCCCATGGAGGTACCGACCCAGTCCACCTGATCGGCGTCCAGCCGGGCCAGCAGCGCCACCATGTCGGCGACGTAGGCAGGAATCTGGTAGCCGCTGGGCTGGCGCAGCCAGTCGGAGCGACCACGGCCGACGACGTCGGGGCAGACGACGCGGTAGCGGGCGCTCATCGCGCGGGCCAGCGCGTCGAAGTCTCGGCCCTGACGCGAAAGGCCGTGCACACAGACCAGCACCGGCGCATCCGCGCCGGGCCCGGCCCACTCCCAGTAGGCCATGCGATGCAGGCCTGTGGCATCGAGGCAATTGACGAAGCGCAGGTCGGGCTGGGTCATGGTTCAATCCTTTCGAGTCATCCTAGCAATGAGAAGGACCCCACCATGTTGAAAGGCAAGACCGCCCTCGTCACGGGCTCCACCAGCGGCATCGGCCTCGGTATCGCGCTGTCGCTCGCGCGTCGGGGCGCGAACGTGATCCTGAACGGCTTCGGAGATGTCGAGGCGCCCAAGGCCGAGGTCGCGGCGCTCGGCGTGAAGGTCGGCTACCACGGCGCCGACATGAGCAAGCCCGCCGACATCGCCGCGCTCGTCGCCTATGCGGAGGCCGAATTCGGCGGCATCGACATCCTCGTCAACAACGCCGGCATCCAGCACGTAGCGCCGGTGCAGGACTTCCCGGTCGAGAAGTGGGACGCGATCATCGCCATCAACCTCACCTCGGCCTTCCACACGACGCGCCTGGCGCTGCCGGGCATGCTGACCAAGGGCTGGGGCCGCATCGTCAACGTGGCCTCGGCCCACGGCCTGGTCGCCTCGGCCCAGAAGTCGGCCTATGTGGCGGCCAAGCACGGCCTGGTGGGCTTCACAAAGAGCATCGCGCTGGAGACGGCGACGACCGGCGTCACCGTCAACGCCATCTGCCCGGGCTGGGTGCTGACGCCGCTGGTGCAGAAGCAGGTGGACGCACTGGCTGCGAAGGACGGCGTGAGCAACGACGAGGCCAAGCGCCGCCTGCTGGCCGAGAAGCAGCCCTCGCTGCAGTTCACGACGCCCGACGAGCTGGGTGAACTGACCGTCTTCCTGTGCTCCAACGCCGCGATCAACGTGCGCGGTCAGGCCTGGGCAATGGACGGCGGCTGGACCGCCGTCTGATCACTTGGTCAACTGCACGGACCCGTTGACGTTCACCGTCACGCTCGCCTTGCCGGCCTCGGTCGGCAAGGCCATGTCGGCCGACTCCGCCTTCATGCGAGCCATGGCCATCATCGGCCGCGGTGCCGACGCCTCGTCGCTGGCGATGTTCACTTCGCCCACCACATAGCTGCCGTAGCCGAACAACTTCGCGTACTCCGACGCCTTGGCGCGGTAGCGGGCGATGGCCTGGGCGGTGATGTCCGCCTCAGCCTTCTCGCGCGCCTCGCGGGACAGGCTGTAGCCGACGCGGGCAATCGTCAGCGTGCTGATGCGCCCGGTCAGCTGGGCGATGGCCGCCGTGTCGCGGCCCTCGACCTGCAGCTCCGCACTGCCCTGCCAGCCGTTGAGCTTGCCGGTCTTGGGGTCGTGGCGCGGATAGAGCGAGAAGCCGCCGGTCTGCACGTCCACCTGGCCCGGCTTGGCGACCTTGCGCGCCTCGGCCAGCGCGGCGTCCAGCGCCTGCTTCAACGCCGCCTGCACGGCCGCCGCTTCCGCTCCCTCGCGCGTCGTCGAGAAGCTCACACCCAGCACGTCGCGCACCACCTCGGCGCTGGCGCTCGCCGTCAGGCTCAGCCGCTCCTTCGGCGCATCGGCGGATTGAGCTGCGAACGGCAGGGCGAGGGCAATGGCGGTGACGAACAAGCGCATGAGGCAACCTTTCAATGAGGGGAACCCCAGCTTAGCCGCCCATATGGCAACGACGTGTAACCCTTGCCTGCTGTCCTACAAGGTCGCATTTCAAACCTGCACACAATGGCGCTGTTACAAATCAAGGAAGCGCGATGAACAACGCCGCCAACCCCCGCCAGAACCGCATCCTCGTCGTCGACGATGACGCCCGCATCCGCGACCTGCTGCGCCGCTACCTGACGCAGGAAGGCTTCGAAGTCCTGTTGGCCGAAGACAGCCGCGCGCTGAACAAGCAGCTGACCCGCGAGACGGTCGACCTCATCGTGCTGGACCTGATGCTGCCCGGCGAAGACGGCCTGACCATCTGCCGCCGCCTGCGCGCCGCCAACGACCAGACGCCCATCATCATGTTGACGGCCAAGGTCGAGGACGTGGACCGCATCGTCGGCCTGGAGGTGGGCGCGGACGACTACCTCGCCAAGCCCTTCAACCCGCGCGAACTGCTGGCCCGCATCAACGCCGTGCTGCGCCGCCGCCCGACGCCGGAGGCACCCGGCGCCCCGAGCAAGGAGCCGATGACGGTCACCTTCGGCCCGTTCGAGTTCGATCTGGCGCTGCGCCGCCTGATGAAGAACGGCGAGCAGCTGCCGCTGACGACCGGCGAGTTCTCGATGCTCAAGACGCTGGTGCGCCACCCGCGCCAGCCGCTGAGCCGCGACAAGCTCGCCCAGCTCGCCCGCGGCCGCGAGTTCGAGCCCTTCGACCGCAGCCTGGACGTGCAGATCTCGCGCCTGCGCAAGATGCTGGAGGCCGACCCGGCCCAGCCGCGCTACATCCAGACGGTGTGGGGCGTGGGCTACGTCTTCGTGCCTGACGAGAACAGCTGATAACTTTGCGGGACAGACCGCGCGAACGCAGCGCGTAGCGCTGTCCCCAACTGACCAGGTTTGAATGGCCCGACCTCACCTCGCCCTCAACCTCTTCTGGCGCACCTTCGCCTGGCTGGCCCTGCTGCTGGCCGGCGCGGTGCTGGCCTGGCAGTACACCTTCAAGTTGCTCGAAGCGCAGCCGCGCGCACTGGAGGCGGCCGAGCAGCTGGCCGGCCTGGTCAAGCTCAGCCGCATCGCGCTGGAACACACCGACCCGATCAACCGCGTCGCGGTCATCACGTCCATGTCGCGCGGCGACACCGTGCAGGTGCGCGTGGCGGAGGCCAGCGACCGCTGGCTGCCCTACGACACCAGCCCCTTCGGCAAGAAGCTCGCGGCGGAGCTGAGTCAGGCGCTCGGGCCGCAGACGGTGGTCGCCCGCAGCGTCAACGATGTGTCGGGCCTGTGGGTGCGCTACATCGTCGGCGAGGACGCCTTCTGGCTGCGCACCAGCCCGGCGCCGCTGTCCATCTCGCTGGCCAGCAACTGGTGGTGGGTGGTCATCGCCCTGCTGGCCACCATCGTCGGCTCGGCGCTGATCGCACGCCTCATCAACCAGCCACTGCGCGAGCTGGCCGACGCGGCCGGACGCATCCGCGACGGCGAGTACGACTCGCGGCTGGACGAGAACACCATGACCAGCGAGATCCGCGAGGTCAACATGGGCTTCAACCGCATGGCCCGCGAGCTCGCCAAGCTGGAGGAGGACCGCGCCGTCATGCTGGCCGGCATCTCGCACGACCTGCGCACGCCGCTGGCCCGGCTGCGGCTGGAGACGGAGATGAGCGTCAGCGACGAGCAGGCCCGCCACTTCATGGCGCAGGACATCGACCAGCTCGACGCCATCATCAGCAAGTTCATGGACTACGCCCGGCCCAACGAGACGCAGCTGCGCGAGACGCGCCTGACCGACATCGTCGAGCGCGAGGTGCAGGGCTTCCGCGACCCTGACCAGATCCGCTTCCGCGTGCAGGTCAGCTCGGCGCTGAAGGTGTTCGTGGACGACACCGAGCTGGGCCGCGTGCTGCTCAACCTGTTCGAGAACGCGCGCCGCTACGGCCATGCCGAGGGAGAGCCGGCGCGCGTGGACGTGAGCGCCACGCGCCAGGGCGCCTGGGTGGAGCTGCGCGTGCGCGACCACGGCCCCGGCGTGCCGCCGGACCGCCTGCAGCGCCTGACGGTGCCCTTCTACCGTGGCGACGCGGCGCGCACGGCCGCCAGCGGGGCGGGCCTGGGCCTGGCCATCGTCGACAAGTCCGTGCAGCGCCTGGGCGGCACGCTGACCATCGCCAACGCGGAGGGCGGCGGCCTCATCACGGTGCTGAAACTGCAGGCTGGCTGAGCTAATCTGCGGCCCATGCTCCGGGCCCTGCTAACCCTGCTGTTGCTGACCATCGCCGCCGACAGCCGCGGCGAGTCGCTGGAGATGCTGGTGTTCAACAACCCTGGCCTGTTCGACATCTCGGCCCAGGGTGAGATCAGCGGCCCCGGCGCCCGCCTTCTCCAGCGCATCGAGTCGCTCAGCGGCGTCGAGCTGCGCCTGCGTGAAATGCCGGTTGCCCGTGTGGTGCAGACGCTGCATCAGCAACCCGGCCGTTGCGCCGCCGGCATGGCCCGCACACCCGAGCGCGAAGCCTTGCTGCACTGGGCCGGGCCAGTGGCCGACAGCGCGATGGTGGTCTATGGCCGGCTCAATGAAACGCGCGTGGTGAAGACGCCCGACGACCTGCGCGGCGCCATCATCGCGGCGCAGCGCCAGTCCGTGCCGGCGCAGTGGCTGGTGGCCCAGGGCATCCAGCTGCAGGAGGCACGCGACCCGCAGACGGCGCTGCGCATGCTGGAGGCACGGCGCGTGGACTACTGGCTGGTCAACGAGCTGCTGGCCCAGCACACCTTCCGCAGCCTGGGCAGCGTCCCCGTGCGGGCGCTGCACAGCTTCGGCCGCATCCAGGGTTATCTGGCCTGCCACATCGACACGCCGCCCGCGACCATGAACAAGCTGCAGCGCGCACTGGACCAGTTGCGCCGCAGCGGCGAGCTGGCGCCCTTCGGCGTGCGCTGAAGGCTGCCGTTGCCGCCACACCGCCGAGCCCCTACCCTAGGTCATGCGCCCGACTGCCCTGCTTGCCCTGCTGCTGAGCTTCACGGCCACCGCCGAGGCAACGGACATGCTGGTCTATCCGAATGCCGGCATCTTCGAGATCAGCACGGACGGCCGCATCGGTGGCCCCGGCGCGGTGATGCTGGAGCGGCTGCGCGAGGTCAGCGGCGTGCCGCTGAAACCCAGGGTCGTTCCCTTCGCCCGGGCGCTGCATCCCGAGAGCCTGCAGCCCGGCGCCTGCCTCATCGCGCTGACACGCACGCCCGACCGCGAGGCGCGATACCGCTGGGCAGGCCCCTGGTCCAGCAGCGTCATCACGCTGTACGGCCGCAGCGACGAGACACGCCAGGTCAAGCGCCCCGAGGACATGCGCGGCGCCAGGATTGCCGCGCTGCGCGCCGCACCAACCGCCGCCTGGCTGAAGGAGCGCGGGCTGGACGGCTACGAGGTCAACGACGTTGCCGCCGGCCTGCGCATGCTGCAGGCCGGCCGCGT
>Ga0209294_1000167_pt1 | contig 10713 bp, 3 predicted proteins | sample LowerColdCreek_FD_184128 | JGI IMG/M metagenome (GOLD analysis project Ga0209294, IMG submission 184128) | Groundwater microbial communities from Cold Creek, Nevada to study Microbial Dark Matter (Phase II) - Lower Cold Creek (SPAdes) (version 3) | ecosystem: Environmental > Aquatic > Deep... | reverse complement strand
GGCTACTACGACAGCGTCATCAGCTACGTGCGCGGGCTGACGACCATCGCCCCATCACCACCTACCCCACTGGACCTTCGCCTGTCCTATGGCTACCTGCTGGACAAGAAGATGCTGTCGGACACGGTGGTGCTGCACCCTGGCACCATTCGCCTGCTCTTCGGTCGACTCGCTGAGCCGCAGCTGCGTGCCAAGTTCAAGGTGGTGCGGCAGAAGGGCGCCTCTCTGACCAACGAGCGGATCAAGGAGGAGATCCTCAACGTCATCAACACCTTCTTCGACATCGACAACTGGGACTTCGGTGACACCTTCTACGCCACCGAGCTGATCACGCTCATCCACCAGCGGCTGCCTGCCGACGTTGCGTCGGTGGTCCTGGTGCCGGTCTACAGCACCAACTCCTTCGGCTCGCTCTTCACCGTGGAGAGCGGCCATGATGAGATCCTCCAGTCAGCGGCTGAACTGTCTGACATCGAGGTGGTGGAGGCCCTCACTCCGACAGTCATCAGGCAGTCAGCATGAAGGTAACAGAGCTGCTGTCCGAGGACGAGCTGGGGAATCTAGGTCAGACCCTTCTGCTCGCCAAGCACAACAAGATGTCACGCTCTGAGGCGGCGGCGCTTGCCAAGCGACTTCAAGGCTGGCAGTTTCTGGTAAGCAACATGTTTACCCGTGCCAACCTTCGTTGGGCAGAGGACAAGAAGACCGGCACCCTGCGGTTCATCAGCTCTGAGATGCCAGGCTCGTGGCGCAGCGGACCAGCTGCCGTGGGACGAGGTAACTTGATTGACCTCCTGCGCAAGCACGGCTTCGGAGTGGCGCGCGATGCAGCAACCGCCGCCAGGCGTGAAACGAAGATCGACAACGGACCCTACATCTACTTCTGGGGTCCTGGAACCCCGAAGCCTAAGCATGAAGACGAGTGAGCTGCTTGCTGAAAGCCAGTTCCTCAAGCACTACCTGCTTGGCAACGGCTTCTTCCTAGAGCGCTCATCAGCGACCGCGGGAGACAAAGTTGTCCTCTACAAGGTAAAGCGGATCATGCATGACGACCCGCAGTTTGCAGGCTTCGGAGGTGAGATAGCGCGTGCCATGATCAACACCACCGCCAGCAAATCTGGTGAGCTGACTGAGTGGAGCTGGCTGCCCAACTACAGCGCCGATGACTTCACTAAGTGGCTCAAGCGGTCCGACGGAGTGAACATGGACGTGTTCAAGGACTGGTGCATCGAGCAGCTGAAGAAGGCAGGGCTCTATGAGGCTGATTGAGGTTACCGCCGGCAAGCCCATGCTTATCACCATGATGGACAAGGCAGGTGACCGGCTGCGCGCTGACGGCTGGTTCTGGAACCCATTCAGGGGCTCAGACATCCAGATCAAGGGAAAGGTGCTCAAGGTCACGCACGACCAGCTGCTCGACATCAAGGGTACGCTCGAGTCAGGAGTGATAACCGTGAAGGTCAAGCAGGATGAGGACCTGGTGGCCCCAATGGGGGAGCCACCGCCCCCTAAGCACGTAAATGCCTACCTGAAGATCGATGAGCTCGACACGCGCTACACCATCCGCAACAAGGACGGGCACCCGACGTTGATGCGCCGGTGAGCCCCGGGGGCGGTCTGTCTAGGTCATAAATACGCCATCACCTGATGGCGTATACGCATGGCTCAGAAGCTCGACTTCAACCTTCCCTTCAACGACCTCCGACAGTACGTTCCGAAGCACCTTCGGAACGAGGTTGTCTCGGGGCTGCTGGACAACCTGTTCAACCGCTTCCTGACGCGAGATGAATCTGTTCCGCTGTACGGCTACGTAGGAAGAAAGCCTTCAGCTCCTGAGGACCGGTCACCACCAATTTCCCAGCCGACCGTCGAGCGTGACATCAATTCGATTACGCCGGTGCTCAACTTCAAGGTAGGTACCGAGCGCTTCGCCTTTACCGTGAATGACCTGCTAAGGAAGGCGGACCGCATCGGGGTGCAGGACGAGGACATCAGCTGGCTGTACGCGCAGGGCAACAACTTCCGCCCGCCGGTCGACTTCGACAAGTTCACCAACTTCTTCAATTACTACTGGGTGGCCGCTGCCCTCGAGTCCACGCCAGACATGCCGTGGAACCCGGAGAAGAAGCCTGAGTACGTTGTCATCCAGCAGCCGCAGCTAACCGACCTGGTAAAGCCCAACGCACGGGCGTCATCCAGCGCGAGCGACCAGTACGTGCTGACTGGAACCGGATTTCATGACCAGACCTTCGTCATCAGCTTCACCTCACAGCTCGACTTCACCATCACACCGACGGCGTCCCTACAGGGACCACTCGGTTTCTACGCGCCAGTTACGACCACCTATTCGCTAGCTCCCTTGGATCCTGGACAGCTAGATCCAGTAGATCACGTTGAGACATTTGAGTTCTACGTGAGAGGTCCGATTGGTGGGGGTCTGCCTAGTGATATCAAGCTGCTTGAGTTCAAGATAACACGTGAGCCGGTCTTCAGCTCAGACCCGACGGCGCTTCCACCTGCCAATCACATTGGTTGGACCACCTATGAGCCTGGTGATAAGCTGACCATTGACACAACCTTTCTGCTAGATGCCTACTCAGTGACCTTCAGTGGGTCACACGGGGTAAAGCCACGGTTAGGAGGCGTTCGATCCCTCAGCACCTATCAGTCCATCGATGGAGTGCAGCTGCGTGAAGGCGACCGCGTGCTGATTCAGGGACCATCCAGCGTAAGCGGGATCTACGTCGTTAGCCCGCAGGTGTGGGAGCGAGCACCCGACTTCGATGAGACCACCTGGGCAGCAGGAGCCGAGATCTACGTGACCCATGGCACGGTGAACGGTGAGAAGCTTTGGGAATCGATTGGCAGCCCCTTTGCCTGGGGATGGGCACCAGCCGGCACCGTGAGCAACACGAGCGACTGGCAGGAAGGTAACTTCTGGGTAAGCCGCGCTGAGCTTTCCGAGATGGGGCTTCAGCTCGCCAACGTTACGCAGGCGGTGCGCCCAATCATCGAGTTCAGCTCCAGCGTGAAGCTCAACTCTGCGACAGCGCTTGGTCTACCAGCTGACTCAGACACCGCTGGAAGCAACTACCAGCAGGTCAAGACGGAGTTCAACCAGTACCCACTGTTTGACCTCTTCAGGTACGATGGAACCCACGCGCGGCTGGTCACACCGCTGTTCTACTACGTGGAGGACATGACCGCCGAGGTGGACCTCGCGCTGCAGAAGCGCGTCAAGCGGTCGTCCAATGACAGCGCTGACTTTCTGTTCGATCACGGCTGCGTTGATAACTCCGGCAACCTGCTCTTCTTCAAGCATGGCGACGAGCTTCGTACCGTCTGGCACCCTGGCTACACTGAGCCAACGATCGTCGATGTGACCTTCGCTGGAGTGGGAACTGGTCACCTTACTGGACTTACCATCCTCAATGACGCCACGCAGCAGCAGATCTGGACGCTGACGGCACTTACCCCCACCATCTTCGCTGTCAACGGATCTAAGCTGCGGGAGCTTCCTGACTCGTTGTCTCAGGTGAACGTGGGCGACACCTATGAGAATACCGAGCTGACCTTCGTTATTCAGAACACCGCTCCACCTGGGTACACCGGCTCGGTTCTGCCATTTCAACCAGGGGACACCTTCACCATTCGGATAGCTAACCTCGAGCGCCCGCGCTATGTCTATCGCAACGCTGACGGGGTCATCACTGACCTCTATGGCGGAGCGGCTGGTGATACCGTCAACCAGCTTGGAGCGTGGCAGGTACCGCGCACCTTCATTCACAACCCCTACAACGAGGGACGCAGCGAGGTAACTGAGGGCCCAGTCTACTCCCACTTCCGCAGCGTGCTGGCTAACCAGCTACCCGAGCTGCCCATTGACTACGCCTTTGGCGGTGAGATCAAGCTGTGGAGCGAGCAGCACACCTTGCTGGCGGCGCTGCTGATGCAGAAGGACCTGACCCCTATCTCCATGATCAACATGGCGATGCGGCAGTACGAGAGCGGGCTGAACGCGCTGCGCGACATCTACGTGCAGAGCGTCGTGGACTACTTCTCTACCAATGAGGTGTTCAGCTCCAACGGCCAAGTCGACGGTACCGCTGGGGTGGAGCGGTTCCTGGAGTACGCGCTTGAGCTGCGCGCGCTCGACCAGGAGGTCCGCACGGTGCTCTACGATACCACCGCTGGTGTCATCGGCTTCCCAGCGACGCTGCCGCAGCTAGGTATCTCTGAGCTAGTCGAGCCTGCTTTCCTGTTTGACCCAGTGCTGGGGCAGATGGTGCTGGTGCACCATGATGGGCACTACGCGGCGATTGAGCAGGACTCACAGGCCTTCCGTGACGAGGTGCTTGGGAAGTTCAGCAGCAACCTGGTGCTGCGCAGCGATGGTCAAGAGACACCGGCAATTGGGTCCTTCACCTACACCGCACCACCGATCCCCTACAAGGGTGAGCTTTGGGCAAAGCCGAACGGGGAGCTGTGGGCATACGCCGTCAACTTCGACACCTATGCCGCCCCTCCAGCCACCGTGGTTGATCACTGGTGGTTCAACCGGGCAAGCGGGATCCTCTACAAGGCAGATGGCGTTGGTTGGCTGCCGCAGGCCGATCACGCCGTGAGGTGGCAGCAGGTGCTGCTGGCGACCTCGCTCAATGAGCTGCTCTACATCGTTGAGCAGCGGCTGTACGCGGCGATCAACCCCAACCAGCGTAAGTACGACTTCACCCAGCTTGAGGACAACGAGTTCTACCAGGAGCAGCTGAAGAACGAGCTGTTCACCTTCGCCGCCAACAATGGGCTGGACCCACTGGGCACCAACTACAACGCCAGTGATCCATTCACCTGGAACTACTCGCTCGGTAACCCCGCCCTGTTTGCCCCGCTGTCAACGGCTACCATTCCGCCTCCTCCGTCACCGCTGCCCAACTGGCCAGCGCCCAATTGGTCGGTGCCGGCGCGCTGGTACAACGTGCTGAAGGCACACCAGGAGACGGTGCCAGGGGTGATTCCCACGGAGCGCCCCAACCTCGAACCGTGGAAGCTGTTTGGCTTCACGACCTACGAGGAGTGGGAGAGCTCTCCGCTGTGGGATCCAGGTTACATAGACGTTGTGTCTACGAGCACGTTCACTCGTGAGATCAACACGTTCACCAACGGTGGAATGGTGCGCGTCGTTAAAACCGAACCAGGTATCACTCCGCTTCACGGGTTACCCGTGGTGGACGGTGTTGCGCTTCGCAACGGCGACTGGCTGCTGCTTTCAGCTGAGGCGGCGCCATCGAATAACGGGGTATGGGTTGTCTCAGCGGGAAGTTGGTCACGTGCCCAGGTCCCGCTGGAGGTGCGCACCTACTTCAAGGTTACCGAAGGTGCCACCCGTCGCGGCACCACCTGGGTAGTCAAGTCATCATCAGTGGCACCAGCTGGTCCACGCTCCATCGAAGTGCTTTTCAGCCAGGTGCGGTTCTGGACAACGGACATGTGGGACGCGCTGGTGGCCTACCACGGCGGAGCGCTGCAACTTAGCGTCAACCCCTACACCGACGTGCTGCTACCGCCCTACGTTACCGATCCAGCGCTGGCAGGTTACCGGCTTACAGGTGATCTTCCAACAGGTATCGCCCTGCCTTTTGAGTTTGGCGAAGGCTCACCGGTCGAGGAGGTCTGGAGCCGCTCAATCGAGTTTGGCTACGCGCAGGCCAAGGCGCTCTTCCGCTACGACCCACTTGCCTTCCTCGGCTTCTGCTGGGGCTTCAACTGGGTAGAGGTCGACGGCATCCTCTACGACGGCTATGACCTCAACATGCCGAGGCATCGGTACTTCAAGCTACACGGCGATCCAGTCACAACCATTCCACGGCCTGCTACCACCTCCACGGTGCTGTCCACCACCGCGCCTGGTACCTGGACCATGCGGTACGACGCCTATGACCCGAACCGCCGTCAGAACTTCAGCGTGCGGCAGGCTGATGGCACCATCGTTGGCTTCGTTGCTGAAGGTGAGACTACCTCCTTCAGCGGTGGCGGTCTCACCGCCACCGGCACCCCGATCGTGGAGGACCGCGGTCGGCCATTTCGAGTAGGCGACACGTTCCGCGTCACCGCGGTGGCCGCCGTTGATCCTGCTGACCCGCCTGTGGTGACGGTAACCTTTGAGCCAGCCACCTACCACCAGATCCTGGGCTTCGGGCAGACGTTCACGAACGCCCTACGCTACGTCTCGGTTGACACCCAGAACAGCTACGCTGTCGCTGCCTACCGCGAGTGGGACGTCAACATGGGTCACCGCGCCGGCGGCCTCGTGGTGACCGACGACCTGAAGGTCTTCACCGAGGCGGACACCCTCAGCTCCGCGTCCTACGACCTCTTCTTCAAGAAGAACGAGGGAGCGCGTGACATCTGGATCCAGGGACTTCGGGTTTCAGTGCAGCAGTACGGCACACGTGGCGTTGAGAACGGTCTTCCAGCCAACTGGCCAGCTGCTGACGGTGGCGACTGGGTCTTCCGCATTGAGGGCTACAACCCGCGCTACCTCCAGCTGCCCTACTACCAGCTGCGCACCTACCAGAGCGGTACCAGCTTCCCAGACCAGGCCTTCATTGGTGAGCTCTTCTTCCGCCACGACACCGGTAAGGCCTACACCTTCAACGGGGTCGAGTGGGTTGAGACGCGCGACGTCGACCTGCAGACCTTCAAGGCGCTCACAGGTGAGGTGACCGACCTCACCTGGTTTCAACCGCTGACGCCGCTTGCGGTGGTGACCGACACGCTGCCCAAGACCATCATCGGCCTGCAGAACGTCGTCACCTTCCTCTTCGGCTACGCGCAGTACTGCACCGACCAAGGCTGGAGCTTCAGCCCGAAGGACGCCGACAACGTGGACGTCGCCACTGGTCGGTACCGTGACTGGCAGCTGGAGATCGAGAAGCTGATCGACGCCGTCTACCGCGGACTGCAGCTTGGGCAGGGTCACGTGGCCAACCCCTTCATTGACCGAGTGCGCGTTCTCCAGACGACCGGGCTGCTGGGGTCCTTTGAGGACATCCCGCTCTTCGACGTCAACAGCCACGCCGCGGTCTACGACGTGCTGGGTGACAAGGTGAAGCAGAGCACCATCCAGCTCGTGCGCGGCAACAGGTCGTCGCTGATCAACGGGCTGGCGCCGATGTTCTCCATCCACGCGCTCATCGACGAGTACGAGCACCTCTTCATCTTCAACAACTTCGTCGACGCGTCTGACGGCAACGGGCTCCTGTACGACCCCTGGTCAGGCTCGCGCACGGTGACGTACCTCTTCAACGGTCGGCGTCAGAACACCGGCACCTTCCGCCCTGAGTTCGGCGGTCACTACATCTCCAATGGCGAGGTGCGACGCAACCTGCAGGCCAGCGTCGACAGCCTGGCGCGCGTCTACGACGCCAACCACGTCTTCGAGAACGAGCTGACCACTCAGCACGCGCTGGCCCTGCTTGGCTTCAGCAAGAAGAAGTACTTCTCGGACCTCGACATCACCGACAAGTCGCAGTTCAACTTCTGGCGCGGGCTCATCCAGATGAAGGGCACCAACGCCTCCATCGACGCCTACCTCAACGTTGACGTCTTCAAGGACGCCAAGGTCGACGAGTACTGGGCGTACAAGATCGCGGAGTACGGCGACGCCCGGCAGAAGCAGTTCCCGGAGCTGAAGCTGCAGGTCGTCGACTGCCTGCAGCAGTTCACGCAGCTGCAGTTTGACGCGCAGCCAGGTACCGAGCTGCCCAATTTCACGCAGATCTCGCGCTACGACGAGGAGCGGTGGTTCAGCATTGAGGACCTAGATCAGGACACGCACTTCAAGGCTGAGGTGGTGGGGGTCTACAGCAAGACAGTTGCCGCTGGCGAAGTTATCACGCTGCCGTTTATCGCTGACGAGCTGATCATCGATTACGTGCCAGCTACCCAGGCAGCGCTCGTGCTACCAAACATCATCAACATCACGGGACCTGGACAGGTAGGAGTTGTCAAGGTCAATCCAAATGATGACGTGCTAAGCTTCAACACCAGCGGCGACGTGATGCTGAGCTCAGTTGCGACAACCGTCAACACCTATGTCATCACCGCTGAGGCTGGAACTGGAACGGTGACCGTGTTCAAGCCAACAGGTGTCAGCGGGGTGGTCACCAACTCAACCCTAACGCTTCAGCACCTTGCCTCTCCCACGGTGCAGGCACAGACCTTTACGCTCGCTTTCGTCAACTCGACCACCTTTACAGTAACAGGCAGCGCTTCTGGTGCCCTTGGAACTGGGCTCCTTGGGCAGCCATTCACCTCTCCAAGCGTGGCATTCACGCTGGCTGGCGGCCTTTATCCACTGGTGGCGCAGGTGGTGTTCAGCTTCGTGCCCATGACTGATGCACTCGCTATCAGCTTTACCAACACCGCCGAGATAGTCAAGCTCAATGCCAACACCCTGCTGGCAACCGGTTCAGGCACGCTGCTGGTAACTGGCTACGGCCCAGCCGTACCGCGCTACAACCCGGTCAAGCTCTTCAACTACGAGGTGGACGAGCTGATAGAGGAGGTGCCGCTCTGGCATCCCGCCGCCGGTCACCACACCCCAACGGCGCTGGAGTCCGTCAACGTTATCTCACCTATTGACCCGGCTCGCTACAGCTACTCGACGCTGGTGGTCAACAACAACTCCTTCGACCCGCTGCGGGCGTGGGGTGATCGCGAGATCGGTCGTACCTGGGTAGATACCCGCCGCCTGAGCTACGTGCCCTACTACGACCCGCTCATCTTCCCAAGTCGGGGTGAGCGCCTCAGCCGCTGGGGAGCCCTGGCTGACTTCAGCGTCGTGGATGTCTACGAGTGGGTGAAGTCAGCGGTAACACCAGGTGACTACAACGCCCAGGCGGGCCTTGACGCCGGCGATGCCGACATCGACGCCTCAGTGAAGGCCTCAGGTGAGGTGGCGCTGGTTGAGACCTATGCGCGCGACCGCCTGTGGGCCATTCACCCCGTTGCCTGGTCCTACTCACCAGTGGCCACCGACGTTGACTGGGGTGACCGTCCACCGATGAAGTACAGCGGTGATATTCGCGGTGGGGTCTCGACCGGCTACTCCTTTACCAGTGGGCTTTCCACTGACATACCAGCTCCTGATGCCGTTACACCAGGCTACCGATACTACGCGACTGACGATGGCGTCGGGTACGAGTCCACCGGCCTGGCGTGGCAGGTCATTCTTACTTCAGGTGTCACGTTCCCGCTGTTCACCTCACCTGAAGGCCAGCCTGGAATGCTGTTCTTCAAGACCGACGAGGGGACCCTCTTTGAGTCCAATGGGGCTGCGTGGATCATCGTTGACGGTGGCACGCTTACGATTCGCCGTCGAGTTATCTGGTTGTCCAGCGCCACCTGGACTGGGCTAGGCATCGCCGCTGGTGACCGCATCGGCACGTGGCAGCACGGCACCGAGCCGGCGCCGGTTGCCGAGGGTACCATCAATGACGACTTCTTCCAGCTCCTGCTTGACGACCAAACAGGGCTTCAGCTGGCTCCGCTACCGGCGTCGGTGCCTGCTCCGATCGCTACTGTCTCAGGGACAGTAGCGGTCACCGCTCCTGAGTACACCGAGCAGCGGCTGAACGGACTGGTTGAGTTCCTGCATGATCCCTCGCTGGACGTCAACGCGGTTCCAGTCACCGACGCCGACGGCCTGACGATCGCCTGGGACATCGAGTACTACCTGTCGGTGTTTGACGTCGACAGCGGCCAACAGGAGCGCATCCGCGCCTACGTCGTGCGCGTGGTCAACACCGTGCAGCCGCCTGAGCCACCGCTTGAAGCCGACCGCCGCATCGCCGTGGTGACAGGTCAGCAGTTTGCCTACGCCTTCCCGCTCTCAGGGCTGGAGGTCACCGTGACCATCACCACCGCTGCCGCCGGTGCATTTGAGATCTACGCCTCCAGCTTGGTCGAGCTTATCACCGCGGCGCTGGCTGGTCCACGTGTGGACATCAAGGACGCCGTCACGGTCGAGTGGCTCGTTCCAGCTGTGGACGGCGTCTACACCAACGACCCGAACGAGCCGCTGTTTGCGCTGAACGCCGAGATCGGGTGGAGGGCCTGGGCGGTGCCAACACAGGACCAGCTCGACGCCGACGGGCGCTACCCTGTCAGCTCGTGGCGCCCCTATGTCGGCCTGCCAGTTCCATTCACGCCGACCTATGACCAGCTACAGGAGGCGACCACCTACCTTGACGACCCGCTGACGCTGAACAACGACACCGCCGTTGAGCGCTACTCACCGACCTGGTCTGAGTGGGTGCTCATCGCTGACGTTCGGCAGACGCAGGTGGTTTCTACTGCCGTTACCAGCGCCACCTTCGACGCCACGACCTTCGGTCAGACCACCTTCGACCCGCTGCGCACGTCGGTCTACACCAACGGCGTCGCTCAGGTGAAGGCCGCCTACACCATTGACGGAGCGACGCTGGTCGTGAACAACCTCAGGCTCGGCTTCACCGTGAACGTGATCGTTCGGAAATACGAGCCAACTGCAGCCGAGCTGGCCTTCGACCCGGCCGTGGAGGAGGACTACTCCTTCCAGCGCCAGTTCAAGAAAGACTACGAGTACGCCTTCAACCAGGAGCGCGACCGCGAGGGCAACCTTGGCGCCATCTCCTACTACTTCTGGGTGCGCAACAAGTCAACGCAGGCCAC
>Ga0209294_1000166_pt1 | contig 10717 bp, 15 predicted proteins | sample LowerColdCreek_FD_184128 | JGI IMG/M metagenome (GOLD analysis project Ga0209294, IMG submission 184128) | Groundwater microbial communities from Cold Creek, Nevada to study Microbial Dark Matter (Phase II) - Lower Cold Creek (SPAdes) (version 3) | ecosystem: Environmental > Aquatic > Deep... | reverse complement strand
TGGCGGCCCGTGACGGCGAGGCCTTCGCGCCGGACAGCGTGCCCGACGGCTTCTACCTCGTTGACGACGAAGACCGCCCGCAGCCCGAGTTCCAGCGCGCCGTCATCGACGCCGTAGCGAAGGTGACGCACATCGCGCCGCCCGATGCCCAGGGCCTCATCATCGGCTGCCCGCTGCAGTCGCCCGGCGTCATCCGCTACGCCGTGACCAGGAAGAACCTGTGCGCCGCCATCACGGCAGCGCGCTTCAGCACGACCACTGAGGTCTACCCCGACAGCCCGCGCACGACGCCGCAGCAATGCATCGCCGCGCAAGTCACCGCCGTGCGCGCGGCCATTGCCTACGCGCTGTCGGCCACGGCCTGACGCGCTACTGGCAGGTCCGCACGTCCTTGGCGCCAGCGCCTTGCGTGGCCTGCAGATGGGTCAAGGTGCGCGCCATCCGGCCCATGCGGCGCGTCACCACCCCCTGCGCGTCGCGCTCCAGCTTGACGCAGAGATCGGGGTCCAGCCCCATCGCGATGCGCTCCTCGAAGGTGGGCCTGGGCGAGTTGCTGCGCGGATCGGTCGTGGCCGGGTTGGCCAGAGCACCACGCAGGACCTCGATGCGGGGCCGCAGGTTCAAGGCCTCACCGCCGGAAGCAGCCTGCGCCGAAACTGCGGCATGACCGCCGGCCGTCGCGGCTTCACCGTCTGGGCTGAACACGGCGCCTGGCGCCACCACGAAGTCCGGCGGCGCGATCAGGCGAATGTTCACCGGCGAGGCCGCCGGCTGAGAAAGCTGGGCCTGCGTAGGCTGCGGGCGCGGTGGCCGCACCGGCGGCACCAGGCGCAATACGAAGACCTGGCGGGCTTCCGCGCTGGCGGCCGTCGAGCGACGCCCTTGCCAGAGCAGCAACAACAGCGCCGCATGCCCCATCAGCACGGCCAGGAACACCACCCGCCGGCGTCGCCCCATCCCGGCAGGCCAACCGGCCACGACGCGCTTCAAGCCGCGGACCGAAGCGCGTGCATGTGCCAGAGCGGCGCCATGGTCAGGACAGAAGGGCGGCGGAAGGCGTGACAGTGCATCTGCGGATGCTAGGCGCCGCCACCGGCGGCGGCGTTACGCCAAGGTTAGGACGCGGTCCGGCGTTTCTCAGGCCGGGTTGGGCACGTCGATGAAGCGCACATCCAGCCCCAGCTCGGCCGCCACGCGCTCGCCGACACCCTGCACGCCGTAGCGCTCGGTCGCATGGTGGCCCGCCGCCATGAAGGCCACGCCGGTCTCGCGGGCGTAGTGGGCCTGGGGCTCGGAGATCTCGCCGGTGACGAACACGTCGGCGCCGGCCGCGATCGCGGCCTCGAAGTAGCCCTGCGCGCCACCCGTGCACCAGGCCACCCGGCGCAGCGGCCGACCGTCGCCCTCGACCAGCACGGGCTCGCGGCCCGTCAGCGTGCGCAGCTGCGCCGCCAGCCCGGCCAGCGTCGTCGACGCGGCGCTGGCGATGAAGCCCAGGTCCTGCTCGCCGAAACGGCCATCCGCCGTCCAGCCCAGGCGCTTGCCCAACTGCGCGTTGTTGCCCAGCTCGGGGTGGGCGTCCAGCGGCAGGTGGTAGGCGAACAGGTTGATGTCGTGCTGGATCAGCCGGGCCAGCCGCTGCTTCATCCAGCCCGTCACACGACCGTCCTGGCCACGCCAGAACAGGCCGTGGTGGACCAGGATCGCATCGGCGCCGGCCGCGATGGCCGCATCGATCAGCGCCAGGCTGGCAGTGACCCCGCAGACCAGCCGGTTGACCTCGGCGCGGCCCTCGACCTGCAGACCGTTCGGCCCATAATCTTTGAACCGTGCAGGCTCCAGCCAGTGGTTGAGCTGGCGTTCCAGCGCGGCGCGATCGGTCATGGGGTGATGAAGTGTTGAAGCGGCTCTGGCTGATTTTCGCGCAGGCGGTCACGGTGGCGCTGGCTGCCCTCTTCGTCATATCGACGCTGAAACCGCAATGGCTGCAGCAGCAGCCGAGCTGGCGCGAGGCGCCCATCGCCGAGACCGCCCGCCAGATCGCGCTGCCACCCACACCAGCGGCCTCCGTCGTGCGCACCGGCTATGCACAGGCCGCCCGGGCCGCGTCGCCATCCGTCGTCAGCATCACCGCGCGCAAGGCGCCGTCACGCGCAGCCGAGCGGCCGCGTGACCCCTTCCACTTCGGCTTCCCGTTCGGCCCGCGTCAGCCGCGCGGCAGCCCGCAGCTGGGGCTGGGGTCGGGCGTCATCATCTCGGCCGACGGCGTGCTGCTGACGAACAACCATGTCGTCGAGGGCGCGGCCGACATCGAGGTGCAGCTCAGCGACGGCCGTCAGACCCGCGCCACCATCGTCGGCACCGATCCCGAGACCGATATCGCGGTGCTCAAGATCACCCTGCCCGACCTGCCTGCCATCGGCCTGGGCGATGCGGCCAACCTGCAGGTGGGCGATGTGGTGCTGGCCATCGGCAACCCGTTCAACGTCGGCCAGACGGTCACGTCGGGCATCGTCTCGGCGCTGGGGCGCAACCAGCTGGGCATCAACGCCTTCGAGAACTTCATCCAGACCGACGCGGCCATCAACCCCGGCAACTCGGGCGGCGCACTGGTGGACGCCGATGGCCGGCTGGTGGGCATCAACACGGCCATCTTCTCGCGCAGCGGCGGCTCGCTGGGCATCGGCTTCGCCATTCCCGTCGATGTGGCCCGCCAGGTGGCCTCGGCCATCCTGAAGGACGGCGCCGTCGCCCGCGGCTACATCGGCGTGGAGCCTCGCGAGCTGACGCCGGAGCTGGCCGAGGCGCTGAATGTGGGTGACGTGAAGGGCGTGCTGATCCGAAGCGTCTACAACGACGCACCGGCGGCCAAGGCGGGCATCAAGCCCGGTGACGTGCTGACCCGCGTCGGCGAGCAGGCGATCACCTCGCCGGCCGAGCTCCTCGCCACCGTCGCGGCGCTCAGGCCGCGCAGTCAGGTCGAAGTGGTCGTGCAGCGCGGCAGCAAGGCGATGAGCTTCTCGCTGGCGGTGGGCCTGCGCCCCCCGCCCGAGCAACGTCAGCGGGCTTCGGAGGAGGACTGACTCTCGGCGTCTTCCGGCGCCTGGGTGTGCTTGACGAAGTACTTCGCCGCGAACAGGCCGACCTCGTAGAGGAGGCACATCGGGATCGCCAGCGCGAGCTGCGAGACGATGTCGGGCGGCGTGATGATGGCGGCGATGACGAAGGCCAGGACGATGAAGTAGCCGCGCCATTCGCGCAGCTTCTCGACCGACACGATGCCCATGCGTGCCAGCACGACAACGACGACCGGCACCTCGAAGGCCGCGCCAAAGGCGATGAACATGTTCATGACGAAGCCGAGGTAGGCCTCGATGTCCGGCGCCGCGGTGATGCTCTTGGGCGCAAAGCCTTGGATGAACGCAAAGACCTGGCCGAAGACGAAGAAGTAGCAGAACGCCACGCCGCCAAAGAACAGCAGCGTGCTCGACAGCACCAGCGGCATCACCAATCGCTTCTCGTGCGAGTACAGGCCCGGCGCGATGAAGGCCCAGGCCTGGTACAGCACGATGGGCAATGCCAGCATGAAGCCGGCCAGCATCGTGATCTTGATCGGCACGAAGAAGGGCGCGATGACGTTCGTCGCGATCATCTTCGTGCCCTCGGGCAGGTTGGCCACCAGCGGCGCGGCGAGCCAGTCGTAGAGCTGACCGGGGCCGGGGTAGAAGCACAGCGCGCCGAAGCAGACGGCGATGGCGATGACGGCGCGCAACAGCCGGTCGCGCAGTTCCATCAGGTGGGCGACGAAGGGCTGTTCGGTACCGGCCAGTTCGTCGTGGTCGGGTTTCTGGAAGGAACTCATCAACGGATACCGGGTGGCCTGAAGCGCGCCACGCGGGCGGCGCCGGACTGCGTATGGCGGCGCACGCCGGCCTTTTGCTTGAACCACATCGGCGTGGAACCGCGCTTGAGTCGCCAGTTCTTCTTCGGGTGGCGGTACTCGGGCGGCGGCGGGGCGATGCTCTGGTACGCGTCGCCGCCATCGCTGGTGACGTCCTGCCAGGTCTGGTTCAGCGCGTTGGTGGCGCTGTCCACTTCCTGGCGCACGCTCTGCTCGACGTCACTGACCGCCGACTGGAACTGGGACTTCATCTTCTGAAGCTCTTCCAGTTCGATGGAGCGGTTGACCTCCGCCTTCACGTCGGCCACGTAACGCTGCGCCTTGCCCAGCAGGGCGCCGACCGTGCGGGCGACGCGCGGGAGCTTCTCGGGGCCGATGACGATCAGCGCGACCGCGCCGATCAGCGCGATCTTGTCAAAACCGAAGTCCAACACTTAGGACTTGGTCTTGGCGTCGACGTCCACGGTGTTGGGGTCGTTGACCTTGCCGGCCGTGACCTGCTGCGGCGGCACGGCGGCCGTCTCGCTGGTGGTGCCGTCCTTCACGCCGTCCTTGAAGCCCTTGACGGCGGCGCCGAGATCAGAGCCGACATTGCGCAGCTTCTTGGTGCCGAAGATGGCGATTACGACGACGAGGACGATCAGCCAGTGCCAAATACTGAATGAACCCATGATGCTTACTCCTTGTGGACTGGCTCAAATTCTAGGTGAGGGCTAGCCCTAGCCCTTCAACCAGGGTCTAGGGCCGCCCATCACATGCAAATGGAGGTGATGCACCTCCTGGCCGCCATCCTGCCCGGTATTGATGACATGACGAAAACCATTGGTGACGCCCAGCTCTTTCATCAGCTTCGGCCCGAGGGTCACCATGTGGCCCAGCAGCTGACTTTCAGCCGGCGTCACTTCGGCCATGGAGGCGATGTGGCGCTTGGGGATGATGAGGATATGGACAGGCGCCCAGGGATGGATGTCGTGGAAGGCAAAGACTTGTTCGTCTTCGTAAACCTTCCTGCTCGGGATCTGGCCGGCGACGATCTTGCAGAAGATGCAGTTCGGATCAGCGCTCATCACTTGTTTCCTCGTTGGGCGAATTCCGTCAGGCCGGACAGGCCCTCGCGCCGGGCCAGCTCGTTCAACACGTCCTCGGGCTTCAGGCCGAAATGGGCCAGCGCGACCATGCTGTGGAACCACAGGTCGGCGACCTCGTACACCACCTTCTGCGGGTCGCCGTCCTTGGCCGCCATGACGGTCTCGGTGGCTTCCTCACCGACCTTCTTCAGGATGGCGTCCAGGCCTTTGTCGAAGAGCTTGGCGACGTAGCTGGTGCCTGGGTCGGCCCCCTTGCGGCTGTCGATGACCGCGCCGAGGCGGCGGAGGATGTCGTCACTCATAGATCTTGCTCGGGTCTTTCAACACCGGCTCGGTGGTGCCCCAGACGCCGTTCTCCAGCTTCTGGAAAAAGCAGCTGTGGCGCCCGGTATGGCAGGCGATGCCCGGCTCATGGCCCAACTGCGTGATGGTCAGCAGCACGACGTCGTTGTCGCAGTCCATGCGGATGGCATGCACCTGCTGGAAGTGGCCGCTCTCCTCGCCCTTGTGCCAGAGCTTGCTGCGCGAGCGGCTCCAGTACACGGCCTGGCCGCGCTCGGCGGTGAGCGCCAGTGCCTCACGGTTCATCCACGCGAACATCAGCACGTCGCCCGTGCCCTGCTCCTGGGCGATGACGGGCACCAGGCCCTTGTCGTCCCACTTCACTTCGTCCAACCAACTGCTGCTCATCATTTCAGTCTAGGTGAGTGGGGCCGACATGGCCGCGCTCTTCGGCAAACCAGTTCAAGACCGGGATGGTGCCGGGCAGCACGGGCCTGACCTGCACCGGCAGGCTGGCCCATGCCATCTGCTGGCCTTCGAGCATCTGGAACTCGCCGGTCCAGTCGAACACCTTGCAGAAGTTCAGCCGCACGCGGGCGTGGGGATAGTCCATGACCAGAACCTGCCAAGGGTGAGCGGCGCCAATGGCGATGCCGAGCTCCTCGCGCAGTTCGCGGGCCAGGGCCTGCTCGATGCTCTCGCCCGCTTCGACCTTGCCGCCTGGGAACTCCCAGTAGCCGGCGTAGACCTTGCCTGCGGGCCGCGAGGTCAGCAGGAACTGGCCGTCCGGGGCGACCAGCACGCCGACTGCGACCTCGGTGATTTCTCTCTCGCTCATTCGCCCCGCCCCGCCATGTCCCGGGCGAACTGGTAGGCCACGCGGCCCGAGCGCGAGCCGCGCTCCAGCGCCCACACCAGCGACGGCTGGCGAGCCGACTCGATGGCTGCTTCGCTCAGCCCAAAGTGGCGCAGCCACTGCGCCACGATGGCCAGGTACTCGTCCTGGCTGAAGGGGTAGAAGCTGATCCACAGACCGAAGCGCTCGGACAGCGAAATCTTCTCCTCCACCGCCTCGCCGGGGTGGATCTCGCCATGCGCGCCTCGCGTGCCGCCCAGGTTGTCCACCATCTTTTCGGGCAGCAGGTGCCGGCGGTTGCTGGTGGCGTAGATCAGCACGTTGTCGCTGGCGGCGGCCACGGAGCCGTCGAGCACGCTCTTCAGCGCCTTGTAGCTGGCCTCGCCTTCGTCAAAGCTGAGGTCGTCGCAGAAAACGACGAAGCGCTCCGGTCGGGCTGTGACCTGTTCGACGAGGTCGGGCAGGTCCACGAGGTCGGCCTTGTCCACCTCGATCAGGCGCAGACCCTGGCCCGAAAACTCATTCAACACGGCCTTGATGAGGGAGCTCTTGCCCGTGCCCTTGGCGCCCGTCAGCAGCACGTTGTTGGCCGGCCGGCCAGCGACGAACTGGGCGGTGTTGCGCAGCAACTTCTCCTTCTGCGGCTCCACTTCCTTCAGGTCGGACAGTGCGATTCGGCTGACCGCGCGCACGGGCTCCAGCACCAGCGCACCGTGGCGTCGGCGCGCCCGGAAGGCGGTGGACGCGGCCCAGTCGGGCGGCGTCGCGGCATGGGGCAGCACCGCTTCGAGACGGGTCAGCAGACCCTCGGCGCGGTTGAGGAAGGTTTCCAGAGCGGCAGACATCGCCGCAGTTTAGGCGGCCGGCCTCAGCCGATGCTCTTCAACGAGGCTTCCAGTTGCTCCGTCGGCAGCCGCTTGAAGCCCGAGCGCGCATAGCGCTGCAGCCGGCCGATGATGAAGCTCACCCACACCGACGCCTGCGCATTGGCCTGCACGGTCGGCGTCAGCGAGCCCTGCGTCTCGGCCGCCGTGCGCAAGACCTGGCGCAGTGAGGACTCGATGCGGTCGAAGAACTGGTTGATGCGTGCCGTCAGCCGCTCGTTCTCGTAGACCAGCGCGTCGCCCACCATGACGCGCGTCATGCCGGGGTTCTTCTCGCCGAACTGCAGGATGACGCTGGCGATGCGAGCTGCGGCGCCCGGCGGCGGCAGCGGGTGGGGTGCGTCGACGACCTGGTGGACGAGCCCGAAGACGCTGTGCTCGATGAAGTCGATGAGCGCCTCGAACATCTGCGCCTTGCTGGCGAAGTGGCGGTACAGCGCCGCCTCGCTCACATCCAGCTTGGCGGCGAGTGCGGCCGTCGTGATGCGGTCGGCGCCGGGCTGCTCCAGCATGCCGGCCAGCACCTGCAGGATCTGCGTGCGGCGCTCGCCGGGCTTGGGGCGCTTCTTGGGGGTGGGGGCAGCGGCGGCAGGCTGTTCAGCATCCATGCCGCAGATGTTAGGGCCTGCAAACACGGCAGCAACGTGCCGCGTTGCCGGTGTTTGCAGTCCCTAGTCGCGCAGCCAGCCCAGGCGACGTGCTTCGTAGATCGCTTCCACCTTCGAGCGCACATGCAGCTTGCGGTAGACGCGCTTCACGTAGGTCATGACGGTGTGCGGCGAGACCTGCATGAACTGCGCAATCTCGTCGAAGGTGAAGCCCTTGGCGGCCAGGTGCAGCACGCGCGACTCCTGCTCGGACAGCGCGACGATCTCCTCGTCGGCCAGCGTGGCAGCCATGGCCTCAGGCGACGGCCCGGTGGACGCCTGGGCGCCAGGCGCCAGGCGCACCAGCAACCGACGCGCAATGATGGGGCTGATCGGGCTGCCGCCAGCGCGCAAGGACCGCAGCTGGCCGGGCAGGTCCAGCGCCAGGCTGTCCTTGAGCAGGTAGCCGGTGGCGCCGGCCTCGATGCTGGCCACCACATGCTGCTCGTCGCCGAACACCGAGATGACCATGACCTCGCACTGCGGCCGCGTCTGCGCGGCGTGGCGGATCAGCTCGATGCCGCTGCCGCCGGGCAGGTCCAGGTCGACAAGCAGCACATCCGGCTGCAACTGGTCGAACATGCGCCGACCCTGCGGCAGGTCGGGCGCGATGCCGAGCAGCTCGATGTCGGGCACGCTGCCCAGCGCGTGAGTGAAGGCCTCGCGGAAGCGGGCCTGGTCTTCGACGATGAGAACCGAGAACGGAGTCATTGATTCTTCTGATTCTTCAATGGCGCGAAGCCGGTATTGTCGGGCCAGGAACAGCCATTGCCACGCCGGTCCCGCTTCAGAACTTGGGGGCTCGTGCCAGTGCCGCGAGCGAACGCACGCGGCGCGTCACGTAGGCCGGCCGGCGATGCAGCCGCGCTGCGCCCGCCCGGCGCAGCCAGCGCTGCATCCAGACCGTCTGCAAGCCCAGGCCGCGCGCGGCCTTCTGGTGGATCAGCGTGTCCTCCACCAGCACGCAGCGCCGCGCCGGCACGCGCAGCTTGGCCAGCACGATGCGGAACATGCGCGTGTCCGGCTTGGGCCGCGACTGGCCGAAGCAGGCCATGTCCTCGATGCAGATCAGCGCCTCGAAGACATCGCGCACGCCCAGCACCGCCAGCACGCGCTCGGCGTAGGCACGCGGCGCATTCGTCATCAGGAACTTGCGGCCCGGCAGCCGGCGCAGCGCGGCCAGGTCGTGGGCATGGCCGTGCAGCTCGGCCTCCAGACCGGGCAGCAGATGCGTCTCGTGCAGGAAGTGCGCAGCCTTGACGCCGTGGTGGCGCTGCAGCCCGGTCAGCGTGGCGCCGTAGCGGGCGAAGTAGCCGTGGCGCAGCGCAACGGCGGCGTCGGTGGCCAGGCCGAGGTGGGTCTCGATGTAGGCCGTCATCGACGCGTTCAGCAGCGGAAACGCCCGATGCGAGGCGTTGTGCAGCGTGTCGTCGAGGTCGAAGAACCAGACAGGGGCGCGTGTACTCACGTCAGCGGGAACTGATCATCGTGCCGTAGGCCTGGTCCGTCAGCACCTCCAGCAGCATCGCGTGCGGCACGCGGCCGTCGATGATGTGGACGGCGTTGACACCGCTCTTGGCGGCGTCGATGGCGCCGGCGATCTTGGGGATCATGCCGCCGCTGATGGTGCCGTCCTCCACCAGCTCGTCGATGCGGCGCGGCGTCAGTTCGGTCAGCAGCTCGCCGTTCTTGTCCAGCACGCCGCGGATGTTGGTCAGCATCAGCAGCTTCTCGGCCTGCAGCACGGTGGCCAGCTTGGCGGCGACGACGTCGGCGTTGATGTTGTAGCTCTCGTTCTTCTCGCCGAAACCGATGGGGCTGACGACGGGGATGAACTGGTCGTCCTGCAGCGCCTTCACGACGCTGGGGTCGATGGAGACGATGTCGCCAACCTGGCCGATGTCATGCTCCTTGGCCGGGTCGTCCTTGTCGAGCATCTTCAGCTTCTTGGCGCGGATCATGCCGCCGTCACGCCCCGTCAGGCCCACGGCCTTGCCGCCGGCGGCGTTGATGAGGCCCACGATGTCCTGCTGCACCTGGCCGGCCAGCACCCACTCGACGACTTCCATCGTCTCTTCGTCCGTGACGCGCATGCCCTGGATGAACTGCCCCTTCTTGCCCAGCCGGGACAGCGCCCCTTCGATCTGCGGCCCGCCGCCGTGCACGACGACCGGGTTCAGGCCCACCAGCTTGAGCAGCACCACGTCTTCGGCAAAGTCCTGCTGCAGGCCCGGGTCGGTCATCGCGTTGCCGCCGTACTTGATGACGATGGTCTTGCCGTGGAACCTGCGGATGTAGGGCAGGGCCTGGGACAGGATCTCGGCCTTCTCGCGCGGGGCGATGTGGGAAACGTCGGTGGTGTGGGGGCTGGTCATGCGCAGGGCTCCGGTGCAATGGCGCGCATTCTAGGAAGTCAACGCGCTTCAGCGCGCCGGCGCCGATGCGGCAGCCGCTCGGGCCCACTGGCGCAGCGCCGTGGCTATCTCTTCCTGCGTCAGCTGCTGCAGCGCCTCCACCTTGCGCTGGCTCGACAGCGCCTGCCAGGGGTCGTTGCCCTGGCGCTCCGGGTCGGCAATGGCGATGCTGGCGCGGGCGCGGTGCTCGGCCTTCAGGTCCAGCGTGGCGACCTCGACGAGGTACATGTCGAAGTAGGCATAGGGCGCGAGGAAGCCGGTGCTCTGCTGGCCGGTGTCCTCACGCTGCACCTCCAGCGACGTGTCGACATAGAAGCCCAGGCCTTCGAGCTGGCCGGCGCCAGTGACGCTGCGCAGCATCTGCAGCTTGGCCTCGGCCCGCACCGGCTGGATCAGCACCAGGTGCGACAGTTTGGCCGCCCGCGCCGCGTCCAGCAGCGCCTGCGTGACCAGCACGGCCTGGCCGTCGCGCTGCCAGGGCATGCTGCCATTGGCCGGCCGGGCCAGCAGCAGCGCCTCGCCCAGGCCCTCGCGGCGGGCGGCATCGGCCGTCGTGCGCAGGACGAAATTCTCGAAGCTGTTGCCGACATTCAGCGTGTCCTTGGCATTGCGGTCCACGCGCGTGCCGACTGTCGGCGCCGAAAT
>Ga0209294_1000164_pt1 | contig 10769 bp, 9 predicted proteins | sample LowerColdCreek_FD_184128 | JGI IMG/M metagenome (GOLD analysis project Ga0209294, IMG submission 184128) | Groundwater microbial communities from Cold Creek, Nevada to study Microbial Dark Matter (Phase II) - Lower Cold Creek (SPAdes) (version 3) | ecosystem: Environmental > Aquatic > Deep... | reverse complement strand
CGCAGCCACGGACCTGCACGCAGCCCAAGCGCGGCTGCCGGCGTTCGCCGATGCCTTCAAGGCGCTGGAAACGGACATGGAGCAGCTCAGCGATCTGATCGAGGCCTTCGCCAAGGAGACCGATGCGGCGGGCGCCGCCTCCGGCTCGCGCGCCCGGCTGCTGCTGCTGGTGGCGGCCGGCGGCGGTGCGGCGCTATTGCTGGCCTTCAACATCCTGGCATCGCGCAGCATCACGCGGCCGCTGGAGCGCGCCGTCAGCCACACGCAGACCGTCGCGGCCGGCGACCTCAGCCATCACATCGAAGGCCATACCCGCGACGAAACCGGCCATCTGCTGCTGGCGCTCGAACAGATGGGCGCCAGTCTGGCGCACATCGTCGGCCAGGTGCGCTCCGGCGCGGACGCCATCGCCACCGGCTCGACCGAGATCGCCACCGGCAGCGTCAACCTCAGCCAGCGCACCGAGGAGCAGGCCAGCAGCCTGGAGCAGACGGCTTCGGCCATGGAGGAACTGACGGCGACGGTGAAGAACAACGCTGAGACGGCCAAGCGCGCCACCGAGCTGGCACGCTCAGCGGCGGCCGTCGCCGAGCGCGGTGGCGTGGCGGTGGATGAAGTCATCGACACGATGAGCGGCATCTCCGCCAGCTCAAAGCGGATCGCCGACATCATTGGCGTGATCGACGGCATCGCGTTCCAGACCAACATCCTGGCGCTGAACGCCGCCGTCGAAGCGGCGCGCGCCGGCGAGCAGGGTCGGGGCTTTGCGGTCGTGGCGGCGGAGGTGCGGTCGCTGGCTCAGCGCTCCGCGGCGGCCGCGCGCGAGATCAAGGGGCTGATCGGCAGCAGCGTGGAGCGCGTCGAGGCCGGCACGGTGCAAGTCGGCCGCGCGGGCGAGACGGTGCGCAGCATCGTGCTGGAAGTGGGCAAGGTCAGTGGTCTGATCGCCGAGATCAGCGCAGCGAGCTCGGAGCAGAGCCAGGGCATCGGCCAGGTGGGCTCGGCCATCAACATCCTTGACCGCATGACGCAGCAGAACGCCGCACTGGTCGAAGAAAGTGCGGCGGCGGCCGAGAGCCTGAAGGACCAGGCGGCGCGGCTGGCCGACCTGGTGGCGCAGTTCCGGTTGCCCCGTTAGACCTTCCTGACCACCACGCTGCCGATGGAGTAACCGGCACCGAAGGAGCAGATGACGCCGGTGTCGCCGGCGGCGAGGTCACCCCGGTGATGATGGAAAGCAATGATCGACCCGGCAGAAGCCGTGTTGGCGTACTCGTCCAGGATCAGCGGCGCCATCTCGCTGCCGGCATCGGCGCCGATGAGCTTCTTGATGACCAACTGGTTCATGCCCTGGTTGGCCTGGTGCAGCCAGTAGCGCCGCATCTGCGTGGGCTCCAGGCCCAGCTTGCCCAGATGCGCCTCGATGTGGGCGGCCGCCATGGGCACAACTTCCTTGAAGACCTTGCGGCCCTCCTGATAGAACGTCAGGTCGCGGGCGTCGGGGTCGCGGTCTTCGGCACGGTTCATGAAGCCGAAGTTGTTGCGGATGTTGCTGCTGAACTGCGTGGCGAGCTGGGTGCCGAGGATCTTCCACTGATCGGCGCCCGTCGCGTCTTCCGCGCGCTCGACGATGACGGCCGTGCAGACGTCGCCGAAGATGAAATGGCAGTCGCGGTCACGCCATTCCAGGTGGGCGGATGTGATCTCGGGGTTCACGACCAGCACGCACTTGCTCGCGCCCGATCGCACCGCGTTGAACGCCTGCTCCAGCGCGAAGGTGGCCGATGAGCAGGCCACGTTCATGTCGAACCCGTAGCCGCCTGCGCCCAGCGCCTGCTGGATCTCGACCGCCATCGCCGGGTAGGCGCGCTGCATGTTGGCGCTGGAGCAGAGCACGGCGTCGATGTCCGCGCCCGTCTTGCCCGCTTGCGTCAGCGCCTGGCGTGCGGCGTCGACCGCGATCTCGGCCATCAGCGAGATTTCGCCGTCGCCACGCGGCGTGAAGCGCGGGTACATGCGGGTCGGGTCCAGCACGCCGGCCTTCTCGATGACGTAGCGCTGCTTGATGCCCGAGGCCTTCTCGATGAACTCGACGCTGGAGTGCGTCAGCGCCGTGCGCTCGCCGGAGGCAATCGCCTCGGCGTGCTCGGCGTTCTGCAGGTCGGCATACGCATTGAAGGCCGCCACCAGCTCGGCATTGGTGATGACATGGGGCGGGCGGTAGATGCCCGTGCCACTGATGACGACGGGCGGGAATGAAGCTTGCATATTGATGACGGAAGCCGCCGCCTGCTGAAGTACGAAGCCTGAAATCTTATCGACCCGGCCGGATGACTTCTCTACGCACTAGCCTGGGGCCATGAACGAAGACTGTCTGCTCCCGCCTGACGACGCCCTGCGTCTGACGCTGCACAACGAAGTGCACGCCCGGCCACCGGCGCGCATCCGCCTGCCGGCCGTCATCGTCCACATCGCCGTGCTGAACGACGGCATCAGTCGCGCCGACGAGCATGCGCACCTGCGGCGCCTGCCGGGACAGCAGGACCTGGCCGAGGAGGCACTGCACGCCAACTTCCTGCGCCTGCGCTGCGGCGAGTTCTCGCTGAAGTGGGAGCGCCATGCCGAATTTACGCGCTACGCGGTCGTGCAGCCGCTGCCGGCCGATGCCGAGCCCGGCGCGCAGACGCTGGACGCGCTGCCGCTGCGCGTCGCGCCCGACTGGGTGAGCGGCATCCCGGGCCGCACCTTTGCGGCCATCAAACTCGTCATGATCGAGCGGCCGCTGACCTTCGCACCCAGCGCGCTGGCCGAGGCCCGAGCCTGGTTCGGCGCACACGCGGTCGTCGCGTCGACGATGGGCGGGCATTCGCTCGTGGTGACCGACTTCCGCCTGCGAGCGAGCGGTTTCGAGCACATCGTCGTGCTGGCCGAGCCCGGCACGCCCGAGACCCGCGCCGGCCGCATCTGCCAACGCCTGCTGGAGCTGGAAACCTACCGCCTGATGGCCTTGCGCGGCCTGCCGGCGGCCAAGGTGCTGGGCGCCACGCTGGCCGAGGTGGAGGCCACCCTGGCGGCCATCACCGCGCGCCTGGAGCAACGCGGCGCGTCGGAAGCCGAGCTGCTGGACGACCTGATCTCGACCGCCGCCCGCGTGGAGCATGCGACAGCCGAACACCAGTACCGCTTCGGCGCGACGCAGGCCTATCACGCCATCGTCCAGACGCGGCTGGGCGAGTTGCACGAGGGCAAGGTGGCCGGCACGCAGACGCTGGGCGAGTTCATGCAGCGGCGCCTGTCCCCTGCCATCGCCACCGTCAGCGCGACGGCGCAGCGCCTGGCCGGGCTGTCGCAGCGCATCTCACGCGCCAGCGCGCTGCTGCGCACGCGGGTGGACATCGCCACCGAGGCGCAGAACCAGCAGTTGCTGGCCCAGCTGGGCGACGGCCAGCGCACGCAGCTGCGCATGCAGGCGACGGTGGAAGGTCTGTCGCTGGCGGCCATCACCTACTACGTCGTCAGCCTGCTGCTGTACTTCTTCAAGGCGCTGAAGGCCGAGGGCTGGCTGCCGTTCAGCCCCGAGCTGGCGGCGGGCGTGGCGATACCCGTCGTGCTGCTGACCGTGTGGCGGACGACGCGGCGCATCCACCGCAAGTTCTTTCACCACGCCTGAAAGGCCTCGCTTCACTCGTCGTTCGGCCTGCGTAGAATCAATCACCGGGCCCAAATTTTGGCGTCCGGTTTTTTTGCCCGCTCGATAAGCGGACGAAAAGTAGCCGGCAGAGCCAAGTCAAGCGCTCGCAGCCCAGGCACGCACTGCAATAACGCGCGCCGCAACTTGCGAACTTGGACCATGGAAATCTTCGACTACGACAACATCCTGCTGCTGCCGCGCAAATGCCGCGTGGAGAGCAGGTCCGACTGCGACACCTCCGTGCAGTTCGGCCCGCACCGCTTCCGCCTGCCGGTCGTGCCCGCCAACATGAAGACGGTGGTGGACGAGCCCATCACCGAGCTGCTGGCCCGCGAGGGCTACTTCTACGTGATGCACCGCTTCGACCTGGACAGCCTGGCCTACGCCAGGTCCATGCGCGACAAGGGCTTGCTGGTCAGCTTGAGTGTCGGCGTGAAGAGCGCGGACTTCGACCTCGTCGACCGTCTCGCAGCCGAAGGCGTGGGCGCCGACTACCTGACCATCGACATCGCCCACGGCCATGCCGAGAGCGTGCAGCGCATGATCGGCCACATCAAGAACAAGCTGCCCGAGGCCTTCGTCATCGCCGGCAACGTCGGCACGCCCGAGGGCGTCATCGACCTGGAGAACTGGGGCGCGGACGCGACCAAGGTCGGCGTCGGCCCGGGCAAGGTGTGCATCACGCGGCTCAAGACCGGCTTCGGCACCGGCGGCTGGCAGCTGTCGGCGCTGAAGTGGTGTGCCCGTGTGGCCACCAAGCCCATCGTGGCCGACGGCGGCATCCGCCACCATGGCGACATCGCCAAGAGCGTGCGCTTCGGCGCCGCCATGGTCATGATCGGCTCGCTGTTCGCCGGCCATGAGGAATCGCCCGGCACGACGGTCGAGGTCGACGGCAAGCTCTACAAGGAGTACTACGGTTCGGCCTCGGACTTCAACAAGGGCGAGTACCGGCACGTGGAAGGCAAGCGCATCCTGGAGCCAGTCAAGGGCAAGCTGGGCGACACGCTGCGGGAGATGCAGGAAGACCTGCAGAGCTCCATTTCCTACTCGGGCGGCACGCAGCTGGCGGACCTGAAGAAGGTCAACTACGTGGTTCTCGGGGGAGAAAACGCGGGGGAACATTTGTTCATGTGACCCGCAGGGGCAACGAGCGCGAAGCGCGATGCCCGCGTTCGGGCGCAGCCAAAACGCCGGCGAACATCTGTTCATGTCGCAAGCAGGTGGTGCCCGGCGTTTCGGCGAAGCCAGAACGCGGGGGAACATTTGTTCATGTAAGACAATCCCGCATCCCCGAATGACCCGCACGGGGCGCCCTCCGCCAGGAGGTCGCCCCGTGCCGTTTTTGAAGCGCCAGCCATGACCGAACTCGCCAAGTCCTTCGAACCCGCCGCACTGGAAGCCCACTGGGGCCCCGCATGGGAGGCCGCCGGCCTGTATGAGCCGACGCTGGACCCGGCCAAGCCGTCCTTCAGCATCCAGCTGCCGCCGCCCAACGTCACGGGGACGCTGCACATGGGTCATGCCTTCAACCAGACGGTGATGGACTCGCTGACGCGCTACCACCGCATGAAGGGCGACAACACGCTGTGGGTGCCGGGCACCGACCACGCCGGTATCGCCACGCAGATCGTCGTCGAGCGCCAGCTGCAGGCCGCAGGCCAGAACCGCCACGACCTGGGCCGCAAGAACTTCGTCGCGCGCGTCTGGGACTGGAAGCAAGAGAGCGGCAACACCATCACCAGCCAGATGCGCCGCCTGGGCGACTCGGTGAGCTGGGGCCACGAGTACTTCACGATGGACGAGAAGCTCTCGAACGTGGTCGTCGAGACCTTTGTGCGGCTGTTCGAGGAAGGTCTGATCTACCGCGGCAAGCGCCTGGTGAGCTGGGACCCGATCCTGCAGTCCGCCGTGTCGGACCTGGAGGTGTCGTCCGAAGAGGAAGACGGCTCGCTGTGGCACATCCGCTATCCGCTGGCGGATGGTTCCGGCTCGGTCGTCGTGGCCACGACGCGGCCGGAAACCATGCTGGGCGACGTGGCCGTCATGGTCCACCCCGAGGATGAGCGCTACGCCGCGCTGATCGGCAAGCTCGTGAAGCTGCCGCTGACCGACCGCGAGATCCCCGTCATCGCCGATGACTACGTGGACCGCGAGTTCGGCACCGGCGTCGTCAAGGTCACGCCGGCGCACGACACCAACGACTACGCCGTTGGTCAGCGCCACAAGCTGCCGATGATCGCGGTGCTGGACCTTCAGGCCCGCATCAACGACAACGCACCCGAGGCCTATCGCGGGCTGGACCGCTTCGTCGCCCGAAAGCGCGTCGTGGCAGACCTCGACGCGCTCGGCCTGCTGGTGGAGGTCAAGAAGCACAAGCTGCAGGTGCCGCGCTGCGAGCGCACCGGGCAGGTCATCGAGCCGATGCTGACCGACCAGTGGTTCGTCGCCGTCACCAAGCCAGGCGCCGACGGCAAGAGCATCGCCGCCAAGGCCATCGAGGCCGTCGATACCGGCGCGGTCAAGTTCTACCCGGAGTCCTGGGTCAACACCTACAACCACTGGATGGGCAACCTGCAGGACTGGTGCATCTCGCGCCAGCTGTGGTGGGGCCACCAGATCCCGGCCTGGTATGGCACGGGCGGCGAGCTGTTCGTGGCGCGTAGTGAAGACGAAGCCCGCGCCAAGGCCACGGCCACCGGCTACACCGGCGAGCTGAGCCGCGACCCGGACGTGCTGGACACCTGGTACTCGTCGGCGCTGGTGCCGTTCTCCACGCTCGGCTGGCCAGAAACAACGGGCAAAAGCGCGCTGGAGCAGCAGCTCTTCCTGCCCTCCTCCGTGCTCGTGACCGGCTACGACATCATCTTCTTCTGGGTCGCCCGGATGATCATGATGACGACGCACTTCACCGGCAAGGTGCCCTTCAAGGACGTCTATATCCACGGCCTGGTGCGCGATTCGCAGGGCCAGAAGATGAGCAAGTCCGAAGGCAATGTGCTGGACCCGGTGGACCTGATCCAGGGCTGCGACCTGGAGACGCTGACGCAGAAGTCCACCGTCGGCCTGCGCAAGCCCGAGACGGCCCCCAAGGTGGCCGCCCGCGTGAAGAAGGAATTCCCCGAAGGCATGCCGGCCTACGGCGCCGACGCGCTGCGCTTCACGATGGCGTCCTACGCCACGCTGGGCCGCAACATCAACTTCGACACCAAGCGCTGCGAGGGCTACCGCAACTTCTGCAACAAGCTCTGGAACGCGACCCGCTTCGTGCTGATGAACACCGAGGGGCAGGACTGCGGCCTGGCGCACGACCAGGGCGCCTGCCCGCCCGGCTACAACAGCTTCAGCAAGGCCGACCGCTGGATCAACAACGAGCTGCAGCGCGTGGAAGCCGCCGTGGCACAGGGCTTTGCCGAGTACCGGCTCGACAACGTCGCCAACGCCATCTACAGCTTCGTCTGGGACGAGTACTGCGACTGGTATCTGGAGATCGCCAAGGTGCAGATCCAGACCGGCGACGAGTCCCAGCAGCGCGCCACCCGCCGCACGCTGATCCGTGTGCTGGAGACGACGCTGCGCCTGCTGCACCCCATCGCGCCCTTCATCACCGAGGAGCTGTGGCAGACGGTCGCGCCGGTGGCCGGCCGCAAGGCGACCGACTACATCGGCCAGGCGCCCTACCCCGTCGCACAGCCGGAGCGCATCGACCCGGCGGCGGATGCCTGGATGGCACAGCTCAAGGACGTCGTGGGCATCACGCGCAGCTTGCGCGGCGAGATGGCGCTGAGCCCGAGCGACCGCGTGCCGCTGCTGGTGGGCGGCGACCTGAGCTTCCTGTCTGAAGCGGCTGCCGTGCTCAAGGTGCTGGCCAAGTTGAGCGCCGTCGAGCTGCTCAATGACGAAGCCGAGTTTGCCAAGCAGAGCGCCACGTCGCCCGTGCTCGTGCACGGCGCGGCCAAGCTGGCGCTGAAGGTCGAGATCGACGTCGAAGCCGAGCGCGCCCGCCTGACCAAGGAAGCGACCCGCCTGGAGGGCGAAATCACCAAGGCCGAGGCCAAGCTGGGCAACGAGAGCTTTGTCGCCCGCGCGCCGGCCGCTGTTGTCGAGCAGGAGCGTGCCCGCGTGGCAGGCTTCAAGGAGACGGTCGTCAGGCTGCGTGAGCAATTGGCCCGCCTGCCCGCCCAGTAGGAAGCGCCGGGCCGCCGCAAGTTCCCTCGGCCCCCTCGCGGGGCAGGCGTGGCGCCGTTCGGCCCTGGGGCCGGTCAGTACACCAGCGACGCCCTGGCCTGCGGCTTGGCGCCGCTGCGCGCGGGCGCCAGCAGTTCGTCGATGCCGCGCGCCACCGCCCAGGCCGCGCGCACGCGGGACTCACGCGTCGTGCCGGCCAGGCGCGGCGTCACCTGCAACTGCGCCAGGCCGTACAGCGGCCGGCCCGACTCCAGCCAGCCCGGCTCCAGGCTGTCGAACCAGGCCGCCAGCAGCCTGGCGCTGCGCAGCGCATGCGCCAGCGCCACCTCGTCCACGAGCCCCGACTGGCTCAGGCCCACGAGCACCTGGCCAGGCCTTGCAGCCTCCAGCTGACGCTCGCCGATGAGACCGCGGAAACGATCGAAATAGGGCAGCAACAGCACCAGGCCGTCGCTCTGGGCCATCAGCTGGGTCAGGCTCAACGCCTCGATGCCCCAGCGCGCCCAGGTCGAATCGCTGGGATGCAAGGCCGGGTCGTAGCCGACGACGCGAGCACCAAAAGCCTGCAGCAGTTGCGCCAGCACCTGGGCCGCCGGCGTCAGCCCCAGCAGGCCGATCGTGGAGCAGCCCAGCTCGCGCCCCACCTTGAGGCCATCGCTGCCCTCGACCGGCACGCGCCGCAGCAGGCTCAGCAGCGCACCGACGGCGAACTCCGCTTCGGCGCTGGCGGTCGATGCCTGCGAGCGCACGACCTCCACGCCCGCCTTGCGGCAGGCCTCGATGTCGATGTTCTCGGCACCGCCGCTGGCCCGCCCGATGACCCGCAAGCCCGGCACGGACCGCAACAGCCTCGCATCGACCCGCACCTCAGGCGGCGCCACCAGGGCCAGCGAGTCGCGCAGCGCGTCCAGCAAACCGTCATGGTCGTTGACCAGTTCTGGGGCGAAACGGGCATCGTGCCGCTCCGCGAGCCACTGCACCACGTCGGCTTCCAGCGGCTCAAGAATCAGGACGCTCATCGTGTTTTTGTGGCCGACTCAGGGGTCAAAACCGTCACAACCCGCGTGACACAATCCCCGGCACTCCCCTTTCGACCAGTGTACCCATGGCCTCCTCGACCAAATCGCCGATCACCAAAGCCATCTTCCCGGTCGCCGGTCTTGGCACGCGCTTCCTGCCGGCCACCAAGGCCCAGCCCAAGGAAATGCTGCCTGTCGTCGACAAGCCGTTGATCCAGTACGCGGTCGAGGAAGCCTATGAAGCCGGCGTGCGCGAGATGATCTTCGTGACCGGCCGCCACAAGCGCCCGATCGAAGACCATTTCGACATGACCTTCGAGCTGGAGGTCGCGCTGGAGAACTCGGGCAAGCAGGAACTGCTGGATGTCGTGCGCAGCGTCAAGCCCGACGACATGCAGTGCATCTACGTGCGCCAGGCCCAGGCCCTGGGTCTTGGCCATGCCGTGCTGTGCGGCCAGCGCCTGGTGGGCAACGAAGCCTTCGCCGTGCTGCTGGCCGACGACCTGATGGTCGGCCCCACGCCCGGCCGCGGCATCCTCAAGCAGATGGTGGAGCAGTACGCAGACTGGCGCGCCTCCATCCTGGCGGTGCAGGAAGTGCCGGCCGAACACACGCGCCGCTACGGCATCGTCGCTGGCACGCAGGTCAACGACAACCTGATGGACGTGACCCGCATCGTCGAAAAACCCGCCCCTGCGGACGCGCCGTCACGCCTGGGCGTGGCCGGGCGCTACATCCTGACGCCGGGCGTGTTCCACGAGATCGCCAACCAGCCGCGCGGCGTGGGCGGCGAGATCCAGTTGACCGACGGCATCGCCGGCCTGCTGCGCCGCGAAAAGGTGTTCGCCTACCGCTACGAAGGCAAGCGCTACGACTGCGGCAGCAAGGAAGGCTTCCTGCAGGCCAATGTGGAACTGGCCCTGAGTCACCCGCAGCTCGGCCCGGGCTTCAAGGAATTCCTGCAGGGCCTCCCCCTCTGAGGAATCAACGCCGACGCAGGACGTGGATGAACTCGGCGCCAGCAGTCTCCTGCTGGACGAGTTCATTGCCGGTCTGACGGGCAAAGGCCTGGAAGTCGCGCATCGAACTCGGATCGGTCGCGACGACACGCAGCAGTTCCCCGCTGAGCATCTCCGCCAGCGCCTTCTTGGCCTTGAGGATGGGCAATGGGCAGTTCAGGCCCCGGGTGTCGATCTCGCGTTGGACGTCCATGGCGTCATTCTCGCTTCATGTCTGTCAGGTCCAGCCATTGCGGCTCGATACCGCGTGAGCGCAGCCAGGTCGCCAGCGCCTGGCCCGTGCCCTGGGGCCAGCACCGCACCTCCTCGGGCGCGATCAGCTTGTACTCGGCCAGTTCGGGCGACAGCTTGATCTCGCCCCGCGCGGCTGCGTGATAGGCAATGATGATCTGGTTCATGCGCTGGAAGTCCCAGACGCCGAGCAGCTGCAACGAGTCGACCTCCAGCGCGGTTTCCTCGGCAATCTCGCGCCGGGGGATTCGCCGGCCTCCATGAAGCCGGTGATGAGGCCGAAAAAGCGCCCCGGCCACGCCGCATTGCGCGCCAGCAACACCTGACCCTCCCGGTCCGTGCACTCGATGACCGCAGCCAGCACCGGCGTCGGGTTGTTCCAGTGCGTGAAGCCGCAGGCGGGGCAGCGCAGGCGCGCCTTGTCGCCCCCGTCCTCGGCCTGCGTGATCAGCGCCAGTTCGCTGGCGCACACCGGGCAGAACCTGAAAACGGTCATGCGGGGAACACGCCCGTCGACAGATAGCGGTCGCCGCGGTCGCAGACGATGAAGGCGATGGTCGCGTTCTCCACCTGCCGCGCGATCTGCAACGCCACCCAGCAGGCACCCGCTGCCGAGATGCC
>Ga0209294_1000163_pt1 | contig 10779 bp, 6 predicted proteins | sample LowerColdCreek_FD_184128 | JGI IMG/M metagenome (GOLD analysis project Ga0209294, IMG submission 184128) | Groundwater microbial communities from Cold Creek, Nevada to study Microbial Dark Matter (Phase II) - Lower Cold Creek (SPAdes) (version 3) | ecosystem: Environmental > Aquatic > Deep... | reverse complement strand
ACATCGGTCGGGCGGGCTGAGGGCAGCAGATACAGGCGCTGCAACTCGGACTGGAGTCGATTCATGGTGGGGAGCGGGGCGGCAAGCGGCGGGGCGAATCTACCCCATGGGCGAAGCGCGGCGCCCCGCGATGCCCACTGCCGCGCAGACCGACTAGCCTGCGTTGGCGGGCGCCGGTGACAGCGCGCGGGTGCGCCAGCCCGCGAGGAAGGGCGCGACCTGGTCCGCCTCCAGCGGCCGGCTGAACAGGTAGCCCTGCAGCGTCTCGCAGCCCTTGGCCCGCAGCAGTTCCGCCTCGGTCTGGCTTTCCACGCCCTCCGCCACGGCCGACATGCCCAGCGCGCGTGCCATCGCGAGGATGGCGTCCACCAGCACCTGCGCTTCGCCGTCGCGGGTCAGGTCCTTGACGAAGCTGCGGTCGATCTTGAGCGTGTCGAACGGGAAGCGCCGCAGATAGCCCAGCGCGGAGTAGCCCGTGCCGAAGTCGTCCAGCGCGATGCGCAGGCCGCGGTCGCGCAGCGAGCGCAGGATGGTCACCGCCGCGTCGGCGTCGTTGATCAGCGTCGACTCGGTGATCTCCAGCTCCACCTGGCCCGGCGTCAGCCGTGCCGCGAGGTCCTCGACACGAGCGACGAAGTCGGGCCGGTCCAGCTGCGTGGCAGACACGTTGATGGAGATCTGCGGCGCGCCGGGCCAATCGGCCGCGTCGGCGCAGGCCTGTGCCAGCACCCAGTCGCCGATGGCGGGCATCAGGCCCGCCGCCTCGGCCATCGGCACGAAGTCGGCCGGGCCGACCTCGCCGTACTCGGGGTTGCGCCAGCGGATGAGGGCCTCGAACCCGCTGACATGCCAGTCCTGCGAGCTCACCTGCGGCTGGTAGACCAGGCGGAACTCCCCGCGTGACAGGGCGCCGCGCAGGGCCTGCGTCATCGCCACCCGGCGCCGGCCGGACTCGGCCAGGGCCGGGTTGAAGAAGCAGTACTGGTGCCCGCCGGCGTGCTTGGCCGCGTACATGGCGATGTCCGCGTGGTTCATCAGCGTGTCGGCGTCGCAGCCATCGGCGGGCGCCAACGCCACCCCGAGGCTGGCACGCAGCGCGAACAGCTGCCCATCGACCCGGCAGGGCTCCGCCAGGCTGTTGAGCAGCCGCTCCAGCATCTGCGCCAGGGCGGCTGGCTCGGGAGCACCCTGCACGACGATGGCGAACTCGTCGCCACCCAGGCGTGCCACCGCGTCGCTGCGGCGCGCCGTGGCCAGCAGGCGCTGGCCGAACACCTGCAGCAGCTGGTCGCCGGTCGCGTGGCCCTTGCTGTCGTTGACATGCTTGAAGCCGTCCAGGTCCAGCAGGATGAGCGCCAGCGGCTGCGTCGAGGACGGGTCGCCGGTGAGCAGGCCTTCCAGCAGCGAGCGCAGCTGCGTGCGGTTCACCAGGCCGGTCAGCGCGTCGTTGTGCGCCAGCCAGTTCAGGCGCTGCATGGCCTTCTGGCGCTCGGTGATGTCGCTCGCCACGCCACGCCAGCCCTTGAAGCCGCCCTGGTGGTCGTTCAGGCGCCGGGCACTCAGCGACCACCACTTGCGGCCCGCCTTCGACTGCGCGATCAAGGTCTGGTCGCGAAATGACTCGCGGCGCTGCAGCAGGTCCTTCAGGTCGGCCCAGAGCCGGGCCGCCTCGTCGTCCTGCGCCACCAAGGGCTCCAGCAGTTGCAACGCGGGAGCGGAGCGCAGCTGCGCTTCGTCCATGTTCAGCGCCAGCGCGAGCCGGGGCGAGACGTGGACAAAGCGGTAGTCGGCGTCAAGCTCCCAGAGCAGGTCGGTGGCGTGGTCCTCGAAATCCCGCAGCAGCAGGGAGATCACATCGTTCTGGTGCGATGCCCGGGCCTCGGCCACCATGCGCGCGGCCATCATGCGGGCCGATGCCCACACGGTGTAGACGACGATGGCCGAATAGCCCCCCAGCTGCATTGCGAAGACCGGTGCCAGCGCGCCGCCCCGCCACGCCACCGCCACCGCGGCACCGCTGCCCACGAGGGCCACGAACAGCGTGCCCGCCACCGGCACCGCCGCCAGCGCGAAGCCGCCCGCGCACACCATGCCCGTGACGAGCATGCCGACGAAGTAGCGCGCGTCGGCGTCGGCGAGGTCGTGGCACAGCAGCGGCAGCAGGCCCCACAGCGAGCCCAGCAGCGCTGCGTGCAGGATCACGCGCCGCAGCGAACGGGTGGACGCCGTCCGGCGCGGCGGCCCCGAGCGGGACTGCCACCAGGCACGAAAGCTCACGGCCGCCAGCGCGGTGATGGCGCATGACCAGAGCAGCAGGGCGTCGTGCCTGAGCTGCTGCCACAGCGCCAGCGGCACGATCAGCGCGCACAGCAGCTGGATGGACATCGCCAGCGGCGTCAGCCCCAGCACGGCCTGCATCTGCTGGGCCCGGAACGCGCCGGCCTGTTCTTCGTTGACGTCGTACAGGCTGGCGCGCTGGCGCAGCCGGTTCAACCACTCGACCATGTCGGCGCCCGGCACCGTCGTGCTGCTCAGGGCAGACGGAAGGTGCCCACCGCCTGCGCCAGCTGCTCGGCATGCTGGCGCATCGCGCTCGACGCGGCAGCCGTCTGCTCGACGAGTGCGGCGTTCTGCTGGGTCATCTGGTCCAGCTCATTGATAGCGCCACCGATCTGGGCGATGCCCTGTGCCTGTTCGCGTGCGCCGTTGGCGATGGCGCTCAGCAGATCGCCCACCTCGCGGGTGCTGTCGACGACGGCCCGGATCGTGGCGCCGGCCTCGGCGACGATCTTCTGGCCGCCGTCCACGCGTTCACCGCTTTCCAGGATGAGCTGCTTGATCTCGCGGGCCGCGTCGGCGCTGCGCTGCGCCAGTGCCCGCACCTCACTGGCCACCACGGCAAAGCCGCGCCCCTGTTCGCCGGCGCGGGCCGCTTCCACGGCGGCGTTCAAGGCCAGGATGTTGGTCTGGAAGGCAATGCTGTCGATGACGCCGATGATCTCGCCGATGCGCCGGCTGGAAGCTTCGATGCCGGACATCGTGCCCACCACCTGCTCGATCACCTCGCCACTGCGATTGGCCAGCTTCACATTGCCTGCGGCCGCGTTGGCCGCCTGGGCGGCGCCGTCGGTCGTGCTGGCCACGGTGGCGCTGATCTCTTCCATCGCGGAGGCGGTTTCCTCCAGGTTGGCTGCCGCCTGCTCGGTGCGCTGGGACAGGTCCATGCTGCCCGCAGCCACTTCCTGGGACGACAGGATGATGGCGTCCGCCGCGTGGCGAACGTCGCGCACGGTGCCGCGCAGCGAGGTCTGCATCTCCGCCAGCGAGCGCAGCAGGTCGGCGGTTTCATCCTTGCCCTTGGCCACCAGCGTGTCCGTGAGGTCGCCTGCCGCCATCGCGCTCATGCGGTCGGTCAGCGTGCGCATGCCGGACCGCATCGACAGGTAGAAGCAGTAGAAGAAGTACAGCCCGCCCAGCACCAGCAGGGTGACGAGGGTGCCGACGATGACGATGCGGCCGTGCAGGCGCGCTTCGCGGGCTGCCAGCAGCCCGTCCAGCTCGGTGCCCACGGCCTTCTGCAGGTCGGCCAGCTTCTCCAAGGCCGCCGTGCTCTGCTTGACGATCTCTGCCGATGACGGCATCTCGGTGCTCTGGCCCGTCACTTTGGGCTCCATCTGCGCGATGAAGGCCTTGGCCGGTTGCAGTGCGGCCCTGTGCTGGGCCACGGACAGCTCGGGGTTGAATTCCGCCACGCGTGTCAGGTTGCCGTCGATGTGTGCCAGCGATTTCTTGTCGATCGCCAGGCTGGCGGCCGCCCTGGCGGTGAGCGCGCCGTTCGGTGCCTCCGCAGAGGCCAGGCTGGCCAGCGCGGCGCGGGTCAGGCCGAACGTCTCCAGCAGGTCCGGCAGGTCGACGGTGCCGATCAGCATCAGGTAGTAGGAATCGCCTTCCGGGTCCAGCGCCAGGCCGCTTTCATCGACCAGGTGCTGCACCAGTTCGCCCAGCTGCAGGCTGATGTCGACGTAGGGCTTGCGCACGTCGGCCGCGCTGAGCCCGGCAGGCTGCCCGTCGGCGGCCTTGCGGGCCGCCACCAGCGCCTCCCAGTGCTCGGTGCCGGGGTTGGGCAGGCTGTCCAGCACCGACTTGCCGTCGGTGGCGAGGCTGTCCATGGCCGCCTTGAAGCGGTTGCGCAGCTCGGCCACGTCCGGGCGGTCCACGCCGTTGGCCTGGTCCACCAGGGCGCGGCGCAGCAACTGCGTCGCCTGCATCGCCGGCACCACCAGCTGCACGCCGCGCAGCCCCTGGCGCTCCAGCTGGGTGGCGGCCACCACGGCCAGCCGGTCCGACACCAGCGTCCAGAAGGTCACCAGGATGGGCGCCAGCAGGAACACCAGGATCACCGCCGCCTTGGCGGGGAAGCGCATGTTGCGGAACAACCCCACGCCGAAGCGCGCCCACACCGGCGTGCTGGAGGGTTTGGAGCCAACGGGGCGGGATGAACCAGACAAGGTTGACATGGAGTGGTCAGGGGGGTTGGACATGGCACGAGTGCCAAACGATTGCAGCGGCACGCGCTCGCGGGCCGCTTAAACCGGCACAGGCCGATTCCGAAGATCTGAGATTGCCAGTGTTCTGGGAATCACTTATTCGCGCAATAGCGTGGAAAAGACGTTCCCAATGGTGCGCGTGAGGTTTTACGCGGTTCCCCGGGTTGCCCCATGCACGCTGGCCGGCTCGCAGCCAGGATGCAATCGACGGTCAGGCGGTCCTGCCTGCTGAAACTGGCGCGCCGCTCCCGCAGCGCGCGTTCAACGCTCGCTCGTGTTCTCGCGCAGCATCCGCTGCATCAGCACGAAGAAGCGGTCGTAAAACTCCCCGGCGGGAATCGTTTCGGAGGCGACCTTGACGAGGGACTCCTCGCTGGACGACAGGGGCACCGAGATCGAGCCCAGCGCGCTGACGCCCAGGCTGGCGGCCTGGTTGCTCTTCTTGAGCGCATAGCGGTCCTGCTGGGCGCTGACGTAGGCGGTGGCGATCTGCTGCTTGGGGCCGTCGCCGACGCAGACGACGTTGAAGGCGATCTCCACATGCGCCTCGCCACCGGGCTGGAAGTGCTTGCTGCCGCGCACGGCCCCGGCCTCGGCCTTGCTGATGACATAGCCCTGGCTCAGCAGCGCCCGGCGGGCGGCCTCGCAGGTGGACTCGACATCGGCATCGAACAACCGCGAGAAGGTCTCCTCGGCCGCGAAGCTTTCGCGCAGATAGACCTTGCTGGCCTTGTCGGCCGCCGACGGCAGCGCGCCGCAGCCGGCGAGCAGGGTGCCGAGCAGCAGGGGCGGGATCAAACGGGGGAGGCGATGCATGGGGGGATTATTCCGTCGTCGGTGGCTGGCCGTGGCTGTGCCGTCCAACGCGGCCCTGCCTGGCTCAGATGACAGGGGCAGCTCGGACGCGGCGGGCCCTTGGCGCTGCGTCCGTATGCGCCTGCACGACAGCAGCCAAAATGCCCCGAGGGGGATCACGTCGGCATGAACAAGAAAACGCTGTCCGAGCGCGACATCTGTACCAAGTTCATCGCGCCGGCCATCACGGCGGCGGGCTGGGACATCCAGCGCCAGGTGCGCGAGGAAGTCAGCTTTACCCAGGGCCGCATCATCGTGCGGGGCAAGCTGCACAGCCGGGGCCAGTCCCGGCGTGCCGACTTCATCCTCTACCACCAGCCCAACCTGCCCCTGGCCGTCATCGAAGCCAAGGACAACACCCACGCGGTGGGCGATGGCATGCAGCAGGCCCTGAGCTACGCCGAGGCGCTGGACGTGCCCTTCGTGTTCTCCAGCAACGGCGACGGCTTTCTCTTCCATGACCGCACCGGCAACGCCCCGCTCACCGAGACCGAGCTGACGCTGGCGCAGTTCCCGAGCCCGGCCGAACTCTGGCGGCGCTACTGCGCCTGGAAGGGCCTGGACGCCGAAGCCCGCCAGAAGGTCGAAGCGCCGTACTTCGATGACGGCAGCGGCCGCCTGCCCCGCTACTACCAGGTCAACGCCATCAACCGCACGGTGGAGGCGGTGGCGCGCGGCCAGAACCGCGTGCTGCTCGTCATGGCCACCGGCACCGGCAAAACCTACACCGCCTTCCAGATCATCTGGCGCTTGTGGAAGAGCCGGCAATCGAGGCGCATCCTGTTCCTGGCAGACCGCAACATCCTCGTCGACCAGACCAAGAACAACGACTTCAAGCCCTTCGGCGCGGCGATGACCAAGATCGCCAATCGGCAGATCGACAAGGCCTACGAGATCTACCTGTCGCTCTACCAGGCCGTGTCGGGCGCCGAGGAAGACAAGAACATCTACAAGCAGTTCTCGCCGGACTTCTTCGACCTGGTCGTCATCGACGAATGCCACCGTGGCAGCGCCGCCGAGGACTCGGCCTGGCGCGAGATCCTGGCCTACTTCTCCAGCGCCACGCACATTGGCCTCACGGCCACGCCCAAGGAAACCAGGGAGGTTTCCAGCATTCACTACTTCGGCGAGCCGGTCTACAGCTACAGCCTGAGGCAGGGCATCGCCGACGGGTTCCTCGCGCCCTACAAGGTCGTGCGCATCGACTTCGACAAAGACCTGCAAGGCTGGCGCCCGCCCAAGGGCATGCTCGACAAGCACGGCCAGCCCATCGAAGACCGCATCTACAACCTCAAGGACATGGACCGCCAGCTGGTGCTGGAGGCCCGCACCCAGCTGGTGGCCGAGAAGATCACCGCCTTCCTCAAGGCCACCGACCCCTTCCAGAAAACCATCGTCTTCTGCGACGACATCGACCACGCCGAACGCATGCGCCAGGCCCTGGTGAACCTGAACCCTGAGCGGGTGAAGGAGAACCGCAAATACGTCATGCGCATCACCGGCGATGAGCAAGAAGGCAAGGCCGAGCTCGACAACTTCATCAGCCCCGAGAAGCGCTACCCGGTCATCGCCACCACCAGCAAGCTCATGACCACCGGCGTCGACGCCCAGACCTGCAAGCTCGTCGTGCTGGACCAGCACATCAAGTCCATGACCGAGTTCAAGCAGATCATCGGCCGCGGCACCCGCATCAACGAGGACTACGGCAAGTTCTGGTTCACCATCATGGACTTCAAGAAGGCCACCGAGCTGTTCGCCGACCCGGCCTTCGACGGCGACCCGGTGCAGGTCTACGAGCCCAAGGGCGACGAGCCGCCCGTGCCGCCCGATGACGTGGCCGAGCCACCCGAAGGCGGCGGCCCGGCCGGCGGCGGCGACCTGCCGCCCGAGGACGGTGGCGAGCCGGGCGCCGGTGAGCGAGGCGGCGGCCGCGTCAAGTACGTCGTTGGCAACGTGCCCGTCTTTGTGGTGGCCGAGCGCGTGCAGTACTACGGGGCCGACGGCAAGCTCATCACCGAGTCGCTGCGCGACTACACCCGCCACTGCGTTGCCAGGCAGTTCAGTTCGCTGGACGCCTTCCTGCGCCGCTGGTCCGATGCCGATCAGAAGAAGGTCATCATCGAAGAGCTGGCTGCGCAGGGCGTGCTGTGGGAGGCGCTGGCCGAAGAGGTCGAGGCCAAGCAGGGCAAGCCGCTGGACGCCTTCGACCTGATCTGCCACGTCGCCTTCGACCAGCCGCCCCTGTCCCGCCGCGAGCGCGCCGACAACGTCAGGAAGCGCAACTACTTCGCCCGCTACCAGGGCGCCGCGCGCCTGGTGCTGGAGGCGCTGCTGCAGAAATACGCCGACACCGGCCTGGAGCCCATCGAGGACATCAAAATCCTGCAGCTCGACCCGTTCAGCCGCATCGGCGCCCCGGTCGAGCTGGTCCAGGCCTTTGGCGGCAAGGCCGGCTATGCCAAAGCCGTCGCCGAGCTGGAGACCCAGCTCTACGCCTGATCAGCGGCGTTGGCCGTTCCGCTGACCCTCCACCGCGCTGGCCCGTCGCCAGCGTTTTTGCTTTCTCCCCGGTCCCTTCATGTCGATCAGCAGTTCCATCAAGTCCATCCAGGACATCATGCGCAAGGACGTCGGCGTCGATGGCGACGCCCAGCGCGTCGGCCAGCTCGTCTGGCTGCTGTTCCTGAAAATCTTCGACGACCGCGAGCAGGAATGGGAGCTGCTGGACGAGCGCTACAAGAGCCCGCTGCCCGAGCCCTTCCGCTGGCGCCACTGGGCGGCCAACCCCGAGGGCATCACCGGCGATGAGCTCAAGAGCTTCATCGACAACGAGCTCTTCCCCGGCCTGCAGAACCTCACCGACCACAGCACCACGCCCGTGGCCTACGTGGTGCGCAGCGTGTTCGAGGACGCCTACAACTACATGAAGAGCGGCCAGCTGCTGCGCCAGGTGGTCAACAAGATCCAGGCGGCGGTGGACTTCAACAAGGCCCAGGAGCGCCACGCCTTTGGCGACATGTATGAGCAGCTGCTGCGCGACCTGCAGAGCGCCGGCAACGCCGGCGAGTTCTACACGCCGCGCCCCGTCACCGAGTTCATGGTGCGCCGGGTGGACCCGCAGCTGCACGAGAAGGTGATGGACCCCGCCTGCGGCACCGGCGGCTTTCTCACCTGCGCCATCGAGCACAAGCGCCGGCACTACGTGAAGACGCCCGAGGACGAGCGCGCGCTGCAGGCCAGCATCCACGGCGTCGAGAAGAAGCCCCTGCCCCACCTGCTGGCCACCACCAACATGATCCTGCATGGCATCGAGGTGCCCAGCCAGATCCGCCACGACAACACGCTGGCGCGGCCGCTGATCAGCTGGGGCCCCAAGGAGCGGGTGGACTGCATCGTCGCCAACCCGCCCTTCGGCGGCATGGAGGAAGACGGCATCGAGACCAACTTCCCCGCCACCTTCCGCACCCGCGAAACGGCCGACCTCTTCCTCGTGCTCATCATGCATTTGCTGCGCGACGGCGGCCGTGCGGCGGTGGTGCTGCCCGACGGCTTCCTGTTCGGCGAGGGCATCAAGAGCCGCATCAAGGAAAAGCTGCTCACCGAGTGCGATCTGCACACCGTCGTGCGGCTGCCCAATGGCGTGTTCAACCCCTACACCGGCATCAAGACCAACCTGCTGTTCTTCACCAAGGGCCGGCCCACCACCGACGTGTGGTTCTACGAGCACCGCTACCCGGCCGGGGTGAAGAACTACAGCAAGACCCGGCCCATGCGCATCGAGGAGTTCGCGGGGTTGGAGGCCTGGTGGGGCAGCGAGGCCGACGGCTTTGCAGCGCGTGTGGCGGGCGAGCAGGCCTGGAAGGTGGGCGTGGACGCCATCCGCGAGCGCGGCTGGAACCTGGACCTCAAGAACCCCCATGTGGGCGAGCAGTTGAGCCACGACCCCGAGGCGCTGCTGGCCGAGTACCGGCAGATGCAGGCGGAGATTGCCGAGTTGCAGGCGGCTTTGAAGGCGGCGCTGGCGGGCGCGTTGGAGGGCAAGCGATGAGCAAGAAGGCGAGGGCCGCTGACGCGGTGGTTGCCGCAGGCGGGGCGGCGGACATGCTGTTTGGCCAGGTCCGCGAGGTGCTGAGCCAGGCGCGCCGCCTGGCGCACCGCAGCGTCAACCAGGCCATGGTGCAGGCCTACTGGCAGGTGGGCCGGCTCATCGTGGAGGATGAGCAGGCGGGCCAGGCCAGGGCGAGCTACGGCACCCAGGTGCTGGCGCAGCTGGCCCAGCGGCTGACGACGGAGCTGGGCCGTGGTTTCTCCTTGGCCAACCTGCGCAATTTCCGGCAGTTCTACCTGACCTGCACGCAGGAGGAGATTCGCTACGCGCCAAGTAGCGAATTGAGCTGGACCCACTGGCGCATGCTGATGCGCGTCGCCGACCCCGCCGCACGCGCCTGGTACGCCCGCGAGGCCGTGACGCAAACCTGGAGCACCGCCGCCCTCGACCGCCAGATCAGCACCCTGCACTACGAGCGCCTGCTGTCCAGCCAGGACAAGGCCGCCGTGCAGGCCGAAGCGGCAGCCCTCATCCAGCGCGACGCCCCGCCCGACCCGCGCGACTTCATCCGCGACCCCTATGTGCTCGACTTCCTGGGTGCCCAGCCCGGTGCGGCCCTGTACGAGAAAGAGGTGGAGCAAGGCCTGCTGAACAACCTGCAGCAGTTCATGCTGGAGCTGGGTAAGGGCTTTGCCTTTGTGGCCCGCCAGAAGCACCTGCGCATCGAAGACGAAGACGCCTTCGTCGACCTCGTCTTCTACAACTACATCCTCAAGTGCTTCGTGCTGGTGGAGCTGAAGGTGGGCAAGCTGAGCCACCAGGACGTGGGCCAGCTCGACATGTACGTGCGCGTGTTCGACGAGCGCGAGCGCCAACCCGGCGACAACCCCAGCATCGGCCTGATCCTGTGCAGCGAGCGCAATGCCGCAGTGGCGCGCTACTCGCGCCTGGCCGATGGCGACCAGCTGTTTGCCAGCCGCTACCAGGCCTATCTGCCCACCGAGGCGGAACTGCAGGCGGAGCTGGCGCGGGAGCGGGCGTTGATCGGCGACGGGCCAACGGAGGCCGGGGCGTGACGGCAGCTGTGTTGGAGAACGTGGCGTTGCTGGCGGAGGCGCCATGGGGCGTCGCGCAACTCCGCCGGCTCGTTCAGGACCTCGCAATCGTTGGCCGCTTGATCCCTGGCGCACAGGCTGATCGCTGGCCTACCCTTCGGCTCGCTGATTTGGTGGTGTCGTTCCAAAACGGCGTATCCAGCCGCGGTGAATCCGAGGGCCTACCCGTGACGGTGCTTCGGCTGGCTGACATTAGGAATGGCAGGGTTGCCCA
>Ga0209294_1000162_pt1 | contig 10815 bp, 24 predicted proteins | sample LowerColdCreek_FD_184128 | JGI IMG/M metagenome (GOLD analysis project Ga0209294, IMG submission 184128) | Groundwater microbial communities from Cold Creek, Nevada to study Microbial Dark Matter (Phase II) - Lower Cold Creek (SPAdes) (version 3) | ecosystem: Environmental > Aquatic > Deep... | reverse complement strand
TTCATCGCTCCCGAAAGGTGTAAACATGTCGGACATCGAACACAACATTACTGTAGTCCTGAAGTACTTTGAGGGTTGCAACACCGGGAACCTCGAAGACCTTCTTTCCACACTAGACCCTGATGTTGTCCACTACTTCTTGCCTGACAAGTTCAAGCCGATTCATGGCGCCGAGCACCTTGCAAAGTACTGGCGAAAGTTTCGCCTCCTTCTGAGGCCTACTTGGAAGATTGATCACATAATTGGTCAGGGCAACGAAGTCGTAAGCGAATGGAGTTGCTTGTGGACGCCCGAGCAGACCGAAGTGCGCCTCTTGATGCGCGGCAGTGAGTGGTATGTCATGCGCGATGGACGAATACTGGAGGTAAGAGCGTACTTTGCCTACGACAACAAGGCCAGCACCGAACTAACCGGGTTCCCATATGGAGACCGTGGTTACCTCGGCGACGCCTAACAAGTCAATCAACTTCGCGCCTACGGCGCCGGACGCAGCAAAGCTGCGCCGGTTATTGAGGCGTTAATGGGTGCTCGGAGTAGCGAGCAAGTGAGGAGCTTCTAGATGGAAATGTCCCAGCCAAAAGGAAATCGCGCCATGCTGTTTTCGTCCGCCCCATATGCTCTTGGATTCTTGATCGGCGCTGCTTATAACCAGAAAACGTTCCCGCGGAGACGCCGCACACCATTTTCGTTCAGCCAGGGGCCAGCCTCCGTGAGTTCTCCCAGTATTCGCGCTTCATTAACAAGGCCGGACACGCCGCGCACTTTGTGCGCTGGACTCGCTACACTTCGTTCCGCTCGCCCGTGCCGGCAGCGTTAGGGCTCCATGTTACCCATGAGCCAGAATGTGCTGGGAGTACTGAGTGCTTTTTCCTTGTCACTAATATTTTGTTTCGGATGGAAATATAATCAGGGTGTACCCTCCATAGATGAGATATTTTTTGTGGAGGGTAAAATTGAAAGGACATGGCTCTTCGGTCTAAACGGCGGTAGCTTCGGATTTAGAATCGAAAATCAATCCTATCGAGGCCCCGCCTTTCTTAAAGACAAACTTTTAAAGGGTGATTTTGTGGAGGTAGGTATTACCAACCCTGAAAGGAAGGAGCTTTATAAAACGGTATATATCCTCAAGCATAGCGGCCAACAAATTGTGTCCTTTAATCATGAGGTTAGTTTGCGCAAGTCATTATCAAAAATTCTCGGCTGGGCTTCAGTAACATGTTTAGTATTGGCAATTGTGTTTGGCGCACATGTGTACCAAGCTCACACTAAAAAATAGCCCTAACAAGCGCCGCCACTTCGCGGCCTTCGGCCGCCGGACTCGGCACTTCGTGCCTCGCCGGTGCGGCGAGCGTTAATGGGCGCTACTGCGAACATGCAAGTTGGGGAAATCGCTTTGTTGCCAGTGCGAGGCAGGCGTTTCCGAGTATCGCTGTCATTGCCTGGAAACTTCTCTTGGCGGTATTGCCCCGGCTATTCTTATAACCAGAAAACGTTCCCGCGGAAACGTGGCACATCATTTTTGTCCAGCGTGGTGTCGGCAATGCTTTGTCTGCCCTACCACCGCGCTCCATTAACAAGGCAAGGCTTGGGACTGCCTTACGGCAGCCCAAGCTCGCGGCGTTATGAGTGATTTATGGAGTACGTAACTCCAACGTTACTTTATGTGTTAGTTGTGATCATGATTTTCTTCATGATCCGGGCATTCAAGTACGCCTTAACCGCTCAATCCGATTTTGAATCTATATTGAGCAAACTGAAGAATTCACTAATTGCGCCAATCGAGGAATATACGACTTTTACAGACGGCCATCCTTATACCTGGACCGAAGTGGAGTTTGAAACACTTGTTGCGCAGGTTCGAAAATACATCCCATCACGCTGGTCTATAAATCCGCCCTATTATCCAAAAATGACTTGTTGGTTCAGTGTAGACAATGAGAATCGTAGAATATATCTGGTGCCATATGTATCCCAATTCGAAGAAACGGGTAGTCTTATGCATTACCAAGATTGGTTGGAGTCCGAGCCTGATGTTAGAAAGAATATTGCTGAGTATCGGAGAAGTCACTCATAACAAGGCCGGGCACGCCGCGCACTACGTGCGCTGGACTCGCTACACTGCGTTTCGCTCGCCCGTGCCGGCGGCGTTATTGGGCCTAGTCCTTTGATGAAAAGATCTGAAAAAGTTTTTGCCATCGCTACTGGAATCGCCGCCTTTGCCATAACTGTTTTCCCTCCGATTTATGAATATTTACTGCCTATACTTGCACTTGCAGCAATGGCGCTATTTGTTGTGGCTCATAAGTCATCGTTTAGGCAATGGCCAAATGGCAGCCTTTCAATCTGGCCAGGTTCTGAAGACGCGCCAAAGTCTACGCCCACTCAGGTTAAAAGCCGCTGGGCTGCAATTGGAGTTGCGTTATGCGTGGGAGTTACTAGTGGATATCTGGTGCAGGTACTCTTTGGTTAAGTTCGGCCCAATAACAAGGCCGGGCACGTCGCGCACTGCGTGCGCTGGACTTGCTACACTGCGTTCCGCTCGCCCGTGCCGGCGGCGTTATTGTGCGCTGGTCGCTTTAGCGAGATAGTACGCCCATGAGACTTCGAGAAGGAGTTCGAGTCATGCCACCCTTGGCGCAAGTTGTCGCTAATCATTTCAGTCCGGTTCGGGCAGCAGGTTTATATCTTTCGTGGTTTGTGCACGGGTATGCTGTCCCAGCCGTCTTGCGCATCAATAACAAGGCGCACCAGTTCGCGCCTTCGGCGCCGGACGCGCTTACAGCGCGCCGCTGTGCTGGGCGTTACATGGCCTGGTCCGAGATCCGAGCAAGCGATGCGAACTAGCCTATCTCTCATAACAGTTATACTCATTGCAGCCTGTAGTAACGAACAGATTTATAACTCCATCCAAGAGAACCAGCGCTTGAAATGCAGCAAGCTTCCCGGATCACAATACGAAGAATGCATGCGTGACTTCAATACTTCTTACAAAGAGTACGAGCGTGAGGGGACGGAATCCAGCAGTAAGCAGGTCGGCCAGTGAAGTTACGGCCATGTAACAAGGCCAGCCACACCGCGCACTTCGTGCGCTGGACTCGCTACGCTCGCCTGTGCTGGCGGCGTTATTGTGCGCTGGTCACTTTAGCGAGATAGTGAATCCATGAAACATCGAGAGGGAATTCGAGTCATGCCATTCTCTGCACCATTCGGCAGTATTCGGTACAGCTCAGTTCGGGCAGCAGGTTTGCATCTTTCGTGGTTTGCGCTTGGGCGCTCTGTCCCAGCCCTCTTGCGCACCAATAACAAGGCGCACCAGTACGCGCCTTCGGCGCCGGACGCGCTTACAGCGCGCCGCTGTGCTGGGCGTTATGGAGCATTTCGCCAAGTTCGAGTATCGAGAGGAAATTGAAGTTGGATACGCCAAATACTCTTTTTTTAATTGCTAAGTTTGGGCTACAAGCCTCGTCAACGAAAGGCATTCTTGAGTCTTGGATGTGGATTCTCGATACCAAAGACTATGAAATGGAGTACATATCATTCCACAAAACCAAATCTGACAGGGCATATATGGGTGGGAAGCGGCTTGGATATCGAGACCCCACTGAAGAAGAATACGAATCGCACCAGAAGGAAATGCGGGATCGCGGTGAAGGACAAATGAAGTCTCGCGAAGAGCGTCAAATTATTCTCTGGCGCCGAATCCCGGATTGGGACGAAACTTGGCCAGGCGGTGGGGGATGGAATCCTATGACATACAAGGAACGCGGGTACTTTCCTCCCTATGATGCTCCATAACAAGTGCCGCCAGTGCGCCCCTGCGGGGCCGGACGTCAAAACCGCGGCGCGGTTTCGCCGCCGCTGCGGCAAGCGTTATTGTGCGCTGTTCACTTTAGCGAGATAGTACGTCCATGAGACATCGAGAAGGAGTTCGAGTCATGCCATTCTTGGCACCAGTTGTCGCTAATCATTCCAGTCCGGTTCGGGCAGTAGGGCTATTCCTTGCGTGCGCTGTACCTGGGTTCGCTATCCCAACCTTTATGCGCACCAATAACAAGGCCGGGCACACCGCGCACTTTGTGCGCTGGACTCGCTACGCTCGCCTGTGCCGGCGGCGTTAATGGGCGCTCGTACGAGCATGCCATTCGGAGGCTACCCAATGTCGTCGCAGAATCGTCATGCTTTCGAAGTTTCGCTGTCTTTTTCCGGCATTGCCCCGCGGCGCTATCAACAGCGCGCTTCTTATAACCGGAAAACGTTTCCGCGGAAACGTGGCACATCATTTTTGTCCAGCGTGGTGTCGGCTATTCGTTGTCTGCCCTACCACCGCGCTCCATTAACAAGGCAAGGCTTGGGACTGCCTTACGGCAGCCCAAGCTCGCGGCGTTATTGTGCGCTGGTCCGTTTAGCGAGATAGTACGTCCACGAGACATCGAGAAGGAGTTCGAGTCATGCCATTCTTTGCACCAATCGGTAGTCCTACTTGCGGTTCGGCTCGGGCAGTAGGTTTGTATCTTTCGTGGTTTGCGCTTGGGTTCTCTGTCCCAGCCCTCTTGCGCACCAATAACAAGGCGCACCAGTTTGCACCTTCGGTGCCGGACGGCAAAACCGCTGCGCGGTTTCGCCGCCGCTGTGCTGGGCGTTCTGTGCCAAGAGAGTTCACCTAGTGTTCCAGCCTAAGTCAGTCGTTCTTCGAGGTCTTCACGTGGATCTAGAGCCTCTATCCGGGCGCCACTTGCCTGACCTTTTTTGCCTCGGTCAAGAGCCAGAAATCTGGTCGTTCCTCTCAGGCGCGCCCTTCGTGACTATGCAAGATGCGGAAGAGTGGCTTCGGAAAGCCCTGGACGGGCAAGCGAAGGCTGAAGATGTTCCCTTCGCCGTCGTCGACAGGAAGTCTGGAAGGACAGCAGGTACAACGCGCTACGTCGATGTGCGCCGCCCTCACCGCGGCCTCGAAATCGGCTCCACTTGGTACGGGCAAGCATTTCGCCGAACGCCAGTGAACACGGAGACCAAGCTCTTGCTCTTGAATCACGCGTTTGAAGATTTGGGTGCGCTCCGCGTCCAGTTCCAGACCGATTCTCGCAATGCACGGTCGCAGAAGGCGATCGAACGCTTGGGCGCAAGCCGAGAAGGTGTTCTTCGTCAGCACAAGGTTTGCTCGGACGGCTACGTCAGAGACAGCGTCGTCTACGGCATCACCGCTCTGGAATGGCCAACCATCAAGACAAGACTACAGTCGCTCTTAGCCAATGACGAATAATCGTGGTGTGTCTGCACAGAACAAGTACGGGCAATACGCTCCCTTCGGTCGCCGGACCGCGCTAGAGCGCGTCCGTTGCCGCAAGCGTTAAGCGATAAAGTGAGCATCGAAAAAAGAACAAAAACGTTCTACGTCACCGCAGTAATATTTCTACTGAGCGGTATCTTGGCGATTTTAGACGGCGCTCAAATCACCAATTTTAGTCGCCCCAGTGGAAATAACCCTTATTGGGTTGTCCTTGCGATGGGGATTGTTTTTGTTTGCGCGAGTGCTTTCATGTTCACTAGAGAAGAATCCAGGTGGAGCTACCTTCTAGTTTCGATGATGATGGCAATCTTTGGAATTGTTGGCTTATGGGCCACCTTTTTTGCCAATGAATCTGGCTTTAGTTGGGAAGTGGTAAAAATATACCAGGCGACGGGCATTCCAATTCATCGGATATTGTTGGCACTCTGTACCTCACCGTGTTTTGTAATCTCTATTGTTTACTTCAAGAAGTTGGTAGCCTAATGCGCTTAACAAGTTGCGGCAGGTCGGACGCGGTAACCGCTACGCGGTTTCCGCGCCGCTGCGCAAAGCGTTAATAGGCCTTTGAATGGCGAAGGGAATCCATTCCGTAGGTATCCTTATTCTCCTAATTGCGATGGTGCTGTATCTCTTAGGCAACACCCTCTGGTTGGGTATTTCTGTGCTTGGGTTTCTGGTAGAAATTGTTGGTTGGGTTGTCTGGGTCAGTCAGGGGCGGGGAAATAATGGTTCAAATTAGGCGGCCTATTAACAAGGCCGGGCACACCGCGCACTTCGCGCGCTGGACTCGCTACGCTCGCCTGTGCCGGCGGCGTTATGTGGCTCTGCTCAGTGAGGCTCTCGAATGATCGGACCATTTAGGTTTCGCAAAAAAGTGACAGTAGCGTGGCGTCTGAGGCGGCGCGCCTATCCTGCTTTGCTACTACAGATTGTTGTTTTGTATCTGCGCTCAGCAGGGTTTCGTTCGTTCGTGAGGTTTGCCCTGCGCCATCGTCGTTTCCTCAATAAGCGCTTTCTTACTGTCGGCACTCGGGGCTATTTGCTAGCTACAAACTCGCGTATCACAATTTCTGGTTTTGGTTCTTTCGTTCTGCCACATAACAAGGCAATCAACTACGCGCCTTCGGCGCCGGACGCGCTTACAGCGCGCCGGTTATTTTGGCGTTAGGCGTCACAACATCGTTCTCCAACGTCGATAGAGGAGATTTGCTCATGAAATCACTTGTCACAGCTGTCTTGGCATTTGCACTCACCTCTATTGTGATGGCACAGGAACAGAGCACTGCAGGGACTCAAAGGAGCAACATCGAGCAGGTTATAAGGCAGCTAGATGGTGAGCGCATTCAAGCGCAGATCGGAGCCGACGCGGCGGCCCTCGATCGGATCTACGCAGATGATTTTATAGGCATAGGTCCAAGCGGCACGGTGAGAACCAAGAAACAGGTAATTTTAGATTTCACGTCGGGAACTTTGAAATTTCAATCTATCACAACGGATGAGGTTCAGGTGCGCGTCTACGAAAACACTGCTGTGGAGACTGGCCTCTCAACAATGGATGGACAAGATAATGGCAAAGCTGTTCCCCGTATTACCCGATTTACAAGGGTATGGGTAAAGCAGCAAGATCGTTGGCGCTTGGTTGCCAATCATTACTCCGTACGGAGTGCGCCGAATTAGCGCCTAAGCTACATGCAACCAAAAATGACGCCTAACAACTCGTTCCAGCCGACGTCGCAATCGTCGCTTCGCTCCTCCCGCGCCGCGGCTGAACTCCATCGTTATGGGGTTTGAGATCGGGCGCTTTCATCTACGAATTTTGGGGAATTCATGACTGAAGTAGAAGCGGTTACTCTGACACAAAGCATTCTCGCGAACGCCGGTAATTCGTACGCCACATTTTTGACAGTCTTAAGTGGATACCTGCTTGTAGCTCACCTGGCTGGAAAGTCCCTTACATCGAGTCAGCTGGCTATAATTACTGCTCTGTACGCTTTGTCTATCGGGTATTCAATTTATGTGTGGTTTGGATTTGCGCGGGCGGGCTTGTATTACCAAGGAATTGCTGCCGAACTCCGTGGTACTTTGGACTTTTCTGATGAGCGAAGCGCAATTTTTTTGTTATTGCTGAACATTGTAATTGCTTTGGCGCCTATCAAGTATATGTGGGACGTGAGGCACTGAAATGCCCCATAACAAGCAGCGGCAATACGCGGCCTTCGGCCGCCGGACTCGCCACTGTGTGGCTCGCCGTTGCGCTGGGCGTTATGTGTCTACATCGGAGAAAATGAAATGAGAATACCGATAATTCTACTATCGCTGATGTGCATCCAGGCATGTGGAACGATCACCACACTATCAGAATCCGATACACAAATATCGAGTAGGCTCACAAAGCAAGATACCTACTGCGAGTCACTGCCGAGAGTGTACTCAGGAGTCTCTTATGATTTTTGTAAATTGAATTCCAAGCCAACTGGAACCGCTATTGACGTAGGGGTTGGGTTCTATCTATTCGACGGACTTCTTTCAGCTGCAACTGATACTTTGGTCCTACCCTATACAATTGTTCAACAATCAGACAAAGGTAGTATGCAAATTGTACGCTGAGAGGGTAATGCACATAACAAGGTCGGCCACACCGCCGCCTAAGCCGGCTGGACTCGCTACACTGCGTTTCGCTCGCCCGTGCCGGCGGCGTTACGTGGCTTAAATGAGTATGGTGCCAGAAATCCGAGAAGCGACGCCCGATGATATGGCGAGATTACTACCCTTAGTTCAGGACTTTGTCGCGTCTTTCGAGCTGGAGCCGGAGGCTTATCGCAGTACTTTTCAGCGCTTACTCCAAAATGAATCCGCTCTCCTTCTAGTCGCAGAGTCCGAGGGTAGGCTTGTTGCCTACATTCTGGGCTTCGTTCACGATACATTCTATGCAAATGGCCCAGTGGGTTGGGTAGAGGAAATAATGGTTCAATCCGAGTATAGGCGCACTGGTTTGGGCGGTCACCTCATGGAGTCGTTTGAGCTCTGGTGCAAAAGCAAAGGCGCGGTGCTATCCGCTCTGGCTACGCGTAGAGCAAGCAATTTCTATGAGGCTATAGGTTATGCAGAGTCCGCAACCTACTACCGTCGGCTACTGTAGCCACGTAACAGCGGCAATACGCGGCCTTCGGCCGCCGGACTCGCCACTGTGTGGCTCGCCGTTGCGCTGGGCGTTAGCTGCCATGATGCCAAAGTGCACACATGGTGCTAGAATCTCCCAATGAAGATTTATAGCTGGAATCCAGAGAAGAATGAAATGCTCATGCTGGAGCGCGGTATATCCTTCGAGGAGATTGTCTTAAATATCGAATTGGGGCATGAAATCGAGATTTACGACCATCCAAATCAACAGAGGTATCCTGGGCAGAAGATCTCTGCAGTCATTGTCGAGGATTACGTTTACTTAGTTCCATTTATCGAGAGCGAAGACGGGATATTTCTGAAAACTATTATCCCAAGTCGCAAAGCTACAAAGCGCCATAGGTGATTATCATGGGTAAACTAACTACGGAAGAGAAAGAGATTTTTGAAGCTTTTGAGTCTGGAAAGCTGAAGAAGTCCGCAAATCAGTCGCAAGAAATCAGAAAGCACCGTGCCGCCGCTGGGGAAACGTTCAAGAAGGATGCGCGGATAAATATTCGTCTTTCTTCTCGTGATTTGCGGTCTCTTCAAGCCAAAGCATTAAGAGAAGGTATTCCTTACCAAACTCTGGTCTCTAGTGTCTTGCATAAATACATCGATGGGCAGCTTGTTGAAAAAAGCAGCTAACAAGTCAAGCCACCTGGACGTCAAAACCGCTGCGCAGTTTCGCCGCCGGTGCTTGAAGCGTTAAGTGTCATGGATAGCGAAGCAATTTCGACAATAGAAATACTAGAGAACGATGAAATGATTGTTGTCGTCGCTAGCGGTGGCAAGCCAATGTATCAACATTTCTATCGTGAAGCTGCAGAGGTCTACTGGGACAATGAACGAAGTGCATTTAAGGCTCCCGCGCCAAGAAAATGGACTCATTCTGACTGGTATCATCACATAGTCAGCGTTGTATCCGAAGGTTTGGGGGTTCCTCTAGAGTTTTCAGCCGAAACAAAATGGGTAAACGTACCCGAGGAAACTAGGGCGGCAATATGTGCCAAGTAAAACACTTAACAAGGCCCAGCACACCGCGCACTTCGTGCGCTGGACTCGCTACACTGCGTTTCGCTCGCCTGTGCCGGCAGCGTTATGCGCCAACTCAGTAGTGATATCGAAGTAGAGCTATGAGAAGGGAATTGTCTTGAATCTGATAAACGATTCGATGCTCGTCGTTGATTCGCCTGGACCAGTAGCCAGACAATGCATGCTTTAGCGGTTCAGGCTTGCCTATGCCTTCAAATGGCTCTCGTGATATGTCTTTTATGAGAGCATTTATTCGCTTGAGAATCGTCTTATCGGTTTTCTGCCAATACAGGTAGTCATCCCATGCATTTTCGGCAAAGACCAATTTCACTCGAGCAGGTCCTGTTCGATCCCTTTACCGGCTTGCAGATCCGCAATTGACTCGATCAACCTTCGCGCATTCTTTGGGCTTCTCAGCAGGTAGGCTGTCTCTTCAAGCGCCTGGTAGTCCTCCATGGATATCATCACAACCGCGCCTTCGCCTTTACGTGTAATCGCAATCGGCGCGTGGTCGTCGCACACTTGTTCCATAGTCTTGGCAAGGTTGCTGCGGGCGGCGGTATAACTTATGCTTTCCATAAAATAAACCTGTACATGTACGTAAATATGTACGCATTCTATCAGCGCATAACAAGTAAAGCAACCGGACGGCTTCGCCGCCGGTTCTTTAGGCGTAATGTGTCAAGTAAGGAGGTTGACTCAAAGCCATGAGGGAATATGAGCTATCGGATTTGCTGCTGAGTAACCACTCGCTCATGTACATGGACGGTGCGGCGTTCATGACGCTACTCAGTGCATATATTGTAATTGTTCACCTGGTTGGCCGCGCGCTCACCAAATTCCAGCTAGCTTTTGTCAATTTTACGTTTATTGGCTTAGCTCTTAGCAGTGTCTTCGGTTGGTTGGTTCTTTCCAATAGAGCAGATGCGATACTAGTACAACTCGCTAAAATTGACTCTGCTAGTCCATTTTTAGTGCACGGCGAAGAAATGGCGTCAGCTGGCATGTTTGTATACTTCGCCTTTAGGTCTCTGGTGATAATTGGTGCGTTGATTTATATGTGGCAAGTGCGGCGAAGTGGGGTGCCAAAAAATGACACATAACAAGTCAAGGCTGCAAGGGCGCTTCGCGCCGGGACGGCCTTACGGCCGCCCCAGCTTGAAGCGTTAAGGGGAGCTAAGATGAACGTCAGCATCCATACGTTTGTGCAGGACACGTATAATTTCGATGCTATGGCTATCAGAACTTCGAAAGAAGATCACGTGACTGCCTTGAGGGAATTTCCTATAGCCTTCTCTAATATTGTCAGCGGTTGTCGCGATCTGGGGAGTTTT
>Ga0209294_1000160_pt1 | contig 10885 bp, 5 predicted proteins | sample LowerColdCreek_FD_184128 | JGI IMG/M metagenome (GOLD analysis project Ga0209294, IMG submission 184128) | Groundwater microbial communities from Cold Creek, Nevada to study Microbial Dark Matter (Phase II) - Lower Cold Creek (SPAdes) (version 3) | ecosystem: Environmental > Aquatic > Deep... | reverse complement strand
CGGTCGTAAGTGCCTTGATGGCGTTGTTGAATGCAACTGGTTCCACCAGGCTCTGTCCCAAGTCGAACTGCTTGAGCGTGGCTTCATCTACGTCTGAGAAGCAGAAGATCCCACGGTTTCCCTGCTTATCGATTCGATCCAGCTTCTGTCCCGCGACCTTTAGGGTCGCCGCAAGAACGATGTCACTGGTTTCGCAGTCCCGTATGGCCATTTGATCTACCTATCTTCGCCAAACTGATTCTTTGGGCTGTTTGTTTTCGCTTCTCAACGAGGGTATTTATCGCAAAGGCATCCAAATGCGGATTTTCTAGGCACTTGTCCATATGCCACCGCTGCATGACTGCCGAATCACCACTTTTTGCGCAGTGGGGACACACGATCGTGAAACGTGGCTTTGGTTTCTTGCCCTTTTTCGCTAAGCTGATTCTTAGAGCCGTTTCTGGGGTTCTTCGCCCCCTAGCTTTGCCTTTTTGGCGAAGGCTCTTTGCTAACCGTTCCTCGACGGTGTGCTTTCTGGAGTTGTTTCCTCTTCCGCCGGGCACCAAATTCAAACACCGTGGATCTTGTAGGGTCTCACTGGTGACCAACTGGCTCTCGGCAAGATAGGCTTCATCTGATGTCGAAAATGAACCGAGCAGCTCGCGAACCCACTGTTCCTGCGGGTACTTCTTGTACGCGTCATTGATGCGGCGCCCGCTGCCCCAGTAATTACCTTTTACCCACCTGCGCAGGTCTCCCTTACCGATGTAGTAGTAACCGGTTAAGGGGTGGTAGACGCGGTAGGTACAGTGCTGCATCAATCTAGAAACAGCAGCCGCGCGGTGCCTGTCTGGGCAGTTCCAAATGAAATCGTGACGACGTTGCCGTCAGTCAGGTGGATCTCATCAGGGATGATGACGTAGCCGGCAGCGTCCACCACCTGCACTATCACGTTGGTGGAGTTCATCCCGTGCGGCACCACCCACGGGTCCGCCGGTATCGTGACCACCAGCGTGAACTTACGGGTGCCCAGCCCCTGGGCAGTCACCCCCACCAGCACGCCACCAGAGAAGCCGAGCACCTGCCCCTCGGTCAGCGTCACCGCTCCCAGCTGCCTAGGTCCAGGCCCGCGCCGCACCATCACCGTTTCCTGGGCGACGTCCGCGTCCAGATAGGGGCGCTTCGGCAACTCCGTTTGTACAAAATCTTCGAAGGCTGACATTACGCGACCTCCACGATGGTCAGCGACAGCGTACCGGAGGTGTTACTTCCAGCGAACGCGGCGTCAGAGATGAAGAGGTGATCACCTAGCGGGTCAAAGAAGCCAAGCGAGTTCACGATGGTGAAGCCCTGGAAGTGATCCTGGGTGTCCGGGAAGTACGTAAGCACCGAGGCACCGGTGTAGGTCGCGGTGACCTTGTTGACCTGGCTGACGTTGACCCCAATGGCGGCGTACCGAGCGAACGCTGGGAAGATGATGTTTCGCGACGAGAAGCCGCCGACCAGGTAGGTGGCGCCCGCGGTGATGGTGGTCCCGACCATTCCTGCCAGCCCGGTGACCTGCAGCCCGCTGAAGGTCTGCACTCCCTTCGGGTCGGCGTCGACGATCTGCAGCGTCCGAGTCCAGCTGATCGGACCACCGGTCCAGGCGCCCAGCCAGGTGCCTGACGAGGCTGCCAGCACCGGCGCGCTGAGCAGCCGCTGGTTGGCGGTGATCGTGATCACGTAGTTGGTTCCCGTCGGTGAGGAGGTCAGGCGCGGTGGGTTGCCGACAATCGTGATGGCGGCAACAGGTGCGACCGCTGCGATGGTAACCGCTGACGAGGCGGTCGCTGACGAGGCGTTGGCTGCCTTGGTGGCGGTGATGGTGTAGTTGGGCGTGTTGTAGGAGTAGGTGTCGCCGGTACGGGTGACGACCTTGTTGAGCTCGTAGAGCGTCGGGTTGGCAGGCGCGAGGTTGACGCCCGTGTAGCTGACGCCCGAGAAGTTGGACACCAGCGCGTTGATGGTGGCGGTCTCGCTTGCCTTGAGTGCCTGCTGCCCAGCTGGGTAGGTGATGGTGCGGGCACCGATGATCGGGATAACCTGGTCGAGCAGGACCTGGTTGGCTGAGGAGAGCGTGGTTCCGTAGGTGCCCAGCGAGTTGCGCCCGCGCGCCTGGACGCCTTGAAGACCTGTAAGCCCGCTGACAATGAACGAGCCGGTGATGGAGCGGAAGCCCAGCCCAGCGGAGTCGGGAACGTCGAGCACCAGCGCCGTGACACCAGCGGCGGCACCTGCCGCCAGCAGCTCGACGTAGACCGCGGCGTTGGGTGCGGTGCCTGTGACCGAGAGAACGTCGCCTGCCTTGACAGCGGTCTGAACGCCTGGGTAGGGACCGATGGTGAGCGAGACAACCGCTGGTCCAGCGACCGCTCGGTTGATGACCAGCGTGGCGGTTGAACCGGTGCTGGAGACCGCGGTGACTGTCGTGTCTACGGTCAGCCCAACCAAGGCAGCGGTGGCGGCGTAGGTGCGCTTGTCAGCGGCGTCCTCGACCAGCGTCGCAGTGATGGGTCCACCTGCCTGCGGGGGCACCGTGGTCACGGTGACCGTTGGCGAGTAGAAGGACGCCGCCCCCTCAGCGAACAGCGTCACCGTCACCGTGTCGGTGTCAGTCGTTGCCTGCGTCAGGACCTTGTTGGCGGGAATGGTGCCTGGCACGTACTCCTTGGCACCTACGATGCCGGTCGTGGTCGGCGCGGCGTTGAGGAAGAAGAGCCCAGCGGCGGATGTGGCGGTTGCAACGGTGCCCCAGGCGGCGTTGACCCCGTCGGTCGTCAGCACCTTGGTGGCGTTGCCGGTCTGCGGAGGCAGGAGGTTGTTCAGCCCCTCTGGTGCCGTGATCGCCCCCGTGCCGCCCTTGGAGACCGGCACGGTGTTGAGGACCAGCGAGATAACGCCCGCGGTCGTGATAGGAGAGCCGGTAACGGTGAGGTCGGTGGACGTGACCCCAACCGACGTGACCGTGCCGGTGCCGCTCGCGAGGATGGCGGTGCCGATGGAGTTGAGCACCTCCTGGACGCTTGACCCAGGTAGGTTGACGATCGGCACGACGCTGATCTGCGCCGCGGTGTGCTTCGCTGGTAGGTTCGAGGCGTTGAGGTGATCGACGACGCTCGCGTTAAGCGTCGCTAGGTCGACCCCGTTGATGAGCCCAGTCGATACCAGGTCGGTGACGTGCGTGACACCAGCGGCGTCAACGCGGAAGACGAACGGTCCAGTCGAGGTGGTCTTGACCTGGATGAGGTCGACGCCGAGCGAGACCCCTACCAGTGGCTCGATCGTCAGCGCGACCGTCGTCGGCAGCGGTGGTCGAATGTTGACCTGACCGAGGTTGGCAACCGTGTCATCGATGATGTTGGAATCACCGAGAACGTTGAGGTCGCCCTCGATGATGACGAGACCCGTCTCCGCGTTGAAGATGAACTTCTTCTGGTTCAGCGCGTTGAAGACGATGTTCTTGCCAGAGGTCGTGTTGATCTGGGCAGGAACACCTGAGTTCGTGTAGGCGCTCTGGAGCGTGACGACGGCACCGCCGCCTGCGCCACCACCAGTGGACGTTCCGTCGTCGAACAGCAGCCCTCGGCCGCCTACCGTGAAGGTCGGACCGGCGGTGCCGCCGATGTTGATGATCGACCCGTCAGGCAGCTGCCCGAGCTCACCAAGCTCGGAGATGATGTAGATGGGCTTTAGGACAGGCGTTGTCACTGGCTGATGCTCACTTTGGTGGAAGTGGTGTTGTCTCCAGGCGTGGAGTCAACCTCTGGGCTGGCTATCTTGGCATCTATCAGCAGGTCCTTCTTGCCTGAGACGATCGGTGCCTTCAGCGTGAAGGCAGTCGTTACCTGCGCGCTGGTGATGATGGACGCGATGAGCGGCAGCGTCACGATGGTGCGCGGGGTACCTGAGGTGGAGCGCGTCTTGATGGCACCAGGTGGCAGCCCGGTGATCTCGATCTGAGTGGTGCCAATGTCGTAGACCTGCACCGTGCGCTGCACGCTGGTCGCCGTCAGGAAGCCGTCGTTGCGCGCGTTGACGGTGAGCGTGAACAGCTGGTTGCTTCGAGCTGAAGCTGGTGCGCTCAGCGTGATGTCGAGGTTGGTCTTGCCGGCCGACGGCGGAGCAGCTGACACGTTGATGTAGTTGGTCTTGACCTCGTCGTCGGTGCCGAAGGAGTTGCCTGCCCGTAGCCGAACGGTGTAGACCCCTGGCGCGCCGTAGGTGTAGATCGGGTGCTGCGCTGTCGAATCGGTGACGCCGTCGCCGGTGAAGTCCCACTGCCACGAGGTAGGTGAGTTGGTCGACAGGTCCTGGAAGGTAGCGACAAACGGAGCCGGGGCGGTCGTGATGAACGGCACCACCGAGAAGTTGGCGACCGGCGCCTGGTTGGGACCAGGTGGGGGCTCGATCGGTACCTCAGCGTCGTATGGATTGGACAGCACGACCGGCGAGCGAATGTCCACGAAGATGGTGTCGGTATCGTAGACGTAGCCGACCTGCTGCAGGACCCCCGTTACCTGCGGTGGGGTCAGCGTGAGCGCCCCAGTCGGACCGCAGAAGAGCGGGCGGTTGATCTTGTCAGTCGCCCAGTTCCACTGCTCGTTGTGCATCAACCCGCCTGAGACAACGATGGACGAGTCGCCCGTGAACATCTCCTCAGCGGTGATGCCAACCGCCCGGGTCTTCCAGTCAGTGGCACGGGCTAGGCGGCAGTGGCGTCCCTGGAGAACAACGACCGCGCTGAAGCGCGGGATGTTCTCGCTCGCTGTCAGCATCAGCACCTCAGTCTCGAAGCGGATGCGCTTGGTCGCCAGCGCCACCACCGCGGTATTGGTGGTGGATGTCAGGAAGGTGCCGTCTGACTGCCGAAGCGGAATGAGGTAGGAGTCAAGGATGGGGCTGCCGCCCTCGTACTCACCTGTGATGCCGACCTGCGTGCCGATGCGGTAGGGCTGGATGACAGCGGACGAGCTGTAGGTGGCGGCAAAGACACGAAGGCGCTCCTGCCAAATGGAGCCGTTCCAGACCCGCATCGTGGTGGTCGACAGGTCAAACCAGGACTGCCCGTCGTAGCCTCCCGGTTTGGAGGCGTCAAGGATGAAGTTGGTCGGTGGGGCGGTACCAGCTGCCACCGGCGCGAAGCGCGTGTGCTGGCGCGTCAGCTGCCCGGTAAGAAGGTTCACCTCCCAGAAGAGGTACTGCGTGGTGGCGTCACTAAAGGAGCCCCACGCGTTCTTGACGGTGCTGGCTTCCTCGTAGACGTAGTTGGCACCCCGGTGCGCGAAGGTGATGATCGTGGGGTCAGGGGAGACCACCAGGTCAATGAACGTCCCGTTCTTCTGAAGGAAAATAGGATTTGCGCCTAGATCTGTCTGGTAGCGCGCAATTCCCTGTCGGAACGTTAGTCTCACGTCTCAGTCCCTAGGTGTAGCTCCTATTTAGGAGACCGAAATGGTTAGTGTGTAGACGATCGTGATTTCTCGATTTCCAGTGTGCTCAATGGGCGAGAAGATGATGTGCGTCAGCAGCAGCTCGTCGGTCTGGTTGCCGGTCGTCGCGTCGATCACGCCGGTGCCGGCGGTGAAGAGCCCAAGCTCGTCAAAGAAGAAGGCACCTTCGGGGTCCAGGCTGGGGTCGCCGTCACCACCGTCGGTCGGGTTGTTGATCGCCTCGTTGGAAGAGATGACGCAGGTGATGATGACGCGCGTGTTGGTCGTGGTCGGGATCAGGGTGTAGACCACCGAGTTGCCTGCCCCCACGGCGGTGTTTTCCTCATCGACCACCTCGTAGTAGGTCGGGTTGTACAGGTTGGCAGCTCCATCGGTCGTGTTGGGCGGCCGAAAGATGATCTGCTGGGTCCCGTCGATGTACGTGCCCTGGTTGCCCAGCTTCAGCTTGTAGATCTGAAAGTTGGGCGAGTTCGCCAGCCCGCGAGCGATGGCGATCGCCATGTTTCGGGGGTGAATGGCGTTGTGGTCGTCGCAGAGCACCTCACCGGTCTTGGTGTCCGTGATCCTAACGTGACCTGTAACGATGGTCTTGAGAACTTCTTGCATGTTGCGTTCCTCGCGGTGGGCTGTGCAGCTATTTATCGGGTGGTCAGGAGGCTAGTATCTTTGCCTTGGTTGGCACGGCGGTGGTGAAAACGTAGGTGTTGTAGGCAGATTTTGACACCACCCCCACTGACCGCGCGGTGGTGTCACCAGGGTAGTACACCTTGAACACCGGGTTGAACGCTGCCTGGAAAACAGGGTCGTTCGGCAGCCCAAGGAAGGAGATCTGGAAGGTGCGAACCGGATTGCCATCTACCTCCAGCGGCGTTATGGTGGCGTCGTAGGTGCCTCCGTCGGTACCCACTGGAACCCAGCTGGAGGTCAGCGCCGGGTCGGCAGCTGGCTTCTTCAGCGCGAACATGAGAGCTATCCGACCGCCGTAGAAGTCAAGCGGAGCGGTGTCATAGCCGCTGATGTCATAGGTGTCCGCTGCGTCAGCTAGCTGGATGGAAACAGCCTCCTGCACCAGAGCAGATGCCAGCGGCTCCAGGTCGTCCTCGGTCGGAATGATATCTAGCTCGTTGTGGCGGTGCTGTACCCAGCCCGGTGGAACCGCCTGGCTGTCCCACTTCTTCAGCACCCCGTGGCGAATGACGCTGTCTTCATCCGACCAGGTAACCGAGCGATCAAACCAGGTGGCGTTGTGCTGAGGACTTCCAAGAGCGACCCAGGTAGCCCCATTCCACTCGTGCTCGATGCTTCCAAGGAGCCAGCGAGCACCGACCTTGAACTGTAGCAGCGGATCGACGGGCTGCGCTGGAAGCTGCCCGCCCGCTGGGCTGACGTTCGATGTAAAGGTGGCGCCCTTCGGGTACTCGTTCACATCCAGCGCCGCACCGAGCGCGGGTCGTCCAAAGCCTATAGGTAGCGCGCCACCCTCACCGGTGGTATCGGCTACCAGCGCGGCAACGAACTGCTCAAACGTGGTGGCGGTGATGCCGCTCGGCTGCAGGTAGAACCCAATCAGGGCCAGGAGCGTGTCTAGCTCCTCCTCCTGAGGCTGTGACGGGGCTACGACTGCTGCCAGCAGCTGCGCCTGCGTGAAGTGATCGACAAGCGCCAGCCCGGTGTCGTACTGACCGACCGCCCCTGCTCCGGTGCTAGGGGCAAGCAGCTCAACTGCATCTTCAGCGTCCGCGATAATGGTTGCCTTCTGCGTCTCGGCAGCTGCAACTAGCGCGTCGACCGCGTCAAACTGCGCCCGCTGCGGGGTCGTTAGAGGTACGTCATCCTCGACCCCAAGGATTGACTTCTTGTAGATGGTCTCGCGGTCAGCGCTGGTTGGCTGGTTCGCCAGCAGCCAGGGCTGTTCACCGACAAATCCAAGCAGCCCGATGTCCAGCAGCAGCTGCGCGTCGATGTCCCACACGTCGGCGTTGCGCTGGGCAATGATCGCTGCCATTGACGCGAACGTAGCCGCGTCAATGAGCTCGGCGTCGTACGGGAGGTTGCTGTAGCCGGGCAGAAAGCCACCGAAGGGTGAATCCTGAACCAGGGCAGTGATCTCCTCCTGCTGCCCCAGTGTGATTGCCCACTGGTGGGTCTCATCAACCAGCACGTTGATGACCTCAGTAAAGAGCGCGTCGTCAGCAAGCGCTCCTCCTGATACGAGAAGATAGAGCAGCTCGCTGAAGCGCACCGCCACCTTCTCGTCAAGGAAGGTGCCATACGTGATGACGTTGGTCTCGGTGTTGAGCGGTAGAAAGGTCGAGTAGAACGCCTCGTCCCACTCGAAGTAGATGGGCTCGTTGAGGGTACCCAGCGAGAAGATCCGCCCAACCGCCTCGCCGGTCGCCGCCGAGCGCAGGCGGACCTCGGTCGCCGCGTCAGGGAAGTGGGCGATCGATGTCGCGGCGTCGTAGCCCTCCTGCAGCAGCGGGATCCAGTCGTCGAAGAGGATCACCTCAGGAGAGTGACGCTCGATTGGAACTCCCATTGGACCGGTGTCGATGTCCACCAGCGCGGGGTTGACGTTGCCTAGCGACAGCCGATCAATGTCTGGCTTGATCGTTACCGCGTCGTGGTTGAGGCGAATGCCAGCGCGGCTGTCCTCTGCCTTGCAGAAGGTAGAGAAATCTCCTGCCTCTGGGGCGCGAGCATCGATGTCAGGGTGCACCACCACCAGGTCAGGCGAGTTCCAGAACTGAATGGGGTCGGTGACGGTAGCCACCGTGAAGTTACCATCCGGGTTGGCGAGCGTGATCGTTAGGTACGCATCTGTGAAGGTGCCATCAAACGCGACGTGACCGACCACGCCTAGGTCGGCGCGTTGAACGAGGTAGTTGTTGGCTTCATACCGACGGGTGAAGGTATAGGTCAGCGCCGGTGTATCGGGACGCACGCGCGTTACCGTGATCTTACCGTCATCAAAGTGCGGTGAGCGGCTAGGCGCGGGGTTACCCAGCACGTCGCCATCGGGAACGTAGATCACCGCTCGCGGCAGGCTCAGCCTGAAGGCGAGGTGCCCGTTGTCATACCACTCACCGACCACGACGCTTTCCTGCCAGCCGCTGCCAGACCCGTGGACCAGCACCGATGGCTTGCGCGCGTAGGTGTTGAAGGTGAACACATCACCCGCCGCGAAACCTAGGGATCCTGCTTTAACCGTGTAGTGAACGTACTGATCACGGTAGGTGAGGTTGCGATGGACCCCAGGTCCAGGAATCGTTAGGTTGATGTCCGAGATTGGGTGTCCAAGTAGCGGGGCACCAACGTTGCCTGGTGGTCCGCTGGTGAAGACAGCGCTTAAGGTGTAGGTGGTGGTATCGGTGAAGGTGAGCGTCCACTTGGCGTCAGGTGCGTCCCAGAAGTTCTCACCGTGCATCAGCAGGTAGGGCACGTTGGGTGACGAGAAGGACGCGGGCACCGGATCCTGCCTCGGCGGCTCGTTGATCACCGTCCAGGCAAAGACGTCACCGCCTTCTACTCGCGGCGCTCCAAGCCCGTCATCTGATGAAACGGCGATGAAGGGCTTGGAGCCCTCAGCGATCGTGAAGGAGACACCGAGCGCGATGCTCGAGAAGCTGCCGCCGACTGGGATCAGTCCCTGTGTTCCACCGATCGGCTTGTTCCAGGTTACGCCGTCGTCATCGGTCCATTCCAGCTGGAAGTTCGAGGCGTAGTAGGTAAGAAGGTCAGGTTCAGGGTTGTCATCCCCAACCATCGACGTTACTGGTGGGTCAGCTGGTGGGTCAGTACCAACAGGGGCCGGTCCATAGAGGTTGATGGCGTTGGTCGGATCTGGAGGAACTGCGTTTGGGGTTACCTCGATCGGGCGGCTTAGGTCAGGTACCGCCATCACGCGAAAGCGACGCCCGTTGAGCGCAAGCTGACCTAGCTGCAGGTCGAAGGTGTGCAGGTCGTAGTCGATGAAGCGGCTGTCAAAGCGGAACCCGAGTGGACCTTGAAACGGGCTGGAGGCGTCGTACGCGACGGTCTGGTCGTCATAGCTGTCGAGGTCGTAGGCATAGTAGAGGTCCAGCCCTTCAGGACGGGCAGGCTCGTTGACGATCTGAATGTAGAAGCGGTCACCTGGCTCATAGGCTTGGTCGGTGCCAGCGAGAATGGTGAAGCCGACCTGGTTGCCGCTGTCGGTGAACGGCACGTCTACAGTGGCGGTGCCGGTGAGAGCTGGATCACCGGTGTGCACCACCGTGAACGTGGTCGCGTTCTGTGCTGTCAGCACGATCGTACCAGGCGCCAGGGAATCGCTAAGGATGCTGACGCGTCCTGCCAGCGGCGGTACGTCAAGGCTCTCGATAGAGCCGTAGCGTAGCGAGGCGAAGACGGGGCGGCTGTACGCCAGCGGGTCGGTCTTGATGAGGTCCCACACCTGCGGCGGTGAGGTGTCCGCGATGGTGAGGCGGTTGATCGGATCAAAGGTTACCTGGTCACCGGGAGCAGGGGTACCTGCGCTCAGCTCGGTGTCAAAAGTCAGGAAGGTGCTGCTGAAGCTGCTGCCAACCACAAATCCGCCAGTAAACCCGTGGGTCGCGCCGAAGACAAGCACGACGAACGGGTTGGTCTGGAGAGTGGTAAGCGTCCACTCGTCGGTGATCGATGGGTTTACGGCTCGAGCGTTGACCACGCTGTAGCCTTCAGCCTCAATGCGGCTGTCGTAGTAGGCGTAGCTGCTCTCTCGGAGAGATGGCTGCGCCTGCGGCGCCAGCGTCACCTCGTCGCCGACAACCGCCAGCTCATCAGCTCGAGGGACGTCGTTGAGCAGCGAGAAGGTATCAAACGTCAGGAGGGGACTGGTGAAGCTGGCTGGAACCACCACGCTACCGATGTCCCCGTGGGTGGCGCCCACCACCTGGAGGGTGAGCGGGTCAGCGACAGTGGTGGTGATGGTCCACACGTCGTCCATCGTCAGGTCAGTTGGGTCTACCGCCTTGGCGCTGATGATGGCGTAGCCACGCCCGCGAACGAACTGCGGGTACGCGATCAGCCCACCTGGGTTCGCGAGGTTGTCAGTGAAGGAGCCGAAGTAGGCGGGCGGCGTCAGCTGGCTGAGGTGCTCATCGACGTACCTTGTCCCAGCCAGCGGGTCTCCAGCTGGATCAAGACCATCCTCTCCGATCCAGCCGGTGTAGAGCACCCCAGTCTCGGGGTTAACGATGAGCGGCGTGTTGCCGGCGACCAGCGAGTTGAGCAGCGCCTCATAGGAGCGCGGTAGATCAGGCACCGCGAGAATGAGATAGAGTTCCTCCAGCGCCGCCGACGCCGCTGGGTTGGGCGACGGTCCAGCTGGGTCAATCTTGACTTCAATGGCGTCTAGAATGGCGGTGATGCGGCTGATCGAGCTAGATTGG
>Ga0209294_1000159_pt1 | contig 10950 bp, 11 predicted proteins | sample LowerColdCreek_FD_184128 | JGI IMG/M metagenome (GOLD analysis project Ga0209294, IMG submission 184128) | Groundwater microbial communities from Cold Creek, Nevada to study Microbial Dark Matter (Phase II) - Lower Cold Creek (SPAdes) (version 3) | ecosystem: Environmental > Aquatic > Deep... | reverse complement strand
GCCGGCCATCACGTCCGTCGCGACCTCGCTCGGCGCCCGCCGTGTGGCGGCCGAGGCGTTGGCGCGCGCCCGCTCGCATCCCACGCTCGCCGTCCAGGTCAGCGACGCCGAGGCCACCGCCGCCTGCCTGCGCCTGGCCGATGCGCAGCGCGTCCTCGTCGAGCCTGCCTGCGGCGCTGCGCTGGCAGCCGTGGACCGCCATGCCGGCGGTTTCAGGCGGGTTCTCGTCGAGGTCTGCGGCGGCATGGGGGTCTCGCTGGAACTGCTCCGTTCCTGGGTTGCCCCCGCGACAATCCCGGCATGACAACGCCCAACCACGAACTCCAGGACCTCCTCGACAACAACAAGCGCTGGGCCTCCGAGACCGAAGCCGGTGAACCGGGTTTCTTCTCCCGCCTGCTCAAGCAGCAGACACCGCAATACCTGTGGATAGGCTGCGCCGACAGCCGCGTGCCGGCCAACGAGCTGGTGGACCTGCTGCCCGGCGAGCTGTTCGTGCATCGCAACGTCGCCAATGTCGTCGTGCACTCGGACCTGAACTGCCTGTCGGTCATGCAGTTCGCCGTGGACCATCTGAAGGTGCGCCACATCATCGTCGTGGGCCACAGCAACTGCGGCGGCGTGAAGGCGGCGCTGTACGACCTGCGCGTGGGCCTGGTGGAGAACTGGATTCGCCATGTGCAGGACGTGCGCCACATGCACAGCGAGTGGCTGACCACCGTGCCCGAGCCGCAGCGCGTGGACGCACTGTGCGAGCTCAATGTGCTGGAGCAGGCCCGCAACGCCTGCCACACGACCGTGGTGCAGGACGCCTGGCACCGCGGCCAGGAGGTCGTCGTGCACGGCTGGGTCTACGGCCTGCACAACGGGCTGCTGGAGGACCTGCAGCTGACGGCAGGCAAGGCGGAAGACGTTGATCCGGCCTACCGCCGGGCGCTGGCCAGGGTGAAGGCGCGCTACGCGGTGGGCTGACGCTCACTCTTCCGACCCGAACGCGAAATCCTGCTCGAACACGCGGTCGCCGGTGCACTGGTAGGCGCGCAGCGCCTTCTCCACACTGGCCGCCAACTGCTGCGTGACGGCCTCGTCGGCTGCGGGCCTCACGGTCTGGACTTCAACCGTCGACACGCGCCCTTCGCGCACGATCACGAGCGCGCGGAACGCCGGCTGCCCCGTCCACTTCACCTTGGGTACCTCGATGGAGGCCCGCTTGGGGCACATGGACTCGATGCTGGGCGGGCGCCATGACTGCGTGAGCAGGCTTGCCTTGCCATAGCGCAGGCGGAACTGTGCGCGCAACTCGGGCGAATCGGGTGGGGCAGGCGTGCCGTCGGCGCGTGCGAAGCGGCCCGAGTCGCCCGGCGCGCCCAGCCCGAAGAGGCCTTCATAGTTCAGGCCGCCGGGCAGTTCCAGCCGACCCTGGCCCCAGGGCACGCCGAAGCGGAAATTGCCCGTGTAGCGGCTACCGTCGGCGAAGCGGTAGTCGCCCGCTCCAGCCGGCTGGCCGATGACGAAGCGACCGTCGTAGACGTTGCCGTTGGCCCAGGCATAGCGGCCGGGGCCCGAGGCCAGCCCTTGGGAGACAGCACCTTCGTAGGCGTCGCCGTTGGCGTACTTCACCTGCCCCGCTCCATCGGGCCGCCCTGCCTTGCAGGCGCCTTCGTAGCGGTCACCGTTGGCCCAGGCCAGCGTGCAGGCGCCGTCCAGCCGGTTGGCCACGAAGCTGCCCTTGACCTCGGTGCCGTCGGCATACGTGATCTGGCCGGGGCCTTCTAGCCGGGCGTCGACGAAGTTGCCCTCGTAGCGGGTGTCCATCTGCAGCACCCGGACGCCTGGGCCGGTGAAGCGGCCGGCCTTGGCCTCGCCGTCGTGTGACATCGTCATCACGCCGCCCATGTGGAGCTGGAACAGGCCTCGACCCTCGGCGAAGCCGTCCCGGCATGCGCCGCTCCAGGTGCTGGCCTGCAGGGGCCCGCGATTGCGGTGCTGGACCTTGCAGCCCTTGTCGTCGGTGATCCATTCATCCGCCGCGTGGCTCAGTGCCGGGATCAGCAGCGCGGCTACGAAGAACGCTTCAATGCACCGGGTCAATGTCGGGTCCTTTCTTGGATTTGGTCGCACGCGAGCCTATCAGCGCGCTGTGGGCGAAGCGGCTTCGTCCGACAGACACGACCGCCGTCCGTCCACAGAATGGCGCCGCCCTTCCTGACCCTGGAGACGACCGCATGATCTTCGACGCCATCCGCGAAAGCCACGACCTGCAACGCGACCTGTGCCGCAAGCTCACGGCGTCACGCGGCGACATGGCCGCGCGCCAGCTGCTGTTCCTGCAATTGAAGGTCGAGCTGATGGCGCACGCCGCCGCCGAGGAGCGCCACCTCTACGTGCCGCTGTTGATGGAAGACGGCGGGCTCGATGCGTCGCGGCATGCGCTGCACGAGCACCACCAAGTGGACGAACTGCTCGAAGACCTCTCGGTGCGCAACAAGCAGCAGGACGGCTGGATCGCCACCGCCAAGACGCTCAGCTTCAAGGTGCGTCACCACCTGAAGGAAGAGGAGTCCAAGTTCTTCCAGGTCGCTGGACGGCTCCTGTCCGACACGAAGAAGCAGCAACTCGGCGGCAAGTACAAGCGCGAGATCGTGCGCATGCGCAAGCACTACGCCGCTGAGTTCCAGACCGTGGCCGTGTCCGACGCCACCGGCTTGGTCAAGCCCGCCAAGCCGGCGGCCGACAAGCCGGCGACGCGCGGCAGCGCGAAGGCCGGCGCGACGTTGCGCGGCAAGAGCGCACCGCAGCGCACGCGCTGACCTGAAGCCATCGCCTGGCGGGCGGCGCTGAGCTCGCAAGACCCCCGGGCGGCCCCAGTCGGGCGAGCCTGCTTGGGCGCGGCGCTCGGCCCGAAACCCGCACCCCACGCAGCGCCAGTTCAGGGCGTGACGGTCTTGAACTCTCCGAACGCCTTCAACTGCTCGGCAATCTTGGCCGAGTCGCCCACAACCACCCAGCTCTGCTCGTCCGGGTTGAAGTACTTCTTGCCCACCGCCTGCACCTCGGCCGCTGTGACCTTCTGCAGGGCCGGCACGAACTTGCCGAGGAAGTCGGCCGGCAGGCCCACGAGCCAGTTGTTCGCCAGCTGGCGGCCCACCGAGCCTTGCAGCTGCGTACTGACGAGGTAGCTGCCGGCCATGTAGCGCTTGTTCATCGCCAGCTCGGCCTCGGGCACGAGCTCGGCGCCGATGCGGCGGTACTCCTTGACGTACTCGGTCATGGCTGCGGCCGTCACCTCGTTGCGCACGTCGGCGCCGCCGGTGATGGCGCCGCCCACGCGCCAGGACTGGCCACCGGCGCGGGCGCCGTAGGTGTAGCCCTTTTCCTCGCGTAGGTTCTGGTTCAGCCGGCTGGAGAAGCCGGTGCCGATGACGGTGCTGGTCAGGCGCAGCGCCACCTGCTCGTCGCCACTGGCGGCCATGCCCGGGCGGCCCAGGCGCACCGTGGCCTGCACGCTGCCCGGCCGCTCCAGCAGCAGGCGCTGAACCGGGGCGGTCGCGGCGGGCGGCGCCACGTCGGGCACCGCGTCGCCGCTGGCCTTCCAGTCGCCGAAGGCCTCGCGCGCCAGCTTCAGCGCGGCTGCCGAATCGATGCGGCCGGTGATGACCAGCAGCGCCCGGTCCGGGCGGAAGCGGCGCGCATGTTCGGCGCGCAGGCCCTCGGCCGTCACCGCCGTGATGGCGGCTTCGGTCTCCTGCGTGCGGCCGTAGGCGTGGGTGCCGTAGATGGCGCCGTCCAGCGCCTTGGCGGCGCGGAAGGCGGGCTGCGTGCTGCTGGCCTTCAGGCCTTGCAGTGCGTTGGTCTTGGCGAGTTGCACTTCGCTCTCGGGGAAGGCCGGCTGGCGGGCGACTTCGGCCAGCAGCTTGGCCATCCCCTCGGCATGCGAGGCCAGCGCGTTGCCGTAGACGCTGATGCCGTCGTTGCTGGCGCCGGCGCCCACCGAGCCGCCCATGGCTTGGGCGGCCTCGGCGATCTGCTTGGAGCTGCGCTGGGTCGTGCCTTCCGACAGCAAGCCCGCCAGCAGCTTGGCGCGGCCCGGTGCGTCCGCCGCGTCGGCGCTGAAGCCGGCGCCGCGCACGGCGAGCACGAAGTCCACGCGCGGAATGCCGTTGCGCGGCACGACCCAGACCTGCAGGCCGTTGGGCAGCGTCTGCTGGCTGATGTTGGGCACGGCCAGCGGCTTGTCCTTGCCGAAGGGCGGCAGCTCGGCGGGTAGGGTGAGGGTGGCGGCCTGCGCGGCGCCAGCGAGGGCCAGCGCGGCAGCGATGCAACCCAGGCGGAAAGAAGCGGGAATGTTCTTCATGACGAGGACTCCGGCATCAAGGTTGGGAAGCCGCCGGGGCCGGCGCGGCCAGCATGGCGGCGGGCTTGCGGTCGATGACCGAGCGGTTGGCTTTCGTCAGGTAGGTGGCGGCCACGCGCTGCACGTCGGCGGACGTGACGCCCTCGATCCAGCCCGGCACCTTGTTGACGACGTTCGCGTCGCCCCACAGCGCCTGCAGCTTGGCCAGGCGGTCGGCGCGCAGCAGGAACATCTCCGCGCCGTTGTACCAGTCGGCGAGCAGCGCGGTCTTCAGGTTCTTCAGCGTCGCAGCGTCCACGCCATCCTTGACGATGCGTGCCACTTCCTCGTCGATGCCGGCCAGCAGCGCGTCGGCCGTCGTGTTGGGCTTGTAGAGCGCGAACACCGTGAACAGGCTGGGGCCGTCGTACTCCCAGACGCTGGTCAGGCCGTACAGCGAGTTCACGTTCAGCGCCAGCTCGCGGCCCTTGACGAGGCCCTGGTACAGGCGCGACGCATCACCGCCGGCCAGCAGCTGGCCCAGCACGGCAAACGGTGCCTGGTCGCGGCTGCCGCGGTCAGGCAGCTTCCAGGCGGCAGCGATGGCCGGCACCTGGGCCAGCTTGTCGGGCTGGGTCAGGCGGCGCTCGGCGGTGTTCAGGCCCTCGCTGAAGTCGGTGGGCTTGGGCGTCGGCCGTGCGGCGATCTTGCCGAAGTACTTCTCGGCCAGCGCAAAGCCCTGCGCCGGCGTCACGTCACCGGCGATGGACAGCACGGCGTTGTTGGGGCCGTAGAAATCGCGGTGGAAGGCGCGCACGTCGTCCAGGTTGGCGTTCTCCAGGTCCACGAAGCTGCCGTAGCCGTCGTGCTTGTTCTCCCACTTGTCGAAAGCCAGGCCGCCGATGTCTATCCACATGAAGCCGCCGTAGGGCGCGTTCTGCACGTTGACGCGGATCTCCTCCTTCACGACGTCCTGCTGGTTCTTCAGCGTGGTCTCGTTGAAGTCCAGCGTCGTCATGCGGTCGGCCTCCAGCCACAGCATGGTCTCCAGCGCCGAGGACGGCGCGGTCTCGATGTAGTTGGTGAAGTCGGGCCGGGTCGAGCCGTTGTTGTTGCCGCCGCCGGACGTGATGACCTGGTCGAACACGCCCTTGGGCGCCTTGGGCGTGCCCTGGAACATCAGGTGCTCGAACAAGTGCGCGAAGCCGGTGCGGTTCTTCGGCTCCAGGCGCATGCCGACCTTGTAGACGACGCTGATGCCCACGGTCGGGCTGCTGGCGTCCGGCGAGATGACGACGGTCAGGCCGTTGGCCAGCTTCTTCGTGTGCACGGGGATCTGCCAACGGTCGGCCTGGGGTGCAGCCTTGGGTGCGGCTGCTGCGGGGCTGGTGGCAAGCGCAAGCATGGCGGCGCTGATGGCGCCCAGCACCGCGCGGCGGGTGGTGGTCAACATGGGGTCTCCTGTGGGGGAACGGCGCGGAGTTTCCGCTCTTTTGCGCGGTGTGCCGCTTGGCACATCGGGAAACCCCCGGCTCGCCTAATTCGCCTGAGACGCAGCGGGTGCCGCCGGGCTGGTGGGCAGGTCGAAGTCGAAGCGCTGCTCGAACACATGTTCGCCTGGCTGGCAGGTGGCGCGGCGCAGGGCGGCGTCGATGGCTTGCACCAGCCGGCGCTGCGCACGGCGATCAACGCCGCCCTTCAAGGCCGTGATCTCCACCCCGCCAACGACGCGGCCTTCCTTCACCTGCGCCTTGGCCTGGTAGGCCGCCTGGCCACGCCATTCCACGTCGGCGACGTTGGGCTGCGGCACCTTGCAGATCGGGGCTGCCGGCTGAGCCTGCGCGGACCCGGCCAGCAGCAGCGCCGCAAGGCCGGTGAAAACGTTCTTCATGTCTTGCCTCCTTGATGAGCGGCGCAGGCTAACCGGCCTGCTGCGGTGAATAGTCACCCCGATGATCTTTCCGGTGAGCGTTTCTCCGTCCTTGTTGACAAGCCCGGCATGTCGCCGTGCTTGAACCCACCGGAGACCACCATGGCCGCATTGCCCGTCACCATCGCCCTGACCAAGATCAAGTGCAAGATCGAGACCGACGAGGTCGGCTCGGACGAGCCCTATGTGCTCGTCACCGCCGTCGACCTGAGCAACCCGCTGCTGCCCAACGCCGAGGTCACCCTCTACGGCCCGTGGGGCGACGTGGATGCGGGCGAGACCCGCACGACCCAGCCGCTGCAGCCCGGCGTCAACCCCAGCGACATGCCCTTCATCGTCTGGCGTCGCAACGCCTGGGGGCCGTCAGGCAGCGCCAAGGCCATCGCCAACCCGGCCAGCGCCGTCATCCTCGTGTCGATGATGGAGCATGACGACGGCAAGCCGAGCGCCGCGCGTGAACTGGCCAAGGCCGCCGTCGTCAGCTCGCTGGCCGCGTCCATGGGCATGACGCGGGCGCAGCGCGTCGACAAGCTCAAGGCCGACATCAACGGCGCGCTCGCCATCCCCACCGGCGCGCCCAACTTCGACGACCGCGTCGGCTCGACGAAGGAATTCACGCTCAGCGCCAACCTGCTCAACGTGGCCGCGGGCCCGAAGAACAAGACGCTGACCATCGTCGGCGATGGCGGGCGGTACGAGGTCACGCTTCAAGTCAAGAAGGGCTGAAGCGCGCACGCCTACCGACCACGCGGGCGGTGGGCGTGCGTGAAGCGTGTCTACTTGACCTGCACCTTGGCCGCCGCGCACGCGGTCTCGTTCGGATCGGGGCACTTGGGCACCTTGGGCTTGACCTGGGTGCCCGTGTTGCTGCCGTCCGTGACGCTGCCGCTGTTGCTGCCGCCCGCTGCGGGCGTGGCACCGCCAGGCTTGTTGTTGTTGGCCGGCTTGGCGGTGGGCGAGCTGGTCGCCTTGGCAGGCGGCGTGCTGGCCGTGGCGGTGCGCGCCACGTCGGCGGCCTGGGCGGTGAGCGTGGCGGCGAGCAGCGCCGTGGCGAATACCGTGGCACGTACAGGGGTGAGTTGCTTCATGGCAGTCCTCCGTCAGAAGTCCAGCAGCGCCAGGCCCGGCGGTGCCGGGTCGGTGCCGGACGATAGCAATTGCGCCAGGCGCGCGCGCATGGCCATGGCGTCAGCGCGGTCGGCCAGCGCGTCGGCATAGGCGGCGACAGCGGCGCGTGCGTCCTGACCGTCGCCGAGTGCAGCCAGGGCCTTCAGCCGCGCGCGGTCTGGGTGGCCCGGTGGCAGGCCGGCCTCGGCCAGCGCCAGCGCTTCCTGCCAGGCCGCGCGGGCCGGCGCCGCGCGGCCGGCGGCGGCGTGGGCCAGGCCCAGCAAGGCCAGCGTCGGCCAGCGGTCGGCGTCCTTCGGGCCCAGTCGCTCACGCTGCGCGGCCTCCGCCTGGGTCAGCAGCGCGGTGGCCTCGGCGAGGCGGCCTTGTCGCAGCGCCGCTTCACCAAGCAGCGCGCGGGCACGGTCGGCGCCCGCGCCGCCGGCCGCCTGCAGCTCAGCCATCAGCGGGCGCAGCCGCGCCTCGGCCGCAGCGGCTTCGCCACGGCGCAACTGCTGTCGTGCGGCCACCAGGCCCACGTTGGCGGCGGCCGTTGCGTCGCCGCTGCGGCGGGCGCCGGCCAATGCGGCCTCGGCCTCGCGGCCGGCCTCGTCGCGCAGGCCGTGATGGAACAGCGCCGTCGCCAGCCAGGTGCGCGTGTAGACGGTGTTCAGGTCGCTCGGCCCGAGCACCTCGGTCAGCTCCTGCACGCTGGCGCGCAGCAGCGGCACGGCGGTGGCATGGCGCCCCAGCTCGACCTCCATCGTCGCCACCGCCATGCGCGCCTGCGCGCCGATCAGCCGGCCGGCGCCCTCGCTGGCCGCCACCAGCGCCTGCAGCCAGCGCCGCGCGTCGTCCCAGTGGCCTTGCGCGCGGGCCAGACTGGCGAGTGCATCGGCCACGCGCCGGTAGCGCTCGTGGCGGCTGCCGAAGCGCTCGCGCACACCGCGCTCGGCCCGCGCGAGCAAGGCCTGCGCCTCGTTCAGACGGCCGGCCTCCAGGGCCATCTCGCCCAGGTGGGCCAGCGCCGACAGCGCCACCGCATCGTCCTGCGCCGGTGACGCGGGCACGAGGCGGGTCAGCAGCGCCCGCGCCGCCTCGGTCTGGCCCAGCCGGCTGCGCGCATTGGCCAGCTCGAAGGCCACGCTGCGCCCGGCCTCGCTGCGCCCTTGCAACTGCGCGTGTGCAAGGGCCAGCGCCTCGGCGGCCAGCGCCATGTCGCCGGACTGGTTCAGCAGCAGGCCCAGCGGCCGGGCCACCTCGGCCAGCAGCGCGGGGTCGTCGCCCAGCCGGCGTTTCGCCTCGGCCCAGCTGCGCCGCAGCAACTCGATCATCGGCACGGTGGCACTGCCCGATGTGTCCGGGCTCAGTCCGCTCAACAGCTCCGTCAGCACGCGCTGCACGCGGCGCGTGCGCTCGGCTTCCAGGCGCGCCTGCTGCCATTGCCAGGTCGTCGTGGCGACGCCGGCCAGCAGGCTGGCGACGACCAGGCCCAGCGCGGCCAGCTGCAGCCGGTAGCGGCGCGCGAACTTGGCGCTGCGGTAGGCCAGCGAGTCGGGCCGGGCGCTGATGGGCTGGTGGCCCAGGTGCCGCCGCACGTCGTCGGCCAGCGCGCTGGCGCCGGCATAGCGCTCCTCCGGCTGCGCCTTCTGCGCCTTGGCGACGATCAGCGCCAGCTCGCCGCGCAGCGCCGGCCCCGGCTCGCGCTGGCCGGTCAGCAGCAGGCACAGCAGCCGGCCCAGCGCGTAGACGTCGGTGGCCGTGCTGACCGGCTCGCCGCGCAGCTGCTCGGGCGCGGCGTACTCGGGCGTGAGTCCGGCGGCGGCCTGGGCGGTCAACTCGTGGTCTGTGTCGTCCGCCAGCAGCTTGGCCACGCCGAAGTCCAGCAGCTTCACCTGCCCCTCGGCCGTGACGAGGATGTTGCCGGGCTTGAGGTCGCGGTGCACGACCAGCCGCGCCTGCGCATGCGCCACCGCATCGCAGACCTGCAGGAACAGGCGCAGCCGCGCGGCCACATCGAGCCGGCGCGCGCTGCACCAGCTGTCGATGCGCTCGCCCTCCACCAGCTCCAGCACCAGGTAGCGCGTGCGCGTGCCGCCCAGCAGCGCCTCGCCGACGTCCAGCAGCTGGGCGATGTGCGGGTGGGTCAGCCGCGCCAGCAGCTCACCCTCACGGTGGAAGCGCGCCCGGGCCGACTCGCCGCGCCAGGGGCTGTGCAGCAGCTTGATGGCCGCCTCGCCCTGGTGGGCGCCGTCGCTGCGCCGCGCGCGCCACACCTCGCCCATGCCGCCGCTGCCGAGCGGGGCGACCAGTGTCCAGGCGCCCAGCACCTGGCCGGCAAGCTCGGGCGCATTCGGCATCTGGGCGGGCGCGGCGAGGAAGTTGAGTGCCTCGGCGGCGTGGTCGGCATCGATCAGCGCCTGCAGCCGCTCGCGCTGCGCCAGCGGCAGGGCAGCGAGCAAGGCCGCTCGATCAGCCGGGCTCGCGTCCTGCCAGGCATCGAAGGCCGACAGGGCGGCGGCCCGATCCGATGTGAGACTCATGGCACCCTTCGCACTCCGTGCTGTCCCGCCAAGCGGGAGCGAGCTTGCTTGGGGCGGCCCGGCGCAGCGCTCATGTCTGCAGAGCGTCGAACAAAAAGGCGCGCGCCTTGCGCCAGTCGCGCTTGACCGTCGGCACCGACACGCCCAGCAGCTCGGCGATCTCCTCCATCTCCAGCCCGCCGAAGAAGCGCATCTGCACGACCTGGTGCGCCCGGCCGTCGGCGCGCTCCAGCGTCTGCAGCACCTCGTCGAGCCTGAGCACGTCGGGGGCGCCGAGCTGCTCCATGGCCGCGGTGGACAGCGTCACGTCCGCCACCCCGCCGCCGCGCTTGTCGGCGTGGCGTTCGCGCACGTGGTCGACGATGACGCTGCGCATGACCTTGCTGGCGTGCGCGAAGAACTGGCCGCGGTGCAGCGCGCCCTCCTTCGATGTCGGGCCGGCGCTCTTCAGCCACACCTCGTGGATCAGCGCCGCCGGCTCCAGCGTCATCGGCGCATGACCGGCGAGGTGGCTGCGGGCCAGGCGCTTGAGCTCGGGGTAGAGCAGCGTGTAGAGACGGTCGCGCGCGTTGGCCTGGCCACCGGCCAGGGCCGACAGCAGCTGGGTGATCTCGCTGGGCTCTGCGTTCATGGGCGCGATGCTCGGCTTCGGCAAGACGAAGCGGTATCCCCAGCTCAGGGACAATGCGCGCCCTGCCTCACAGCAACCGAACCTCCATGTCCGACGCCACCCGCCCCGAACTCCCCGACCACCTCAGCGTCGACCCGCGCAGCCCCCACCACGTGGCCGCCGTCTTCGAGCACGACATCGGCATCCGCTTCAACGGCAAGGACCGTCAGGATGTCGAGGAATACTGCATCAGCGAAGGCTGGGTCAAGGTGCCCGCCGGCAAGACGCTGGACCGCAAGGGCCGGCCGCTGTGCATCAAGCTCAAGGGCGTGGTCGAGGCGTTCTACCGTTGACCCCTCGCCCAGGCGTGCCCCGCTGAACGCGGGCACGCCTGGTCGGTCCCCCGAGGGGACGGCGATGCTCGCGAGGA
>Ga0209294_1000157_pt1 | contig 10972 bp, 8 predicted proteins | sample LowerColdCreek_FD_184128 | JGI IMG/M metagenome (GOLD analysis project Ga0209294, IMG submission 184128) | Groundwater microbial communities from Cold Creek, Nevada to study Microbial Dark Matter (Phase II) - Lower Cold Creek (SPAdes) (version 3) | ecosystem: Environmental > Aquatic > Deep... | reverse complement strand
TCAGAGAAGCGGCCGACCAGCGCCTGGCCCAGTTCCACACCCAGTTGCGAGGCGATCTCGCGCGCCAGGCCTTGGTTGGCATTGCCGGTGAACAGCACGGTGTTGAACAGCACCTGGTTCTCTTTCGTGGCGGTGAGAGGCGCTGCGCCTCAATCAATTGCCGGTCATCGGCGATCAGCTTTGGCAGGGGAGGAAGGACTCGAACCCTCGCATGTCGGAATCAAAATCCGATGCCTTAACCAACTTGGCGACTCCCCTACGCAGGACGCGGCTCGCGCCACGCCCCCTTCGAACCGGTTTCAGTCGGCCCAGCCCAGCAACGGGTGGTGGTCCAGACTGCGGCACATCCTAGCAGTCCAGGGGCCGGGCAGCGCTTGCGCCGGCCATGCCTCAATGGACTGATCTTCGATGCCGACTCTTGCGAACACGGCGCTGCCCGAACCCGTCATGCGGCTGTTGCCGAAACGACCCTGCAGCCACTCGGCCACCGCCCGGACTTCGGGGCAATGCGCCTCGGCGACCGGTTGAAGGTCATTGCGGCCGAACCCGCTGCAAAACTCGGCAAGTTGCCCGGCACTCGCAAAACAGCCCGTGAGTATAACAGGCTCGGTGTTGCGGACCAGCGCCGGGTTGCCGAAGATGTCCGCGGTGCCGATGGCTGCGCCCGGCTTGGCCACCGCATAACACTGCGCCGGCAGCACCAGCGGCGTCAGCTTCTCGCCGATGCCTTCGACGAAGGCATTGCGCCCGCCGATGAAGAAGGGCACGTCTGCGCCCAGCGTCACGCCCAATGCCAGCAGCCGATCGCGCGGCCAGTGCAGGCCCCACAGCCGGTTCAGCGCCAGCAGCGTGCTGGCCGCGTCCGAGCTGCCGCCGCCCAGGCCAGCGCCCCAGGGCAACTGCTTGTCCACCGATATGTCCGCGCCCAGCGCGCTGCCGGATTGCCGCTGCAGCAATCCGGCAGCGCGCAGGCACAGGTCATCGGCCGGCAGCGCCGGGCCCAGGTCGTGGCGCGCCAGCCGGCCGTCGCGGCGCAGTTCTAAGTGCAGGCGGTCGCACCAGTCGAGCAGCACGAACACCGATTGCAGCAGATGGTAGCCGTCGTCGCGCCTCCCCACCACGTGCAGGAACAGGTTCAGCTTGGCCGGCGCCGGCACGTCGAAGAACGCAGTCAGGCTCATGGCGCGGTGTCCAGCACGACGCGAAGGCGCACGCCGGGCGGTCCGGCACGCCAGGCCAACAGCTGGCCGGCATCGAAACGCGCCAGGTCGATGGTCCAGCCCAGTTGCACGAAGCCGGGGCCGGGCTGCAGCGGCTGTGCCGGCTCGGCCGCGCCGGCCCAGGGGCGGCCGTGCAGCCAGTCGGGCAAGGCGCGCAGCGGCAGGCTTTCGCCGAAGGCGTCGTGGGACAGTGCGTCCAGGTCGTCGAAGCGGCGCTCGCCCTGCGGCGTGACCCACCGCGCTTCGTCCGGGCCCCAGTAGGCGGCTGCCAGCGTCGTACCCAGCGGCGTGCTCAGGCGCAACTCGCCATGCTCGGCATTGCCGCGCAGGTCGAAGCCGGCGCTGAGCGATTGCGCCGGCCGGTGCTGGTGGGCTTCGACCTGCAGCACCAGGCGGCCGGCGATCGCGCCGGTTTCGGGCGGCGGCAGCGCGGCGCAGCCGGCCAGGGCCAACGCCGCCAGCAGCGTCGCGCCGCCTCGCACTATTGCGCCTTCAGGCGGACCAGGGTTTCGCGCAGCACGTCGTTGCCGGCATCGCGGCTGCTGGCCTCGGCCCAGATGCGCCGGGCTTCGTCCTGCTGGCCCATTGCCCACAACACCTCGCCCAGGTGGGCGCCGATCTCGGCGTCGGGCCGAGCCTTGTAGGCCTGGCGCAGCAGGCGCAACGCCTCGTCGCGGTTGCCGAGGCGGAACTCGACCCAGGCCAGGCTGTCGGTGATGAAGGGGTCGCCTGGCGTCAGCTGCAGTGCGCGTTGAATCAGCGTCTTGGCCTCATTGAGTCGCAGGTTGCGATCGGCCAGCGAATAGCCCAGCGCGTTGTAGGCATGCGCATGCTCGGGCTTGAGCGCCATCACGCGGCGCAGCTGCGCTTCCATCGCGTCGAGCTGACCGATCTTCTCGGCCATCATGGCCTGCTCGTACAGCAGGTCGGCATCGTCGGTGAAACGCTGGTTGGCCGTTTCCAGCACCGCGTAGGCCTCCGACCATTGCTTGACCTCGCGCAGCACCTGCGCTTCGGCCAACAGCTTGGCACGGGCGTCGCCAGGGTTGCGCTCGGGCGCGCTGCGCACCAGCTCGCGTGCCTGCGGCACGCGGCCCTGGCGTGCCAGCAGCGAGGCGCGCCGTGTCTGCACCTCCAGCGCGCGCTGCGGGTTGTCCACGCGCGCCAGCCGCGCTTCTGCGGTGGCGTAGTCGCCGCGCAGTTCAGCTGCCTGGGCCAGCAGCAGCCAGGCCTGGGTCAGGCCTTGATCATGCGCAGACGCGCCGCCGCCGTCATTGTCATCGTCATCGTCCGTGTCGTCGCCGCGTGCGGCCGCCGGCTGAGCCTGGACCAACTGCACATAGCGCTGCAGCGACTGCTCGGCGGCCTGCGTCTGGCGCAGCTCCAGTTGCAGTGCGCCCAGCGTCAGCCAGGGCGGGGCCAGGTCCGGCTGCTGCTGCGTGACCTGTTCGATCTGCACGATGGCATCGGCATAACGCTGGGCCGCCACCAGCGTGCCGGCATAGGCGCGCCGCAGTGCCGGGTCGGCCTTGGGCGAGGTCAGGTACTGGGTGACCAGGTTCTCGGCCTCGGGCCGGGTGGGCATCAACTCCAGTGCGAGCAGCACCGCCGCGCTGGAGGACGGCTCCTCGGCCAGGGCCTGGCGGGCCAGCCTGAGGGCCCGGTCGGCATCGCCTGCCGCGAGCCACATGCGGCCCGTTGCCACCTGCACGGCCACGCGCGTGCTGACGTCGCCCGCGTAGGGCTGAAGAGCATCCTCGATCAGTTGCGCCGCCTGGCGCTTGTCCTGCGCCCGCTGCGTGAAGCGCGGCAGCGAGCCAATGACCGCTGATCGCTCGGGGGCCGGCGTACCGGCGATCAGCGCGCGGATCGGCTCGGACAACTCGTTCATGCGGTTCATCGACAGCAGGATCTGCAACTGCAGCCGGATCGCCTCCAGCGACTCGGGCCGTGCCGTGCGCCAGGCACGCGTGGCCGCAAGCGCCTGGTCGCCGGCACGCGCCTGCAGCGCGATCTCGGTGGCGCGGCGGAACAGTGCCTCGTCGCGTGTGCGCCGCGCCGCATCGAGCATGATCTGGTAGGCATTGCCGGCCTGGCCGGCGGCGAGTTCGATCTCACCGATCAGCAGCTGATAGAACAGCGGCGCATCGATGGCCGAATTGACGACCGGGGGCTTGGGCTGGGCGGCAGAGGCGGGAGGGGCGGCGGGCGTGGCCGGCTGGGCGGGTGTTGCCTGGCACAGGAGCACGAGGGTCGCGCCGGCGACCCATGGGCATGCGGCAAGGCGCCGCAGGCTCGATACGGTCATCAGGTCTCCAGGAGATTGAACTTCATTCTCACATAATGACTTATGCCTGAGCTGCCCGAGGTCGAGGTCACACGGCGCAGTATTGCCGCTCGGCTGCGCGGCGCGCGCGTGCTGTCGGTGCGAGTCGGCAAACCGTTGCGCTGGCCGCTGGGCTGCGCGCCTGAAGGGCTGGTCGGCTCACGCCTGGGCGAAGTCACGCGGCGCGGCAAGTACCTGTGGCTGCCGTTGCAGCGCGATGCCGAGCAGCAGCCGGCCGGCGTGGACGGCGGGCTGTTGCTGCACCTGGGCATGTCGGGTGCGCTGGCCTTGCACGACGCTGCGACCGAAGCGGGGCCGCACGCGCACTTCGACCTGGGCACCACGCAGGGCCTGCTGCGCCTGACCGACCCGCGCCGCTTTGGCGCCGTGCTCTGGTCACCCGGCATCGACGAAGCTCCGGCGGCCGCTCTGCTGGCCCGCCTGGGCGCCGAGCCCTTCGACCCGGCACTGACGCCGCAGGTGCTGCATGCCGCCTGCCGACGCCGCAAGGTGGCCATCAAGACCCTGCTGCTCGGCGGGCAGGTGGTCGTCGGCGCGGGCAACATCTACGCCTGCGAGGCGCTGTTCCGCGCCGGCATCGACCCGCGCACGCGTTGCGACCGGCTGAGCCTGCCGCGCTGCGCGCGGCTGCTGGCTGCGCTGCGCGAGACACTGGGTCGTGCGCTCGAGCTCGGCGGCTCCACCTTGCGCAATTTCAGCGACGCGCATGGCGTGGCCGGCGCGTTCCAGGCCGAGGCGCTGGTCTACGGCCGCGAGGGGCAGGCCTGCCTGCGCTGCGCTGCGAGCGTCAGGCGCATCGTTCAGGCCCAGCGATCCACCTTCTTCTGCCCCGGTTGCCAGCGGCGGGCCTGAGCAAATCCGCGTTGGCATTGAGTCTGCGCAAAGCTGCACGAAGCTTCCTGTCAGCAGTTGTTTCGCGGGCCATACGGCTCAAGGCCCCTGCGCTAGGATGCCCGCAACGGCCTGGATGGCCCGCGGCTCGCGCAGATGAAAAACACCCTGGCCCACCAACTCGACGCGCTTTCGGCGTGGCGGCGCACGCTCGACCGTCGCGTGCGTGCCGTGGCCGATTTCCTGGCCGAGCACGAACTGGTCGACACTGCCGCGGGCGCGTCGTTCGACGCCCTTTACCGCAAGCTGGGTGCCGACAAGCTGGTGCTGGCCTGCGTGGCCGAGGTGTCGCGCGGCAAGTCCGAACTGCTCAACGCCATCTTCTTCGCCGATACCGGCCGACGCGTGCTGCCGGCCACACCGGGACGCACCACCATGTGCCCGGTGGAACTGCAGTTCCATGCCGGCCAGCCGGCTGAACTGGCGCTGCTGCCGATCGACACCCGGCTGGGCGAGCAGTCGCTGGCCGAACTGCGCGCTCAGCCGCAAGCCTGGCAGCGCCTGGGCCTGGACCCGCGCAACCCCGACGGCCTGGCCGAGGCGCTGATGCTGGTGACGCAGACGCGCCGCGTCAGCACGGTGAGCGCCGCGGCGCTGGGCTTCTGGAGCGACGAGCATCCGCAGGACAACCCGCCGCGCCTGGACGATGGCAGTGTCGAGGTGCCGGCCTGGCGCCACGCGCTGATCAACTATCCGCACCCCTTGCTGGAGCGCGGGCTGGTGGTCATCGATACGCCGGGGCTCAACGCCGTCGGTGCCGAGCCCGAGCTCACGCTGGGGCTGCTGCCGGCCGCGCATGCCATCGTCTTCCTGCTCGCCGCCGACACCGGCGTGTCGCGCTCCGACCTGGCCATCTGGACCGAGCACCTGGGAGAGGACGCGCTCGAACGCTTCGTCGTGCTCAACAAGACGGACATCCTGGCCGACCCGCTGTCCACACCGGTCGCAGTGGCCGCCCAGTTGGACACCCAGCGGCGCAAGATTGCACAGACGCTCGAGCTGCCGATGTCGCGCATCTATCCGCTGTCGGCGCGCGACGCGTTGGCTGCACGGGTCAGCGGCGATGCTGCTGCGCTGCAGCGCAGCGGCCTGCCGGCGCTGGAAGCGGCGCTGGCGCAGGAGTTGCTGCCGCGACAGCGCGAACTGCTGGCGCGCGCGACCGCCGGCACGCTGCAGTCGCTGCGCCACGCCGCCAGCCGCCGCCTCGGCGAGCGGCGTCGCCACAACGCCGAGCAAATGCTCGAGTTGCGTGGCCTGCGCGGCAAGAGCAATGCCCGGGTCCAGGCGATGCTGCTGCGGCTGGACGCCGAGATGGGCGACTTCGAGCGCTGTGCTTCGCGGCTGTCGGCGCTGCGCGTGGTGCATCTGCGCCAGCTGCAGAAGGCCCTGCGCTGGCTGTCTGCCGACACCTTGCGCGACGAGGTATCGACGATGCGCGCGGCGATGGCCGCGACGCCTTTGCACCTGGGCGCGCGCAAGGCCTTTGCGTGCGCCTGCGAACGGCTGCGCGCGGCACTGGCCAGCGCCCGCGCCCAGGCCGACGAGATCCAGCAGATGCTGGGCGGCAGCTACCACCAGCTGAACGCCGAGTTCGGCTTTGCCTTCACGCTGGCCAGCGCGCCGCAACTGGAGCGCTTTGTCGAGGAGCTGGAGCTGATCGAACGCAGCTACGGCCGCTACCTCGGTCCGATGCAGGCCTGGCGGCTGTCCAACGCGAGCTTCATGGAGCAGTTCCAGCGCATGCTGCTGTCGAAGTTGCGCGTGGTCTTCGAGAACGCCGCCGGCGAGGTCGAGTTGTGGAGCAAGGCCGCGTCGGCGCAGATCGAGCAGCAGCTGCGCGAGCGCCGCCGCGCCTTCGCGCACCGGCACGACTCGCTGCAGCGCATCCAGTCGGTTGCAGGCGAACTGGAGCAGCGCATTGCCGAAGTCGAGCAGCAGGACAAGCGCCTGGCGGGGCTGCAGTGGCGGTTGGATTCGATGGTCGAGCAAGTACTTGTCGCGACCCAGGCTGCCCCCGGCGCTGCTGTGGCCGACGCCGACCACGGCGTGCCTGCGCTCAGCAGCGCGCACTGATGCCCGGCAGCGGCGAGATCGCGCAGCGCGTGCTGCGCTGGCGCCAGCAGTACGGCCGCCAGGGGCTGCCCTGGCAGGACACGAAGGACCCCTATCGCGTCTGGCTGTCGGAGATCATGCTGCAGCAGACCCAGGTGGCCACGGTGCTGGACTACTACGCGCGCTTCCTGCAGCGTTTTCCGGACCTGGCTGCGCTGGCTGCGGCGCCGCTGGACGACGTGCTGGCGCTGTGGAGCGGCCTGGGCTACTACAGCCGCGCGCGCCACCTGCACCGCTGCGCGCAGGTGCTGCAGCGTGAGCACGGCGGCGTCTTTCCCAAGACCAGCCAGGCGCTGGCGCAGCTGCCGGGCATCGGCCGCTCCACCGCGGCGGCGATCGCCGCCTTCTGCTACGGCGAGCGCGTGGCCATCCTCGACGGCAACGTCAAGCGCGTGCTCGGTCGCGCGCTCGGTTTTGCCGGCGACCTGTCGCTTGCTGCCGAAGAGCGCGCCCTGTGGCGGCAGGCGCAGGAGCTGGTGCCCGAGCGAGGCGTGGAGCACTACACCCAGGGCCTGATGGACCTGGGCGCCACGCTGTGCAGCGTGCGCAACCCGTCATGCGAACGCTGTCCGCTGGCGACGTCGTGCGTGGCCCGGCGCGAAGGCCGGCCCGAGGCCTACCCGGTGAAGACCCGCCGGCTGCGGCGCGGCGCGCGCCGGCATGCCTGGCTGTGGCTGGCGCAGGCCGATCGGCTGTGGCTGGTGCAGCGCCCCGGGCAAGGTGTGTGGGCCGGACTGTGGAGCCTGCCCGAGTTCGATGCGCCCGACGCGCTGCAGCAGCTGCTGCAGGGTTGGCCCGGCCAGGGCGAGACATTGCCGGCCATCGAGCACGCGCTGACGCATTTCGACTGGACGCTGCTGCCGCTGCGCTGGCAATTGCCGGTGCGCCTGCCGGCACGGCGCTTGGCCGGACTGACTGCGCAGCTGCCGCCGGGGCGCTGGGTCGGCGTGGACCAGGCGCTGCAGATGGGCCTGCCGGCGCCGCTGCGCAAGCTGCTCAGCCGCTGACCACGCCTTTGCCGCATAGGTACTCGTGCACCAGCTGCAGGCGCACCTGCGGGTCGTCCAGCTCCATCAGCTTTTGTTTGGCGCCCAGCGAGATCGGCAAGATCTCGCACCAGCGGTTGGCCACCCAGCCGGCATCGTCCAGCCGGTGCGGCAGGCCGAAGGGCTCGGCGCCCTGCGCCTTCAGCGTCGCGATGGCGTTGGCCAGCGCCTGCACCGTGGGCAGCAGCTCGGCGCACGGTGCCAGCGCCTCGTCGTCGTCCAGCAGCGCGGCGCTGCCGATCCACAGCCCATCCGCCTGCTGCGCGGCAGCGCCGTCCAGGCGGAAGCGTTGCGTGCCGGTGCAGCGCACCCGCAGCACGCCGGGTTGTTCGCTGTCCACCTCGTCCAGCCGGGCCAGCACGCCGGCGCTCTCGAAGCGCACCGCCGCACTCTTGCCCACGCGCACCTCGCCGCCCTGCAGCAGGCAGACCACACCGAAGGGCTGCTGGCGGCGCAGGCAGTCGGACACCAGGTCCAGGTAGCGTGCCTCGAAGACCTTCAGCGTCAGCAGTCCACCCGGAAACAGCACCGAGCGCAGCGGGAACAGCGGCAGCGCGGCGATGCGCTCTGCGGCGGCCATCAGCGGCTCTTGGCGAGGGTCATTCGCGTGCGTCCAGCTCGCGGTGTCGCACCAGCGTGGCGCCGCGCCCGGCAAAGCGGCGCGCCAGCGCCTCGCTCAGGTACACCGAGCGGTGCTGCCCGCCGGTGCAGCCGATGGCCACGGTGAGGTAGCTGCGCTGGTCGTCCTCGAAGGCGCGGAGCCAGCGGCGCAGGAACGCCTCGATCTGCGCCAGCATCTCCATCGCGTCGGGCTGCGCCTCCAGGTAGGCGGCCACCGGCGCATCGCGGCCGGTCAACGGCCGCAGCTCGCGGATGTAGTGCGGGTTGGGCAGCACGCGCACGTCGAACACGAAGTCGGCGTCCAGCGGCACGCCGAACTTGAAGGCGAAGGATTCGAACACCAGCGTCAGCGCCGTGCCGCGCGCGCCGACCAGGTCGCGCACCCAGGTGCGCAGCTGCGCCGGGCGCAACTGGCTGGTGTCGATGATGGTGGACACCTCGCGCAGCGCGGCGAGCAGTTCGCGCTCCAGCTCGATGGCGTCGCTGAGCACGCGCGAGGCGTCGCTGCCCACGCTGCTGGACGACAGCGGGTGCGGGCGGCGGGTCTCCGAGAAGCGCCGCAGCAGCGCATCGGTGCTGGCATCGAGGAACAGCGAGCGGACCGGCACGCCTTCCTTCTGCAACTCCAGGATCAGCGGCACCAGGCGCGGCAGCGCGGTCGCGTTGCGCACGTCCACCGCCACCGCCACGCGGTGCGTGAAGCGCTCGTGCTCCAGGCGGATGAACTCGCGCAGCATCTCCGGCGGCAAGTTGTCGACACAGAAGAAGCCGGCGTCCTCCAGCGCATGCAGCGCCACCGACTTGCCCGAGCCCGAGATGCCGGTGACCAGCACCACTTCGCGCCGGTCCTGCGGCGAGCCGATGGGCGTGCCGTCCTCGGCGAAACGCGGCACGGCGCGCCGCTCCGGCCGCTGCCCCACGGCGCTCATTCGCTCACCCGCCGGTCTGCGGCCCGCCCAGCCCGCGCAGGGGTCCGGCGTGCGCCCGGCGCTGCCCGTCCGCGGGGACAGGCGACGTCCGGGCGCATTCCCGCCCAACCTGAGCATTCGCACATGGGGCGACTCGGCGTGCTCATCGCTGTCTTTGCGCGCTGCTGCGCACGGACCCGCGCTCGATGGGCTCGCCGCCGCCGAAGAGCATGGCCTCGGCATGGGCACGGCTGGTACCGGCCAGGCGCTCGCCGCCGAGCATGCGCGCAACCTCGCTGACGCGCGCTTCGCCGCACACCGGCTGCACGTCGCTGACGGTGGAGCGACCCTGCAGCGCCTTCGACACCACGAAATGCTGGTCGGCACAGGCCGCCACCTGCGCCAGGTGCGTGACCGCCAGCACCTGGCTGCTGCCGCCCAGCTGCTTCATCATGCGACCCACCTGGTAGGCGACGCTGCCGCCGACGCCGGCGTCGATCTCGTCGAAGATCAGCGTCGGTGCCACCGCGTCCTGCGCCGCGCCGGCGCGGCAGGTGGTCACCGCGATCGCCAGCGCCAGGCGCGACAGCTCGCCCCCAGAGGCCACCTTGACCAGCGGCCGCGGGCTGCTGCCGGCATGGCCGGCCACCAGGAACTCGGCATTCTCCAGGCCGAAGGCCTGCGGTGCATCCGCTGGCGTCAGCGCCACTTCGAAGCGGCCGCCGGCCATGCCCAGTTGCTGCATGGCCTGCGTCACCGCGGCCGACAGCTTTGGCGCCACCGCGCGGCGCAGCTTGCCGACGCGTTGCGCCTCGCCGTGCCAGGCGACTTGCGCCTGCTGCTGTGCGGCTTGCAGCGCGACCAGGTCGGTGGCGGCGTCGAGGGCCTTCAGTTCTTGCTTCCAGCCGGCCAGCAGCGCAGGCAGTTCGGCCGGCGCTCGCCGGTAGCGCCGCGCCAGGGACAGCCAGCCCGACAGCCGCGCATCCAGCTCGGCCAGGCGCGCCGGGTCCGGTTCGCTGCGGCCGAGGTAGGCATGCAGGCTGCGGGCCGCATCCTGCAACTGCGCCTGCGCCCCCTGCAGCACCTCGAGCACCGCGCCCAGGCTGGCGTCGTAGCGCGTCAGCTCGTCCAGCGCATCGATCGCCCGGCCGGCCAGGCCGTCGGCCGCCGGCTCGCCGTCGGCCAACGCGGCCAGCGCCGCACGCACCCCATCGAGCAGCGACTGCGCATGGGCCAGGCGCTGGTGCTCGGCATTCAGTTCGTGCCACTCATCGTCGCCCGGGGCGAGCTTGTCGACCTCGCCGATCTGCCATGCCAGGCGTTCGCGCTCGCGCTCCAGCGACTCGCCGCGTGCGCGGGCATCGGCCAGCGCCGCTTCGGCCGCCTTCCAGGCCTGCCACAGCGCGGCCAGCCGGGTGGTGTCGGCGCCGGCCTGCTCGTCGAGCAGGGCGCGCACGGCGGCCGGCCGCGTCAGGCTTTGCCAGGCATGCTGGCCGTGGATGTCGACCAGGTGCTCGCCGGCCTCGCGCAGCTGGCCCACGGTGGCCGGGCTGCCGTTGATCCAGGCGCGGCTCTTGCCCTGCGCATCGATGCAGCGGCGCAGCAGCAACGTGTCGCTTGCGCTGTCGAAGCCGGCCTGGTCCAGCCAGCCGGCCAGCGCCTGCGGCGTGTCGAATTCGGCCGTGACCTCGGCGCGCGTGCAGCCTTCGCGCACCATGCCGGCGTCGCCGCGGCCGCCCAGGGCCAGCTGCAATGCGTCGATCAGGATCGACTTGCCTGCGCCGGTCTCGCCGGTCAACACAGAGAAACCGGCCTGCAGCTCCACTT
>Ga0209294_1000156_pt1 | contig 11015 bp, 6 predicted proteins | sample LowerColdCreek_FD_184128 | JGI IMG/M metagenome (GOLD analysis project Ga0209294, IMG submission 184128) | Groundwater microbial communities from Cold Creek, Nevada to study Microbial Dark Matter (Phase II) - Lower Cold Creek (SPAdes) (version 3) | ecosystem: Environmental > Aquatic > Deep... | reverse complement strand
AGCCGTCAGCGTGGCATTGAGTTCGACGCCGGGCGCCAGGCGGATCACCACCGTGCCGCCCAGGCCATCAGGCCGGCTGTAGTCGGTGTAGCCGGCCGGGGTGGTGGGCCCATTGCTGGGCGTCCAGACCTCGGTCACGCGGATCACATCGCCCGTGTCGCCGTTGATCACCAGCACGCTCTGGCCGGCCGGCAGCAGGTCGCGCACCGTCGTGCCAGAGAGGTCCACCTTGCCCGCACTGCCGCTCAGGTCCAGCGCCTCGATGTTGCGCAGGGTGACCAGGCTGTTGCTCAGGTCGCCATCGCCGCCGAGCTTCAGCGTGTTGACGCCCGTGCCGCCGTCGGCGCCGATGTCGTTGGGGTCGTAAACCAGCGTGTCGTTGCCTTCACCGCCGTTGAGCTGGTCGCGGCCCGGGCCGCCGTCCAGCACGTCGTTGCCGGTGCCTCCCTGCAGCGCGTCGTCGCCGGTGCCACCGGTCAACGCGGTGTCCGCCGGGCCGGCGACGATCGTGGCGTTGTCCTGCAGTGTGAGCGCAGCGGGCGAACCACCCGCCACGCCGTTGACCACAGACACGATCTGCACAGACAAGGTGCCCTCGTCCTGCCGCGTGGAGTCGCGGTTGACGGGCACCGCCACGGCGGCCTCGGTCGCACCGGCCGGCACGGTCACGCTGTACACGCCAGCCACGATGCGGCCATCGCCCGTGCCGCTGACCTGCACGCTCACCGTCACGTCGATGGTGGTGGGTGTGGACAGTGAAACCGGCACCCGGGCCACGCCCGCGCTCTCGTCCACCAACAGGTTGCGGACCGACACCGTCGGCACCAGCAAGGGCGCAGGCAGCGGTGCTGCCAGCCCGGGCACTGCCGGGGGGGCGCCCGGGCTGCTCACGACCGGGGCCGGCGGCAGGGCCGCCGCAGGCGAGCCGCTCGCCGATGAGCCGGACGACACGCCAGCCGCACCCGAGATGGGGGCAAGCGAGTTGCCGCCAGGCGAGCCCGCCAGGACTGCCAAGCCCGGCTGGCCGCCGGCCGAGCCGAGCACGCTGGCGGTGCCGGAGGAGCTGGTCGCCGGCGCAACGTTCAGGCTGTTCGCCGAGCCGCCCACGCCGGAGCCTGCGCCAGCGTTGGCGCCGGCCAAGCTGGTGATGGACGTCACTTGTGCGACCGACGGCGGCTCCTGGCTGCGCGCGGTTTCCACGCCGACTTGCAAGGTGATGCCCGTGCTGCCCACCGCCAGGCTGCCGCCGTCAGCCCCGGCGCCGTTGCTGCCACGCACCGAGACGCCCGCACCCGGCATCGCCACCGCAGCGCTGACGCCGATCGGCAGCACGGTGGTCTCCTGGTTGCTTGGGTTGACGGTCACGCCAACGCCCTGGCCCTTGGCCAAGACCAGGCCGGCAGGGGTATCGATGGTGATGCCGAGCCCTTCCGTGCTCTCGCCCACCACCATGGTGCCCATCACCAGGCGCACGCTCACCAGCGACTCGTCACCGGCCGGCTGCGTCTGCATCAGCAGGCGTGACTGCGGGCCCAGCGTGGCGGAGACCGCGCGATCCTCGCCCTGTGAGCCGCTGCGCTGGATGTCCAGCTTCACCGGGCCGCCATCGCCACTTTCGACGACGTCGCCCAGCAGCAGCAGGTCGCCGGGACTCAGGGCCACCATCGACCCATCGCGCAGCACGCGTGCCGTGGCGCTGCTCTCGCGCACCTTCCCCACCACGGGTGGCGGGGCGTCGGCGGCAGCCGCAGGACCGGTGGCTTCGCCGGCTTGCTGCGCAGCCGCGGGCGCACCACCACTTGCTTCTGGACCTTGCACCGTATCGGCGGGGAGCTGCTGCTTCGCCTCAGTGGTGTTTGCTTCGGTGACGTTCTGAAGCGCCTGGGGGGCTTGTTGCGCTGCGGCCATGGTGGGGAAGACTCTGAAAAAACGTCAAGAAAACGAAACCACAGGGGCGGTGGGTGCCCCTGACAGCGGCTTGTGTGGGTAGTTCGAAGCGGCCTGCCACAGGCCTGGCCCGATCGTCAGGCGGCGCAGTGCCAGACAGGCGCTGCAACGGCCTCTTTGCAGATCGTCAACATCGGCGGGGATCACGTGACGCGCGCGGCCTCGGGTGCCGGCCGAGAGCCGCTGGCGGGGGCATCGCAGACGGGGCGGGAGACACGGTCCAGCGAGTGGTTCTTCATCGGAGCGGGGCGATCTGGGTGATGGAGGCCGCTGAGTTGGGCGGATTGCTTCAGGGCGCGTTTGTCGTGCAGGCGGGGGCGCCCTCATGCGGGTAAAGCGCGTGCTTGTTCTGGAAAAACCGGTGAGCCGAGTTCGGCGCCGCGTTTTGTGTGCTCAAGTGCCGGTTTCTGGGCTTCCGTGCTGGACGCCCTGACGGGACGTCCACATGCCATACCGGCTCAGGCAGATGTGAAAATGCACAAGATGTTTCCGGCTGCAACCGCTGTTTTCCTGCATGTCGCCTCGCGCACCCGCGCTCAGCTGCGGTTCGTGGCCTGCAAGTCCTGATGAATCTCGTTCTTCCCCGACCCCGACCCCGCCTGCTGCTGATCGATGACGATCCGGGCGCCCTGCGCGAGCTGGTGGCGATCCTGCAAAGTGATTTCGAGGTGCATCACGCGCTCGACGGGCGCAGCGGCCTGCACCGTGCGCAGGCCTTGCGGCCCGACCTGATCCTGCTGGACGTGGTGATGCCTGGCGCCGATGGCCACGCGGTGTGCCGCCTGCTCAAGGCCGATGCCGTCACGCGCGACATCCCGGTCATCTTCCTGACCGGCATGCATGCCCTCGAGGAGCGCTTGCAGGGCCTGGCGCTGGGTGCCGTCGACTATGTCGGCAAACCCTTTGCCGCCGCCGAGGTGCGGGCACGCGTGTACGTGCATCTGCGCTTGTCCGGGAGGCTGGCCGCCAGCGATACCGACCTCCCAGGCCCCGAGGGCGGGGAGCCGGCGACGTCCGCCCACGTGCACGCCGCCATGCGCTATATCGCCGATCACCTGGCCGACCTGCCCACCGTTTCTCAGATCGCGCAGAGCGTCGGCACGCACGAGGTTCGTCTGCTCGCCTTGTTCCGGCAGGAACTGGGACTGACCGTGTCGGGCTACATCGCCGAAGAGCGCGTGCGCACCGGTTGCCGCCTGTTGATGGAAACGCAGATGAGCGTGCAGGAGATCGCCAGCGAAGTCGGCTATCGCAGTCCTGGCAATTTCATCAGTGCCTTCAAGGACCGCATGGGCGTCACGCCCAAGGCCTGGCGCGAGTCGGACCATGCCGGCCACTCGACGCCGCCGGCCGAGACCCGCAGGTTCAGCTGATCAATGCGCAGGCGCTGGTCATGGGCCGTGTTGTTCCTGCTGTGCCTGGCCTGGGTCGCCTCTGCCCACGCCGCTGAGGCGGGCCTGCGCTGGTCGGTCCTGGAAGATCGCAGCGGCAGCCTGACCCTGGCCGAGGTGCAGGCCCGTGACGCGGAGTTCCGCCCGGCCACATCGCGCCTGATGAGCCCGGGCTACAGCACCTCGGCCTGGTGGCTTCGGCTGGATGTCGATGTGCCGAGCGGCGACCCCTGGCGGCGCTGGGTGGTGCTCGATTCGGCGCGCTTGCCCGAGGTGCGGCTCTGGGCCCCGACCGAGCAGGGTTGGCAGAGCCAGGACGCTGGCACGACCGTGCCGCATGCGCGGTGGCCGCTCGACACGCCGACCGCGAGCTTTGCCGTCGAGCTGCCGGGCGGGCGGCACAGCGCCCTTTACCTTCGCGTGGCCGGGCCCACGGCGCTGACACTGGACGCCACGGTTTGCAAGCCGCGCGACTGCCAGCGGGCCCAGGCCGGTCGCCTGGCGCTGGGCAGCGCCATCAGTGCCTTCCTCGCGGTGGTCGCGCTGGCCTGCCTGGCCATGGCCTTGATGATGGGTCAGCCTGCTGCCCTGACCGTCGCTGGCTTCTCGCTGGTCTACGTGCTTTACGAGCTGACCGAGCAGGGGCTGGCGTTTCAGTATCTCTGGCCTGAGTCGACCGGGTGGGCCACGCGTGCGCTGATCCCGCTGATCGCGCTGACCCACATGATGCGTGCGCTGGTGCTCTACGCCCTGGTTGCAGGTGATCTGCAGCAGCGCTGGTTGCGCCGGCTGATGCTGGCGCTGGTGGCGCTGTATCCGCCCATCATCGCGATGGGCTGTTTGTACGAGCCCCGTGACGTCGGCCCGGTCGCGCTGCCGCTGATGGTCGTCGGCTTGTTGATGGGCCCGGCCCTGGCCTGGACGGCCTGGTGGCATGGGGCCCGCCACGGCCTGACGGTCGCCCTGCTGCTGACGCTGACCCTGCTGGCCGGCCTGACACGCTTTGCCGAGGTGGCCGACCTGCTGTCCACCTCGGTGTTCACGCTGTATGTGGCGCCGGCGGTCAGCGTGTTCAGCGGCCTGGCGATGCTGGCCGTCATGCTGTCGCATCTGCGCAAGCTCGACCGCGAAGGGGCCGCGTCCCTGGCGATGCTCGATGAAACCCGCAAGAGCCAGGCGCAGCGGGCGCGCCTGCTGGCCTACATCGGCCACGACCTGCGCGCGCCGCTGGTCACCACGCTGACCCATCTGCGCGAGCTGGAGCCGGCGCGTGACACGCCGCAGCGGGCCGCACGCAGCAGCATCGAGCGCAGCGTCGCCCACCAGCTCGAACTGATCGATGAACTGGTGGCCCACGCCCGGGGCGAGATCGATCAGCTGGACCTGGTGCCGACCGCCTGTTTTCTGCATGGGCTGCTGCATGAGGTGGCCGAGCATGGCCGGGGGCTGGCCGGCCTGCGCGGCAACCGCTTCGAAGCCCGGATTGCCGCCGAACTGCCGGACGTGGTGCTGGTGGATGCCAAGCGGCTGCGTCAGCTGCTGCTCAATCTGCTCTCCAATGCCGCCAAGTACACCGACGGCGGGCGCGTCTGCCTGTCCGCCACTCTGGAACCCGGCCGGTCCGGCTCGCCGGGGAGGCTGCGCTGCGAGGTGATCGACGACGGCCCCGGCATCGCCGCAGTCGACCTGCCGCGCATCTTCGAGCCGTTCTGGCGCGCGCCTGATCAGGCGGGCAAACCCGGCACCGGCCTGGGCCTGGCCATCGCGCTGCAACTGGCACAGGCCATGGGAGGCACGCTCGACGTCACCAGCCAGCCGGGCCAGGGCAGCCGCTTCCTGCTGACCCTGCCGCTCATCCCGGCCGCGGCCAGCGAGGTCGCCTGGCCCAGCCTGACTGCGGAGGCGCCCCATGCCCTGGGCCGCGGCCGCCTGGCACTGCTGGTTGATCCCGATGCCGGTTGCACGGAGCATCTGGCGGAGTTGCTGTATGCCGCCGAATTCGAGCTGCGGTCCAGCGCGGACGCAGGGGAGGCGGCCGAGCTGCTTGCCGAGCTGCGGCCGGGGCTGGTGATCGTGGGCGATGTCGGATCCGAGGCGGCCGGTGCGCTGCTGCTGGCCTGCCGGGCTCTGCCCGATCCGCCGGCCACCGTGCTCTATACCGGCCGCCCCCAGCCTGCGGCCCGGCCTGGCGAGCCGGACTTCGGCGCGCGCTGCCTCAAGCCAATGGCGGGCCACGCGTGGTGGTCGCTGCTGAGCGATCTGCTGGCGTCGCGTCAGCTGCCCTCGGCGGTCGTGGCGCCGCCTGCTCGCTGAGCGCAAGCAGAGCTGCCATGCCGCCGGCAGCCTGCGTTGACGACACGACAGCGAGACGCTGACCGCCACTCGCCAGTCGTCTTCTTGGGCAACTTCGTCACCGAGCGCTTCAATGACAAAGGCCCCAGAGGTTTCCCTCTGAGGCCTGCATTGGTGGTGGAGAGGAGGAGGATCGAACTCCCGACCTCCGCATTGCGAACGCGGCGCTCTCCCAGCTGAGCTACCCCCCCACACGACGCAAAAAGTATAGCCGTCGCTGTCGGCCGTGGCCTTTGTCGTTCAGGCGGGCAAAGAGACCGCGTCCAGCAGCTCGCTCTCGATCTGGATCTGTGCCTTGTTCTGCTGCAGCGCTGCGCCTTCGACGAGGAAGGTGTCTTCCACGCGCTCGCCCAGCGTCGAGATCTTGGCCAGCTGCAGGTTGATGCCGTGGCGGGCCAGCACGCGGGCGATGGCGTAGAGCAGGCCGGCGCGGTCGCTGGTGCTGATGGTCAGCAGCCAGGCGGTGGCGCGCTCGTCGGGGCGCAGCGAGATGCGCGGCGAATAGGGGAAGCTCTTGACGCGGCGCGACAGCCGCCCCCGGCGCGGCTCGGGCAGCGGGCCGCCGGCCAGTAACACCGCCGCAAGCTTCTGCTCGACCATGGGGACGAGGTCGCGGTGGTGCACATCGGCCTCGGGGCGGATGACCTGGAAGGTGTCCAGCGCATAGCCCTTGCGCGTGGTGTGCACCTTGGCGTCCAGGATGCTAAAGCCGGCGGTGTCGAAGTAGCCGCAGATGCGGGCGAACAGGTCCGGCTGGTCGGGCGCGTAGACCAGCACCTGCAGGCCTTCGCCGATGGGGGAGGGGCGGGCGCGCACGACGGGCACCTGCGTCTCCACGTGCCGCCACAGCGAGCGCGCATGCCAGGCCAGCTCCGCGCCGTCGTGGCGCGCGAAGTAGCTCAGGGCCAGCGTGTTCCACAGCGGCTCCTCTGTGCCGGGCAGCTGTGAGTGCAGGGCCAGGGCTTGCCTGGCCTCCTGCTTGCGGGCCTCGATCTCGGCATCGACGTTGATCTTGGCGCCGCCCAGCGCGCGCAGCGTGATGCGGAAGAGGTCCTCCAGCAGCTTGCCCTTCCAGGCGTTCCAGACCTTGGGGCTGGTGCCGCGGATGTCAGCCACGGTCAGTAGGTACAGGGCCGTGAGGTAGCGCACGTTGCCGACCTTGGCGGCAAAGGCGGCGATGACGTCGGGGTCCGACAGGTCCTCCTTCTGGGCCACGCGCGACATCGTCAGGTGATGCTCGACGAGGAAGACGCACAACGCCGTCTCGTCCGCGCCGATGCCGTGCTGGCGGCAGAAGCGGCGCACCTCGACGGCGCCCAGCTCGGAGTGGTCACCGCCCCGGCCCTTGGCCACGTCGTGGAAGAGGGCGGCGATGTAGAGCAGCTCGGGGGCGTCGAACTGCGCGGCGAGCTGGGAGCAGAACGGGTACTCGTGGGCGTGCTCCGGCACCAGGAAGCGCCGCACATTGCGCAGCACCATGAGGATGTGCTGGTCCACGGTGTAGACGTGGAAGAGGTCGTGCTGCATCTGCCCGACGATTGATCTGAACACCCACAGGTAGCGCCCGAGCACCGAGGTCTGGTTCATCAGCCGGAAGGCATGCGTCTGGCCCTCGGGCGCGCGCAGCATGGCCATGAAGGTGGCGCGGTTGACCGGGTCGCGGCGCCAGGCGGCATCCATCAGGCCGCGTGCGTTGTACAGCGCCCGCAGCGTGCTGGCCGACAAGCCCTTGATGCCGGGCGTCTGCTGGTAGACGAGGAAGGTGCGCAGGATGGCGTGCGGGTCCTGCAGATAGAGGTCGTCGGTCGCCACTTCAAGCATGCGGCCGCGGTCCAGGAAGTCGATCTGGCCATCGATGCGGCGCAGCTGGCTTTGCTCCGGGCCGCTGATCTGCTCTTCCAGGTTCAGCAGCAGGATCTGGTGCAGCTGCGAGACGGCCTTGGCTGCCCAGTAGTAGCGGCGCATCAACACCTCTGACGCGCGTTGCGAGGTGGTGCTCTGGAAGCCGAAGCTCTGTGCCACGGCGGTCTGCAGGTCGAAGACGAGGCGGTCTTCGCGCCGGCCCGCCACGGCATGCAGCCGCGCCCGGATGAGCGTCAGCTGGCCTTCGTTGCGCTGCAGCTGGCGGCCTTCGAACGGCGTGATCAGGCCGCGCTGCACGAGGCCCCGCCAGGTGTGGCCCAGGCCGGCGGCGCGCGCGATCCAGAGCAGCATCTGCAGGTCGCGCAGGCCGCCCGGGCTTTCCTTGCAGTTGGGCTCCAGCGCGTAGGGCGTGTCGTCGAACTTGGTGTGGCGCTGCGAGCCCTCCAGCATCTTGGCGCGGAAGAAGGCACGCACGTCCATGGCCAGCGCGAAGCGCTCGGTCATGCGCTCGAACAGCTTCTCGTCGCCGGCCAGCGCGCGCGCTTCGAGCAGCGCCGTCTGCACGGTCACGTCGCCGGCCGATTCGCTCAGGCATTCGCCCAGCGTGCGCACCGAGGAGCCGATCTCCAGACCGACGTCCCAGCAGGACGTGATGAAGCCTTCGATCGCCGCCTTGACCGGGCCGGGCACATGGGTCTCGACGCCGTCGGGCAGCAGCACGAGCACGTCGACGTCCGAGTGCGGGAACAGCTCGCCGCGGCCGTAGCCGCCGACGGCCGCCAGGCAGGCGCCTTCGGGCATGCGGGCCTGCGCCCACAGGCTGCGCAGCGTGTCGTCGACATGGCGGGCCAGGCGGCGCAGCAGCGTGCGGGCGCCGGCCTGGGACGGGCGCTCGGCCAGGAAGCCGTCGATCAGCGCCTGCTTGCCGACCTTGAACTGCTGGCGGAGATCGGCGAGCGTCGCCACCGGTTACGCCGTCGCCGCAGCGGCTTGCGTGATGAAGGCGGGCGGCGGCGGGCTGCCGGCGGACACGGTCATGACCTCGTAGCCGGTGTCGGTGACGAGGATGGTGTGCTCCCACTGGGCCGAGAGGGACCGGTCCTTGGTGGCGATGGTCCAGCCGTCACCGGTCTCGCGGATCTCGCGGCGGCCGGCGTTGATCATGGGCTCGATGGTGAACATCATGCCGGGCACCAGTTCGTCCAGCGTGCCGGGGCGGCCGTAGTGCAGCACCTGCGGGTCTTCGTGGAACACGCGGCCGATGCCATGGCCGCAGAACTCGCGCACGATGGAGAAGCCCGCGTTCTCGGCGAAGGTCTGGATGGCGTGGCCGATGTCGCCCAGGCGCGCGCCGGGCTTGACCTTGGCGATGCCCTTCCACATGGCTTCATACGTGAAGGCGCACAGCCGCTTGGCAGCGATGGAGCCCTCGCCGACGACGAACATGCGGCTGGTGTCACCGTGCCAGCCGTCCTTGATGACGGTGACGTCGATGTTGACGATGTCGCCGTTCTTCAGCGCCTTGTCGTTCGGGATGCCGTGGCAGACCACCTGGTTGACCGACGTGCAGATGGACTTGGGGTAGGGGACGTAGCCGGGCGGGCAGTAGTTCAGCGGCGCCGGGATGCCTTGCTGCACGTGGACGATGTGGTCGTGCGCGAGCTTGTCCAGTTCGTTGGTCGTGATGCCGGGTTTGACATGCGCGGTGAGCATGTCCAGCACCTCGGACGCGAGGCGCCCGGCGATGCGCATGCCCTCGGCATCGGCAGCGGTCTTGATCGTGATGGCCATGGCCGAATTATCTCAGTCAGCCCAGACGACCGTGCCCGTCCACCACGTCGCCAGCACGACCAGTCCGAAGACGATGCGGTAGTAGGCGAAGATCTTGAAGTCGTGGCTGGACACATAACGGATCAGCCAGCGGATGCACAGCAGCGCGCTGAAGAAGGCGAACACCAGGCCCACTGCGAACATCGGCACATCGGCCCAGTCCAGCGCATCGCGTTGCTTGAGCACCGAGTAGGCGCCGGCGCCCATCAACGTCGGGATGCCGAGGTAGAAGCTGAACTCCGCCGCCGCCTTGCGCGACATGCCCAGCACGACGCCGCCGATGATGGTCGCGCCCGAGCGGCTGGTGCCGGGGATCATCGCCAGGCATTGCAGCAGGCCGATCTTCAACGCGTCCACCGGCTTCATGTCGTCCACGGTCTCGATGCGGGCCTTGCGGCCGCCCTGCATGTCCATCGCCCCGTACAGGCGCTTGTGACGCGCCTCCACCCACAGGATGATGAAGCCGCCGACGATGAAGGCCATGGCCACCGGCACCGGGTGGAAGAGATGGGCCTTGATGTACTTGCCGAAGGCCAGGCCCAGCACGACGGCGGGGACGAAGGCGATCAGCACGTTGAGCGCAAAGCGCTGCGCCTGCGGCTCGTGGCTGATGCCCCTGACCGTGTTGGCCAGGCGCTCGCGGTATTCCCAGACGACGGCGAACATTGCGCCCGTCTGCACCGCGATCTCGAACACCTTGGCCTTCTCGCCGACGAAGTTCAGCAGCGAGCCGGCGAGGATCAGGTGCCCCGTGGAGGAGATCGGCAGGAACTCGGTCAGCCCTTCGACGATGCCCATGATGGCGGCTTTGATCAGCAGGATGACGTCCACGTACAACTCCGGAGAAGGCAACGATTGAATGGGGCGGCGCAGTGTAGCGACGGGTTGTTGCAGGACTCGTGCCTGCAACTTGCCCCGCATGGACCCCAGGGCTACATTACTGACCCTCCGGTCATTAACTCCGCGCCTTGGCCACAGCCGCCCCCCGTCAACGCCGCAAGGACGCCCGTCCGCAGGAGCTGCTGGACGCTGCGCTGGCGTTGTTCGTCGAGAAGGGCTTTGCCGCGACGCGCAGCGAGGAGGTGGCCGCGCGCGCCGGCGTCGCCAAGGGCACGCTGTACCGCTACTACCCGAGCAAGGACGAGCTGTTCAAGGCGATGGTGCGCGAGAACCTGTCCGTGCACATCGCCGAATCGGCCGCGTTGGCCGCCCAGCACGAGGGCCCCATCGCGGGCCTGATGCAGCAGATGATGCAGGCCTGGTGGGCCAAGGTCGGCCATGGCAAGGCTGGCGGCGTCTGCAAGATCATGATGGTCGAGGCGCGCAACTTCCCCGAGCTGGCCACGTTCTATGTCGACGAGGTCATCGAGCCGTCGCAGCGGCTGATCGGCGGCCTCATCCAGCGCGGCATCCGCAGCGGTGAGTTTCGTGCCGTGCCGGTCGAGGCCACCGTGCACCTGCTGATCGCCCCCATGCTGCACATGCTGCTGCAGGAGCACTCTTTCGGGGACCAGGGCCTGTGCCACCCGACGATGAGCGCCGAGGAGTTGCTGGACGCGCAGATGTCGCTGCTGCTGCACGGCCTGCTGGCCGCGTCGCCGCGCACCTAGAATTTTGCTTTTTTAGCCGTAC
>Ga0209294_1000155_pt1 | contig 11016 bp, 14 predicted proteins | sample LowerColdCreek_FD_184128 | JGI IMG/M metagenome (GOLD analysis project Ga0209294, IMG submission 184128) | Groundwater microbial communities from Cold Creek, Nevada to study Microbial Dark Matter (Phase II) - Lower Cold Creek (SPAdes) (version 3) | ecosystem: Environmental > Aquatic > Deep... | reverse complement strand
AACATACAACATGGGGTTTGCCAAAATGGGGGCAGACGGAAGCCGTGTTTCAACTTTTGTTTTTCAATTTGGCTTCATATCCAGCTTGACGTTATAAATTTGGCTTATGAATAAAAACATCAGCAATATTGCAATTATCAACTTCAGTTACGGGCTGACGAATTTCAAATTCCCAAACTACAGCAAGCCCTGTTCGTTAGTGGCAAGCTCGCCTGTATTTTTTAGACTAGATGCATTTTGTAAGTAGACATTATTAGTTAGACCAAAACTTTTAAGCAAACTCATTAGTTTTTTCGGATGCATTTTTAAAGCTTAATATCAAAATAAAAATTAAACATTAAAATTTTCGACAAACAGATAAAGTCACCGAGCGGGACGTAGCAATTCTGTTGAAGTAAAAGTTACCAAAAAAATGAGGAAACCAACAGCCAAAGTCCGAGTTATGAAAGTTTAATTAAGTAAAAAGCAGGTTTATAAAAAATGTGTAGACTTTAGAAACTTTAAAAACGAGGAAAACTAGAAAGACAAGAAAGAAAAAAACAAAAAAGTAGTAATAGGAAACGAAAAGCGAAAGCGAATTAAAAGCTAGTATTAAAGTCAAGAAGAAAAAAGGGCTAGTTAAAGAGAGCAAAAACTCATTAATTAGAAATAAAAAGACCAAATTCAAGCAAGGCAATCTAAGAAGAATTAATACCAAAATAGCAATATGAGAAGAGAGCCAGCCACTAACAAGGGGTTTTGTGCAAGTTGGGCGTGACGGAATAAGCTTGGCTTAAGGAATTCTAATCATCTTTAGTTTCAGCTTGACGGAATGCAATGGAACATTTGTGCTAATTTCAACAATCAATAATCAATGAAAAGTAGTTTTGGGCAGACGGAATACTAAGTCCCAACCTGACACAAAGCCCTGCTCGTTATAAGCCATTTTAAAAGACAACTAATATGAGCGATACTATTTACATAGCAACAAAGACAATACAAGATTTTCAAAACTCATCTTCATCGGTTGGTCTTAAAGACTATTTAGGACTTATCGCTTTATTCTCAAGTGCTTTAGTTGCTGTTTTAGTTGGACAATATTTACAAGTAAGAAAATCCGAAAATGACAGAGAATACAATAATAAGTTTTCAATATTTGCTACTATACTTGGACTAAGACATTCTAAAGGTATGTCAGAACAGTTTGTAATTGCAATAAACCAAATACCAATTGTATTTCACAAAAATTTTAAAGTACTATCTAAGCTAAATACATATATCAAGACGCACCAAGACTTTAGCTTAGACGATGACACATCAAGTAAACAGTTAATATCCGACTTAAACGACTTAGTCATCGAGATAGCAAAGGATTTAGGGTATAACGATATGGATAATCAGGTGATGCGAACATATTTCTATCCAAAAGCATCTGAATTTCGTTACAGTCAAGACGTAATTTACAATGAGCTTTACGTTCTTCAACGTTCTGGTGAACTTTTGGAGGAGAGAAAAAAGGGCGACAATCCATCCAATTCCCAATAACAGGTAATAGGCAAATTAATACAACGAATAGTTGACAGAAAAACAGCTTATAACAAAATGTTTTCCAAAAGGCTTGGTGTTACTAATTTAATCAACTTTTGCACAAATCCAAACTTTTGATATAGGCTGACAATTAAAAAATTAAAAAACACAATATTGTTTAATTTTTTTGTTTTTAGTATTTGTTCCATGTTGATATATCGTTATCCCAGCCGATCAAATAGCCCCAACGTAATATGTCATTTAAAAGGGTATCGTGAAAAATTCATTAGTAATAACTTTCTGGAAGAACATACGACTATTTTTAATTTATGTAATCATATACTCATTGGTTATTGGAGTTTCTTTATTAGTAATTTACTTTGGTTATGAATTAATAACATCTGGAAATATATTTTTAATATTAATGGGAGGTTTTGTTCTTTTAACGTGCCTTTTTTTACCATTAAGATTATTAATTAAAAATGAAAGAGTTAATAACGCAGTTATGACTTTACTAGGATATATCATAGGTATATCTTTTGTGGATATGTATGTTCTACTCGGATTGTTACTAATGTCGCTCACATTTTTAGATATTGACGCGTCAGTTGATTTTGGAGTGATTATAATTAAGTCATGGTTTATTAAATTTCTTGTAGTAGTTGCAGACATCTTGCTACTATATTTTTCTTTTAGATGGGTTATTAATTTTTTAAAATATAAGTTTAAAAAGAACCCTCCATAAGTATTATTGTCTCCATCCAATTACACCAGTATTTAAAGTTCACCCAAAAATCTTTTAATTAAGTTGAAGCCATTAGCCTACGAAACTAAATTTTCCAGTTCCTTCAATTCCCTTTCTATCTAATTTTTTATAAACATAAGAATTCACTTAAAAAATCATATATGCAAATAATCATTTATTGCCTTTTATCAATAGTATCAAGTTATTTACTAACTAGAAAAAGAGCTATGAGTTTTGGTTGGGGTTTATTTTTTTCACTAACCTTTTCATTTATTATTGGTATTATAGTAATACTAATTAGTGGAAAATATGGCTCGCCAAGGAAAAAACCATTAGGCACGTCACAAGCTCAACATACTAGATTTATTATTTCTATCGTTATGTGTATCCTTTTTTTGGGTCAAGTTATATTACCATTGATTAATGGAAAAACGGTAAGCCCATATTTTAACTGGACTACTTTTGGTATGAACTTATCATTAGGCATTGGTTTTTTAGGAAACATTATTTATATTTATAGTGATGCAGATACTTATGTTCATGAATCTTTATAAGACTAAATGCTATCTTTTTATGGAAAAATATTACAAGGAGGATCTTCTAACAATTACCAATAACATTAATAATTTAAGTTCACTTTCTGAAAACGAAATCGTTGAAATGGGAGATAAGCTAACTAATGTATTGATAGCATACCATAAATATATTAAACCCATATATGAGGGGCATCTTCAATTCAATGAAACGTATGTTAAAAAAACCATTGACAGAATGAAAAACTTCAAGTCATTTTCGAAGCACGAAAAAGAAAGTTTTTTATTAGATTTTAGGAGTGATTTAAGGATAGATCTTTCTCAGTTAATTACTTTATTTTCTAAGATTTCAGAGAATTTATAAGAATGTAAGTCAGCATTATTTAAGCAGTTCATAAGAAAGGTTTTTATGCAAGTTGGGCATGTCTCTATAATTTCTGTTTTAGTATTACTAATATTTCTTACTTATCAGCTAGACGCAACTCAATCGTCATTTGCAGTATTTTCAATAATCAATAATTAATGAACAGTAATTACGGGCAGACTGAATACTAATTCCAACTTCCACAAAAGCCCAGCTCGTTGTATGCCTTTTTTTCGATAATTTATGTTATTCTGAAATTAATTAGACGTAGTACCTATTATTTATTCATTTTATATATATCAGACAAGTGGAAAATTATTATGAAATCCTGAATGTCAACAAGGTCACACCACCTAATGAAATAAAAAAAAGTTTTCGAAAATTGGCTTTTAAATTTCATCCAGATAAAAATCTTACATCTAGTAATTCCGATGAAAAGTTCAAGCAGATAGTAAGAGCATATGAAACACTAATTGATCATCAAAAAAGAGTTTCTTATGATATCTTGTTAGAACAACATATTCAGTTAAAAGAGGATGATAATTTTGAAAAAAATAATTATTATCATTCCTATGATGAGTCATTAGTTAAAAGATTTTTTGGACATCCTTATAGTATCGTACTTGTGATAGTATTTCTATTTGTAATTACGATTATTATTTTATCGAATTCGATAGAAAAAAATAATTCCAAAGACATTGAGGAGGACTTCAAGGAAACAAAAAGACCCAAAACAGGTAATGTTACTTTTTAAATAATAAAAATATAATATGAAATTGCTATTTGTTTTTATGTGTTTTATGATTATTTCACATATCATTTTTGCTCAAGATTTAGAAGGATATATTGTAAATTCCGCTAGTCTTAAACTTCGAAGTGGTCCAGGTACTACATTCAAAGAAAAAAATCAATTAAAAAAGGGCACAAAAGTCACTTTATTAGAAAAAAACTCGGACGGTTGGTGGAAGGTACGTCATAATAAAGAAGAGGGCTTTGTTTTAAGTAAACATCTTGTTTTAGATCTATTGGCAGGGTGGGAAAAACAAAATTTTAAAAGTGGTGAGGAACTAAAATGTGAGAATTTTCAGCCCTCGTATGCTTATGAAATCAATAATTATTTAAATATTAAAGTTGGTAATAATACAGATGTTGTAGTAAAATTGATGAAAATTAATGAAGAATTAGGGGATATGTGTATTAGGATTGTTTACATAAGATCGTCAGAATTATACTCTATTACGAACATTCCAGAAGGAAAATATTATCTTAAAATTGCCTACGGAATGGATTGGCGTCAGAAAATAATTAACAATAGATGTATTGGAAAATTTATCGTCAATAGTATTTATGAAAAAGGCGAGATAATGGATTTTAATATAATTAAGAGTGTTGTGACAATTGGGAATGATAAATATAATAAAACAAAAATACCATCTTTTGATTTAGAACTTAACATTACAACAACAAATAAGTCTCTAGTCAATGAATTTAACTCGAACAATATTTCTGAAAAACAATTTAATGAGTAATCACTTTATATTAAAATTAAAAAGAGAGAATATTTAGAAGATAATGAATAATAAACTTATGAAAATTACTAAAATCATATTTGTACTATCTCTAATTTTTTATTCCTGCAAGTCACAAAACTGTAGTGAACTTACTAATGAATTTAAAAACTTTGAAGAAGCAAAGGGATTAATTCAAAAAACAAATTTTTCTTTTATAGAAGTCTTAAATACAGAAAAAAGCAGTTGGATTAAAAGTGGCAAATACTATAGTTGTGATTCAAAGATTGGATTCTTCTTATACAAAACAGACAAAGAAACCTATATACACCAAAACGTCCCGATTGAAATTTGGAATGAACTAAAACAAGCATCTTCAATTGGCAGTTATTATAATCGGAATATAAAACACAAGTATCAGCTAATCATAAAAAAATAACAAGTATGAAAACACTTTTTGTTTTACTGATTTTATTACAATTCTTTTGTAGCTGCCAAGACTCCAAACAAAAAAAAGCGGAAAAGAAAATATTAACCGAAGTAGAGAAATTAGATAATCTTAAAGAAAATATAGAAAGAAAACTTTCTTACGAAGAAGAAAAAATTATTCTGCTCTCAGAAATAAGTAAAACTCCTTTTGACACTGTAAATTTAATAATAAGAGACTATTATCTTATAACTGACACGATTTCAAGTTCGGTTGAAAATTCAAGTAAACTATTTCAAGATGCAATTGTGAAAATTTCTGACAACTATAAAATATCAAAATCAAGAATAGCTGCATTACTTTTTAGCTATAAATACGAAATGGTTACAAAAGAAGAACTTGAGCTCGGAGCTGTAGAAGATGTTACAGACAATTATAAAGAAGAACAACCAGAGCAAGACGACCGTTATTAACTGAAATAATCCTAAATATTAACACTTCGCAGATCCAAACGGCTTATAACAAGGGGTTTTGTGCAAGTTGGGTGGACGGAATACGTGAAGTTTAGTATTTCTTATCAACATTAGTTGTCAGCTAGACACAACTCAATTGGCATTTGTGCTAATTTCAACAATCAATAATCAATGAACAGTAGTTACGGGCAGACGGAATGATAAATCCCAACCTGACACAAAGCCCTGTTCGTTAGCGGCAATACGACATCCAAATTACAATGAGATACATTTTAAAAGAAATATCGCATTTTGACTTTTTTGAAATGCTTGAAAAGTATTATGCAGAAATAATCAACCAATTAGAAAAGGACGAAATTGATGCACCCTTATTTAAGACAGATACAAACAAATTAATTAGCAATACAAAGGAGTTTATTGGTAAGTGTATTTCTCCAAACTCCGAAGAAATTATTCAACTTTTCGACACTTCTTATAATGACATTTTCGATAATGACTATTCAGCTTACGGATTTGAAAAAGAACCCGAAGTAAAAAAGGAAGTTGAAAGACTTGATAGATTTAGAAAAAGTTTTAGAATTATTATCGGTTATCTTTCAATGACAGAAACGATATTAAATTCAGAAACTGAATTAAGAATTACAAGCGTATCAGACAAAACCGACTTTCTTTTATCTAAGTTGAATAGTGTGTTTGGAGACGAAATGTATTCAATCGAGAAAATTTTCATACTTAACAACATTAAACTTAGAGATAACGAAACGAGAGAAATTGCCGAAGATTTATCTAAAAGAGGATACATAATTCTTAAAGACCAGTATATCGGAAGTGATAAAGTAAAACTTTCAGTTAAAGGGGCAAGGTATATTGAACGAAAACATAAAATAGACAAAACGAGTAAAAATAAAAATGAGCTTGACCAAAAAATAGATACAATCTTAGAGCAGTTGATTAAGTTGGGTTACGGACAAGAAATAATTTTTAATGAAATAGATGAACTTAGAGCATTGCAACACAAATTATCAAAGAAATCTTGGTCGCAACTATTAAAAGGTAAACTTGTTGACTTAGCGTTAGACAAACTTATAACGGTTGACATCGCTAAATCTGTTTATGAGTATTTGACAAGCAACAATTTCAAACTTCTGAAATAAAGTACTGCCGCTAACATGGGGTTTTGTGCAAGTTGGGCGGACGGAATAACAATGAACATTTGTAATTCTGTTTGGCTTTTGTTCCAGCTTGACGTTTTTCAATTTGGCTTTTTGTTGCTATCTTCATCATCAGTTTTTCAATCAGCAGCGGTTCCGGGCAGACGGAATTCTATTTCCCAACCTGCACAAAGCCCTGTCCGTTGGGCGTAATTTTCACAGACACCTCATGCAGACAGAAAAAATACTAAATAACTATTGGGACATTTTCCTTTCTCACATTTGCGAGTTTAATAAACTTGACAAAGACTTTATTGCCAAATATGAGTGCGAATTAGATTGGAGATCTATAAGTAAGAATAAACTCATTGCATGGGACTTAGAATTTTTAGAGAAATATGAAAACTGCTTTATTTGGCATGAACTTGCATGGAATGACTCAATTATATGGGACGAAATTAAAATTGAAAGATTTAAAAAAAGGCTTAAGTGGTATTATCTTGGAAGTAATAAAAATTTGCCTATTTCTGATGAGTTTATTATTAAGTATTCAAAAAAACTGTTTGTAATTGAGGACAACCCTCGGTTAACAAAAAGCCTTATTGATAAGTACAAAATTAGAGTACTGCCTAAAAACACATTTGATACTCAAGAGATAAAAGAATATAATGACAGCGACTTTGATAAGATTTTCAATAAGTCAACTTTTTACCACAATCAAAGAGTGATCTATGACAAAGTTTTTAACCCAATGATAAAGCAAAGTTCACTTGATAAAATTTTTGAAGCTAAGTTTGATTATTCTCAACGATATTTCTTTTTAGAACCAATTCATCAAGATATTCATGGATTGACACCAGAGTTTGAGATAGACGGCTTTAATCCATTTGATGTATTTCAAGAAGCAAGAGAGCCTTTTGAAATTACCAAAAAACTTACTTTAATTAATGGTTCATTACAAGAAGGACCGGATAGGCTATATGAAATTCCTCGATTTAGCTCAGTTTCATATTACACAATATTGCTAATAAGCGAAAATGTAAAGCAAATACTTGAACAATTCAATTTACCTCATCACTTGTTTCATGAAATAAGCCTTATTCCAAAGAAATTAAAAACAAATACCAAGTTTTATATTTTGCAATTAGCTTTTGATACTTTACAAAAAGACTTGGTTTATGAAAGTAATTCATTTCATTACTCTTTCAAAGACTTTAACAAAAGAGGACATGGAATTGTAGAAGACAATATTGGAGATTATTCAGATTTAATGAATGTGGAAGAAAAATTGAAGAAAATTTATTCTCCAATCGGATATAGTTTTACAATTATACCAGACCAATTCAAATTGAGTACCGACTATGACGTTTATTCTTACTCAGTTCATAGAGAAATCATTGTGAACCAGTTTCTGAAAGAAACGCTAGAGAAAAACTTTCCAAATCAAATTCACTTTAAATCTGCACAATTACTAAACATAAAAATTGACCAGCTCAAATACGAGGATAAGAAGAACTTAATAGTAAATACTAAGTTGTTATCAAGGTTGACCTATAAAGAATCTGAGGAAGACAAATTTTACTTTACAAAAGTTGATAGACTTGAGAAGTCTGATACTCCGCTTGCCGCTTCAGCTTTACAAAACGATAAATTTTCAAAGAAGGAAATTGAATTGAATGTACTCTTTCCTGAAACATTTAAGAATAGCTATTTGAATAAAAGACTTAAAATCCCAGGATATACATTATTGCCAATTTCTAAATTTTATTCCCAATGTGGATATGCTAACAGGTATCCAGAAACATATAAATCCGTTGCAATTGCAGAAAACGGTGTCGGTGACTCAGTAAACTTAATTCTTGAAAGGGACAGTGACTACAAACTTCAAAATAGGCTTTTTGAGTTTTTGCATGATACAGGGGAATACGAAGAAAAATAAAACTACGCCCAACAAGGGGTTTTGTGCAAGTCGGGTGGACGGAATACGTGAACTTTAGTAATTATTATAATCTTTTGTTATCAGCTAGACGCAACTCAATCGGCATTTTTGGTAATTTCAACAATCAATAATCAATAAACTGTGGTTACGGTCAGACGGAATTCTAAGTCCCAACCTGACACAAAGCCCTGTTCGTTGGCAGAAATTATATGGAGACCCTCGACTACAAAAAATATTACAATCTTGAAAACTATCTAAGGCAGACAGTACACGACACTTTTCATAAGAATGGTTTCATTGACGCATCTGACTTTTTTTGTATTATCATTTGGAAAGCTAATAGAGCCAAATCAAAAATTGCTAACAAACTTTATAAGGTTGAGCCAAACTTAGAATTGTGTTGCAGACAATTGACACAACGCTTATTTCAATCAAAATCTCATAAAGACAGACTAAAACTATTGGTCGATAATTATGAATTTCGATTACCAATGAGTTCTGCGATTTTATCCATTTTCTATCCAGACGATTTTAGTGTTTATGATGTGAGAGTGTGTGAGACATTACCACAATTTTCAAACTTAGTTTATACGACAAATTTTGAAAATTTATGGGTTGGTTACAGTAACTATATTAAGGCTGTTAAAGACTTCCATCCAAGAGAATTAAGCTTAGTTGACAAAGACCATTTGCTGTGGGGAAAATCTTTTTACGACCAACTTCAAAAAAATATTTCTTCAAACTTTAAATAATTTTAATGAGGACACTTATTTTAATCGTGTTTTTAATTCCTTTTATTTCATTTGGACAAAACAAACAATACACATTTGTTAGTGACTATCAAATTGACAAAACTTATAACGGTTCTAAAAAAGAAGGTTTTAAAAAAGCAACTATTTCATTCAGTGACCCCAAGCTAATTACTGTTGACGGAACTGACTTTGAAAATCTTCCAAAAGGTTATATAACTTTTAAATTTGAAGGACTTAGCCCAGTGAAAGAAGAAATTATTTTTGTTAAACGTATGAATGGACTTGATGCGTATGCTATAACAAATACACAAGTAAGCAATGACATTATTTATGTATCAAAACATACTCATAAAGTAGGGACTAAAACTTATGACTATACAATTATGTGGGGAAAAACAGAAGAGAATAATATGTGGGGAACGCCAAAATATTACACAACATTTCATTGCAATTTGAAAAAATAACTTCTGCCAACATTAGGTTTGGCATTATTGGGGCTTGACGAATATAGCCTCATCATTTGTTCTTTATTGTGCTTTAGTTCGGGCTGGACGTTATAAATTTGGCTTATGAATAAAACATCAGCAATATTGCAATTATTGGGCTTTGGTTATGGGCTGACGGAATGCTAATTCCCCAACAACGCCAAGCCTTTTTCGTTGCCTGCAATATTAATCGACACTTTATGCTTGGAATAATAATTCGTAAAGAAATCCTGACTTACTCTTTGATGATAGAAGGTTTGACTTCTGCATTTTTATCGGGACTGTTAGGAATTAAGGACCAAAAGAATTCTAGGACATTAGGAAATAAAAGTTCAAGCCTTTCTTTTAATAATAAAATTGACTTACTAATTGACATTGGAGCTTTAAGAGGTGACACAAAAAGCAAGTTTCAAACCTTTATGGAAATTAGGAATCAATTTATGCATAATCTAGAAGCATCTAATTATGAAAAGTGCTTTTCATTTATGCCAGACAAAATTACTTTTTTATTAAAGCAGTATCCGCAAGCACAAAACTTAAACAAAGAGGAGCAATTAAAAAATGCGACGCTTGAGTTGGCTAACGAAGTTTTTAAATTCACAGGTGAGTTGACTGAAAGATTGAAAGAGAAATTTGCAAAGCAAGCAGAGGCGGACACTTTAAAAAAGTCGAACAAGGCGTTTGTGGAAAGTATAACGGAAATGATGAAAACCTTGGACGAAGTTGTTGATAAAGAAATTGCTAAAAGCCCAAATTTTAGTTCTGCAAGACTTAAAGGACTAGGAACACAAGTAGGAAGAATTATTTTTAAGATTTGGAAAGGAAAATTTGACGCACCCTAATACAATACTGCAGGCAACATGGGGTTTTGTGCAAGTTGGGCAGACGGAATAACAATGAACTTTTTGTAGTTCTGTTCAGCTTTTGTTCGGGATGGACGTACATCGCTGAACTTTTGTTCTTAACTTCAACTTTATATTTTCAATCAGCAGCGGTTCCGGGCAGACGGAATTCTAATCCCCACCTTCGCCAAGCCCAAAAACGTTAGCTGCTATTATGGAAATTCCCTCAAGTGACATCATTATATTAAAAGACTATGAAACCGAATATCCTATTGACAATTATTATTCTTT
>Ga0209294_1000152_pt1 | contig 11069 bp, 12 predicted proteins | sample LowerColdCreek_FD_184128 | JGI IMG/M metagenome (GOLD analysis project Ga0209294, IMG submission 184128) | Groundwater microbial communities from Cold Creek, Nevada to study Microbial Dark Matter (Phase II) - Lower Cold Creek (SPAdes) (version 3) | ecosystem: Environmental > Aquatic > Deep... | reverse complement strand
AATAGGCGCATCGCCGCCGATCAGCACAGTGCCAACACGAATTTGTTTGGAGACACGACGGATAATTGGATTTTCAGCGTACATCTTATTCGGACCCGGTTAATGTCAGGCGCGCGACCTGACCTTGCTTATAGCCTGATAAATCAATGGGTTTGCCAGCAAGGCTGGCAGTCACTGCCGCGGGATCGCCCAGCGTGACCTTCAATGGTCCAAAGCCGGTTAACGTCAGCGTCTGACCACTGTTTTGCATGTTATACGCCAGGCGTTTGCCGTTGGCGTCAAATACTGCGACCCAACACTGTGCACTAAACTGCAATTGCAGTTGTAACTCACCTGCGACTGGCGCTGCTGGTGTGATGTCAGTGGCTACTGGTGTTGGTATTGGCGTTGTGGCCAAAGTGGCGGTGGCTGGATCTGGTGCGGCCGTCTGTGGCACATCAACGACGGCAACGGCAGTTTCAGCAGGCACCGTCTGCGTAACCGAGCTGTCAGCACCTGTCGCCGGCACCGCGGTGGAAACGACAGTCCCGGTACCTGCAGTTTCAGGCCCGGCCGCTTCGGTCGGCGCGATTTCAGTGACATTTGCCGCGGCGCTGCTAGTGTCCACGCCCGCTGCAGTTGGTTGTTCAACTGTTGGTTCGGCAACTACTGTTAATACGGGCGTCGTCGATACTGCTGGCGTTTTCACTGCAGGCGCAGTTTCCAATTCCGGCAGCATCGATACCGGCTGGTCGTTCAGCATATGCGTTTGCCAGAACCAGACCAGAAACAAACCAATCAGCAGTACCAGTAAAAAATAGGTCGCCAGCATAAAACGGCTTTCAGCAGCGTCCCGGCTGGTTTTTTTCGAAAAGCTGTGCATCGGCGTCGGCTGTGGCATTGCGCTCAGTAACTGATCAAATTGCGCTAAGACGTCGGTTTCATCAAGTTTGAGCAAACGCGCATAATGACGCAAATACCCACGGATAAAAGTTGGCGCCACGCGGGCATCCCATTGCTGCGATTCAAGCTGATGAATCACTGCGGCTTTCAGATTCAGCTGCGCGGCGGCCTGTTCAAGACTCATACCGAGTGTTTCGCGCCGCTGTTTCAGCAGAGCACCTGGTCCGGAAGTAGCAACAGACATCGTCATAGTGCTGACTCCACTGGATCGTGCAACAGGATTGTCTGGCCATTACTGAGTGCCGCATCAGTCGCCAGCTGATTCCAGGCCGCCAGTTGCGCCAGCGCCAGATTAAATTTGTAAGCGATGCTGAACAGCGTATCGCCATCCTGCACTTGGTATTCACGTGGCAGCGCGGATGCTTCGGACAGCTTCAGCACCTGACCGGCTCTCAGATCGGCGGGATCAGTCAGCTGATTCAGCCGTTGTAACTCCGACACACTGAGTCGGTATTTGCTGGCGATGCGAAATAAGGTTTCACCATACAGCACCTTGTGTGTTCCGGGCTGAGTCGGGACGGCTGTGGCGATCACCGGATCTGCCGACGGCTCGCTGCCTGGCGCTGTCGCCGGAGCAACAGTTGCCTCAGCCGGCGGCGGCAATACCTGTGGCGTCAGAGCAGGCTCTGGTGTGGTAGCAGGCTCAGTGGTGGTTGTTTCCATCCGCGGCAGGCTACGGTCAGTGGTCAGGCCATAGGCCTGCGATTCAGGTTCAACGCCGGTTTTGCGTTTAACAATTTTGATTTTTGGGCTGCTGGTCGGTGCGCCAGTCAAAACCGCTGGATCTACACCAAGCAGGCTGGCTTTATATTGCTGTCGTAATTTTTCCGGCTCTGAGGAACTGAAATCCGCTGACAGCATCCAGGCGGTTTCAGGGCTGGTCTGGTATACCGACAACATAAATTTTTCAGCGGCCTGTTGTTCGGTTTTATCATCCAGCTGGTAGGCAATCATATAACGCAACAAAGTCGCCTGCGGCGACACTTGCCCCAACTCTTGCAGGCGTTTTTGCCAGATCCGGGCTTTTTCCATATCACCCTTGGCGTAATTCAGCACCGACAGGTTGTAAACGATGGAATGTTTCACGCCGTTGTGGCGTAGAGCTTGTTCCAGATATTGTTGATATTTATCAAAATCTTTACGGCCTAGGGCACAAAAAGCCAAATTTTCGTAGCTCTCAGCCACCCGGATGTAGCCCGGGCGTTTCACCGCAGCCTGCAGCAATTGTTCAGCTTCGTCGAACTTATTGATCTGACATAGAAAAGCGCCGAAGTTATTGTAGGTATCGGCGTTGTCATTGTCTTTGCGCAGGGCATCTCGGTAGGCGTCTTCTGCTTGGTCAAACTCGCCAACCTGTTGATAGTAATAGGCCATGGCGTTAGATACTTCCGGCAGTTCTGGTGCCAGTTCGTGGGCTTTTTCCAGATTAAACCGGGCCTGAGACGTTTCGCCACGTTGCAGGTAATTTAACCCCAGCGACAGGCGGGTCCGGGCAATCTGTTTGTTATCGGTCGGCCGTTCGCCCTGGCGCTTGCTGTCGACAATAGTCGACTCTGATACGCAACCGAACAGCAGCGCACTGCAAAGCCCAACGCCAGCAAGCCAACTCAAACGCATAACTGATTGCCTGTCCTTGTCTTTTCAGACCATTTTTACTGAAATTTCCTCACCTTTCATCTGTTTTTTTACCAGACGTTTGGTGCGGTCGATGACATCACCGACCAGTTGACCACAAGCGGCATCAATATCATCACCACGGGTCTTGCGCACTATGACAGTAAAGCCATATTCCTGCAGAACTTTATTAAAACGATCGATGCGTGAATTGCTTGATCTTTTATATGGCGAACCCGGATAAGGGTTAAACGGGATCAAGTTAATCTTGGATGGGGTGTTTTTCAGCGCCTCAGCCAGTTCATGCGCCTGATCAGTGCTGTCGTTGATCCCTTCCAGCATGACATATTCTACGGTCACTTTATCATTGGCGCGGGACCCATCGACATAGCGTTTGGCCGCAGCGAGGAATTCTTCCATCGGATATTTTTTGTTTACCGGAACCAGCTCGTCACGCAGCGTGTTGTTAGGCGCATGTAATGAAATCGCCAATGCAACATCGATTTTGTCTTTCAACAGGTCCAGTGCCGGCACCACACCAGATGTAGATAAAGTCACGCGACGCTTGGACAGACCAAATCCGTAGTCTTCCATCATCAGTTCCATTGCCGGGACGACGTTATTGAGGTTTAGCAAAGGCTCGCCCATGCCCATCATCACGACGTTGGTCACCGGTTTTTCGCCGGTATCACCATAACTACCAATGATTTGACCGACCCGCCAAACCTGACCAATGATTTCAGAGACGGTCAGATTGCGGTTAAAACCCTGTTGAGCGGTAGAACAGAATGAACAATCCAACGCACAACCAACCTGTGAAGACACACACAAAGTCCGGCGATCTTTTTCGGGGATCCAAACTGTTTCAACTTCCTGGCCGCCTTTGAGGCCCATCACGAACTTGATGGTACCGTCAGCACTGTCTTGTCGGGTCACGACCACAGGTGCGTCAATCACGGCATGGCGTTTCAGTTTTTCACGCAATACCTTATTAATATTGGTCATTTTGTCGAAGTCATCGACGCAGAAATGATAAATCCATTTCATCAGCTGATCAGCCCGGAAGGCTTTTTCGCCAAGCGACACCAAAAATTCTTTCATCTGCTCACGGGTCAGATCAAGTAAGTTGATTTTCTGTTCAGGGCTGGTGGTCATGATTCACTCCGATGGCAGCGCGGCTGCAATCTAACTTGCTGGATTGGTGCGGCGATTTTGTCTGATATATCGGCCCGGCATGCTCACACATAACCTGACAAATATGACAGAAAAAATCGTCCCGGGTTCAAGACAAGAAAGGGGCCAAGGCCCCTTTCTGTCCGTGTCCTGACGATGTGGCTGGCGTTAAAGCCATCCCTTCATCTGTAACGGATTAACGCGTACGGCCACACAGTTCAGCATCGCTGAAGAAGAAAGCAATTTCACGGGCAGCTGATGCAGCAGCATCAGAACCGTGTACTGCGTTTTCATCGATGCTGGCCGCGTAGTCAGCACGTAAAGTGCCGGCTGTTGCGTCTTTTGGATTGGTAGCACCCATGATTTCGCGGTTTTTACGTACTGCGTCTTCACCTTCCAGTACCTGGATCATTACCGGGCCTGAAGTCATGAAAGAAACCAGTGCGTTGAAGAATGGACGCTCTTTGTGTTCGCCGTAGAAACCTTCAGCCTGTTCACGGCTCAGGTGCAGCATTTTCGCTGCAACGATACGCAGACCTGCTGATTCAAAACGGTTGTAGATAGCGCCGATCACGTTTTTGGCAACTGCATCTGGTTTGATGATGGAAAAAGTACGTTCTAAAGCCATGTCAGACTCCCTTTAAAATAATGGTTGAAAATTTAGCGGTCGCGAATTATACGCTATCGCAATAGCCTTGCCTATGCTTTCCGTCATTGCGCTTGATCCGCTGACAACGGTTCATCTCAGTCTGCGACAGTATTGTTGCGTCTTGCCTGTCAGAAATAGAAAAACCGGCAGCAGCCGGTTCTTCCGTCACGATAACTTTATGATAAATATCAGAACTTGCCGATGACTTTTACAGAAGCATCAACGGAAGCTACATCAATATAGCCGATGGCAGACGCATCAGCGGCAACGGCAGCTTTCACATCAGCATCAGTCCCAAGCTCTTTTGGTGGCGTGCCTTTACCGGTGAAGACCAGTTTGGACCAATAGGCTTTCATCTGACTGGATGATTTACCCAGTACTTTGCTGTCAAATTCTGCCCGAGCTGGCGCACTTTCCGCCAGATTTAACGGAGTTGCTTTGCTGCCATTACTGAAAGTTGCACCGCGGCCGGTAAACAACCGGCTGATCTCGGCCTGATCCAAACTGACCGCGTTCGATGGATGCACCACTACCGCGACTTCAGCGGAGACCACAGCCGATGTTAAAACCAATGGAATAGCTACAAATTTCAACCAGTTCATGGTTTTCTCCACTTTTAGAATACTAAATCAATACCGAAGGTGATGGCTTTACTGTCACCAGCGACCATCTGGCCGTCAATGCCATCATCGGTGACGTCGTCATACTGCACCTTAAATGCGGCGGAGCTGTGAAAATCCCAGCGTGCGCCAATACTGGTGGTGCTGTGCATTTCTGCTTCCGCGTCAAAATCAGCAAAGGAAACAAAAGGTGTCCACTGACCAACACGATAGCCTGCCGATAGCAAGTAAGTATCGAAATCACTACCATCTAACGTCAGCCGATTAAATTCAGTCAGTACCACCCAATTGTTGTAATCAACATTCGCGGAGATACCGGCAAATTTACCGCGGCGCGCATCATCACCATCCCATGTCACCTGCACACCATTACGATAACGTTCGTTCTGGTAGGTCATATAGGTGAAGCGTAAATCCAGCCAATCCCGGTTCAGACTGAGCACACCACCGACGATGTTTTTCCAGATCTCGCGCACCGGCTGAGAGCCAAAAAACTCGGACAGCAGTTTGTTTTCTGTGTCATCTTCGCGGCCGGTATAAATATTACCGCTGACGGTCCAGTCACTGACCTGATAGTTAAACTGCGCATTTACGCCGTTATAGTTAAAGATCTGCCAGGTGTAGTTATCCGCCGCCGGACGGATCCACAAATAGGCATAACTGACATCAAAAAAATCAGAATAATAATACAGCGGCAGGCGCTTTTTGCCGGCCTGTAATGTCCAGTGTTCATTCAGCGCGTAAGACAGATAGGCCCATTCGAATTCAGCATTAAAATCATCAGCGCCGCGGCCAACCAGCTGCGCCGTCGCTGTCAGACCTTCTGCCAAATCAGCACTGATCTGCAGACCATATTTAGAATCTGGTTTGAAACTCCAGTCTTCCTCATAAAATCCGACAATCGGATAGTTCGCCAGAAAAGTTGGCTCCAGGCCAAACTCCGGCACCCCTTCCCCACTGAGGACCTTACCACCGACTACCGATGCAAACCCGGAGATATCGACTTCTGCCACCGCATTACCGCTGACCAAGCCAGCGCATAACAGGGTAGCGATCAAAGATTTTTTCATAGAGACGTTCCTCCAATACATTTAGCTGCCTGCTTCTGACAACATTAAAATACCAGGTCAACACCCATCGTCAGCAGACGATCTTTTTCCAGCGTGTAATTGTCCTTTGCCGAACTCAGTTGTACTTTGAATGCAGCGGACGGGTGGAAATCGTAACGCATACCAAAACTCCAGGTGTCGCGGTCAGCACGCTGGCTTTCCACTACTGCAGCGACAGTCGCTAAAAACGGCACTTGTGGCGGAATACCTTTGTAAATGGCTGACTTGCTGACGTCGTCATCTTTTTCATAAGAGATGTATGGGGTGATGCTGTCAAAACGACGACCAACTGAAACGAAATAAGCATCGCGATCAGCCATGTAGGAGTTTTTCACTTTGACGTTGGTATATTCGGTAACAGCAACCCAGTTGTTACGGTCGTAACTCAGACCAAAACCAAAGAAAGTACCTTCATCTTCATTGAAGTCTATCTCTCGGGCTACTGCACCAAAACCGAAAGTGTTTAATGCGGTGAATAAAGGCGTAAAGGCCGTCGCATTGATCGTCACGTCAGCCATAAAATAGGCTACACGGGCACTAAGCCAGTCGTTCGATAACTCCCAGGAGCCACCGGTAATATCCTGTACTTTACTGCGCGATAATGCGCCGCTTACAGAAATATCCCCTTCATAAGCACCGTACACAAGCTGGATGTTTGACGTCATATCGGCGATTGAGGTGGAGTGATACAACGAAATACCATCCATAGTGTCGAACTCAACGTCGTACACTGCACGTGGTGTGCGGGCCCAGTCAAAGGCATAGCCAACGTCGAGGTAATCAGAATATTTATAGAATGGAATACGGAAACGGCCGGCATTTAAACGTAAATCATCGTTGATTTGGTAGCTTAAAAATGCCCAGGCAAACTTCGCATCAAAATCATCTGCGCCTTTGGCCATCAACTGCGCAGTTACCGACAACTTGTCGCCTAAATCTGACGACAACTGAACAGCAAACAGGGATTCGTTTTTAAATTCGATGTCGTTGGTATATCCGTACAGGGTATCATCATTGCCGGTCGTCATACCGCCTTTGACTGAGGCAAAACCATTAATACTGACTTCTGCCATTGCTGTAGCAGATAACAAACAGGCAGCAGAAACGCACAATCCGATCAGAGTCTTTTTCATTCCTACAATCTCCAGACTTACAGCGATATTTTTCAACCAGCTTAGTTCACCGAAGTAAAAAAACCAGAAAATTCAGAACTATAAATTTAAGTTCCATTAAGCCGAAAAAAAATTGGAGCGGACTTTATATTAGATTTCAGCAACTTACAAGAAATGACGCTGATGGACAAAAAAAAGCCTGCGACTGCAGGCTTTTAGGGCGGGAATACATAAAAATTCAGATATTAATCAATGACCTTCACTGACCATGTTAATTGTATACTTAGGGATCTCCACGACCAGATCAACATCACTGACCCGTGCCTGACAACCGAGGCGAGACTCAGGCTCAAGCCCCCAGGCTTTATCCAGCATGTCCTCTTCCAGTTCATCACTTTCGTTCAGTGAATAAAACCCTTCACGCACCACCACATGACAAGTGGTGCAGGCACAGGATTTTTCGCAGGCGTGCTCAATTGAAATGCCATTTTTTAATGCGACATCGAGGATCGTTTCACCAGAATTGGCTTCCAGTGCGGCACCATCGGGACATAATTCCGGGTGTGGTAAGAAAATAATTTGGGGCATATCAGACCTCGTCGACCTTGTGACCCTGCAACGCCATCCGGATGGACATATCCATCCGCCGCGCGGCAAAATCATCGGTTAAATGATTGGTATGTTCGATAGCTGCTTTGATCGCAGCGGTATCTTCACTGTTGGCCAGCTGCAGCAACTGATGCAACGCCAGTTCAATCTGGTGCAATTCGGTGGCAGACAATAAATGGGCATCCGCGCTAATCGCCGCAGATACCGCTTCATGTACCCGATTCGCTTCCACCTGCTGTTCACGCAATAACCGCAGTTGCATATCTTGCTTGGCGTACAGCATCGAATTTTGGATCATCTGCGCCACCTGGTCATTGCTCAGACCATATGATGGCTTCACTTCAATCGAAGCACTAACACCACTGGATTTCTCTTGTGCAATCACACTGAGCAAACCATCCGCATCGACCTGGAACGTGACGCGGATATGCGCGCCTCCGGCAGCCATCGGCGGGATCCCGGTCAAATCGAAACGGGCCAGTGAACGGCAATCGCTAACACCTTCCCGCTCGCCCTGCAGCACATGGATCGCCATTGCGGTCTGACCATCTTTAAAAGTGGTAAATTCCTGCGCCCGCGCGACCGGGATCACGGTATTGCGTGGAATAATTTTTTCCACCAGACCGCCCATGGTTTCAATACCGAGCGACAGCGGGATCACATCGAGCAGCAGAGTATCGCTGTCCGACTTATTGCCTACCAACACGTTGGCCTGGATGGCTGCACCGATGGCAACCACTTTATCCGGATCGATCGATGTCAGCGGTTCGGTTTCAAATAATTCTGCTACCGCCTGACGTACCAGTGGTACACGGGTAGATCCACCGACCATCACCACTTTGGCGACGTCAGCCACATCAAGGCCAGCATCACGCAGCGTCTGTTTACAGGCTCGCAGCGTGCGGCGCACTAAAGGTTGCACTAATTCTTCAAACTCAGCACGGCTCAGGCTGAAAGTCTTGGCAACGCCTGCGACATCCAGCTGATAGCTGTAACTGTCGACGCTGCTGATTGCTTCTTTGATCTGGCGGGATAACTGCAATAACTGGCGCAATTGTTGATGACTGAGTTCAGTCAGACCAGCTTGCTGTTTCAGATGACTCAGCACCAGGTGGTCAAAATCATCGCCGCCCAATGCAGAATCACCACCGGTGGCCAGCACTTCGAATACACCACGGCTAAGGCGCAGAATAGAGATGTCAAAAGTTCCGCCGCCAAGGTCGTACACAGCAATCACGCCTTCCTGGCCAGAATCCAGACCATACGCCAGTGCCGCAGCTGTGGGTTCGTTTAATAACCTCAAGACATTCAGACCAGCCAGACGCGCGGCGTCTTTAGTGGCCTGGCGCTGCGCATCATCAAAATAAGCAGGTACGGTAATGACCACGCCGGTCAGTTCGCCACCGAGGGTCTGACTGGCTGTGTCTGCCAGTGTGGCGAGAATTTCTGCCGACACTTCCACCGGATTTTTCACACCGGCGACAGTTTCCAGCGCCACCAGACCTTGCTGATCGACCAGTTGGTAGGGTAAATCCGCGGCATAGGCCAGCGTTTCCTGATAACCACGCCCCATCAGGCGTTTGACGGACACAATCGTATTGTGTGGATCCAGTGCCGCATCCGCTTGCGCTGCTTTGCCCACAATCACTTTGTCAGCGGTGTAACGCACGACTGATGGCACCATGTCATCACCCTGCTTATTTTGCAGCGTTCTGGCTTCACCACTACGCACGGTAGCAACTAACGAATTGGTGGTGCCAAGGTCAATACCGGCAGCGAGTTTGTGATGATGTGGCGCGGCGCTTTGGCCGGGTTCAGCAATTTGTAATAAGGCCATGGAATTTAGTCTTGTGTCTGCTGTGCAATAAACTCAAGCTCTTGCTCGAGTTTGAAGAAAAATTTGAGTTTGCGGATTATATCAGCCGCAGCTAAATCCTGCTCATGTGTGTTTTGGCCGAGAGCAGCACTTAACGTGGCCAACAGCTGTTTTTTCTGCACGCGGATCTGTCGCTCCGCGTCATCAATCAATGCTTCTGGATCTGGCGCATCAGCGATCTCAGCCAGCAACTCACGCAATTCCATTTGTTGTAGCAAAAACACAGTATCGGTAAAGCTGCGTTGCTCGGCACTGATTTTCACACCGCGTAGCGCTAATAAATGCTCAGCGCGCAACAGCGGCTGTTTCAGACTGTGGTACCCGTCATTAATATTGGCAGCTTGTTGCACTGCCAATAAACGATCACGTTCAGAGGCGCTGGCGAAGTTATCCGGATGGAATTGCTTCTGCAGCGCCAGATAACGCGTGCCCAGCTCGGTCAGATCCACATCAAACTGCGCAGGAAGCTGAAACAGCTGGTAATAATTCATCGATATACCTGTCTAAACGGTAAAGCTCTCACCACAACCGCATTCGCCATTGACGTTTGGATTGTTAAACTGAAAACCTTCGTTTAAGCCTTCTTTGACAAAATCCAACTGCGTGCCGTCGATGTAGACAAGGCTTTTGCCGTCGACGATGATTTTTAAATCGTCGTGCTCAAAAACCTGATCATCCTCATTGAGGTCATCAACAAATTCAAGCACATAAGCCAGGCCAGAACAACCAGTGGTCTTAACGCCGACGCGCAGGCCCAGGCCTTTGCCGCGGTTAGTCAGAAAACTACGCACCCGATCTGCAGCTGCGCTTGTCATCGTGATCGCCATCGCCATTAACTCCCGTGACGTTGCTTGTAATCCGCAATCGCCGCTTTGATCGCGTCTTCCGCCAGGATAGAACAGTGAATTTTCACTGGAGGCAGTGCCAGTTCCTGTGCGATGTCGGTGTTTTTGATTAACGCCGCTTCGTCCAGGCTTTTGCCTTTGACCCATTCAGTCACCAGGCTGCTGGACGCAATAGCGCTGCCGCAGCCGTATGTTTTGAACTTGGCGTCTTCGATAATGCCCTGCTCATTCACTTTGATTTGCAGTTTCATCACGTCACCACAGGCCGGTGCACCGACCATGCCGGTAGCGACCGTCGGGTCGTCTTTGGCAAATGCGCCGACGTTGCGTGGGTTTTCGTAGTGATCGATAACTTTGTTGCTGTATGCCATGATCTTTACCTCAATTCAGGCTGGGTTTGCGCCCCGCCTGTGCTTAGTGAGCCACCCAGGCCACTGTATTTAAATCAATACCGTCTTTGTACATGTCCCACAACGGCGACATTTCACGTAATTTGGCAATCGCTTCGTGCACGATTTTG
>Ga0209294_1000151_pt1 | contig 11077 bp, 8 predicted proteins | sample LowerColdCreek_FD_184128 | JGI IMG/M metagenome (GOLD analysis project Ga0209294, IMG submission 184128) | Groundwater microbial communities from Cold Creek, Nevada to study Microbial Dark Matter (Phase II) - Lower Cold Creek (SPAdes) (version 3) | ecosystem: Environmental > Aquatic > Deep... | reverse complement strand
GCGGTGGCCAGCAGCGGCTGTGGTGGCCGCTGCTGGGACTGGCCATGCTCGTGCTGCCCCTGGGCCGCCTGCGCACCGGCAGCGCCGCCGTGCTGGCCCCCGTGCGCGCCTGGGTGCGCTGGGGCGCGCAGCCCCGGCGCGGCGCGGCGCAGGCCGGCGCGCTGCTGCTGCTGGGTATCGCGGCCGTGCTGGGCCTGGGCCTGCCGGCCGCCGTCAGCGAGGGCCTGATCGCGCTCGGCTGCGTGGGCCTGGCCACCTACTTCGCGCGCCAGGCCGGCTTTGCCAATGCCGGCGGCGATCTGGACGCAGGCAACCTCGTCATCGCCCTCGGCGCGCTGGCCGTGGCCGTCGGCGGCGCCGCCTACCGGGGCGACCTCGGGCATGCGCTGGTGGCGCTGGCGATGGGCGCCGGCTTCTTCGCGCTGTTCGGCGAGCGACGGCTGCGCTGGGCGCTCGGCGCAACGCTGCTGCTGGGCCTGGCGCTGGTGTGGTGGCCCGAGCCGGCGGCGCTGCACTGGCTGCCGGCCCACGCCCAGGACCGCCTGCTGGCCATGGCCGACCCGTATCACGCCACCAGCTCCGACCTGGCCCGCACGCGCTGGCTGATGCACGGCGCAGGGCTGTCGGGCTGGGGCGCCGGATTCGTGCCCTGGCAGGGCTTCTCGGCCGACACGCGACCCATCGACGGCCTGCCGCTGCAGGGCCCGAGCGACTATGTGCTGGCCCTGGCCGTGGCGCTGTGGGGCCAGGCCGGCGGCCTCGCGCTGCTGGCGGCCACGCTGGCGCTGTTTGCCGGCGCCGCCGCCGTGGCGGCACGCACCGCGCTGCGCCCCGGCCAGCCGCCGGCGCTGCGCTGGCTGGCCGCGCTGGGCCTGTTCGGCTGCGCGGTCATGGCCGTCAAGATCCTGCTGTCCCTGGCCGGCGTGGCCGGCCTGCTGCCGCTGACGGGCCTGCCCGTGGCGCTGCTCGGCTACGGGCCGGTCGGCCACCTCGCCGCGCTGCTGTATCTGGCGCTGGCGCTGGGCACCGCGCATGCACAGGGCGAGGTCGAACAGGCCGGCGTGCGCCTGCATGAGACCGCCGGCCTGCCCGGCCTGCTGCGGCAGCGCGGCGCGGCGCTGGCCGGCGTTGCGCTGCTGGGCGTGGCCGCGCTGCTGGGCCTGGCGCTGCTGCAGATGCGCCTGGCGAGCCCGCAGGGCCAGCACGTCGCCCAGGCCCGCTACGAGCTGGCCGATGCCGTGGCCCGCGCGCTGCTGCCGGTGGACTCGCCCGCCCCGGCCGCGCCGGCCGCCTGCCCGGAGCTGGCCCGCGTCGTCGCCGACTGGAGCGCCGGCCTGGCCGACCGCCGGCTGCGCCTGGACCTGCCGACGCTGCTCAGCCAGCCCGCTGCCCGGCGCGACTGCCGCGCACTGGCGCGCGAGCTGGGCGCCCTGATGCAGGGCGGGCTGCGCCGCTGGGCCCAGGCCGAGCCGCCCGCCGGCTCGCGGCTCGCGCCCTTCTTCCCGCGCGGCGAGCCGATGGCGGCGCGGCGCGACTTCACCAGCCCCAACGCCTGGTGGGGCCTGCCCGGCTGCGTCCATCCCAGCACGGCAACACCGAGCGACGGCTGCCATGGGCTCGACGACATCGAACCGTTGCTCGGCGACCCCTGGCTGCAACGCGAACTCGCGCCCCGCCTGCAGGCCGGCGTGACGACCGCCACCGGCGAGCGCACGCTGCACGGCCGCAGCATCCCCACCGGGCCGCAGCTCGGCCTGAGCCTGGACCCGACCCTGCAGCGCAGCGCCCAGCGCATTGCCGACTGCTTCACGGCGCGCAGCTCCGACTGCGAAGAGGCCCTGCCCCGGGACGCCGCCTGGCGCCAGCGCTTCTTCGATGAAAACCGACTGCGCAGCGCCGCCATCGGCCTGGTGATGGCCGAGGTGGACAGCGGCCGCATCGTCGCGCTGGCCGGCTCGCTCAGCGACTGCGCGCTCGACGCGCTGAGCCGCAGCGCCGACCCAGGCGCGCAGGGCCAGCGCGCCGCATTGCGCCCCGGCCACCCGCAACCCTGCTCGCAGTTCCCCGACCGCAGCAGCGCCTACCTCGCGCTGCAGGCCCCGGCGCTGTGGGCGGTGCCGCCAGGCAGTTCACTGAAGCCGCTGGCCATGCTGGCCACCATCGACGCTGGCCACGCTGCGAACGATGCCGGCTGGAAGCGCATCCTGGCCGAAAGCCACGACCAGGCCAGCGTGCAGCGCGCGGCGCTCGATGCGGGCCAGGGCTATGTGGACACGCTCGCGCGAATCGGCTTTGCCGAGACCCGCAGCGAACTGCTGTGGGGCGCCGCAGACGGTCAGCCGGTGCTGGACCTGCGCTGGCCGTTCGGCCTGCGCGACGGCATCGCCGGCCTGCGCCCGCCGCAGGGCCTGAGCTTCGCCGACATGAGCGCCATCCGCCGCGAGAAGGAGGCCGGCCTGAACGCCGACCGCCGCCACGGCGCCGTCGTGATGACCGAGTACCTCGCCGGCCGGCGCCTGGCGGACTCCAGCATCGGCAGCGCCGACATGCGCATCAGCGCGCTGGGCCTGGTGGACCTGTGGCGGCGCCTGGACCTGCGCGCCCGCGGCCGGGCGGACGCGCCGGCCCTGCACCTGCTGGAGCTGCCCGGCCGGGCGGTGGCCCGCATCACGCTGGACTTCGGCTCCCCCGCCGCCGCCCGCCGCGCGCTGGCCGCCGCCGGCGGCGTGACTGCCAGCGCGTGGCAGGGCACGGCCCAGGGCTCCTGCCGCGTCGTCATGGGCGGCTGCCCGGCCGAGGGCCTGCCCGGCCTGGTGGGCAAGACGGGCACCAGCGACTTCCTCACCGCCGAGGACGGCCCCTGGGTGAAGCCCGGCCTGAGCCTGCCGGCCAAGCTGTTCGGCGGCGTGTTCGTGGCGCCCGACGGCCGCCGCTACGCCGTGGCCGCAATGGCGCTGCGGGTGCGCGAGGGCGACAGCCTGGCGCTGCGCTCGTCGGCGGCGGCGGAGGCCGCGTTGACCTTGGTGCGGCAGCTGAAGTGACAGCGCCTGACGAAATCCGCCCGCCTGCGTCCAGAGCCACATGCCCCTCAGGAGCCCCGCATGACCACGCTGGAACATCGCTTTGAAGGCCGCCAGGCGACCGCCCGCGCCATCCAGGCCCATGTCAACCGCCACCTGGACGCGTCCCGGCGGCTGCGGCGCATCGAGGTGCGGCTGTCCACCGCAGTGGCCGTGCCGACCGAGCCGGAGGACCTGCGCCGCCTGCTGGCCGGGCTGCTCAGCGAGCATGGCCAGGGCCGGGTGGAGCTGTCGCTGCGCCGCTTCGAACGGCCGCTGGACAACGCCGGCGGCGAGCACCTCGTGCGCATGATCTTCGAGGACGCGCCCGCCACGGCGACCCCACCGCCACGGCTGCACTGGTGGCAGCGCCTGTTCGGCCGCAAGCCGGCGCCACCGGCAGCGAACCCCGTGGCGCAGGAGCGCAAGGAGATCGCCGGCATCACCGCCAAACGCGCGGCCGAGATGCTGCGCGAGGCGCTGGCCGCTGCGCTGCGCTACGACACAGCCGGCCTGCAGGGCCGCCCGGTGGCGCATGTCGGCATCAGCGCCCACCTGCCCGAGATCGACGCGACCTTGCGCCAGATGATGCCGCCGATCGACCCACAGGCCGTGCAGTCGGTGGCCGCCATGCTGCGGCGCATGGACGTGAGCTGCCACCCCGAACTGCGCCTGGACTACCGCTTCGAGCCGCGCCTGAACGCCGAGGGCACGCTGGCCGTGCTGGACGCCGACCTGCGCGTGCGCCTCAGCCCCGCCGGCGAAAGCGCGGGCGCCACCGCCATGCCGCACGTTCAGAGCCCGCCGTCGACGGCCATGCCCGACGCCGAGCAGCTGGCCGCGCTGCGCACCCCGGCGCGCGGCTTGCGTGTGCGTGTGCTGGGCACGCTGGCGTCGGATTTCGCCACGCCCTTCGAGATGACGCTCAAGGGCTGGCCGGCACGCCTGGACCGCGCCGCGCTGGAGGCCGCCGGCTTCGGCCGCGAGCACGGCCGGCTGCTGAGTGTGGCCAGCCAGAGCTGCCCGCTGCTGATAGCCCGGCACGGCGCGCAAGGCCTGCTGCTGCGCCCCGCCCGCCGCGCCGATGCGCCCATGTACTACGCAGCAGACGACCTGCAACCCCTGCCAGCCGAGCTGGTGGTGGCGGAGCTGACCATGCAGCTGGTGCTCAACTGCCCTGCCGGAGCCCGCGACGCTGTCACTGGCACAGCCCTGCCGGCACTTAGGATCGAACTGGGCGTGGTCTGAACAATCGGGAGCTGACGATGAACAAGCCTTTGTGGGCACTGTGGGGAGGGTGGCTGTTGCCGGTGGCGATGGCGGTGGCGGCGCCGGTGGCGGAAGTGGTAGGCCTGAGCGGCGAGGCGCACACCGGCCCGGCGGCCCAGGCGCGCGCGCTGGCGGTGGGTGACAAGCTGGAGCCCGGCGCCGACGTGCGCACCGGCGACAAGGGCCGCGTGCGGCTGCGCTTCGTCGACGGCTCCAACGTCGTCATCGGCGACCGCTCGGTGTTCCGCATCGAGGCCTTCGAGGCCGGCCGCGACGGCAAGCCCCGCCAGGCCTCGCTGCTGCTGCAGCTGGGCCTGATCGGCCAGACGGTCTCGCCCTCGCGCGGCGGCCGCTGGACGGTGCGCACCCCCAGCGCGGTGACGGCCGTGCGCGGCACCGAGTTCATGGTGGAAGTGGGCGCCGACCTGGACACCAGCGTCGACGTGCAGGAGGGCAAGGTCGAGATCGAGTCCATCGACGCACCCGACCAGCCGCGCGCCAAGAGCCTGCGCCAGCCGCCCATCCTGCTGCAGCCCGGCTCGCCAGCCCTGGTCTGCCGGCGCGGTGGCGACTGCGTGGCGCCCAAGGCCTTCAACCCCGACCGGCTGAAGCTCAAGCAGGAGCGGCTCGCCGGGGTTTGAGGCCCATGGGGATAATTCGCGGTTATGCGCGGACGACCCCATGCCTGATCACACCCTCATCGACGTCGCCATCCTCGGCGGCGGCCCTGCCGGCTGCAGCGCCGCGTCCTGGCTGGGCCAGCTCGGCCTGACGACGCTGCTCGTCGAGCGCGAACCGCGCTTGTGCGCGGCACTGGCGGCGCTGGACTTCACGCAGGACTGGGTCCTGGGCGAGCCCGGCGCACGGTTGGCCGACCTGGCCGAGCACTACGCCGCGCAAGCCAAGGCCACGCCGGGCCTGGCGCTGCGGCTGGGTGCCCAGGTCGAGTCGGCTCGCCATTCGCTGGACGGCTGGGCGCTGCAGCTCGCGGGCGGCGAGCGCGTGCAGGCGCGGGCGCTGCTGATCGCCACCGGCCTGCGCCTGCTGCGGCCGGCGCGCTATTTCGCATCGCCCCACCCCCGCGTGCTGGACGCCGCCTCGCTGACCGCCCAGCGCGCCACGCTCACGCCCGGCCGCGTGCTGCTGCTGGGCGCGGGCGACAACGCGGCCGAGAACGCGCTATTCCTGGCCGAGCGCGGCTTCGACGTGACCGTCTGGACCCGCGGCGGCTGGCGCGCGCAGACGCATCTGGTGGAGCGCATCGAGGGCCACGGCCGCATCACCGTGCGCCTGTCCACGCCGCTGCCCGAGGCGCTGCTGGCCGATGCCGAGGGCGTCACCGTCGGCGCCGAACGCTTCGACCAGGCCGCCGTGCTGCTGGGCTTCGAGCCCGAGCCGTCGGTCTTCGCGCTGCTGGACCAGGCCTCGCGCCAGCGCGCCTTCGTGGCGGGCGACGCCAGCGGCCGCTGGCACCCCTGCGTGCAGACGGCGCTGGCCGACGGTGTGCAGGCGGCCAAGCAGATCGAGCAGGCGCTGCGCCCGCAGGCCGCCGCCGCGCCGCAGCGCTACAACAACCGCCAGGTCATCCACCTGCAAGGCCTGCGCTTTCGCGCCAACCTGGGCGTGCTCGACTTCGAGCGCACCGGGCCGCAGCCCATCCAGGTCGATGCCGAGGTCAACCTCGGCGCGCTGCCAGTCGTCGCGCGCGATGCCGACATCGGCCATGTGCTGGACTACCGCCGCGTGCGCACGGCCATCATCGACGAATGCACCGCCGAACACACCGACCTCGTCGAGGCGCTGCTGGGCAAGCTCTGCAACCGCCTGATGGGCCTGCCCGGCGTCGTCGGCGTGCGGCTGAAGCTGACCAAGCTCGAAATCTTTCCCGACTGCGAAGTCGCAATCAGCACCGAACTGGGTGCATGGTGAAGCCAAATGTCTGAAGTCCTCGACCTTGACCAAGCCGCCGCCGACAAGAAGGCCGCGCACGAGATCAACAAGCTGTCCAAGCGCCTGCACCGCCAGGTGGGCCAGGCCGTCACCGACTTCAACATGATCGAAGACGGCGACAAGGTCATGGTCTGCCTGTCCGGCGGCAAGGACAGCTACGCGATGCTGGACATCCTGATCAACATGCAGCAGCGGGCGCCTGTCCGGTTCAGCCTCGTGGCCGTCAACCTCGACCAGAAGCAGCCCGGCTTCCCCGAGGACGTGCTGCCCAACTACCTGCGGTCACGCGGCGTGGACTTCCACATCGAGACGCAAGACACCTACTCCATCGTCAAGCGCCTCATCCCCGAGGGCAAGACGACCTGCTCGCTGTGCTCGCGCCTGCGCCGCGGCATCCTGTACCGCGTGGCCGGCGAGCTGGGCGCCACCAAGATCGCGCTGGGCCACCACCGCGACGACATGGTCACGACGCTGTTCCTGAACATGTTCTTCGGCAGCCGAATGAAGGGCATGCCGGCCAAGCTGGTCAGCGACGACGGCAAGAACGTCGTCATCCGCCCGCTGGCCTATGTGAAGGAGCCCGACCTCGTGCGCTGGGCCGAACACCGCCAGTTCCCCATCATTCCGTGCAACCTGTGCGGCAGCCAGGAGAACCTGCAGCGCGTGCAGGTCAAGGCCATGATCAACGACTGGGAGAAGCGCTACCCCGGCCGCATCGACAACATCTTCACGGCCATGGGCAACGTCGTGCCCTCGCACATGATGGACAAGAAGCTCTTCCCGTTCGAGACGATGAAGGCCACCGGCAAGGCCGAGCCGGATGGCGACATCGCCTTCGACGATGACGAGAGCTGCTCGACGCCGACCGCCAAGGTCGTGAGCTTCATCCGCGACTGAGCGTTCGTCGCCTGGCCATGTCGCTCATGCCCGCCAGGCCGCAGCCTGTCGCTGCTCCCACTTGAACACGGCGCGCCGTCCCTAGACTGCGCGCCGTTTTCATTCCCGGGATCACCATGCGCGCACTGTTCGGCCTGCTGCTGCTCGCCGCCCTGGCCGGTTGCAGCCAACACCGCTTGCAGACCCAGTGCATGCCCATCGTCGCCGTCTACCCGAGCTGGAAGCAGCAGGTGCTGCCGCCGGCGCAGATCCCCTGGCAGCGCATCACGCATGTGGCGCTGGTCTTCGCACTGCCCACCGCCGACGGCGGGCTGGACACGCGGGCGCTGGACGGCCTGGTCGAGCCGCTGGTGCGCGCGGCCCACCAGAACGGCCGGCGCGTCATCGTCTCCATCGGCGGCGCGCAGGGCTATGGCGACGCCTTCCAGCGCATCGCCGAGTCGCCGCAGAAGCTGGCCCGCTTCACGGCCGCCGTGCGCGACTACGTCGTCCGTCACCAGCTGGACGGTATCGACATCGACTGGGAGTACTGGACGCAGCAGGCCGTGCGCAAGCAAGGCGGCAACGACCCGGTCGAGAGCCGCCTGCTGGTGACGCTGCTGGCCGAGCTGCGCCGCACGCTGCCACAGGGCGTGCAGCTGACGACCTCCGTCTTCGCCGGCCACTGGATGGGCGAGCAATACCTCGCCGAGCTGCAGGCCCATGTCGACCATGTCGCGCTGATGTCCTTCGACTTCACCGGCCGCTGGGACGCGTCGCCGGTCGGCCACCACGCGGACTTCGGCACCTTCAAGCAGAGCGTGCAGTTCCTCGTCGACCGGGGTTTCCAGCGCGACAAGATCATTGCGGGCATCCCCTTCTACGGCAAGGAGTTCGTCGGCGGCAGCAACCGCGAGGTCCGGGACCTGGCCTGGCGCGACCTGCTGCCGCGGGCGCCCGACAACACCTTCTTCGAGACACCCGAGCTCGCCGCCCGCAAGGCCCGGCACGTCCTGGACGAAGGCCTGGCCGGCGTGATGTTCTTCGAGCTGACGATGGACACCGCCGCCGACTCGCCCGACAGCCTGCTGGGCGCCATCAACCGCCACCTGTCGCCGCTCAAATGCGGGGCCATCCGGTGACATCTGGATGCACCCACACACACTGCGGCAAACTCGGCCGCTCAAGATCAGCGGTACAAGCCGCAAATCCAGGAGGCTCGCATGTTCACCCCCACCCGTCGGCTGGTCCTGACCAGCCTGGCCGCCGCCGCGACGCTGGCCATCGCCGGCTGCGCCGGCCCGTACACCGTCTCCGCTGACGTGTCCAGTTATGGCGCCTGGCCGGCCGACCGCAAGGCGACCACCTACGCCTTCGACCGCCTGCCCTCGCAGCAGCAGAACGACGAGGCCAGCAAGCGCCAGACGGCGCTGGAAGACGCTGCCCGAGGCGCCCTGGAGCGGGCCGGCTTCAAGCCCGCCGCCGACCTCAAGAGCGCTGACGTGCTGGTCACGCTGGGCGCGCGCGTCACCGCCTACGACCCCGTGCCCTGGGACGACCCGCTGTGGTGGCGCTGGCGCGGCCGCCTGCTGTCGCCACGCTACGGCTACGTCGGCGCCGGGCCCTGGGGCTGGCGCCAGGACCCGTTCTTCAACCGCCGCTACGACCGCGCCGTGGCCGTGCTGCTGCGCGACCGGGCCAGCGGCGAGGCGCTGTACGAGACGCATGCCAGCAACGAGGGTCTGTCCGCCAGCGACGCGCTGCTGACGCCGCTGTTCGACGCGGCGCTGGCCGAGTTCCCCAAGGTCAACCCGAAGTCACACCGCGTGTCCGTCCAAGCCATCCGCTGACGGCCGGCCCCGGGCGCCTGCCCATAATCGCGACTTCGAAAAAACGCAGTCGCAAGGCAGGCATGGCGCTCAACATCGTGATCATGGCGGCGGGCAAGGGCACCCGCATGAAGTCCGCAACGCCCAAGGTGTTGCACAAGCTCGCGGGCCGCTCGCTGCTATCGCATGTGCTGAAGAGCTGCCAGCCGCTGGCCGCCCAGGCGCGCATCGTCATCACCGGCCATGGGGCCGAGCAGGTGGAGGCGGCCGTTGCTGCCGATGACATCGGCTTCGTGCGCCAGATGCCCCAGCTCGGCACGGGCCACGCCATCCAGCAGGTCGTGCCGGCGTTGGTCGAGAACGAAGGACAGGGCACGACGCTGATCCTCAACGGAGACGTGCCCCTCATCGACACGGCCACCGCCAAGGCCCTCATCGAGGCCTGCGCAGGCCACGCCCTCGTGCTGCTGACGGTGGACCTGGCCGACCCCACCGGCTACGGCCGCATCATCCGCAACAAGGACGATGGCGGCGTGCTGGCCATCGTCGAGCACAAGGACGCGACGCCCGCCCAGCGCCTGATCCGTGAGGGTTACAGCGGCATGATGGCCGCGCCCACCGGTGCGCTCAAGCGCTGGGTCGGCCAGCTGACCAACAACAACGCCCAGGGCGAGTACTACCTGACCGACATCGTCGCCATGGCCGTCGCCGAGGGGCTGCCGGTGCTGGGCGTCAAGGCGCACAGCGAGGTCGAGGTGCTGGGCGTCAACGACCCGGTGCAGCTGGCGCAGCTGGAGCGCGCCTTCCAGGCCCGCCAGGCTGAAGCGCTGATGCGCGCCGGCGTGCGCATGGCCGACCCGACCCGCTTCGACCTGCGCGGCACGCTGACGCACGGCCAGGATGTCGAGATCGACGTGAACTGCGTCTTCGAGGGCAAGGTCGAGCTGGGTGACGGCGTGCGCATCGGCGCGAACTGCGTCATCCGCAACGTGAGCATCGCGGCCGGCGCGCGCATCCACGAGTTCACGCACATCGACGGCGAGGCGCTGGGCGCCAGCGTCGGCGCCGGCGCGCTGATCGGCCCCTTCGCCCGCCTGCGCCCCGGCGCGCAGCTGGGCGCGGACGTCCACATCGGCAACTTCGTCGAGGTCAAGAACGCGACGCTCGCCAACGGCGCCAAGGCCAACCACCTGGCCTACCTGGGCGACGCGACCGTGGGCGAGCGCGTCAACTTCGGCGCGGGCTCCATCACGGCCAACTACGACGGCGCCAACAAGCACCGCACGACCATCGGCGACGACGTGCACGTGGGCTCCAACTGCGTGCTCGTGGCCCCGGTCACGCTGGGCCAGGGCGCCACGATCGGCGGCGGATCGACCATCACCAAGGATGTCAACCCGGGCGACCTCGCCGTGGCGCGCGGCAAACAGATGGCCTTGAGCGGTTGGGCCCGTCCGGTGAAGAAGCGCTGAATAGTGACTTAGTTCCGGCGATTGCGTCGCGCAGCCCGGGATGAGGGGGCGGCAACCCGCCCTTGCCACCCTAGGATGACGCCGACTCACCAACGCCCGCAGTCCCCATGGCCCACGAACTCGACTTTGCCGCGCTCTCGCTGGACGACGCCGTCCCGGTTGACCTGGGCGCGTTCGAAGCCGTCCGGGCCCGCAGCGAGGCCGACGCCCGCAACCGGGCGCTGGAACTCAAGGCCCAGGCCTGCGACAACGCGGCCGAGGCCTGCTGGTATCTGGCGCGCAGTCTGGGCACGGCGCGCGACCTGCCGCAAGACGGCGAAGCCAGCCTGGAGCTGCTTTTCCAGCTGATCGGCGCGCTGGCCGACCTGCCCACGGACATCGCCGCCGCACCGTTGCCCGACGTGGTCGCCGGCCGCGACGACGGCATCACCGAGCTCTGCCTGCAACTGGAAGCCGCCCGCGAAGCGACGCACGAAGCGTTGATCGACGCTGAACTGGCCCCGGTGCGCACCCAGCTCTGTCACTGACGAACCGCTTCAACGCAAGAAGGGCGCCCCGAGGGGCGCCCTTCTTGCTTTTGGCGCGGCGATCAGAGGCCGCTGGGCGCCTGGCTCAGCACGGG
>Ga0209294_1000147_pt1 | contig 11196 bp, 10 predicted proteins | sample LowerColdCreek_FD_184128 | JGI IMG/M metagenome (GOLD analysis project Ga0209294, IMG submission 184128) | Groundwater microbial communities from Cold Creek, Nevada to study Microbial Dark Matter (Phase II) - Lower Cold Creek (SPAdes) (version 3) | ecosystem: Environmental > Aquatic > Deep... | reverse complement strand
CTCCAGTTGCCGGTCAGCGAGCGCCGGATGGCGGCGCGCAACGCGGCCGATGCGGGCCAGCAGGTCGGCCAGGGCCGGGCTGGCGGCGGGTTGAAGGATGAACACGTCGATGGGGTCGGGTTGGTTTCTCACTGGTATTCTTGTTCATCCGAGAGCCGGCGGGGCCCTCCGCAGCGCCAGTCGTTGACCCGCTGCGATGGCGTCAGACCAGTTTAAAACCAATTGACGATCACTCTCGTTGGTATTAGAGTGGTATCGACTTCCTTCCGTCGACCATGCCGCCTGTTCTCGATCCTTCCCTGTTGACCTGCCGCGATGCCGGCCGCGCTGCGCGCTGGTGGGTGGGTGTCGACGGTGGCGGCACGAGCACACGCGCCGTGGTGGCCGATGCAACTGGCCGGGTGCTGGGGCGCGGCGAGGCCGGCGCGTCGGCATTGAACCAGGGCGTGGACCAGGCCTGGCGCCACATTGCCCAGGCCATCGAGCGTGCCGCCGTGCCCGGTTTGCAACTGCAGGACTGTGCATTGGGCCTGGGCCTGTCGGGCACGGGCGTGCCGGCGCAGCTGCAGGCCTTTGTCGCGGCCGACCCCGGCGTCGCTCGCTTCGCGCTCATCACCGACGGACTGGCTGGCTTGCTGGGCGCGCATGGCGGCCGGCCCGGTGCCTTGCTGATCTCGGGCACCGGCTCCGTGGCGGAGGCGCTGCTGGAGGACGGCACGCGCCGCATGACCGGCGGCTGGGGCTGGCAGATCGGCGACGAAGGCAGCGGCGCCTGGCTGGGCCAGCAGGCCATGAAGATCGCTCACGCCGCCTATGACGGCCGCGCACCGCGTGGCGCGCTGGCCGATAGCGTTGCCGGCGTCGCCGGGGCCACTCGCGAGGAACTGCTCGCCTTCTGCGCGCAGGCGGGGCAGGGCGGTTATGCGAGCCTGGCGCGCCTGGTCTTCGAGGCGGAGGCGACGGACCCGGCCGCAGCCGCGCTGCTCGACGCCGCGGCACGCGCGCTCGATGCGCTGGCCGTGGCGCTGCACCCGACGCTGCCGCTGGCCCTGGCCGGCAGCATTGCGCTGCGGCTCGGCAACCGCCTCAGCCCGGCCCTGCAGGCGCGCCGTGTCGAGCCCCAGGGCGACGCCACCGCCGGTGCGCTGTGGCTGATCCAACAACGAGAGACCAACGCATGAGCGGTGTTTTTGACTTCAAGCCCGACCCCAATGCCGCCTCGCCGCTGTACATGCAGCTCGCGCAGAGCCTGGCGCAGGCCATCCGCGAAGGCATCTTCCACGCCGACGAGGCGCTGCCGAGCGAGCGCGTGCTGGCCGAGCAGCTGGCGCTGTCGCGCGTCACCGCGCGCAAGGCCATCGACCGGTTGGTGGAGCAGGGGCTGATCATCCGCAAGCGCGGCTCGGGCAACTACATCGCGCCCAAGCTGGAACAGCCGTTGACGCGCCTGACCAGCTTCTCGGAAGAGCTGCACCAGCGCGGCTTCGTGCCCAGCTCGCGCTGGCTGCAGCGTGGCTTCACGCCGGCCGCGCCGGACGAGCAGCTGTCGCTGGAGCTCAAGAGCGGCGAGCGCGTCGCGCGGCTGGAGCGGCTGCGCCTGGCGGACTCGGTCGTCATGGCCTACGAGGTGTCGGTGCTGCCGCAGTCGGCGCTGCCCGACCCGCAGAAGGTCGAGGCCTCGCTGTACACCCATCTCGGCGACCGCGCCCCGGTGCGCGCGCTGCAGCACATCCGCGCGCTGAACGCGGACGCGAAGCTGGCTGGTCTGCTGGAGGTGCCGTTAGGGGCGGCCGTGCTGTTCATCACGCGGGTCGGCTATCTGGCCTCGGGCCAGGCGGTCGAGCTGACGCATTCGTATTGCCGCAGCGACTACTACGACTTCGTGGCCGAGATGCGCCGAGACTGATGAAACTTCGACTCGAAGGCGACATCGTCACGCCACACGGCGTGATCGCCGGCTACCTGGACATCGCGCATGGCCGCATCGCGGTCGTCGGCGGCACGCCGGTCGACGCGGCACGCGCCGGCGAGGGCGGCCGGCCCATCCTGCTGCCCGGCTTCATCGACACCCATGTGCACGGCGGCGGTGGCCGCGACACGATGGAGGGCGGAGATGCGATTGCAGCGATTGCCCGCCGCCACGCCCGCCACGGCACGACGGCCCTGCTGGCCACGACGATGACCGCACCGGTGGGCGACATCGAGGCCGCGCTGAAGGCGCTGGGGCCGGTCTGCCGCGAGCGGGGCGCGCAGAGTGCGCGCGTGCTCGGCGTGCATCTGGAAGGGCCCTACATCAACCCCGACCGCCTCGGTGCCCAGCCCGCGCATGCCATCCCCGCGACGCTGGCCGAGGTGCAGCGGCTCAATGAGTTCGCCCCCATCAAGGTGCTGACCATCGCGCCCGAGATGACCGGCCACCTCGCGTTGATCGGCCCGCTGCGCGACGCCGGCATCCGCGTGCAGATCGGCCACAGCGCCGGCAGCTTTGACGACGGCGTGGCCGCGCTGAAGGCCGGCGCGGCCGGCTTCACCCACCTCTTCAACGCCATGACGGGGCTGCACCACCGCGAGCCCGGCATGGTGGGCGCGGCGCTCGCCCATGGCCAGCATGCCGAGCTCATCCCCGACCTGCTGCATGTGCACCCCGGCGCCATCCGCGTCGCGCTGCGCTGCATCCCGGGCCTGTTCTGCGTGACCGATTCGACCGCTGCCGCCGGCATGCCCGATGGCGAGTACCGCCTGGGTGAATACACGGTGCAGAAGTGCCTGGGCGGTGTGCGCCTGGCCGACGGCACGCTGGCCGGCAGCGCGCTGACGATGGACCAGGCGCTGCGCAACCTCGTGCAGGTGCTGGGCCTGGACTTGGTGGACGCCGCGCGGCGCGTGTCGACCACGGCGGCCGAGTACCTGTGCCTGCCCGACCGCGGGCGGCTTGCCGCCGGGGCTTGGGGCGATGTGGTCGTGTTGGATGCCGGGCTCCAGCTGCGGCGCGTCTTTGTAGAAGGTGAAGAGATCGATGTCGTCGCTGATGCTTGAAGAGGCGCTGAGTGCGCCTGACGTGGTGGCCCGCCAGTTGGCGGCCGACCCGCTGAGTTATGCCCGCCTGGGCCAGGCCCTGCAGGAGGTGCCGCCCACCAGCGTGCTGACGATTGCGCGCGGCAGCTCCGACCATGCGGCCCACTACCTGGCCTACCTCGTCATGGCGCGGCTGGGCCGGCTGGTCACGTCGCTGCCGATGTCGTTGATCACGCTCTACCAGAGCCGTATCCACTGCGAGGGCCTGCTGTCGATGGCGTTCTCGCAGTCGGGCCAGAGCCCGGACCTGATCGCGCCGACCACCTTCTTCCGTGACGGCGGCGCGCGCACCGTGGCCTTCGTCAACGCCAGCGGCTCGCCGTTGGCTGCGGCGGCCGAGCATGTGTTCGAACTGCACGCCGGCCCTGAGAAGAGCGTGGCCGCGACCAAGAGCTACATCGCCCAGCTGGTGGCCGGCGCGCGCGTCGTGGCCGCCTGGCAGCAGGACGACGCCTTGCGCGCCGCGATCAACGTGCTGCCCACCGCGCTGGAGCAGGCGAGCAAGCTCGACTGGACCGCCGCGCTGCCGGTGCTGCAGAACGCCGAGCGCCTGTTCGTGCTGGGCCGTGGCACGGGCCTGGCCGTGGCGATGGAAGCGGCATTGAAGCTGAAGGAGACCTGCGGCATCCAGGCCGAGGCCTTCTCGGGCGCCGAGGTCAAGCACGGCCCGATGGCGCTGGTGCGCGACGGCTACCCGCTGCTCGTCTTCGCGCCGCGCGGCCCGGCCCAGGCCGGCCTGCTGGCGATTGCCGACGAGATGCGTTCGCGCGGCGGTCGCGTGCTGCTGGCCGCCCCCATCGGCACGCCGGGTGCCGAGCTGCCGCTGGTGACGACGGGCAATGAGGACCTCGACCCCATCGCCCTGGTGCAGAGCTTCTATCCCATGGTCGAGGCGCTGGCGCACGCACGGGGTTTCAACCCCGATGTGCCGCCCAACCTGGCCAAGGTCACCAAAACCCATTGAGCGCGACAACCATGAGCACCTTTGACCCTGGCCGTCTCGTGATGGTCGACATTCCAGGCAAGTCCCTGGACGCGGAAACGGCGAGCTTCCTGCGCGCGCAGAAGATCCGCTCCGTCTGCCTGTTCCGCAAGAACATCGGCACTGAAGACGAGGTGAGGGCGCTGATGCAGGACCTCATCGAGGTGCTCGGCCCCGAGGCGCTGATCGGCATCGACCAGGAGGGCGGCGCCGTCGTTCGTGTGACCTTCCTGCCCCAGCCGCCATCGGCGATGGCGCTGGGCGCCAGCGGCGACGCGGACCGCGCCGAAGCCGTGGGTGCGGCGGTGGCGCGCGGCCTGAAGTCGCTCGGCATCAACTGGAACTTCGCGCCGGTGCTGGACGTCAACAACAACCCGGCCAACCCGGTCATCGGCGAGCGCAGCTTCTCCAACGACCCGGTGGAGGTCAGCCGCCTCGCGGCCGCGTGGATGCGCGGCTCTTTGAAAGAGGGCGTGGCCTGCTGCGTGAAGCACTTCCCCGGCCATGGCGACACGCATGTGGACTCGCACCATGCACTGCCCACCGTCGACAAGTCGCGCGCCGAGCTGAACGCGCTGGAGCTGGCGCCGTTCAAGGCACTGGCATCGCAGGCGCCGGCCATGATGACGGCCCACATCGTCTACCCGCAGATCGACCCCGACCGGCCGGCCACGTTGTCGCCGCAGCTGCTCAAAGGCATCCTGCGCGACGACTGGGGCTATGACGGCGTCGTCATCACCGACGCGCTGATGATGAAGGCCGTGGCCGAGCGCTTCGGCTACGCCAAGAGCGCCGTGATGGCCATCGAGGCCGGTGCGGACATGGTGCTGGCGCAGGGTTCGCTGGACGAGCAGCTGGTGGCCATCAATGCGTTGCGCGAGGCCTTCGCCAGCGGCCGCCTGACGTCGGCGCAGGGCGAGACAGCCAACCGCCGGCTGGACACGCTGGCCGCCGCCTACCCGGCGCGTGTGGGGGACGATGCCGCTGCACGCGCTGCCGACCACTCGCTGATGGCCGAGGCCTGGGCCGCCGGCCTGACCGCTTTGCGCGGCGCCAGGCCACCAGCGCTGAACCAGCCCATCCGCGTCATCGTGCAGGGCGACGTGCCCACCGACATGGTGTCCGAGGCCGGCCCCACCGGCCGCCAGGCGGTCGCGCTGTTCGACGGCTTCACGGACGCCCAGGTGCAGATGGTCGACGACATCGCCAAGCTCGACTGGGCGCGCGTGCCCCAGGACGGCCGCGTCAACGTGCTGGTGTCCACGCGGCGAGCGCGTTATGGCCTGGCGGCGAGCGAGTGGCGGCCCGACCTGCATCTGTCGCTGTGGAACCCGTATCAGGCGCTGGATGTCGCCGGCCCGACCGTGCTGACCTGGGGCTTCTCAGCCGGTGCTTTGGCGGGCTTGAAGTCGTGGCTCGAAGGCCGCTCCCAAGCCACCGGCCGTGCGCCGCAAGGGCTGCAGTGATGGCAACCCCATCGCCGATGAGGTGGATCCCCAGCCTGTATTTCGTGCAGGGGCTGCAGTTCTTCGTCGTCATGCTGATCGCCGGCCTGATGTTCAAGCAGATGGGCGTGGCCAACGACCAGATCGCCCGCTGGACCGGCCTGATCGGCCTGGCCTGGGCCTTCAAGCCGCTGTGGAGCCCGCTGGTGGAGCTGGCGCGCAGCAAGAAGATGGTCGTCGTGGCCATGCAGTTCAGCGGCGCTGTCGGCCTGGGCCTGCTGGCGCTGGCGCTGCAGGCCAGCCACTTCTTCGCGCTGAGCATCGCGGTGCTGTTCTTCCTGGCCTATGCCTCGGCCACGCACGACATCGCCTGCGACGGCCTCTACATGGGCGCGCTGGACGAGAAGCGGCAGGCCGCCTACGCGGGCTGGCAGGGCGCCTTCTTCAATGCCTCCAAGTTCCTGACGCTGGGCGGCCTGATGGTGCTGGCCGGGCGGCTGGAGACGCGCATGGGCGTGTTCAACGCCTGGAGCGTCATCTTCGCCTTGCTGGCCGGCCTGCTGGCGCTGCTGGCCGCGTGGAACGCCAAGGCCCTGCCCAACCCGCAACGCGTGTCCAGCGAGCCGATCAAGCTGCCCGAGATCGTGGCCGACTTCCTGAAGAAGCCCGGCATCTGGAAGATGGTGATCTTCATCGTGCTGTTCCGCCTCGCCGAAGGCCAGGTGCAGACCATCGGCCCGCTCTTTCTCATCGAGGCGCGCGACAAGGGCGGCCTGGGCCTGACCGGCGAGCAGGTCGGCGGCGTTTACGGCACGGTGGGCACGGCGGCCTTCCTCGTCGGCTCCATCGTCGGCGGCTATTTCACGTCCTGGCTGGGCCTGAAGCGCGCGATGCCGGTGCTGGTGCTGGCGATGGCGATTCCCAATGCGGTGTTCTGGGGCCTGAGCCTGGCCATGCCCACCTCGATCTGGACCATCGGCGCAGCCATTGGCCTGGAGATGGCGGGTTATGGCTTCGGCTTCGTCGGCATGATCCTGTACATCATGCAAGTCGTGGCCCCGGGCCGCTTCCAGACGGCCCATTACGCGCTGGGTTCGGGCGTCATGCAGCTGGGCTTCATCCTCAGCAAGACCATCAGCGGCGACATCCAGGTCGCGATGGGCTACCAGCACTTCTTCCTGTGGACGCTGGTCTGCGGCGTGCCCGCCCTGGCGCTGCTGCTGTGGGTGCCGATGAAGCGCGCGAGCCTGGCTGCGGAGGGGGTGCCGGCATGAGGGCGCTACTGCTCGCCTTGGTCGCCGCGCCCGCCTTTGCCGGCGGCGAGTTCTTCGACGACTTCTCGCAGAAGGACCTGGCCGCGCTGCGCACCAGCGGCTGGGTCCTGCGCGACGGCACCGGCCACCCGGCCTTGCCCGGCGCACGCTTCTCGTCCGGCCAGCTCGCGCTGGACGGCGGCCTGCTGAAGCTCCAGCTCTCCACCGACGGCACGCCGCCCAACACGGCGCTGGCCCAGCTCTGCGCGGCGCGCAAGTTCCTCATCGGCACGACGACGGCGCGTGTGCGCTTGCGCGACACGCCCGGTTCGCGCGACCCCATCGTCCAGGCCTTCTATCTGGCCAGCCCGCTCAAGCACGACTACGACCCCGACTTCAGCGAGGTCGACTTCGAATACCTGCCCCACGGCGGTTGGGGCAGCCCGGATACGCGGCTGTACGGTGTCAGCTGGCAGACCGTGCGCGTCGAGCCCTGGCAGTCGTTCAACCAGTCGTCCATCGTGCCCGGCTCGCACGACGGCTGGCAGCTGTTGACCGTGCAGGTCGAGGCCACGCTGACGCGCCATTTCGTCAATGGCAAGCTGATGGGCGTGCATACCGGCCGCAATGTGCCAAGCAAGCCGATGGCGATCAGCTTCAACCACTGGCTGGCCCTCGGCGCCGTGGCCGGCGCGCCGCGCGAGTACCAGTTCGATGTCGACTGGGTGCTGCACGCCGCGGGCCAGACGCTGAGCCCCGACGCCATGCAGGCCCGTGCCGAGCACCTGCGAAAGCAGGGCCTGGCCCGCCACGACACCGTGCCCGACCTGGGCCTGACCAGCGAGTGCAACCTATGAAGAAGACCCTGATCGCCGCCCTGGCGCTGGCCGCCGCCGTCGTGCAGGCGCAGGCAGCTGCTCCTGCGCCCGTCGTCGGCACGTACATCCTGGCCGAGCGTGGCGTCGAAGTCGTCGAGCAGCTCAAGCCCGGCCGCGTCACGCACATCCTCTACGCCTTCCTGCTGATCTGCGGCGAAGGCCAGCGCAAGGAGGAGGCCGCCGCCTGCGCCGGCAAGCCCGGCTTCAGCATCGCGCCGCATGCCGACCAGGACACGTTCTCCGCCGCCTTCCAGCGGCTGAAGGCGCGCGACCCCAAGGTGCAGGTGCTGGCCTCCGTCGGTGGCTGGGGCGGGTCGGACCCGTTCTTCCATCTCGCGGCCACGCCCGACGGGCGCGCCGCCTTCGTGAAATCGGCCGTCGAGTGGCTGCGCACCCATCCCGGTTTCGACGGCCTCGACATCGACTGGGAGCATCCCGGCAACAACGGCGCGTCCAACGGCGTGCAGCTCGGCAGCCCGGCGGACGGCGAACGCTTCGTGCAACTGCTGCAAGACTTGCGCAAGGGCCTGGATGCCCTGGGTCTGGAGAACAAGCGCCACTACGCGCTGACCGTGGCCATCAACACGACCCAGGAGCAGCTGGTGCGCATGCCCATGGGGCCTGCGGCGAAGTCGCTGGACCTTGTCTTCATGATGACCTACGACTTCACAGGCCCGTGGACCCAACATGTCGGTAACCACACGGCACTGCGCAGCACCAGGCCGGGCGCGGAGAGCCTGGAGCTGCACGTCGCCAACCTGAAGGCGCAAGGCGTGCCGGTGGAGAAATTGGTGGCCGGCGTCGCGATGTATGCACGTGGCTTCGACGGCGTGAAGGCGGACGGCACCTATGCCAAGCCCTGGCCCAATGCCGATGGCTCGGTCGCGTTCAAGGACATTGCCGCGCTGCGCAGCCAGGGCTTGAAGCCGGTGTTCGACCCGGCCACGCAGTCCTGGGCCATGGTGGGCGCGGGGAAGTTCGTCGGCTACGACGACCCGCGCGCCGTGCGCGCCAAGGTGGCGTTCGCCAAGAAGGCCGGCATGGCGGGCGTGTTCGCCTGGGAGCTGAGCCAGGACAACGGCGAGATCCTTGACGCAATGAACACGATGAGGCCGTGAACACCAGCATTCGGCGAATTGCGTCGGTCGACGCCCTGCGCGGCCTCACGGTGGCCGCGATGTTGCTCGTCAACCACCCGGGGGACTGGGGCCATGTGTACGCGCCGCTGCTGCACGCGCCCTGGCATGGCTGCACGCCGACGGACCTGATTTTTCCGTTCTTCCTGTTCATCGTCGGCGTGTCCACGGCGCTGGCTATCGGGCCGCGCGTCGGCCAGAGCGCTCCCCTTGGGCCGGTGCGCGCCGCCGTGATCTGGCGCGGTCTGCGCATCGTCGCGCTGGGGCTGGCGCTGCATGCGCTGGCCTGGTGGCTGCTCAACAAACCGGAGTTCCGCGTGTTCGGTGTGCTGCAGCGCATCGGCCTCTGCTTCATCGCTGTCGGACTGGTGGCCTTGCACCTGCGTGCCAGGGGGCAGTGGGCGCTGCTCCTCGTGCTGCTCGCCGGGTATGGCGCGCTGCTGCAGTTCGGCGGCGGCAACTTGGAAAAGCTGGGCAGCCTGCAGCAGCGCATCGACACCGCCGTGCTGGGCCGCTTCGCCTACGAATGGGACCCGGCCACCGGCATCGCCTTCGACCCCGAGGGCCTGCTGTCCACGCTGGGCGCCATCGCCACGACGCTGTTCGGCCTGCTCTGCGGCGGCCTGCTGCACCGCGAGCAGCCGCGTGCCGTGCTGCTGACGGGCGTGGCGGCGGCGCTCGTGGGCTGGTGGTGGTCCACCTGGCTGCCGCTCAACAAGGCGCTGTGGACGCCGTCGTTCGTTCTGTTCACCGGCGGCCTTGCCGCTGTGGCGCTGGCGGCCGCGCATGTCTGGGTGGACCGCCTCGGCCACCGCGCCATCGGCCGTGCCTTCGGGCTGAATGCGATCGGGGCGTTTGCCGGCGGCTGGGTCAGCACCGTCGTGCTGGCGGCCACCGGCTCGATGGGGCCGCTGTACGGAGAGGGTTTCTCACCGATCGGCGCAGCGCTCGGCCCGCAGGCGCAGTCGCTGGCGTTTGCCGTCGCCTTCGTTGCCGTGTGGGCCGCCATCGTCTGGGTGCTGGACCGGCGCGGCTGGTACTGGAAAGTCTGATCGCCAGATGGGCCCCATCGACACCTGGTTTTTGGCCGACGAGCGATTACGCAGGCGGCGTCTGGGGCACCGTGCCGAGCCGCTGCTGCTCGGTAGCCTCATCGCTGTGCGGCCTGCCCGGGTTCCATCGAGTGATGCGCATGTGCCGGTGCAGCGTGCCGCGGTGGCGCGCCGGCATTGAAGGGGGCGATGCTGCCGATGAAGGAACTCCACGGTGTCACGCGCGAGCATTTCGAGCGCGAGGTGGTGCCGGCCTATGAACCGGTGGTGCTGCGCGGCGTCGTCGCGCATTGGCCGCTCGTGATGCAAGGCCGCGCGGGCCTGGAGCCCTGCCTGCAATACCTGATGGGCTTTGATGGCGGCCAGCCGGTGGACGCCGTGCTGGCCAAGCCCGATCCGACGCGGGCCTTCAGCTACACGCCCCACCTGGACGGCTTCAACTTCACGCGAGACAAGCGGCCCTATGCCGTGTTGTTCGAGCAGCTCTGGCGCTACAGCCACTTCCCCGACCCGCCCAGCCTGGCGGCGCAGAGCGCGCTGGTGTCGCAGGCCTTGCCGGGCCTGGAGCAGGCCAACGCCCTGCCGCTGCTGGATGCCGCCGTGCCGCCGCGCATCTGGATCGGCAACCGCGCCACGGTGCCCGCGCACTTCGACGATTCGCACAACATCGCCTGCGTGGCGGCCGGGCGGCGCCGCTTCACGCTGCTGCCGCCGCACTGCGCGCCGCTGCTCTACCTCGGCCCACCGGACTACGCGCCGACGCCGGCACCCATGTCGGTCGTGCCCGACCTGCACCGCGCCGATCCGGCCCGGTTCCCGTTGCTGGCCGAGGCATTGCAGCAGGCCGTGGTGGCGGAGCTGGCGCCGGGCGATGCGATCTACATTCCGCCGCTGTGGTTTCACCAGGTCGAGGCGTTGGTGCCGCACCTGAACGTGCTGATGAACTACTGGTGGCGTCCGCTGGCGGCGCCGGGGCGCCCCGATGACCTGCACCAGGCGGCGATGCGCCTGGCCATGCTGGCGCTGCGGCATCTGCCCGATGGCGAGCGTGAGGGTTGGCGCGCCTTGTTCGGGCACTATGTGTTCGGTGCGCGGGGTGAGCAGTTGTCTCACATCCCCGAGGGTCAGCGCCATCTGTTCGGCGACATCGACGCCGCAGCCGATGCGGCCGTACGCGCCGACATCGTCGACAGGCTCAAGTCCTGAATCACCAGGCGTAGATCTGCAGCGCCCTGTCTGCCGTGCCCGGCGGAATGTCTGGTCCGGGAAGTCGGTCGCGCTGCGGGGGCGATGACGGGGCGGTCTCGCGCATCGTGGGCCATGAAAAAAGGGAGCGTGCACGCCACGCTCCCTCGGGATTCTGTTCAGCGACAGG
>Ga0209294_1000146_pt1 | contig 11239 bp, 9 predicted proteins | sample LowerColdCreek_FD_184128 | JGI IMG/M metagenome (GOLD analysis project Ga0209294, IMG submission 184128) | Groundwater microbial communities from Cold Creek, Nevada to study Microbial Dark Matter (Phase II) - Lower Cold Creek (SPAdes) (version 3) | ecosystem: Environmental > Aquatic > Deep... | reverse complement strand
CTGGCGAGGCGCGGCGTGATGAGGAACATGCGCTCGATGCGCTGGCCGCCCTTGCGCTGGGTCTTGAAGAGGTTGCCCAGCACGGGGATGTCGCCCAGCACCGGCACCTTGTCGACGCCGGCATTGGAGCTATCGCGCACCATGCCGCCGATCAGCAGGCTTTCGCCCTCGGAGATCAGCGCCTGGGTGTTGATGCCCGAGCGTTCGACGATGGGCAGGTTGTCAACGCTCTGGCCGGTCAGGCCGCCGTCCTCGATCTGGACCAGCAGCTTGATGCGCGGGGCTTCGTCAGCGTCCTTGAAGACATGCGGCGTGACGCGCAGCCGGGTGCCGGCAGTGACGTTGAACAGGTCCACCTCGTCCCGCCCGGCCACGCGCACGTAGTAGGTCGAACTGTTGTCGAACACCGCCTCGACGTTGGACAGCGTGACGACCTGCGGGCTGCTGACCACCTTGGCCGCGCCGTCGCTCTGCAGCGCAGCGATGCGGGCGACGAAGGGGTAGCGGTCGCCGATGACGGCAGAGATGACGCCGCCCTTGGCGCTGGGCGTCGGGTCGACCTGGCCGTTCAGGCGGTTGTCGCTGGCCGTGCCGTTGCCGAACATCAGGCTGGACAGGCCGTGGTTGTAGCGCCAGTTGATGCCGAGCTCGCGCATGCGGTCGGTGTTGATGTCGATGATGGTGGCCTCGATCTCCAGCGACTGGGGCTCCACGTCGAGCGACTTGATGAGGGCGGCATAACGCTCCAGCCGCTCGGGCAGGTCGCGCACGATGACCGCGTTCAGGCGCGGGTCGGCCTCGATGCGAGGCGCGAAGTCCGGCGGCGCTGCTGGCGCCTCGGCGTGCTCGTGCACCGCCTGGCCGTAGCCGGCCTGGCTGAGAGCTGCGACCAGCGTGTCGGCACCGCGCACGCTCGGCGCGGCCTCGTCGACAAGGCCGAGCGTGGTGGTGCTGCCGCCGCCCGCGCGCAGGGTGCCGCCGCGCATGCGCTGGCTGCCCTGCGCGCGCGTGGGGTCGCTGGCGACATTGCTGCGCGGCCTGGCCGCCTGGCCGGTCAGCGAGCGCAGGATGCTGGCCACGCCAGGCAGGGTGCTCTGTTGGCCGCCAAAGCTCATCGGCACGTCCTGGGCCCAGGCGTAGCGCAGGTAGAAGATGCGGTAGTCGGGCAGGGGCTGCTGTTGCTGCACCGGCGTCCAGGCGTTGACCGCAGCGGTCGCCGTCAGCGGCCGCACCTGGCGCACCAGCTCGTCCACCTGCTGCACGAAGCGCTTGGCGCCGACCGCCAGCAGCGCGCCGTCGCCACCGAAGCGCAGCGTGTTGCGGGCATCGGGCAGCTGTAGGGCCTCGGCGGCGCGCTGCACCTGCGAGGCGGTGGCCGGCGCCAGCAGATAACTGCGTGTCTGCGTGTCACTGGCGGGCGCGATGTAGAGCACGCCGCCGTCGTAGTAGCTCAGCAGGTTGTAGGCGCGGCTGAGGTCGCGCAGCAGCTTCTGCGGTGTGCCCTCGAAGCGGCCGTTGACCTGGCCCTGCACGCCGCTGACCACGACGGGGATGTCGGTGCCCGAGAACAGCCCCTGCAGGAACTGCTCGATGGGCTGGTCGCGCGCCTCCAGCTTCACGGGGCGCAGGCCTTCGGGCAGCGGCGCGGCCGACAGGGGCAAAGCTTGGGCCAGCAGCAACGCCGTGGCGGCTGCGATTCGGAGAGTGGTTGTCATGCTGCGAGGAGCGCGGCCTGGGCAGGCGCCTGGATGGAAACGTCAGGTCGGGACCCCGGTGGGGGCAGGTGCAAGAGCGGTGTGAGGCGCAGCGTCGGCAGCAGTTCGTGGAAGGACAGCACCGGTGTGTCGAAGCACTCGGCCTCGACGAGCTTGCGCAGGTGCCAGCGCAGGTCGATGGCGCAGACGATGGCCTGCGGCTGCAGGGCCGCGACCTGGGCCTGCACGTCGGCGGCCAGCTGGCGGGCCAGGTCGGGGGCCAGTGCCAGCTGCGCCACGCCGCCGCTGACATGCAGGCTCTGGCGCAGCTGGTTCTCCAGCTCCGGCGACAGCAGCAGGGCGCGCAGCTCGCCGCTCGGGCAGACGCGGTGGTGGGTCTGGCGGCGCAGCGCGATGCGGGTCATTTCCGCCAGCGCCTGCACGTCCTTCTCGCGCTGCCCGGCCTCGGCGAGGGCCTCGAGGATGTCGCGCAGGTTGCGGATCGAGACCCCCTCGGACGCCAGGCGGCGCAGCACCTCGGTGACCTTCTGCACCGGCAGCGCCCGCAGCACCTCCTTGACGACATCGGCCAGGTCAGCCTGCGCGCGGTTGAGCAGTTCGCTGGTTTCCTGGATGCCGATGAAGAGCGAGGCATTGCGGCGCAGCGCCTGGCGCACCTGCTCGGCCAGCACCTGCGGGTCGGTGGCCTGCGACCCTTCCGACAGCGGCACCTCGTGGGCCAGCAGCCGCCAGCCGTCGCGGTTGACGTGGCCGTGCAGGGCCACGCGCGGCAGGGGCAGCCCTTGCTCCAGCTGCAGCTCGTCGAGCATGGACTCGACGATGCGTGTCACGCGCGTGCCGCCGTCGGCCAGCAGCTTCTGCGGCAGCTCCAGCAGCAGCGGCACCGAAGGCCGCACGACCGGGTGGGCGGTGCGCACGACGGCCGGCTCGGCCTGGGCGCGCTTGCTGCGCATGTTGGGCAGGCGCTCGGTCAGCCAGTCGCGGCTCTGCGGCGTCAGCATCAGGCCGGCCACCGCGAACACCAGCGCCAGCGCGCCGAAGACCAGCGGCGGAAAGCCTGGCACCGTGGCCAACAACACGCAGATGCCGGCGGCCATCAGGTGCACGCGCGGCTTGGCGCCGAGCTGCTTGCGGATGGCGTCGCCGAGGTGGCGGTCGTTCTCGTCGTCGTTGGTGCGCGTGACGAGCAGGCCGGCGGCCATCGCGCCCAGCAGCGCGGGGATCTGCGCCACCATGCCCTCGCCGATGGTGAGGATGGAGTAGCGGTGCACCGCGTCGCCCATGGTCATGTCCTGCTGCAGCACGCCAATGGCCAGGCCGCCGAGCAGGTTGATGAGGATGATGACGATGCCCGCGATGGCGTCGCCCTTGACGAACTTCATCGCGCCGTCGAGGCTGCCGTGCAGCTTGCTTTCCAGCTCCAGCGTGCGGCGGCGGCGCTTGGCCTCGTCCTTGTCGATCAGGCCGGAGCGCAGGTCCGAGTCGATGGACAGCTGCTTGCCCGGCATGGCGTCCAGCGAGAAGCGCGCCGCCACCTCGGCCACGCGCTCGGCGCCCTTGGCGATGACGATGAACTGCACCACCGTGATGATGAGGAAGACCACCAGGCCCACCACCAGGTTGCCGCCCGCCACCATCTTGCCGAAGGTCGCGATGATGTGGCCGCCGTCGGCATGCAGCAGGATCATGCGCGTGGTGGCGATGGACAAGGCCAGCCGGAACAGCGTCGTCATCAGCAGCACGCTGGGGAAGACCGAGAACTCCAGCGGCCCGGTGACGTAGACGGCGATCAGGATCAGCACCAGCCCCGAGGCGATGTTGACGGCCACCAGCAGGTCGATCAGCCACAGCGGCAGCGGCAGCACCATCAGCGCCACGATGGCGACGATGCCGGCGACCAGGAAGAGGTCGCTGAAGCGCGCGATCAGGCCTTCGCGCGGCTGGTCGGTCGCCGCGAAGTAGCTCGACATGCCGTTGGGGTGGTTGCTCACGCCTGCCCTCCCAGCGAGCGCCGCAGCTCGGCATACACGGCCATGACGTTGCGCACATAGGCCTGGGTCTCGGCGTACGGCGGCACGCGCCGGCCATGGCGTTCCACCGCGCCTTCGCCGGCGTTGTAGGCGGCCAGCACCAGCGTCAGGTCGTTGCCGAAGCGGGCCTGCAGGCGCTTGAGGTACTTGGCCGACGCTTCCACGTTGGCCTTCGGCGTCAGCAGCTCGCGGGGATCGGCCACGCCCAGGCCGCGGCCGGTGGCGGGCATGACCTGCATCAGCCCGCGCGCACCGGCGTGGGAGATGGCCTGGCTCTGGTGGCGCGACTCGATGTGGGCCACGGCATGCAGCAGCAAGGGGTCGATGTCGTGCCGCGAGGCCACCTCGGCCATCAGCGGCGCCAGCGCGCGCACACGCGCCTGGCCCGCGGCGTCGCGCGTCGTCAGCGGGCGCGCCGCCACCCGGGGCTGCGGTGCCGGCAGCGCCGCAGCGGCAGGCGGGGAGGGCGGCGGCTGCACGGCCAGCACCTCGACCTCGGGCGCAAAGGGGGTTGCCGTGCGGCTGCGCACCAGCGTGACCAGGCACAAGCGCTGGGTCAACGCGAAGCCGCCCGGCTGAGCGTCGGCAGCGGCATCGAGCAGGGCCTCGGCGGGCTGGGCTGGGCACGTCGACTTCGCATGTGCAGTCACAGCGCCGGTCGCTAACGCCGCGCTTGCGATGACCTGCCAAAACTTGTCGAGTGCGAGCACCTGGTCGTCCCTGCCGTTGAAACCGGGCGGACTATGCGGGCAAGCCTTCCAGCCTTGTTGACCCTTGAAAGCAAAAGTAACTGACTAAGCAGTAGACATCGCTCCTTTGTATGCAGTGCACCTACCCCCACGTTTACGCGTGGAAACATATGGTGCGCCGCAGCGCCGCAAGAGCGGGCATCGTTCACATCCGCCGCCCCAGCCACGCCCTGGCGCGGTGCGCTGAAACAGCCCCCTAGAAGTAGGTCTGGCCTCGAAGCTGTAAACAAGTTTTCACAAAGAGCGTTTGCACCCCCTAGAAGTAGGTGTTAGGGAGTTATGGCCGAAGACAGCGGCGACAAAACCGAACAACCCACGCACAAACGCCTGCAGGACGCCCGCAAGAAGGGCGACATCGCCAAGGGCAAGGAGCTGACCAGCACGGCGACGCTGCTGGTCTGGCTCGTGATGGGGGCGTTATGCCTGGAGCTGGCCACCGAGCGCGTGGCCGCCCTGTGCGACGCCATGTTCACGCGCATCTCCGCCGGCTGGCGCGCGGAGGGCTTCGGTCATGTGGCGGCGCTGCTGGGCTGGCAGAGCGTGGAGCTGGCGGTCTTGCTGGTGGCCGTGCTCGGCATCCCGGTGGCGGTGCTGGGCACGCTGGTGGAGTTCCTGCAGGCGGGCTCGGTGCTGGCCTTCGAGAAGGTGGCGCCCAAGCTGTCGCACATGAACCCGGCCGAGGGGATGAAGCGCATGTTCTCGCTCGACAACCTCGTTGAGCTGATCAAGGGCATTCTCAAGACCGCGCTGCTGGTCGGCATCGGCTGGGCGGTCGCCCGCCTGCTGTTGCCCGATGCGCTGCGGCTGGCGCTGAGCACCGACAGCCCGGCCCAGCACCTGGGCGCGCTGGTGTGGGAGGCCACGGTCAAGACGCTGGCGTGGACGATCGGCGTGTTCGCCGGCGTGGCCGCGCTCGACACCTTCTGGACACGGCACCGCTACACCAAGAAGCTGCGCATGAGCATGCGCGACATCAAGCAGGAGATGAAGGAGAGCGAGGGCGACCCGCAGCTCAAGCAGCAGCGCAGGCAGGCCCATGCCGAGTGGAGCCAGCGCAACCAGCAGGCCGCAGCGCGCGGTGCGAACGCGCTGGTCGTCAACCCCACCCACGTGGCCATCGCCATCGACTTCGAACCGGGCCGCTGCCCCGTGCCCACCGTCAGCGCCAAGGGCGAAGACCATGTCGCCCGGGCGATGCGCGAGGCCGCCGAGGAGGCCGGCGTGCCCATCGTGCGCAATGTGCCGCTGGCCCGCGAGATGCTGGCGCGCTGCGAGGCTGGCGAGGTCGTGCCGCCCGATCTCTTCGACGTGCTGGCCGAGGTCATCGTCTGGGCCGAGAGCGTGCGCGAGCAGCTCAAGTGGGAGGCGGCACGCGCCGACCCGCACCGGCGTGACGAGGTGCCCGCCGAGCCGCCGCGCAGCCGTCCTGCGCCGGGTGAAGACCTGACCCGCCACCCCGACATCGACCCCCGCTTCGCACCCGTCTGAGAGCCTGTGAACAAATCCCTCACGCCCGCTCATCCCGCTCAGGCGACGCCACTCGGCGTTGCAACTGCTCGCCGTAGCCCGAACTACGGCTGCGCTTTGCGCCTTGATTGGCGCCGCCTGCACGGTCTGCTCGGCCGCGCAGGATTCATTCACAGGCTCTGACTGCCGACACCCCATGCAAGACCTGATGCTCAACATCGCCAGCACCGTTGTCGCGCTGGCCTTCGTCCTGCTGCTGGCCTGGCTGCTGATCCGCGGCTGGCGGCGCCTGCAGGATTTCGCCGGCCCCAAGGCTGGCGCGGACGACGCCTTGCGCTTCGTGCGCGCGCTGCCTGTGGGCTCGCGCGAGCGCGTCGTGCTGCTGGACCACGCCGGCGAGCGCTGGATGCTGGGCGTCACCGCAGGTGGCATCAGCCTGCTGGCGCGCTGGCCCCATGCCGCCCCACCGCCGGGCGGTGACGCATGACGGGGCCGCAGGCATCGTCGTTCTCGCATCGCTGCGACAAGCTGCTGCTGCGCGAGTTCGCCGCAGCGGACGCGGGCGACATCCAGGCCCTGCACGCCGACCCGCGCGTGCGTGCGCTGCTGCCCGACGAGCAGCCCCTGCACGAGGCGCGCTGGGCCGAGGAATTCGCGGCCTGTCTCGGCGGCTTCTACCGTCGCCACCCCGGCCTGGGCATCTGGCGTTGCGCCGTGCCGGCCAGCGACGGTGTTGAGCGCTTTGCCGGCTGGTTCAGCCTGATGCCGGTGCAGGCAAGCCCTGGCACCACGGCGCTTGGCCTGCAGGCTGGCGATGCCGAACTGGGCAGCCGCCTGACGCCCGAGCACTGGGGCAGCGGCCTGGCGCTGAGCGGCGGCGAGGTGCTGCTGCGCCATGCCTTCGAAAGGCTGCGCCTGGCCACCGTCTGGGGCATCTGCCACCCCGACAACCGGGCCGCCCGCGGCTGCCTGGCGGCGCTGGGCTTCACGCTGCGCGGCTCGGCGCTTTACGAGGGCCAGCGGTCGGAACACCACGCACTGGACGCCGTGACCTGGTCTCACGTCCACACCCTCAGCCGCAGGGACAGGCTGCGCCGCCAGCGACGCGCCACCCCGCATTCAACCCACGCCCGACCATGACCACCTCCGCCACCTTGAACGCCTGGCCTTCGACGCTTGGCAGCCGCCTCGCGCAAGCCCTGCAACAGTCCCGCACGGCCCATGCGCCATCGACCGACGGCGGCACCGCTGCGGGCTTGGTCACCACCCGCTGGCGCCTGCCTGCCCGGGTGGACGCCATGAGCAGCGCCGGCGCACAGGCATTGGCCGCCATGCTCGGCGCAAGCCGCACGGCCGAACATGACGAGCTGGCCGCACGCTGCCTGCAGCAGTACCGCCAGATGGCCGACGATGCAGCGCAGGACGACCTGGGCCGCGCCCTGGCCGCCTACCTCGGCGCCTGCCGCCAGGCCTTCGACCACGAGCCGCTCACGCCGCAACGCTGGCAGGCCATCACGCGATGGCTGCAGGCCTGGGTCATCGACGACACGCCATGGCTGGACGTGCCGCTTGCGGAGCGCCAGCAGGCATTCGAGCGCTTCGCCGTGCTCGCCGTGGCCCTGGGTGAGTGGACGGTGCAGGCCAGCCGCCAGGGCACGGCGCAGCAGGCCTCGGCCGCCTGGATGGCGCGCAGCAGCCTGCGCACACAGCTGGGCCTGGACCTGCCCGCGCTGTGCGCGGTGCTGCGCAGCCTGGACGTGCGGACTGCGGGCAACCCTAGCGTGGTTCGCACCGAATTAGGAGCAGCCGCAGATAGGCAGCAGGGGCCGGGCCCCGTGTAATTCAATCCGTCAGCGCCGCAGAGTTTGGTCAAGAAAACCTTGCCGACAAGACACGCAGCGAATCCGGTGTTTTCTTCAGTCGCCGCCGGATTCAGATGCCCTGAACTCAATCAATCGTTGCGGCAGATTTGCCGCGCAACCCAACTTTCTTTTGGAGATCAACATGGGATCAGCAGTTAGCAGCGTTCTGGGCGGCGGCGGCGCCGGTGGCATCCTCGGTGCCGTGGGCGGCATCGTCGGCGGCATCTTCGGCGGCCCGCTGGGCGCCATGATCGGCCAGGCCATCGGCGGCATGCTGCAGCAAGCCGTCGGCGACGCCACCAAGCAAGCCGTGGACACCCTGCAGAAGGAACATGGCATGCCCAAGTTCCTGGCCGAAGAGGTCAAGGGCAAGGTCGATGGCGCCGTGCAAAACCTGCTCAGCCAGAACGGGAACGTCACGCCCGAGGCCGCCGGCCAGGCCAAGGCCGCCGTCGGCGACTGGATGGACCAGTTCATCCAGGACGCGGCCAAGCAGATCGTTTCCGAGGTCACGAAGGAACTCAAGGGCGAAGGCAAGGACGGCAAGGCCTCCGCCGAAAGCTGGCTGGTCGCCATCGCCAAGGCCATGGGCAAGACCATGGGCGACCGCGCCGGCAAGCTGGTCGACCTGAGCCAACGCATTGCCAACACCAAGACCGGTGGCAGCAATGAAGACCAGCAAGCCTCTGCCAAGCAGATGCAATCTCTGAACGCCGAGTTCCAGGCCACGTCGCAGGAATTTAGCCTGCTGCAGAACACCTTCTCGACGGCCATCAAGGCCATCGGTGAAGCGATGTCGTCGGTGGCTCGCAAGCAATAAGTCTCGCCGCTGCCTGGGCGCAGGAGGCCATCTGGCCTCTTGCGCTTTTTGCGTTGTGGCTTCCCGCCCCTGTCTCAACCACCGAAGCGCATGAAGTACCAATCCGATTTCCTACGAAGCACCGCACTGGCCCTGGCGGCCCTGGCACTGGCCGTCATGGCCGGCTGCGGCGGCGGTGGTGGTGGTGGCGCAGAAGCCCCGCCGACCACGCCCCCCGTCACCCCGCCAACCCAGGCGATTGCCACCTACGGCAACACTGTGCTCCCAGGGCGTCTGCTGGTGAACGCACCTGACGGCACGAACGCGCGGATCATGGACCTGACCACCGGCCGGCAGGTGGCCCTGCCCGGCTCCAGCGATGCCGCCGAGGACCGCTGGCAGGCCAACGCCAACGGCACGCTGCTTGTCCGCTGGGCTGACCGCATCGGTGCGTCTTCCTACCCCCTGGCGGTCTTCGGCGCCGCCGACCTGACGCCCAAGGTCTCGCCCGCCTCGATCTCCGGCGTGCTGGGCGCTGCCGACCTGCGCCTGTCTCCCGACGGCAAATGGCTGATGGCGCAATACGGCGACAACTTCCAGGTGTCACGCCGGCTGACCATCTTCGACGCCAGCACCCTGGATATCCAGAAGCGCGGCTCCCGCCTGGACGACGCGACCGTGATCGGCGAGCCCCAGGCGTGGCTGCCGGATGGGCGCTACGTCTACCTCGTGGCCAATGAGCTGTGGGTGTCCTCGCCCACCAGCGCCGACTCTCAGCTGCTGGCCCGCCTGCCCTTGCCGGAGAACTCGGTCTTCGAGGGCGGCGGTTATGTGGCCGGTCACAGCAGCCTGGCCGTCAGCCCTGACGGCACTCGCATTGCTTTCACCTGGCAACTCAAGCGAAAGAACGATTTCGATACTCACGTTTTCGTTTCCAATATCGACGGCACCGGGCTGCGGCAGCTCACGGCCGTGGCCGATTCCGACAGCGCGCTGCGCTATTCTTTTGACAGCCCCACGTGGTCCCCCGACGGCAAGTGGGTGGCCTTCGTTCTCTACATGAATGGCGCGGTCGTCGCGCCCGTCTGGCCTGACGAGCCTTTTGGCGGCGCGCGCGTCGTTGGCACGACGGGCTGCGATGCGAGTCCGGTCTACGTGCTGCCTGCAACCGCCAGCTCCCCCACCGCCATTGCCTGGCCCAGCATCAACCGTGACATCGCGCTGAAGGTGAAGGCGTCGACCGGCGACTCGGGCCAGTGGGTGTCGAGCTGTTCGAACGTTCGCTGGATTCCGTAGCCGGACGGGCCGCATGCGTGCCTTGGCTACCGTACCGCTCAGCCGCGCGCCGCGGCATCACTGTTGAAGATGAGGATCTCCACCATGACGATGAAGCCTGAGCAACGCTCACTGCGGCCCACCCCACCTAGCGCTCTGCGCGCCTGCGCCCAGCGGGCGGTCATCGCGGCGTTCCTGTCAGCCCCCCTTGGGCTGGCCTGGGCGCAGGGCTTCGGCGCCACGGATTACCCCTTCTACGCCGCGCCACAGCTCAGCTTCGCTGCGTCGAACTTCATGAACCTGAGCGTTCTGAATCAGACTCAGCGTGGTGCTGCCGCCGAGGCGCCGGCTGCCGGCGTGAGCACGGTGGCCCCGGAGTCGCCGGTGCCACTGCACACGGCCGATACGCTGGCCCGTGCTTACGCGCCCAAGCAGCCAGGTCCGCTGAAGTCGGTGTTGGATCAGTCGCTGGATCTCTTTGCCAAGGCGGCACAGAAGGCGCAGCAGCCGGCCAACGACGTGGCGGTCGCCCTGGCCTTCTTCGTCGCCGCCAACTACGCGGCCTCGCAGGGACAGCCGCTGGTGGCCGATGCCGATTTCCCGCGGCTGGTGGCCCAGATGCGCAACGGACTGGCCAGCTCGCCGGCCTTCCAGCGAACGACGGCCCGGTTGAAGCGTGAGGCGTTCGAGCAGCTCGCCACGGTGGGCATGTTCGTCTACCTCGCCAAGCTGGAGCTGGACAAGAACCCGGCGTCGGAGCCCGCGAAACACTTCCGCAACCACGCTCGCGCCAACCTGGCCAGCGTGCTGGGCGCGTCCGCAGACCGGGTGGTGCTGTCGCAAGGAACGCTGGCGTTGCGTTGACGGGCGCGGCTGGCACGGGATCCATCCTCCGCCCCCTGCATGGTGATGACGGGTGCCAAACTGAGAGACGTTTGCAGCCGGGGGGCGGCCGCAGGGCAGCCGCGCGCTAACCCATCAACCCACCGGGCACTTGGCAAACACGTCGCGGCTGGCGTTGAAGCCGTCCATGCGCCAGCCCTGCGGCGTCCAGCGCAGGCTCATCGCGCCGGCAAAGTCGATGCGTGCATCGCCCTTGCGTGACAGCGGCGGCATGTCCAGGCGGGGCGGCGTGTCGCCGGCGATCATGCGGCGGATGTCGATTGGCTGCGTGGTCGCAGGGACGTCGGGCAGGCAGCGCGCCGCGCGGCGCATGACGGTGGAGGGCGCCTTGACGATGTCGGGCCCCTCGACGAACTCCAGCTGCGGCAGCGACAGCTGCTGCAGCAGCGCGCCGTCGCCGCGTGCGAGCGCGTCGCGCAGCTGGCGCCAGAACTGTGCA
>Ga0209294_1000145_pt1 | contig 11269 bp, 8 predicted proteins | sample LowerColdCreek_FD_184128 | JGI IMG/M metagenome (GOLD analysis project Ga0209294, IMG submission 184128) | Groundwater microbial communities from Cold Creek, Nevada to study Microbial Dark Matter (Phase II) - Lower Cold Creek (SPAdes) (version 3) | ecosystem: Environmental > Aquatic > Deep... | reverse complement strand
CGGCTGACTTGGCGATGCCGAAGGTGGAGCCGTCCCAGTTGGTCGTGTAGGCGATGTAGTACAGGCCATCGGCCGCGCGGATGATGGACGGATCGCGCAGCAGGTCCTTGGGCGGCTGGTAGACCTCGGAGCCCAGCGTCGTGAAGGTGACGCCGTCGGCCGACGAGAACAGGCTCAGCTGGTTCTGCGACGTGGCCATGAAGGCCGACATCAGGAAGGTCTTCTCGCCCTTGACCACCGGCTTGAGTGGCAGCGCCGGCGTGCTGACGGCGGTGGGCGGCAGCTGGCCGGGCAGGTCCTGCGCCTGCGCGGTTGCGCAAAGCAACAGCGCGGCCAGCGAGACCATCCGGAGGGCGTAACGGGGCGTCAGAGCGGAAGCAGCGGGCATGAGCGGACCGGGAGTGCGGGGAGCTTCGGGCAGTTTTACCCGGTTCCACCCCGTCAAAAAATCAAGCGCGTGCGAGAAGCGCTCAAACGAGGGCAGTCACGGCGACAAGCCAAAATGGCGCCCTATGTTCAGTTTCTTCAAGAAGACGGCTCCGGCTCCCGCCGAGGCCGAAGCGCCTACCCTGCTGCCCGAGGGATGGGTCACCAAGCCGGCCAGCCCGGCACCGGTGCCGCCGCCTGCACCGGTTGCCACACCCGCGCCGGTGGCGGTGCCCGCCGCGCCCACGCCGGCTCCCGTGGTGCCCGCGCCAGCCCGTCTCATCGCCCCGCTACCGCCGGCTCCGGAGCCGACTGCCGCGCCCCGCCAGGGCTGGCTCGACCGCCTGCGCGCCGGCCTGCGCAAGACCGGCAGCAGCATCGCCGGGGTCTTCACCGGCACCAGGATCGACGACCAGCTCTACGAGGAGCTGGAAGAAGCGCTGCTGATGGCCGACGCGGGCGTCAAGGCCACGCAGTTCCTGCTCGACGATCTGAAGCGCCGCGTCAAGGACGCCAAGGCCAGCGACCCGCAGGCCGTGCGGGCGCTGCTGATCGACGCGCTGGCCGAGTTGCTGGCGCCGCTGGAAAAGGGCCTGGAAGTGGGCCGCCACAAGCCCACCGTCATGATGGTCGTGGGCGTCAACGGTGCCGGCAAGACCACCAGCATCGGCAAGCTGACCCGCCACCTGGCCGAGGCCGACCAGAAGGTGTTGCTGGCCGCCGCCGACACCTTCCGCGCCGCCGCGCGTGAGCAGTTGGGCGTCTGGGCCGACCGCGCCAAGGTGGAGATCATCAGCCAGGAGGGCGGTGACCCGGCGGCCGTGTCCTTCGACGCCGTCAACGCCGGCCGTGCGCGCGGCGCCGACGTCGTCATCGCCGACACCGCCGGCCGCCTGCCGACGCAGAACCACCTGATGGAGGAGCTGAAGAAGATCAAGCGCGTCATCACCAAGGCCCAGGAAGGCGCGCCGCACGAAGTGCTGCTGGTGGTGGACGGCAACACCGGCCAGAACGCGCTGAACCAGGTCAAGGCCTTCGACGAGACGCTGGGGCTGACCGGCCTCATCGTCACCAAGCTGGACGGCACGGCCAAGGGCGGCGTGCTGGCGGCCATCGCGCGCGAGCGGCCGGTGCCGGTGTACTTCATCGGCGTGGGCGAGAAGCTGGAAGACCTGGAAACCTTCAGCGCTCGGGAGTTCGCGCGGGCGCTGCTGGAGTAACCCTCAGTGACCGATGGCATGGGGCGCCGGAGTCCCTATGCTGCGGGGCTCTCCAACCGTCAGAGGTTCGAATGCCCCGTACCCAGTTCCTGCTCCCGCTGACCCTGGCGCTCGCCGCCGCGCTGCCGATGAGCGCACTCGCCGCCGATGCCCGCAAGGCCGCCATCACCGTCGGCGACACGCCGCTGATCCCGCGCGCCGCGCTGTTCGGCAACCCGGTCAAGGCCGGCGCGCAGCTCAGCCCCGACGGCCAATGGCTGTCGTGGATGGCGCCGGTGAACGGCGTGATGAACGTCTGGGTCGCGCCCGCCGACAAGCCCGAGGCTGCCAAGGCCGTCACCGACTCCAAGGACCGCCCCATCCCCGGCCATTTCTGGTCGGGCAACAGCGAGCAGCTGCTGTTCGTCAAGGACAACGCCGGCGACGAGAACTTCCGCCTGTACGGCGTGGACGTGAAGACCGGCGCGCAGCGCGACTACACGCCCTTCGACAAGGTGCGCGTGCGCATGATGGGTGGCTCGCGCAAGCGCCTGGACGAGGTGCTGGTCGGCATCAACAACCGCGACCCGCGCTGGCACGACGTGCACCTGCTGAACCTGAAGACCGGCGAGCTGAAGCTGGTCATGAAGGCCGATGGCTTTGCCGGCTTCCTGACCGACGACGATCTGCAGGTGCGCCTGGGCGCCCGCCCGAACGCAGCCGGTGGCATGGACTACTTCCAGGTCAAGGACAGCACGGTCGCCGACAAGGCCTTCCTGAGCACCAGCCTGGAAGACAACGCGACCAGCCCGCTGGGCTACACCACCGACGGCAAGACGCTGTACTGGATGGACTCGCGCGACCGCGACACCACGGCCGTGTTCGCCGAAGACACCGCCACCGGCCAGCGCAAGCTGATCGCCCAGGATGCCCGCGCCGATCTCGGGCAGACGCTGCGCAACACCGTCACCGGCGAGGTGCAGGCCTACGCGGTCGACTACCTGACCACCGAGTGGCACTTCGTCGACAAGGGCCTGAAGGCCGATTTCGACTGGCTGCAGAAGCAGCTGGGCAAGGGCGAGGTCATCGTCAGCAGCCGCACGCGGGCCGACGACAAGTGGATCGTCGGCATCGACCCGGTCTCCAAGGTCTCCGCCACCTATCTGTACGACCGCAAGGCCAAGAAGCTGTCGGCGCTGTATGTGGCCCGCCCCGAGCTGCAGAACGCGCCGCTGGTGCCCATGCACCCGCTCGAGATCAAGGCCCGCGACGGCCTGACGCTGCCCAGCTACCTGACGCTGCCCCAGGGTGCCGACAAGAACGGCGATGGCAAGCCCGAACAGGCCGTGCCGATGGTGCTGCTGGTGCACGGCGGCCCCTGGGCGCGTGATGGCTATGGCTACAACGGCACGCACCAGTGGCTGGCCAACCGCGGCTATGCGGTGCTGTCGGTCAACTTCCGCGCCTCCACCGGCTTCGGCAAGAAGTTCCTGAACGCCGGCAACAAGCAGTGGGGCCTGGCCATGCACGACGACCTGATCGACGCCGTGAATTGGGCCGTCAAGCAGGGCGTCACGAGCAGCGACAAGGTCGCCATCATGGGCGGCAGTTACGGCGGCTATGCCGCGCTGGCGGGCTTGACCTTCACGCCGACTACCTTCGCTTGCGCGGTCGACATCGTCGGCCCGTCCAACCTGGAGACGCTGCTGGGCACCATCCCGCCTTACTGGGAGGCCGGCAAGAAGCAGATGTACAGCCGTATGGGCGACCCGACGACGGACGAGGGCAAGGCCATCCTGCGCGCGGCGTCGCCGCTGTACAAGGCCGACCAGATCGTGCGCCCACTGCTCATCGGCCAGGGTGCCAACGACCCGCGCGTGAAGCAGGCCGAGTCCGACCAGATCGTCCAGGCCATGCAGGCCAAGAACATCCCGGTCACCTACGTGCTCTACCCGGACGAGGGCCACGGCTTTGCCAAGCCGAACAACCGCATCGGCTTCAACGCGATCGCCGAGACCTTCCTGGGTAACTGCCTGGGCGGGCGTGTCGAGCCACTGGGCGAGACGGTGCGCGCGTCGACCGCGCAGATTGCGCATGGGGCCGACTTCCTGCCGGGGCTGAAGGCTGCGGCGGAGAAGAGGTAGTTTTTGAATTGCGGGCCGAGCGCCGGGCCTGACATTGGCCAGAGGCCAATGTCCTTCCGTAGGCACAAGCAGTCCGCAGGGACTGCCTGTGTCCGACTCCAGTTCGCCAAGCCGGCCCGCCTTAGGCGATGTGCTTGCCGGTCAATCCGGCAAGCATCGCCGTCCCCTCGGGGGACCGGCTAGCGCGCCTGCGTTCAGCAAGGCGGGCTGGACGAGGGGCTTCAATGTGCATGCGGTGTGTCAGCGTAGTAGCCGGGGCCGCGCAGCTTGGGAAACAACCTGTCGCGCAGTTGGGCGGCCGCATCGCTCTGCCATTCGCGCTCCCACGGTGTGACGGTCAACTCGGTGGCGGCCAGCACGCGCAGCAGTCGCTCGCGCTTGCGCAAGTGGCGGGCCTGGTCGTCGGCCATGGGCATGAGCACGACCGAGCGGACCACGCCGTGCTCGTCGCACAGTGCGAAGTCGACGGTCAGCAGCCCGGTGCGCGACAGCCACTCGCGGTACGAGTGCGCAGGCACGCGCACCAGCTTGTGCAGCGGCACGTGCGCCAGCAGGAAGCCTTTCGGGTGCTCCAGCGCCAGTGCGTGGGCGATGCACTTGTAGGCATGGCGCTCGGCACTCGCCAGCACGCGCGCGGCGGTGGGCGGCCAGCGCACGACGGTGTCGCCGAGGTCGGTTGAGCGAATGCCGCCGGGACTGGTGAAGCGGCTCAGCCACGCGCCGACGGCGCTGGGAAGGTGAAGGTTCAGCATGGCGCGCGACGGTAGCGGCGTTGACGCGGCTTGACCATGCACGGCCGGCCTTCAACCTTGGGGGTCAGGTGTTTCCACCAAGCCCCGCCGAGGGCTACATCAAGCCCTTCATGCCCTTCATGCCGCCCATGCGCTTCATCATCTTCATGAGGCCGCCGCCCTTCATCTTCTTCATCATCTGCTGCATCTGGTCGAACTGGTTCAGCAGGCGGTTGACGTCCTGGATCTGCACGCCAGCGCCTGCCGCGATGCGGCGCTTGCGGCTGGCCTTGCTCTTGCCGTCCATCAGCAGCGTGGGCTGGGCCCGCTCCTTGGCGCTCATCGCGCGCAGGATGCCCTCCATGCGCTTCATGTCGCGCTCGGCGCGGTCCATGTCGGCCTGGCCGGGCTGCTTGTTGCCCATCATGCTCTGCGGCAGCTTGTCCATCAGGCCACCCAGGCCGCCCATGTTCTTCATCTGCGCGATCTGCTGCAGGAAGTCGTTCAGGTCGAAGCCGCTGCCGCTCTTGAGCTTCTCGGCCATGGCCTGCGCCGAGGCCATGTCGACGTTGGCCGTGACCTGTTCGACCAGGGCCACGATGTCGCCCATGCCCAGCACCCGGCCGGCGTGGCGGTCGGCGTCGAAGACTTCCAGGCCGTCGATCTTCTCCGAGACGCCGGCGAACTTGATCGGCGCGCCGGTGATCTGCCGCACCGACAGCGCCGCGCCACCGCGCGAGTCGCCGTCCAGCTTGGTCAGGATGACGCCGGTCAGCGGCAGCGCATCCTTGAAGGCCTTGGCCGTGTTGACCGCGTCCTGGCCCTGCATCGCGTCGACGACGAACAGCGTCTCGACCGGGTTCAGCACCGCGTGCAGGTCCTTGATCTCGGCCATCAAGGCTTCGTCGATGGCCAGGCGGCCGGCCGTGTCGACAAGCAGCACGTCGATGTAGTGGCGCTTGGCGTAGTCCAGCGCGGCCAGCGCGATGTCGCGCGGCTTCTGTTCGGCCGTGGACTCGAACCACTCGGCGCCGGCCTGGCGCGTGACGGTCTTCAATTGCTCGATGGCGGCGGGGCGGTAGACGTCGGCGCTGACCGTCAGCACCTTCTTCTTGCGCTTCTCGATCAGGTGCTTGGCCAGCTTGGCGGTCGTCGTCGTCTTGCCCGCGCCCTGCAGGCCGGCCATCAGGATGACGGCGGGCGGCTGGGCGGCCAGGTTGATGTCGGCCACGCCCTCGCCCATGGTCGCAGCGAGTTCCTTGTGGACGACGGAGACCAGCACCTGGCCGGGGTTCAGCGAGCCGACGACCTCCTGGCCGAGCGCTTTCTCCTTCACGCGGGCGATGAAGTCGCGCACCACCGGCAGGGCCACGTCGGCCTCCAGCAGGGCCATGCGCACCTCGCGCAGCATGTCCTGCACGTTGGTCTCGGTGATGCGGGCCTGCCCGCGCATCGTCTTGACGAGGCGACTCAGGCGGTCGGTGAGGTTGGAAGCCATCGGTAGGGAGGGGGACGGCCGGCAGAACGCGCGGATCCCAAAAGTACACTGCAGCCATGAGTTTATCGCCCGCTCCCCTGGGAGACGCCGCCGCAGCCGCAGCTGTCGGTCCCGGCGTCGCGCTGGCTGTCGCTAGCGGCCTGGCGCTGTTGGGTTATGTCTGGGTCGGCTTGCTGCGCGCCCGGTCCGGCGAGACCGAGGCGGCGACGCGCCCGCCGCTGCGCTCGGTGCCACCCATGGCCCTCGCGTGGACGGCCCAGTTCGTCGCCCTGTTCATCGACATCAGCGGTTACGGCCTGGCCACGCCGGGTGCGCGCTTCGGCTTTGCGCCGGCGCTGTCGATGACGGCCTGGCTGGTCCTGACGGTCTATCTGATCGAAAGCCGCTTCCTGCCGCTGCACAGCGTGCGCCGCGTGCTGGCCTGGCTGGCGGCGGCGGCCGTGTTGCTGGCCTGGAGCTTCCCTGGTGAGAGCCGGCCGCAGGCGGCCTCGCCCTGGGCGCCGCTGCACTGGGTGCTGGGCCTGGCGTCCTACGGCCTGTTCGGCGTGGCGGTGCTGCATGCGGCGCTGATGAACCGCGCCGAGAGCCGCCTGCGCCAGAAGCGGGCGACGCCCGCAGGCATGCCGCTGCTGCAGCTGGAACGGCTGACCTTCCAGTTCGTCGCTGCGGGTGTGGGCGTGCTGTCGCTGGCCATCGCTCTGGGCTGGTGGTTCACGCCGACCTGGCGCTGGGACCACAAGAACCTGCTCGCCGTGCTGGGCTGGCTGGTGCTGACCGGCCTGCTGGTCGGCCGGCGCGTCTACGGCTGGCGCGGCCGTCGCGCCACGCGCTGGCTCTATGCCGGCGCGGCGTTGCTGCTGCTGTCCTATGCCGGTTCGCGCTTCGTGTTCGAGGTCATCCTGCAGCGCGGCCTGAACGGGGGCGGCGCATGAAGTACCTGCTGCTGCTGGCCGTGCTGGCGCTGATCATCTTCATCATCGGCGTGAAGCGCGGGCGGCCGCGCGAGCCCGAGGTGCGCAGCAAGCCGCCCTCGCCCAAGGCGGCCGACGCGCCCCAGGCCATGCTGCGCTGCGCGGAGTGCGGCATGCATCTGCCGGCCGACGAGTCGCTGCCCGGCAAGGGCGGCGTGTTCTGCAGCGCGGGTCACCGCAACAGCTTCGAGGCCCGCGAGGGCCGGGGCTGAAGGGTGGCCCAGGGCAGCTGGTTCGTCGAAGCCCCGCCGGTCGAGCCGGCCGAGAGCAGCGTCGCCTTCGACCGTCTCTACCGCGCCTTCCTGGCCGCCCGGGCGGCGCTGGGGCTGGCGTTGATCGCCGCCCAGCTCATCGCCTCGGTGCTGTCGGCGCCGCCCGCGCCGTCGACGCTGGCGCTCAGTGCCTCCTATGCCGCCGCTGCCGTCGCGCTGTGGTTGCTGCCGCAGCTGCGCCGCGGTGCATCGGCGCGCAGCCTGGCGCGCATCAGCAGCCCGCATTGGTGGAGCGCCGTCGGCATCGACCTGTTGCTCTTCGGCGTGCTGCACGCGCTGGACCCGAGCGGGGTGAACTACGGCGCGCTGTTTGTCATGCCGGTGCTGATGGCGGCCGTGCTGTGCCCGCGCCGGTTGGCGCTGGCGACGGCGGCGATGGCGACGCTGGGCCTGCTGGCGGCTGCGGGCTGGTCGCTGCTGCTCGGCTTGGATGTCGGGCTGAAGACCACGCAGGCCGGGCTGGTGGGCAGCGGCCTGTTCGCCGTCAGCCTGCTGGCCGGCGAGCTGAGTGCCCGCCTGGCCCGCGAGGAGAAGGCAGCACGCGGTAGCCTGGCCCTGGCGCGCCAGCAGGAACTGCTGAACCGGCTGGTCATCGACGAGATGCAGGAGGGCGTGCTGGTCGTCGACCGGCGTGGCCGCGTGCGGGCGATGAACCCGGCGGCGCAGGCGCTGCTGCTGGCGGCCGAGGGCGAGCTGAGCTGGCAGTTGCGCGGCCGGGCGGACTGGCAGCCGCTGGTGCAGGCGCTGGAGCGGGCCTATGCGGGCGGCGCTGCCAGTGCGGGCGCCGAGATCGACGTCGCCCTGCCGCTGGCCGGCGGGGTCACGCGCAGCCTGCGCCTGCGGCTGCGTTTCACGCGCCAGCGCGAGGGCAGCGAGGAGTTGTGCGTGATGTTCGTCGAGGACAACCGTGCGCTGCTCGCCCGCACCCGCCAGGAGAAGCTGGCCGCCATGGGCCGTGTGTCGGCCGGCATCGCGCACGAGATCCGCAATCCGCTGGCGGCCATCGCCCAGGCCAACGCGCTGATCGCTGAGGATGTGGCCGGCATGCGTGCCGAGCAGCTGACGCGCATGGTCGCGTCCAATGTGCAGCGCCTGAAGCGGCTGGTGGACGACGTGACCGAGGTGGCGCCCGGCGTGCAGCCGGACACGCAGGCGCTGGACGTGGGCGCCCTCGTGCACGAGACCTGTGTGGACTGGGTCGTCGTCAACGGCATCGAAGCGGGTGCCGAAAGCCGCTTCCGCCTGCAGATCGCCGGCACCGGGTTGGTGGCGCTGTTCGATGCGGAGCATCTGCGCCGCGTGCTCGTCAACCTGCTGGACAACGCGCAGCGCCATGCCGATGACGGCGCCGGGGCGATCCGCGTGACGCTGCAGCGCCAGGGCGATGCGCTGGACCTGGTCGTGCGCAGCGCCGGCGCGCCGGTGCCGGCGGATGTCGAGCGCCATCTCTTCGAGCCCTTCTTCTCGACACGCAGCCGCGGCTCGGGCCTGGGCCTCTATATTTGCCGCGAGTTGTGCGAGCGCCATGGCGCCCGCATCGAGTTCCGCCGCGCCGCCGATGCGGCGGCCAACGAGTTCTGCGTGCGGTTGCGCACGCCCATGCCCCCATGAACGCTGCCTCACCTGCGCGCCTGCTGGTCGTCGACGACGAGCCCGACCTGCGCACGCTGTACGAGCTGACCCTGCTGCGCGAGGGCTATGAGATCGACAGCGCCGGCTCGGTCGCCGAGGCGCTGGCGCATCTGCAGGCCGAGCAGTACGGCGCCGTCATCACGGACATGAAGCTGCCCGACGGCTCCGGCCTGTCGCTGCTGCGCTGGCTGGACCAGGCGGGCCGGCCGGAGAAGGCCATCGTCATCACCGCCTTCGGCTCGGCCGAGAACGCGGTCGAGGCGTTGAAAGCGGGCGCTTTCGACTACCTGACCAAGCCCGTGGACCTGCGCCAGTTCCGTCTGGTCGTCGGCTCGGCGCTGGGCCGGCAGCCGGCGGCTCGCGCGCCGGAGCCGATACCGGCCGCCGATGCCACGTCGACGGCGCAGGCATCGGCGCTGCGGCTGGTGGGCGAGTCGCCGGCCATCCGCGCGGTGCGGGCGCTGGTCGACAAGGTGGGCCGCAGCATGGCGCCGGTGCTGGTGCAGGGCGAGTCGGGCACGGGCAAGGAGCTGGTCGCCCGCGCCATCCACGACCATGGCACGCGCGCCGGCCAGCGCTTCGTCGCCGTCAACTGCGGCGCGATTCCCGAGAACCTGCTGGAGGCCGAGTTCTTCGGCTACCGCAAGGGCGCTTTCACCGGCGCGAATGAGGACCGGGAGGGCTTCTTCCAGGCGTCGGACGGCGGCACGCTGTTCCTCGACGAGATCGGCGACCTGCCGCTGGCGATGCAGAGCAAGCTGCTGCGCGTTATCCAGGAGCGCTCGGTGCGGCCGGTCGGTGCGACGGCGGAGACACCGATCAATGTGCGCATCCTGAGTGCCACGCACAAGGATCTGGCGGCGGAGGTGGCCGCGGGCCGGTTCCGCCAGGACTTGTTCTACCGCCTCAACGTCATCCAGATCCGCGTGCCGCCGCTGCGCGAGCGGCTGGAGGACCTGGGCCTCATCAGCAACCGCGTGCTGGCCCGCATCGCGCAGGATGCCGGCGTGTCGCCGACGCCGCGGCTGACGACGGGCGCGTTGCAGACGTTGTCCCGCTACGCCTTTCCCGGCAATGTGCGCGAGCTGGAGAACCTGCTGCACCGCGCACTGGCCCTGGCCGGCGGCGAGTGGATCGATGCCGACGACCTCGGCCTGCCCGACGCGCTGCTGGACGAAGGCCGCAGCGAGTCGCAGTTCGCAGCGCTGGAAACACCGCTGGCGGCCGAGCCGGTCGCCGAGGGCTTGTCGCTGCCCGAGCAGTTGCCCAGCGACCTGGCACGCTACCTGGACGAGGTGGAGCGCGCCATCCTGCTGCGCGCGCTGGAGCTGCACCGATTCAACCGCACGGCGGCGGCGGCCAGCCTGGGGCTGTCGCTGCGGCAGATCCGCTACCGCATGGCGCGGCTGGCCATCTCGGCCGGGGAGAGCTGATTCCTCGCCCAGTCTTTGCGCCGGCTGCATGCCGGCAAGCCGGGTCGGGACCGCGCTGCGGCCAGAGGCCGCAGCGCTTCAGCAGGCACGGCGAGTCCTCAGGGCTCGCCGTGTCCGGCTTCAGCCCCCGAGGGGACCGCGATGCTCGCGGGGAAGGCCCCGCTCGCACATCGCCAGACGGGCCGGCTTGGCGAACTGAAGTCGGACACAAGCAGTCCCTGCGGACTGCTTGTGCCTACGGAAGGCCATTGGCCTCTGGCCAATGGCAGGCCCGGCGCTCGGCCCGCAGAACCCATACGCCTCGTGACATCTCGGGATTTGCCCTGCTTGAACTTCGCGGGGACTGGTTGTGATTGCATGGCCGCTTGCGCAAACCCAGCAACGGCGCGGCTTTGCGGGCTGCTTTGGCCCGCCAGCCCAGCGCCGATGCGGGTCTCGCCGTGCGGCCCCCGATTTGATCGGGCAACGGCGCGCACAGGGCATTTGTCCAGTGAAATCGCGGCCAGGGTTTGACACTAGCGGTAGTGCTTGAGGGGGTGCTGGGCCATAGATATAGTGTTCCTTCGTGATATCCTGCTAACCCAGTCGCACCCATGACCTTCCCCTCGGTTTCGCTGTTTGACGTGGCATGTCGCCCGCAGCAACGCACCCGAGGACCCCGCCGGAATGCCGGTGGGGCAATGGACCGGCAGGGACGAAACACCCCCATAGAAGCAACGCACGATGCGTTGGCAAGACCCCGGATTTCCAGGGTTGCCGCCGCGCATTTGCCCGCCATTTCTCGCATTTCTCGATAAGGATTCCCTCATGCTGCATGAAGCCGTCACGGGCCAGGCACTCGCCACTCCCGCGCTTTCCTCGGTACCTCCGGTCGCGTTTGGGTCCGACGCGCAAGCCTCTGGCGCCCCTGCGGTGTCGAGCTACCAGGCCTACCAGATCATTCGCCGCAACGGCGCCGTGGTC
>Ga0209294_1000144_pt1 | contig 11303 bp, 7 predicted proteins | sample LowerColdCreek_FD_184128 | JGI IMG/M metagenome (GOLD analysis project Ga0209294, IMG submission 184128) | Groundwater microbial communities from Cold Creek, Nevada to study Microbial Dark Matter (Phase II) - Lower Cold Creek (SPAdes) (version 3) | ecosystem: Environmental > Aquatic > Deep... | reverse complement strand
CCCTCGTCAACGGCTTTTCGCAGGTATGACAGGACTGCGTTCTCAGACATCGCCGGCAACGCACGCCAGCCGGCTTTCGGCGCGACCGCCAGGAGGTCCCTGGGCAACTGGGCGTCGTCGACCGGCTGCGTACCGACCAACAGGACCATGTTCTCTGGGCACGGAATGACCTGCGAAAACACGTCATCCAGCGGCCGCTTGTCCGCGTCGTTGATGCGCCATACATGGTCCAGGCCGTCCAAGACAAGGACGAATGGCTTGCCCTGCTCCTTGTAGAAAGCCGCGCATGCTTCGAGGAGGCGTCGCAGGTCACCGCCCGGTGCTTGAACGTCAGGATGGAACCGCCTGACCTGCGCCTCAATGGACTGCTCAACCACGTAGCTGTGCACGCGGTCACGCCCCCGCTCAGTCGTCGAGAGGAAGTAGTGATGTCGCACTGTGGGAACGCCCAGATCGACCAGCTCGTCGCACAACGCGCTCAAGTACGTGCTCTTCCCGCGGCCAGGTGGCCCTACAAGCACGATCGCCTGCCTAGCCCCTCCTATCGTGTCGCGCAAGAACTCTCGATGGAACGTCTCGTCGGGCACCTCGTAGCCGAGCGGCACGACAAAATCCTCCGGCAAAGGCGCTGGCGGCGTAGCCCTCAGGATGGTTCGGACCTGCTCCAGGCATATCCAACCCTCCGGCGGCGGGAAGTTCTTCCGAATCGACCAGTTCAGTGCGGCGCTCTTGAGGTTGGCGATGCCTTCTGGCGTGCCGTGTCGGCGCAGTCGCGCGTCGACCTCATGCTCAAGCGATTCGAAGCCCTTGTCACTGTGCACGATCTGCAGCTGGCTGAAGAAGGCTTCGCACTTCTCCTGGTCGCCGAGCTGGGCGATCACTTCCGACCGGCGAGGCTCAGGAACTTTGGCGAAGTCGATCTTTCCGCCGGCAAGGCAAGCTTCAATCTCAGCGTCTGGTCGCCGATTTGTCTTCATCGACAGAACCCCGACACGGGCCGGGTCCAGCGCGACGAAGGCATCAAACCATTTGCGCAGCATCGACCTCGACCGCGCCGTCTTCCCGACGTTCTCCAACATCCATGTCCAGCCCAGTGCGTGCGCGCTGGGATCTGGGGTGTACTTGATCTGTTCAAGGTCGACCAGGTCGTCGGGGCGTTCAGCGACGATGTCGTCCAGCCCGGTCGGCGCAACGGCCTCGTCGTCGCACTCCAGCTTCACCCGGGTGTAGCGCGTCGGGGCATCCAGCCAGTCGCACAGCAGCCGCAGACCCTGACGGTTCTGGTAAACGTAGCCTGCGGCAATTATTGCAGTGGTCTTGATTTCTTCAGACATGGGGTGGCATTGCCATCACTAGCACTGCGCGCCGCGCATGGCGCTCGGTCCAGTTGCCAAAGGGGCTGATGGCGGAAAATATATCGACCATTGGCACTATTGAAATTCCGTTCTACAAATAGATAGGTCTACAACGGAAATACCTACAGCCACCTTCTTCTTTGCGTCAATAGTACTGTCTGCATGTCGTCCGGGCAGATTTTCCCAAAACACTACCCATAGGTACCCATGAACGCCGAAGATCTACTGCGGCTGACGCGCAAGCGGGAAGAGCCCGCGAACACCGATGCCGCCACCAATACAGAGGATGTGATTACCCTGCTACAGGCGCAAGCCCGGGAGGGGAGGTTTGCCATCTACGCAAGCGCCACGCACGGCATGACATCCATCATGGTGCACGCGGTGTTGGTCAAAACAGAGAAGCTTTCGGGTGACCTCGCCCGCATCGTCGACTGGGAGGGGAACCCATATGACCACCCAGGATGCGGTCTCGTCACATCCGGAAGCAAGGAAGCATGGGTAGAGATGACTCACCCTTGGCTGGAGCGACAACCCGAACCCCTTCATGGCGCCACTCAGTTGGTGTTCGGTCGGTCGTTTGATGCCAGGCTGGGGGATCGGTCGTACTTCGAGCTTTCGCACGAGCTTACGCTGGCCCACGGCTTGCACTGGTTGGAGGAGAAACACGGCTGGTGCCGCTATGACGAGGCCGGCGAAGTGGCAGTGCTTGCAGGTGTCGAGCGAGCCGGCAACGACGACCACGGCGCATCGGCAACGCTGGTATGGGTCGACTTCGACTTGCTGCAGCGCCACATGTCAGCCAGCGGGACATCCTTGGTTCAAATGTTTGACGCCAACCCGGTACCAGCCAGCCTGCCCGTCGCTGGGAATTCTGAAGGTGATCAGGTGGTTGACTCGACGACTGGGCTCATCTTCCGTTGGGGCATGAGCGGCGCCGGCAGCTACGCCAGGGGCGTTCGCATCATCAGCCCGAACCAGACGGCGCATGAACGCGGACAGTCTGAGGCTTCGGTAGAGGATGCACCCAAGGAATACGAGACCTTCGTCATCCATGACTGGAAGAACAATGTCGTGGTCGAGTGCAGCGCCTCTCCCGACGCTCAGGCCTCGTACTTTGAGAAGGACTCGCCGTTACCGTTCCAGACTTCGCCAGTGTTCTTTCGAGCTGACGTCCTCGACCGCTACAAGGCCGATCCAGACAAGTATCAGCTGCACCATCGCTCCATCACATGTCGAAATGCGTGGTCGCTCCAGACCTACGATTTCAATCCCGCAGGCCAAGTGCACACATATATCCGGTATCTGGGCTACCTACCGTTCTCCGAGCAACGGTACTGGAGGTCTTTCAACGAAGCGCCGAAGGGGACCATTTCGGATCGCTCCTTCAAGACTGACTTCGAGGGAAGCTGGGATGTCAACCCCGACAGCCTGGACGCATTGAAGAGCACGCTCAGGGAGCTGGGCAGTGCCAACCTCTCCTGGTTCCAGCTCAAACAGCCTTCTCTTATCGAACGTCTTCACTACCCGTTGACGGCTTCGACGAAGATTTGGGACGACACCTTGATAGACATGAACAAGGTGATCAACGAAGGCTTGGTGAAAGATGAGTTGAAGCGAATCGGCATCGCAGCCGGCGGCAAGAGCGACCCAACGATGGGTTCAATCAAGTGGCTCCGCGAGGCCCTGATAGCCAAGGGCACTGATGTTGACCATGCAGACGACCTGATCAAGCCGCTTGGAGAGCTTCAATTCTTGCGAACGCGCTTCTCCGCTCACGCTGGCGGCGCAGGAGCTGCAGAAGAACGGCGGAAGCTGCTCAAGGAACATGGCTCGCCAAGGGAACACATCGACTCGCTGGCTGGAAGGCTCGTGGCTGCCCTGACGGACGTGCTCGCGATTCTTTCTGCCTAGTGCTCGTGGGTTCTCTCTGCCGGCCCTCCTGGACGGGGGCGGACCTTCGCAGAACGCCTTTCAGGGGACCGGTGGCGCACTGACAAACAGCTGGTTGATGAAGGTCCGAGTGATCTCAAAAGTCCTCAGGACGGTCGTATGAAGACTGCTGCTCCCATGGGCGTAGATGTTTCGGATGCCAGGTAGCGTTTCCGTGAAATGTCCAACCCAGTCGAAGTTCAGCTCGTCCGCCGTCGGGACAGGCTCTTCATCGGGAACATCCATCTCCGTGAGCCCGAGCTCAGACATCTTGCGCGACCGTTCCAGGAACTGGCGCTCCCTGGCCAGAAGCATCGCCCAGCCCCGCCTGTTTTCAATCCAGTCGTTGCGCAACAGTCCGTGGTCGTCGGCCAGCTTCAAGAGGTTGCTCAGCATTGCCTTCTTCGTCTCCTTACGCGGCGGGCCACCCGGAATCTTTGGAGGCAAAGACGTCGTGTACTTGCCCTTGGCATCAAGGATTCCGGCTGAAATCAGTCGCGTCCGGAGTGCGAGCTCCAGGGTAGCCAACGCATGGTGCTCCGCGACAACGTGGAAGCGGTACACAAACCAGGCGTAGAGATACGCGTTCCTCGCCGTGTCAAATTGGACTCGGACTTCCTCTGGAACTTGCTCGCTGAGCCCAAGCGCTTCGATGAGTTCATACCGGTCCTTCTGGGTGAGTTTCCGGAAGCTCCCTCCCTCGCGGATTGCCAGGAAGTTCATCCGCGTGTCCGGCATCAGCAACTGCTCAAGCGTGCGCAGGCCCTCAGCTGGTTCGTCGTCTTGAGAAATCGCGGTCATAGATATTCACTGGCTTTGGGCGGGCCAGTGGTGCGGCTTCGTAGCGCAAACTCTGTCTTGCTCAGAGCTGGAGGTGATGCCAGTTGAACCAAGGCACAGCGCCGCCTCGCTAAGCCTTACGTTCTTCAGGCCAATGGATCCCTGCACCGGCAACCTCGCAGCCAGTCTCAACGATGATTTCAGCGTCGCGCCGGTTCTAAGTCGTATCCGGGAACCACACGCCGCCATCAAGCGGCTCGCCGTCCTCCTTCTCGTGAAGGCCAAAAGCCATTGCACCCGGATTTCTCTCATGGCGAAGGGTTCCTGTTGGCATCAGGCGACCAAGAATTCTTCCAGAGTTTTCCCGGCCTCAACCGCAGCACGCACCCAACGAGGCTGGCTGCCTCGGCCGCTCCACGTGTTGCCGGCGTCGTCCTTGAACTTCGCGGCAACCTTTTTTCCCTTTGCAGGGCTGGGGGCACGCGAGGGCGCTGCATCGATGGCGTCGCTTCCAGCTTGCAGTACACGTCCTGCCCTGACACCTCTGGCCTTCGGCGACTTTGCTGCGGTATTTCGCACGCCAGGAGTCTTCTTGGCGGGAACCCCGCCACTCACGGCCGCCTTGGCCGCCGGCTTGGATTCGCCATTGGAGCCAAAGATCTGTTCCGCCGAGAGGCCGTAGTGCGCTACAGCCTCTTTGATACGAGCGATGACGCCCACGGCTTCTTTCTGCAGAAGCGCCTTTTCACGCTCTTGCAGCTTGGCGATTTGAAGACGAATCTGATCAACGGTCTTTGCCATCGGGTGCCCCAAAATAGTTTGGGAAAGAGTCTAGTCTTAGAAAGACCCATAAGACATTCCCTATCTGCCCCGGCAACTTCGCGGTTTCGCCTAGAGGCTGCGTCTAATCCGGTGCGTCGCTCCGGCTGGCTGGAGCACTCCCTTCTTTGTGTGGTGCTTAATTGCATGCATGACGTGCACGTTGGCCATCAAAGGTGGCCGCCGTACGGCTGACGACCGACTCGGGGACCGCATGCGTGATGACCTGCGAGTCGTTGTCGCCGTTACGGAGAAACGGAGGTCGAGGGTTCAAAGCTGTCGTCAGGCTCTGGCATTCCCAACGTCCGGCAGGGCTTGCTCATATAGTTGGCCTTGAACGCAAGTTCCCCCGCCTTTCCTCCCTGGGCGGGGCCATCGACAGCGGTGGTTATCAGTCCGCCTGATGCGCAAGCCAGGCGGACTTTTTCTCTGGCGCGGCACAACCCATTGCCGACAGCCGGCTATTTGAACAAAATGGTGCTGCGCGCGGCCGGGAGGCTGCGTCCGCTGGACCCATCAGGGACAGCACAGCCGATACGCCTTAGCGGCGGCGCCCGTCTTGACCGGATCACGGAAGCGGGGACTTTCCATTCAGGAGTCCTCATGCCTTCAAAGATCCAGAACCTTCGTCGTCACGCCTTCGATCGCCAGCAAGGCCGTTGCTGGTACTGCAGCGCCCGAATGTGGCTCGCCTCGCCAGCTGAGCTTGCTGGTATTTCGCCATCAGCGGCATCGCGCCTGCGATGCACGGCGGAGCACCTGCAGGCCCGGTGCGAGGGAGGACGAGACGTCGTCGCGAACGTGGTCGCCGCATGCTTCCACTGCAATCACACCCGGCACAAGCGCAAGAGCCCGCCGGACCCCCATGCCTATCGATCAGAGATTCGCCGGCGAACTGGGTGTGGCAGATGGCATCCAGCGTGGGTGTCCAGGCTGGGGCTCATCGCCGCCGGGCGCCCATATTAATCGACCGCCGCGTGTCGGTGACTCGATCGGGTCAGCTCAACCGCTGCGCCAGACGCACAGCTCTGGCTTGTATCGCCAAGCGGCGGGCCTGCAGATCCCTTTTCGGTTGCCGCGTTGTGATCGCACGGTGCTGAGCCCTCGCCGGCGATACCGGATGAGCGCGGTTGGCGAAGTTGCCCTAGTGCCGCAGCAAAGATCGGCGACTCTCGACGAACGGCGACGGTCCGCGCGATACGTCGCCCGCTCGGCCGGACGCCCTTGGCCCACAGCGAGTGCGTGCTGTCCTGGATCTGTTCGGCCAACTCCGCGACAGCCGCCTCACGCCGTGCCTGCAGCTGCTTCTGGCGCAGCAGGGTCAGCGATCGCGTCATGGCACCCCATTCGGACTTCAGTTCGCGGGAACCAACTTCGTGTCGTGCGGCGAACTCTGCCACCGAGGGGATGTTCTCCTCCTCCATGGCGGCGGCCAGCGCGCGGCGGATGAACTCCCAGTCCCGCGCCAGGCGCACCCGAGAGGCCGGCAGGAAATAGGCCGATGCCCGGCCAGCGAATGAGCTTGGATCGTTCGGGGCCCGAAGGCCGAAGAGCGAGCCCGGCGCGATCCTGGCGGCCACGCACAGGCGCAGCAGCACGTCGAAGGTCGGATTGCATGCCGAGGTGCAGTGCCGATGAAGCGTGCCCTTGGAGATCTTCGCGAGTCCCGCCAACTCCGAGGCGCTGCGGATGTGCTTGAAGTCCATAGCGACCTGCACCATCCGGTTGATGTCGGGAGGCGTGTGGACCTCGTCGCCATGCGCTTGAAGGTCGCCAACGAGCTCCAATGCCAGCGTGGACTGGTCGCACCGAACAGGAGGTGAAGCCTTGGGGCTCCGCTCCACCATCAGCTCACGCTTGAGTGATCCGCTGCAGTGATCGCAGACTGACAGGTCCGCACTGCCGACCCTCTGCTCGGACTGGGCAGCCCCGCAGCAAGGGCAAGCGTCGACCAGCTCTACCTGGTGCTTGGGGCACACAGTGAAGGCCTTCAGCGACCAGACCAAGGGCGTGTACGGCGTGGCCATTTCGTCCAAACAGTCAGGGCACCAGCTGGTGGCCAGCTTGAACGACTGGGCAGGAGCCCAGTGTTCATGCCAGGGAGCGCCCAACCGCCGCACAGAAGGATCCCTCATCATGGTGGCCAGTCGCTGAGCGAACTGATAAGCGCCGGCCGTGGGTAGATCCAGCCGGAACGGTTGGGTCGACACGTCCCTGAAGATCGGCTCGCCAGCCTCGTTGACCAGACGCTCAACCTGCATCGTCGTGACCCTGTGCAGTGCAGCCAACCGGCGGACGTAACCACCAAGCGATTCCACCATCGGCGTGCCCACACCAATCGGGTCGAGGCGCATCAGCAGTGGCGCATTTGACCGCTGCTCGGGCTGATGCGACGTGATCTCCACGTCCATTACCGTCATTGCGCCGCTCCGACTGCGTCTCGACCAACGCGACGTTCACCAGGCTTCGTCGCCGCTTCACCGTCCGACGGCGCGACGCGCTTCGGGCGAGGTCGCGTCTTGTCAGGACCGCGCAGGATCCGATTGAGCAGCGATGAGTCGACCTCGTCCTTGCCGAATTCCGACATGAACGCTTCGCCTTCTTCGATGTCATCGAGGATCGTCGTCAGCTGTTGCTGACTGAGCCGTGTGGCGTTCATGTGCTCCATGGTCAGCACGTCCGAGCCCTGCTGCAGTGCCAGCGCCAGCGCACGCGCGGCCCAGTCCTTGAAGATGCCCACGCAGCCGATGGCTCCGGCAAAGAGCGCCTCAGCATTCGTCTTGACGTCCGGCCACTCGCGCAGGCCCATCTTCATGAACAGGTTGTTGACGACCTTCAGGAAGGCGGTTCGGTCCTCGACGACCGTCCACTGGTAGCGAGCGATTTGCACCGTCTCGCTGCGTCGAGCCAACTGGCCTGACGACGCCAGGTATTCAGGGAGGTCGTACGTTCCTGCGAGGACCAACTTCGCTCCCGTGGTCTGGGCCAACGACTTCAGGATGTCGAATTGATCACCTGGTGCACCGCTCTTTCCGCCCCTGACGATGTGATGCGCCTCGTCAATGATCCAGTACATCACGCCGCGATGCCGGATCTCACCCTCCAGGTCTTCCCGCAGGCGCGCCGCGCCGCGCGACTCGCCAGGAAGCACAGCTTGAGGCTCCGCGCTGCCGCGCCCACGGGCGGCCGCGAAAGGGTCACGCAGTGCCTTGAGCGCGTCGCGATAGAGGCGGCGGAAGTCGAAGGCCCTGTGCCCTGACGCGACAGCCACGGAATACAGAATGACGATCCGGCCGTCGTCGTCGTCCCTTTGGCGGGTCCGCGCTGGGTCGAACATCTCCACCAAGTGAATGAGCAGCGTCGATTTCCCTGCGCCGCTCGGTCCGGCCAAGACCACCAACTCGACACTGGGCGAAAAGTTCAGCAGGAAGCTGATGCGGTTCAGGGCGAGATGCTGCTTCGGGTGCTTGATGCGCAATTCGTGAAATGACTTCAGCCGCAGGTTGATGGAGGCAGCCTGGCCCAAGAGATCTGGCGCCTTGTTGTTGGGCGTGTTCATCAGAAAGTCTCCAGCACGTCGGTTTCGTCGAAGTCGACGGACTGCGTAGCTGCCGGGACGGCGGCAGGCGGTGCTGGTGCGGCCGCTGCGGGCTGCGGCGTGTCAGATGCCGCAGCCGGAACCGAGGGAGCAGGCGCTGGCGGGGGGGCGTCGTCGTCAGGGCTGGCACCAGCGCCAGGCGGGTTGAAGGTCAAGTACTGCTCCATCGCCCGTTTGCGCTCGGTCAGCAGCAGTTCCTTCTGCTGCACTTCGCGCAGAAATGCGGCCAGCGACGTGTCATTCAGAGCCCGGCGGCGAGCGGCGCCATACAAGCGCCTATATTCCTCGGTGACCAGCGCGATTTCTCGCTCACTCAGGCCCAACAGCAGGTTGTCGAAGCGGCAGCGCAGGCGCACCCACTGGCCATCCACAAATGCCCATGCTTTTGAGATGTCGTAAGGCTCATAGCGCACCTTGACGCTCTTGCCGAGCTGCGCCGTCAGCCGGGGGCTGTTGTAGTAGAAGTAGTTGATCTTCACGCCATCGGGCTGGACCTTCGCCTGGCCCTTTTCCGTGCTCGGGCACGTCATGATCAGAAAGTCCTGGTCATACACAAGTTGGCGCATCTCACGCGTGCCGTGCCGCACCAAGCTGCGTTCGAACGCGGCGCGCGGTGTGCAAAGGATGGAGGAATGCTCCATCTGGTCGTAGACCTGGTAGTAGAAGTCGCACAGCAAGTCGTTCAGCGCACCGAACGTCCAGATGGCGGCCTTCGAAGGATCGACCTCCGGCGTCATCTGCCGGACGTTTTTTCGAAGCTGCGTATTGCCCTCAAGCGTGTGCAGCAGCATGGTGTTGTGGCTGCCGAAGAACCGCTCGATCTGTGCGCCGAAGCGCCCCTGGCGAGGCGGCCGACGGACGATGCGCACTTGATAGAACGCGCACGTCACTTCGAACCAGGTGCTGCGGAACTCCTTGCCACCGTCCACGACGATGGCGTCTGGCAGCCGACCGTATCGGCGCACGCAGTCACGCAGCGTCATGAGCACCGAACGGTAGGACGGTGGGTCGAAGGTGAGGAAGAACCCAACGATGCGACGCGAGAAGTGGTCGATCATCACCGTCACCCACGGCCTGCCCAGGTTCTCGCCGGTCTCACTGCTGATCACCTCAAGATCGACCTGCGTGTGATCGATGTGGGCACGCTCCCAAACGCGGATGGGCTCGCTGTTCAGCACGACATCCGGATCCTCGGATTGGCGAGGCTCAATCCCATACGCCGCCTTCCGCCCCTGGCGCGCAACCTTTGCTTCGTACTGCGGCAGTTGTTCGATGAAGCGGCAGAGCCAGCTGTAGCCAGGTACCTGCAGGCCGGCTTCGTTGCATTCCAGCGCGATGGCTTCGTGAACCCGCTTCTTGTTGATGTTGCGGTCGTTGAGCCACAACTCGTTGACGTGCTTCGTGACGATCTTCAGCTGATCTTCGAGCAGCCGTCGCTGGCGATTCCCACACGCCATGTACTTCGGAACAAGTCCCGCATACCCGCAACCCATGGACGCCTCGGCTTCGCGGTAGGACCGGATCCATCGCCGCACCGTGCGATTCTCAGCGAGGGTCACGCCTTTGAGCACCGGCCAGATCGCGGCGAGCCGCTCGTTGGCGACCTCCAAGTCCTCGACGCGACATGTGAGAACGAACTTCTGCGCCGCGGCAAGACGGTTGTCGGCAATGTCGCCCAGCGCTTTTGGCTGCGTCAGCTTTCCGCTCGCAATCAGCTCAGCCACGACCGTGCGTTTGAGCGAGTACAGGCTCTCGTCTTCCCGCATGAAGTGGATTTGTTCAGCACCTGCATTGACGACGCAGCTGGTCAGGCCATCCCACTCCACCATCGCACCAGGCTTCAGGCTCACGACCGTTGGCCCAACCCAGCCCGAGGCGAGACCAATGCAATTGGTGCTGCCCTGCACTGCTCGCATGGTCGGCTCGTCGGGATACACACGGCACTTGTCGTGATGCACAAGAGAGGTCGAGCCAATGTCGGCGGCAATGCGATCCCCGGCGATCGATGCGTAGACGTGATCGATCGTCAGCCCAGGTCGTGACTGCAGCAGCGCTGCGATGGTGATGACGCCAGCGCCACGCACCACTTCGCAGATTTCTTCGATTCGTGGCTGCATCGAGTCATGGGCCGAGGAACCATCGCGCAAGAACATGAAGTCCGACAGCAGGGTCAGGTTCGTACGCCTGATGACGTTGAAGTGCTCCTCCGTCCACAACTCGTGCTCGAAACCCATGTGGGCTGCTTCGCGCTGCGCCGGTGGGCATGTCCACTTGCCACCCTCGTAGGCGTAAAGGCCAGGTTCCACTTCGGCCTTGCGCCGGACCACGTCAAGCGGCTTGCACTCGACAAGGAAGACACGCGACGCACGTATCACCAGGAAGTCTGGGGTAACGAGGTAGCTCTTGTTCTTTCCGCTTGCGCCCTGGTACGACAGCTTGATCTTGGGCGTCTGGTCGCAGAACCCGACCACGGTTTCGTCGTGCTCCAGTTCGTCGACGGCAGGAAGCTCCAGCGTGCCGCTCTCAAACTGGATGGTGACGCCCATGCGCGTGCTCGGGTACCGGCCGCTGAGATTGCGCCGCGCCGCGCCGGTCATGCGCGACGGCGCCAACAGCGCTTGTTCGACGAACGTCCGCCCGAGTTTCGGGATATCCAGGCGGTCCATGACCTCACGGACCGCAACAACGATCTCGGTTCTGTAGGAGGCCGCGTTGGTGCGCCGCGGCTTGGTTGAAAGGGCGTGTGACTGCCCGGCAGGTCTGACTTTCATAGCTTTCCTATGGCGCGTAGCGCCGATGTGAGTAGAGGCAAAGGAAGGCGC
>Ga0209294_1000133_pt1 | contig 11597 bp, 14 predicted proteins | sample LowerColdCreek_FD_184128 | JGI IMG/M metagenome (GOLD analysis project Ga0209294, IMG submission 184128) | Groundwater microbial communities from Cold Creek, Nevada to study Microbial Dark Matter (Phase II) - Lower Cold Creek (SPAdes) (version 3) | ecosystem: Environmental > Aquatic > Deep... | reverse complement strand
ACCAGCGCCTGACCATTGATGACCTCGATGCCGCAGTCAAGGAACACGGCGGTGCGGACTCGGCTCATGGCTACCTCGCCCAGATGTGGGACGACCTCTCAGCTGACGCAGAGCATGACGCCATGCGTGGCGCTCACGGCGAGAACTACGACGACAAATGGTTCACTCAGAAGAATCCCTGGAAATGAAGCTTCACGACCTCCAGCTCAGTGAAGATCGGCCCTCGAAGGGGCCGCAGGTACAGCTGCTCGCGAAGGCAGTGAAGGAGCTGGAACTTAGTGGCGCGAGAAAGTACATGCCGCGGCTCAATGAGGTCGCGGTCGAGACGGCCATTCAGGCCTACAAGGATAACGTGAAGGCAGGCTACTGGAACTACGTGGCCCAGGCGAGTGATGCAGCCAAAACAGGCGGTGACCTCGGCTCACTGGGTCACGCGCTGCTGTCCATGAAGCGCGTTCGCCCCAACGAGATCTCCTATGTTAACGAGCTAGGGACCAAGGTGGTAGGGGTGCTTGCGCTGATGGAGGAAGCGCGTGGCCTCTTCAAAGGAATGGACGCCACGCACCAGGTTCTAACCATGATTGCCGACGCAGCTGGGGCTGGTGACAGCTACAAGAAAGCAATCGCCACCGCTGTGTTGAAGAAGCTCGGCGTCCACCACGCATTTGCACCAGGAGCAGCATGAAGCTCAGTCAACTAGGACTCACACCAGCCGGTATCGCCGCCACCCAGAAGCTAGACAAGCAGGTGCACAAGGCGACGGTAGCTGCCGCGTTTGAACCAACCCTGCGTCTTGGCGTTCTTGGTATTGAGATTGGCCAGGAGCAAAGCACGGGTGATACTTCCCGTCCTGCTGTACCGATGGGTAAAGCAAAGACGAAACCGGCTATCAAGGAAGAAGCTGACGCTGAGGCTGAGATTCCACGCTCTGATGCCTGGCCGCTCATCAGCAAGCTAGCACGCGAGCTGAACATCAAGTTGGACTTCAAAGGTGCCGACTTCGACCGCGGCGAGGCAGCTGACGACGCCGTCAAGATCATGAAGATCTGGACACAGGACGTGTCCAAGAGCAACAACATCATCGACGCGCTGCTGACCATTCGCCGGTACCTGCAGGGGACTCCAGCCATGGAGGAGCTGAAGAACACCGCCGCTGCGCTACCGCACTTTGGCTTCAAGCCGTCTGCCTGGTTTCAGGGAGGGCTGGATGCCAACGCCACTTTGGTGCAGAAGTCGAAGGGCATGCAGGACCACATCACAGCTGTTGAGATTCTAGCCGACTTTCTTGTAACGGCTCTTCAGATCAATCCAGACGACAAGCACTGGGGAAAGAGCTACCCCTTTGTCAACGCAGTCGTCAAGAAGCTGGGGCTGCGATGATCACGCTCAAGGAATTCCTGGCCCTCGAGGCCCGCTACCCAGGCAACATCGGCATGATGGAGATGGCTCGCTTCTTTCAGGTCGCCAGCGCTGAGGAAAAGACCCGGCTGAAGAAGCTCATCAGCGATGGGAGGGAAGAGGAGGCCTGGAAATTCATGCAGAGGGTAACCGGCAAGGAGCTCGAGGACGCCTGACGCCTGTTACAACCTGCGCGTCGTTACAAAAAAGGTTGTACAAAACCCGCCACCGTGTTATTATAGCAACATCGACAAACGCACTGCGAAGTTTCCCGACTTCGTATAAATAGACTCACTAATCCTTTGGACACAATCATGAACTCGGTCACCAAGCGAATCAAAACGCAGATGTTCTGGCAGCAACGCCGGAATATCGTGCGCTTTGAGCGCCACGAAACCGATTGCAAGACCCTGGTCCTCGGGGAGACGGAAGCCTAAACAGCAGACGTCAGATCAAAGAGACCAGGGTCCTAGCGAAAGTTAGGACCCTGGTTTGTTTTGGAAGAGGAAAACCGCTTGAAAGCTCCAGCGGTATACAAGCAGGATGACCGCTTTGAATCAGCCGAGTACTCTTCAGGCTGCCGAGTGCGAGAAAGGGATGGCATTTTTGATCCGTCGGAGGGTTCCCGTATGGGGACTCTCGTATCCGCAGAGGACGACGGGTCCATTCTTCAGCCACCGAGCTGGCATGGACTGCGATGTCGCAGACGGTGGCTGAAGAATGGACATAGGTCGTAGTTGTAATGGCTGCATGTGGGCCTCCAAAACCCTACGGAGCGGGTTCGATTCCTGCACGGCCTGCCAAAAGATTCACGGGTCGCTAGCTCAATTGGCAGAGTATCGGTCTCCAAAACCGACGGTTCGGGGTTCGAGTCCCTGGCGGCCCGCCAAGAAACAATGGTGCTGATAGTGTAGTGGTAGCAAAACGCGCTGTGAACGCGTAGGCGAGGGTTCGATTCCCCTCAGCACCCCAAAGATCAATTCCACAAGAGGCGCCGTGGTGGCAACCGCTTGACTGTTAATCAAGACTAGCGTGGTTCGACTCCACGTTGTGGAGCCAAGACATTCCCTGCATGGCAGAGCGGCTTGATGCATCCGGCTCTTACCCGGAACTAGGTGGGTTCAACTCCTACTGCAGGGACCAAACAATGGCGATAAGGTGTTCAAGGACGCACAGGGCCCTGTCAAGGCTCAGGAACGGGATCGTTACCCGTTGTCGCCGCCAAGTTAGAAAGTCGTATGATAGAAGCCACAACGCGGTATGAACGCGAGCTGCTTTCGAGGTCAAGGGGTAGCTTCGGGCGCGGGTTCTTTGGGTTGACGTCGAAGGACCTTGCATATCTTTTGAGATGGTGCCAGGAAACAGGTGCAAGCGAACAGCGCGCGTCGTCTAATCCTGTTGGCTTCTATGATACGATTCAGATGGGGGTAAGGCAAAGTGGTCGAGCCACCTGGCTTTGAACCAGGTCACTAGTCAGTTCGAGTCTGACACCCCTTGCCAAAACAATTGGGGAGAGGCGGATTGGCGACGCGGTACGTTCTGAGCGTACTTGTAGAGGGTTCGATTCCCTCCTCCCTTGCCAAACAATCCGCGCTGAGCTAGTCTGGTGATAGCGCCCGCCTGAAGAGCGGGAGAATCAGGTTCGATTCCTGGAGTGCGGGCCAAACAACAATGGGAGTATGACGTAGTGGTAGCGTCTCTGGCTTTTACCCAGATGGTCTCGGTTCGATTCCGTGTGCTCCTACCAACATAAATAGCAGCGTGCGCAACCAGGGAAACCAGATGGCCCTTCTACGCGAGCTGCTGAAGCTGAGCGAATCACCAACTCACTCGACCACGGTCAAGATCGAGAAGGGGCTCTCACGCGAGGAGGCGCTGAAGCGCGCTCCTTGGAAGAAGTCCTACGGTGACTGTCGCGCCTTTGCATATGACCCCAAGACCGGCACCGCGGTCTGGACCTAACAACCTGCCCCCGTAGTACATTGGTCGTACACGCCCTTGGTATGGGCGAGAAGCGAGTTCGATTCTCGACTGGGGCACCAAACACTGCCCGCGTAGCTCAATGGTAGAGCGCCGCCTTGACATGGCGAATACGAAGGTTCGATTCCTTCCGCAGGTACCAAACATCTCACTGCCGATGGAACGGTGCTGGTCCTACGAAGGCCGGCTTAGGAGGTTCGACTCCTCTCGGTGGGTCCATACAATGTCCCCGTAGTTCAACGGAGAGAATAGGACGCTACGAACGTTCAGACGGCGGTTCGATTCCGTCCGGGGATACCACCTTTCTTCATGTCCCCGCCGATGGAGCGGCGCTGGCTCTCCTAAAGCTGGCTGTTCAGGTTCGAATCCTGTCGGGGACTCCATAATACTAAGGCATCAGCTAGTAAGAGAGTAGATGGAAACCGAGCCAGAGGTTGCTCTGGTCTTCACCGCAGGGTGACGTTTACGGAAGGAAGTCGGTCCAGTAGGGTATGAACGGTGATGCTGGCGGTGACGCTGCCGAAGGACAGAAGCCGAAATGGGCGGTAGCTCAGTGTAGGCGCCGTGTATTCCTTCTCGAACACCTCATGGGTCGGTCGTATAGCGGCCATTATATCGGACTCTTAATCCGGAAGACGTGGGTTCGAGTCCCACCCGACCCACCAAACAACGCAAGCCGTCGAACGTCGGTTATCGGTCGATGCGGCCGCCTCATAAGCGGCTCAGCTAGAGCGGGATTCGAAGCCCGACACCCTCGCAAGAGGTTCTACCGACCTCACCTTTGCTTGCACCTAACAACATCGAGTTCTTCTACTGGATAGGAAACTGAGGCTCTCACCCCAGGAACACGGGTTCGAATCCCGTACTCGATACCAAACAGCCGCAACCGCTTCGCGACCCACGGTTATCTACTTTAAAGAACCTCCGTGAACTGCACCGCCCGCAAGGGCATTTGTTGCGACCTTTTCGATGCATCGCTCGTCTAGCGGTTAGGACACTGCCCTTTCACGGCGGTAACACGGGTTCGACTCCCGTGCGGTGCTCCAAGAACAACATCGCGCTGCACTTCTGGGAGGTGGCCTGCCCTTCAAGCAGAGAAGACGGGTTCGATTCCCGTGCGCGATACCAAGAATCTGGACTGTTGGTATATGGGTATTATGCGACGCTGTCTACGTTGCGAAACGGGTTCGAGTCCCGTACGGTCCGCCAGCCAATGGCACAGCGAACAGGGAGTTCGAAACCCCTGGTTCAAGATGATAGAGGACTGCAACGGGCCCTGAGTGGTCTGAAGGATCTTGATTCATCAATGTGCCGCCAATCAATGGACTCCTTCGTCTAACGGAAGGACACCCGCCGTTAGCGCGGGAAATGCTGGCGCAGGAACCAGTAGGAGTCCCCCAAGCCAACACCCCTGCCGAAGGAACGGCACTGGCCCTCCGAAGGCTGGATGCGGAGGTTCGAGTCCTCTCGGGGGTACCAAGAACAATGGTGGACGTAGATCAATTGGTAGATCCCCAGATTGTGATTCTGGTCGTTGCGGGTTCGAGTCCCGTCGTCCACCCCACCCGGTTTCAACTGCCCTTGAAGTGAATGTGGAATGCACGCCGGTTTCGTAATCCGGAGGATGGAGTTCGACTCTCCACCAGGGCACCAATCAACAACGCCGACGTAGTGTAGTGGACAGCACAGAAACGTCGAAAGCATTCTTTGTCGCAGCGATGTGACCGACCGCAATCGGTTATCTTCTACGAAAAGACTAGGGGAGGTTCGAATCCTTCCGTCGGCGCCAACATAACATGTCGATGTAGCTCAGTGGTAGAGCGCCTAAAACATCGTTCGCTCCCTTCGTTGCTTCGGCAACCGCTCGTGAATGGTTATCCACTCATAATGGGGAGGACGGCTGGTTCGATTCCAGTCCATCGACACCAAAACAATTCCCCGGTACTCTAACTGGTAAGAGACCTGGCTGTTAACCAGACGTAAAGGCCGCGAGGCGTAATATGGGAGTTCGAAGCTCTCCCGGGGAGCCACTACAGTTCACGTCGATACTCGACCCAGTCGGTGTCGGCGGTGACCCAAGGTTTGTTCACGAGCACACCCGTGTGCTTGAAGCCTGCCTTCTCGAAGAACCCTCTGAGGCGCTGTTCCTTGTTTACGGGAAGCTCCTCAACGATGTACCTAGCCAGCGGATAGGCCGCTGCGGCAAGCGGGATGAGCTCCTCAAGAGCCTGTCTTCCGTACCCGAGTCCGTTGAATTTGTCGATGATGCCGTGCCAGTTCAGGCCGACGGCGTCGTCGTATCGATAGAAGCCGGTGATACCAACGACGGTGTCGCCGTGCAGAATGAGAAAAGATTGCTCCTCATCTGGATGTTCCAGGCAGTCCTTCATGTCGCGCGCCAGCTCAGTGGTGCGGTGCGGCCAGATCTGAAGCAGTTCAGGGTGGTCGTCGAAGGGGCTTGATGTAATCCGCTGGAGCATCCAATATTTACTGGTGATGAAGCTGAAGAGGATAAGCGCAGGTCTCATAAGCCTGTTGTAGTGGGTTCGAGTCCCACCATCACCACCACGAACATGTCAACCGAATGCAACCGAACGGTTATCTTCCAAATAACTCCCGTCGAACGCGCTAACTTGTTGACATTTTCAGGTTCACAAACGCCACAGCATGTTACAATCATAGCATGCGAACTTCATGGAACAAAGGACTGACAAAGTCCAATGATGCTCGAGTGGCAGCTTCAGCCATCAAAATCAGCGCGTCAGTGACTGGTAGAGCAGCAACGCCTGAAGCAGAGCAACTTCGTCGAGAACGCATTTCACGAACTGCCAAGGAACGTGGAACTGTTGGTGGTTATCGAGCCAATGCGGGGAGAACAAAGAAGCACATCGCATTGGATAGTTTTGGAAACGAAGTCTGTCTACAAAGTACACACGAGCTTCGACTTGCAGAAATTCTTGATCGCCTTCAGCTTAGATGGAAACGCGAAGGCTGTTTCTTCTATGGGAAGAAGCGATATTTTCCAGACTTCCACCTTGTTGATCTCGATGTCTATCTCGATGTCAAGAACGAGTACCTTATCAAGGTCGACGCTGAGAAGATCGCTCTTGTTAGAGAACACAATCCTGGACTGGTGTTGCACGTTTTCACCATTGACCAGGCTGAATCCCTCGGTAGCTCAATGGTAGAGCAATCGGCTGATAACCGATAGAAGTAAGGTTCGATTCCTTTCTGAGGGACCAAACACATGCATCGGTGATGGGAGGGGTTACCAGCTGCGTTCACATCGCAGCTATGCTGGTTCGAATCCAGCCCGATGTACCACCTAAATAGCTCATGACCTCAGGAGAGCGACATGGCCTACAGCGAAAAGGTACTTGACCACTATGAGAACCCACGAAACGTCGGGTCCTTTGACAAGGCCGACCTGAAGGTCGGAACCGGGATGGTCGGGGCCCCCGCCTGCGGGGACGTCATGAAGCTGCAGATCAAGGTCAACTCTGAAACTGGGCTGATCGAGGACGCGAAGTTCAAGACCTATGGCTGCGGCTCAGCGATCGCTTCAAGCTCGCTGGTCACCGAGTGGGTCAAGGGCAAGTCCCTCGACGAGGCTGAGACAATCAAGAACACTCACATCGCGCAGGAGCTCGCGCTTCCGCCGGTGAAGATTCACTGCTCAATTCTGGCTGAGGACGCCATCAAGGCGGCCATCGCCGACTACAGGTCCCGACAGGTGACCTGGTTTCCACAACGGGTGGTTAGCGCAATGGTAGAGCCGTCGCCCGATTAGCGACAGACGACAGTTCGATTCTGTCACCACCTACCAATATTCTGCTGGGGCGTAGTGTAACTGGCAACATCCCTGACTCTGACTCAGGAGACCGAGAAGGTTTATGCAGGTTCGAATCCTGCCGCCCTTGCCACATTTCAACAGGAGACACAGACATGGACGCGACCCTACGCACGCGGTTCCTCACGAACACCGACGAAACAGGCCGCTTCATCGTCTACTCCATGCGCACGGGTCGGACGTACTTCGTCGAGCCCATCGAAACGGAGCACACGCCCAAGTGGGGCTCGATTGACCCAGCCACGGGCAACCTGATGCACAAGAAGGGCGACGGCAAGTACAAGGGCGGCATTCGCCCTGACGAGTCCCTCATCACGGTCGAGAACGGCTTCGCGCCGGACAAGATCACCATGCTGGACCGCGGCACGAGCCCGCACAACGCGATCGATGTCCTGGACGCCAAGTACCCGGACAAGCCGCTTCTTGACCAGGCGCTCGACGCGGCGCACAAGCTCGAGGCACAGGTCGACGAGATCGGCCGGCTCCTCGAGGCAAACGCACGACTCTGACCTTCGCTGCACCGCAGCCGATAGCGTCGATAATCCCGAGGGTGGAACTCCCTCGGTCCTGGACCGTTAGCTCAATTGGGAGAGCGCAGGCCTGTCACGTCTGAGGCAACGGGATCGAAACCCGTACGGTCCGCCATAAATAGCACCTGAAGCAAACAAGCCAAGGTAGCCCCATGAAAGAACTCGACAGACTCAGTCAACTAGCCCAGCACGGCATTGAGGATGATTCAGTTGATGAAGCTGTTGCTGATGTGGCACGTAGGCTTCGTGCGGGCGCTGCCAACCTTCTTCAGAAGGGCAAGGCAGCGCTAAACCGCGATACAGGTGGAGTAGATACGGACTCGGCCTCCAAGCACATCGGCAAGGAGATCGAGTCGCTGGCCAACAGGTATCTGTCTCAGGCCAATGTAGCGGGTCGAAAAGTGCATGGGGACCTTGTGCGTCAAAACGTTCCTGAGGAAGAGTTCGATGATCACATGTTTGATGCGCTCCTCAAGCAGACACAGGATCTAGCTTCCAAATATCGGGGTGGCGCCGCCATCACGGCCACCGGGGACAAGGCCAAGCACGAGATCGCTGTTCGAGAGAGCCCGCACCTGGTGCGGCCATACAAGACGCCGCTCGTTGTCTTTCGAGTCATCAGCCCGCTTCCGCCTGCAAACGCCGCAAAGGGCCCATACTACAACTTGTCATTTGACGCCGGTCTTGACCAGCGTGCACTCAATCTCCAGCGCATGGTAGAAAAAGGGGCTCGACCTCTTCACCCTACCCAAGTCGCTTCTGATGGCCATCCCGATCACCCTGAAGACGGGGTCCCTGCTGCACCCGCTCCCAAGGCACCAGCACCTAAGCCTGCACCTAAGCCTGCACCAGAACCAAGCACCCCGGCTCCAGCACCAGCAGTCCATCCCGCTCCTGGAACCGAGCTGGAGTTTCCTGGCTCCAACAAGAAGTTCAAGCTACATTGGACCGATGACGCCGGTAAGACGGCTGATGAACGGGTGGTCAAGATTCTCACGCTGCTGGCGACAGGCACGAAACCAGCTGACATCCCGCTTGCCGATCTTCGTAACGCTCGGCGGGCCATTGGGTTGGTTGCCCACCTCGAGCTAAAGGGCAAGCCACTGGTTGAGCTAACGCAGCTTAAGACCGCAGCAGGACACTGACATGCAGCTGCAGGAAGTCAAGACCACCGCAGAGATGAAGAACGTCTTTGACATTCGCAAGCTCAAGGCCAAGGTCGACGAACAGGACGCTGAGCTGCAGCGCATTCGTCTACAGCTTGCGGCTCTCAATGAGACCGTCAAGAGACTCATCACCAAGCTAGGTCCACGTTCCTAGATCATGTTTCCAGGTAGAGGTGCCTTGGGTAGGCGCTTGACGCCGTCCTCTTCACCAGCCTTCGGTGGCAGCAGGTCGTGAGGTAGATCCAGCTCGATCGAGTACTCGCTCTCGTCGCTGTCGTTGTGCCGGGGCTTCCCATGACGCAGTCGTGCCTGCGCACCACCTCGCCGCGCCGCCTCCGCTTCTTTGAGCGCCTTCTCTAGCTGCTTGTTGTAGGGCACCGAGTAGAGACGCGTGTCACTCTTTTCCACCAGCCAGACCTGGATCTTCTTCTTCTCGCCCTGCTTGTAGACCAGTTGGTAGGACAGGTAGATGCTGTTGTCTGGCAGACGCAGCGCTGGAAGTGGCGTGCCGATGAGGTAGATGAAGATGACTGGTAGCAACGCGGAGCCGAGCAACCCGAGCGGCACAAGCAGCGTCTTCCATAGGTTGGTCAGCTGCGAGCGCAGCAGAATGAAGACGGCAGCCGCTCCCACGGTAATGGAGACCGCAATGGCCGGAAGCACAAGGGTGGAGAAGTCCGTCATTCTGCGAGAAGTGGTTTGACGACGATGCTGATGTCCTCATCGGTGCTGATGTCGACTACCTCACCAGTTCCATCAACGACGAACATCACAACCGTGGCTTCTTGGTTTACTTTCTCCAACATGATATCCCGTGAAGAAAGCTCTCGAACTAACGGGTTAAGCTTCAGCACCGTGACATTGACGTTGTAGGGCAGACGCTGAGTTGACTCAAAGTTGTTGAAGAACCCCTGAACTGCAAAGGCGTGCACGTTGATGACATAGCGGCCAGGCATGAGGGCCCGTATGGTGATGATCTCGCGGTGGGTACGAATAAGCTGCGGCAGCCCCGACGGGTCGATGTAGTGGTTACCGACGCTGCCGCGGTCGTCGCGGTCGAGCGTCGCCACTCCAAGGTCCTTCATTGGGTAGCCGACCTTCTTCCCGTTGGGAAGCAGCAGCCAGAGGTCGATGTCATCGAGCGCCCCGTCTGGCCATGAAAGGGTGATGAGCATCTCGGCCTTCAGCTCCACCGCCTTCTTGCTCTCAGTAGGTGGACGGATCAGCAGAAACGAGAACAGAAAGAGGAAGGCGAACGCCAGCATCATGTTGAAGAGCATGTCAAGAAATGACAGGTCAAAGCGAAGGCGGGACTTCACGAGACCTACTCCTCTTCAAAAGGTTCGCGGAGCTGGTATTCTAGATTGATGAGCTGAAGCTTGAAGATAAGGGAGGCTGACAGACCGACCAGCGTGGTCACCGCCGCAGTAGAGAAACCGATGCCCATCTTAGCGATGAGCTGGGTCATAGCTGCGGTGTCAGCCGTGTTGATCGGCTGACCAAGCGCCTGACCCAGCAGCACAAGAAAACCAACCAGAGTACCGATCATGCCAAGCCCCATCTGCACCTCAGCGAGGTACCAGCAGAGCGGCAGGTGGCGACGAAACGTCTGGCTCATATGTCGGGCGCGATAGGTCAGCTGTCCGATCCAGATAGACCCGAGCGCGAAGATACCAAGGATGACGAAGCTGAGATGAGAGACGTCAGCCTTCAGCAGGTAGGCAGGAGCGCCAAGGAACGTCGCGATACCAAGTCCCAGCGCGCTGAGACAGAAGATGAACCACCAGCGAAGAAGGGTGAACATACTCAACCTGCGTAAACTTCTTTCCTGTCTCTATTTAGATGCGCTGGCGCCATAACCCCTGCGCGTAACCTGCGACTTTTGCGATAAATACCGACGAGTAGGTCGCTGTGACCTATCCTTCAACATACTGGGAGATCAAGCAATGAGAATGAACACTCTTCTGACTGGAGCTCTAACCCTGCTGCTGGCACCTCTTGCTTTCGCCCAGGGTTCGAACCTCCTTCCACCTGACGCGGCACCTGGCAAGTGTTACGTACAGAAGTTCTACCCGCCAGTCTACCGGCAGGAGTCGCTGCAGGTACCCATTCGCGACGGCCACAAGACATTCAAGGTCACCCCCGCGGTGTTCGAGACGGTCCCTCTCTCTGTCACCGTGCGTGATGCCTTCGACGACATCGTTCTGAACCCGCCGCAGTTCGACACCGTCGACATCACGGTCGAGACCGCGCCAGGTCACAACGTGTGGACCTATGGCTGCTGCGATCAGCCGCCGCCTCGGCACACCCACAGCGGCCCATGGCCGTGGTCTAAGCCCTGCTGCGATGAGCCGGCTCCAAAGCCACAGGCCTGCGGCAACGCCTGCTTGAAGGCCGTTCCGCCAGAGAGCAAGACATTCAAGAAGACGCGTCTAGTTCGCGATGGTACCACTCAGGTTGCCCCTCAGGCGGCTGAAGTCCAGACCGTCATGGTCCGGAAGCTGCGCACCCCACCACGGCGTGAAGAGGTTGTCGTTCCACCAGAGTTCCTGACCGTCACGATCAAGCGGCTTGTAAGCGCAGGCGAGCTGAAGTGGGAGGAAGGCTACTGCAAGAAGTACACCTGCGACCCGCGCGAGCTGCAGTCGGCCCTGAAGGACCGTGGCTTCTTTG
>Ga0209294_1000131_pt1 | contig 11667 bp, 8 predicted proteins | sample LowerColdCreek_FD_184128 | JGI IMG/M metagenome (GOLD analysis project Ga0209294, IMG submission 184128) | Groundwater microbial communities from Cold Creek, Nevada to study Microbial Dark Matter (Phase II) - Lower Cold Creek (SPAdes) (version 3) | ecosystem: Environmental > Aquatic > Deep... | reverse complement strand
GCCGCTGCATTTATTAATCAGTCACCCGACCCCACCGGTATTTGATGGCCCGGAAAACCGCAATGGCCATCGTAATCATGATGAAGTGAAATTCTGGGTCGATTATATATCTGGCAAGGCCGACTACATCTACGACGATAAAGGTACTCGCGGTGGCTATCAGAGCACGGCCCCTTTTGTGGTAATGGGCGATCAGAACTCGTCGCCGGATGAAGGCGATGCACATCGTGATGCTATTCAGGCGCTGGTCAATCACCCAGCGATCCAACAGCAACCTGTGCCGCAAAGTGCCGGTGGTGCTGCGCACAGCCCGGATAATCCGCAGGCGAAATTCCACACCGCCGGCTGGCGGATGCGTGCTGATTATGTGCTGCCGTCAAAGCAAGGTATTTCTGTGCACAGCAGTGGTGTGTTCTGGCCTGTCAAAGGTGAAGCCTTATACGACGCAGTCGCCAGTCGCGGCGCCAGCTCAGATCACCGCCTGGTCTGGGTCAAACTGAGTTTAACCGGCGCAAAAAAATAAGCCTTGTTTGCTGTTCCGCAGCGACCGGCGCTTTCGCTCCGAAAAAAAACAGCAGCCTAGGCTGCTGTTTTTATATCCAACACAATCACTTAGCGTGGCTGCTCTGCCAACGGCGCGCTGTATGCCAGCTCCATATCCCAGGGCAGATGGATCCAGGTGTCCTGTTCAATGTCGGTGACGTATTTGTCGACCAGGGCTTTACCTTGTGGCTTGGCATAGACAGTGGCAAAACAAGCTTTTGGAAAGCGTTCACGTAGTGCGCGGGCAGTTTCACCGGTATCCACCAGATCATCAATCACCAGCAACCGCTCTGAGTCTGGCAGCGTGGCATCTTTCAGCACCTGCAACGAGCGTTGTTGATCATGGTCATAGCTGGAAACACAAATGGTGTCCAGCACCCGAATATTCAGTTCACGCGCGATGATAGTTGCCGGCACCAGACCGCCGCGGCTGACCGCGACAATACTGTCAAAATTACCGTGCAGACACATTTTTGCCAGTTCCTTGGTTGCGCGGTGGAACGCTTCCCAAGACACATAAAAGTTTTTATTGCCGGATAAAGACATGTCAGAACTCTCCTGTTACACCAAGGCCAGCGCGATTTCGACCATTTCGTTGAAGCTGGTCTGACGCTCATCCGGGCTTAACGATTCGCCGGTGCGGATATGATCAGAGACCGTCATGATCGCCAGCGCATTGATGCCATACTCGGCAGCAACACCGTACAAACCGGCCGCTTCCATTTCCACGCCGAGAATGCCGTATTTTTCCAGCGTATCAAACAAGGTGTCGCTTGGGTTGTAGAACAGATCTGACGTAAAGACATTTCCGACTTTCACGCCGATATTTTTTGCCCGGGCGGCGTTCACAGCACGTTCTAACAGGTCATAGCTTGCCAGAGCGGCAAAATCCATACCCTGCAAACGGTTGCGGTTCACGGCAGAATCTGTGCTGGCGCCCATAGCGACTACAACTTCACGCACTTTGACCGACAGCGGCAGGCCGCCACAAGAACCGATCCGGATAATGTTTTTTACACCATAAAACTTCACCAGCTCAGTGGCATAAATCGACATCGACGGCACGCCCATGCCGGAACCCATTACGCTGACTGGTTTGCCCTGATATTTACCGGTGAAGCCATACATATTGCGCACAGTGTTAATGCACTGCACGTCAGTCAGGAACGTATCGGCGATATGTTTAGCGCGCAGCGGGTCGCCCGGCATCAGCACAGTTTCAGCAAAAGCGCCGGCAGCGGCGTGGATATGTGGAGTGGTCATAAACTTAATTCTCTGATTATTTAATGAGTACGGGTGAGTTCTGTCAGGAACGACTGACCATACGCCAGTGTATCCAATGCAAAATACTCAGCAAAGGTCTGGCCCATGTCGGCAAAGCTGGCGCGCTCGCCCAAAGAGCCAGCGGTGACTTGCGGGCCGTAACACAACACCGGCACATATTCCCGGGTGTGTTCGGTGCCAATCCAGGTCGGATCACAGCCGTGATCTGCAGTCAGCAACATCAGACTGTCCGGCTCAAGCATCGCCATCAGCTCCGGCAGCCGGCTGTCGAAATACTCCAGCGCGTCGCCATAGCCAATCGGATCACGACGATGGCCATAGTTCTGGTCAAAATCCACCAGATTGGTGAAGATCAGGCTGTTATCCGGCGCGGCGTGATATTCGCTGATGGTTTTATCCACCAGTGCTTCGAGGCCGTTGGCCTTCACCGCTTTACTGATGCCCTGGTGAGCGTAGATGTCAGCGATTTTACCGATACTGACCACGGTACCGCCAGCAGCGGTCAGTTTGTCCAGTACCGTTGGCGCCGGTGGTAACACTGAATAATCACGGCGGTTACCGGTGCGCGCATAGTTATTCGGCGTATCACCTAAAAATGGCCGCGCAATCACCCGGCCTATATTGTAATCATCCAGCAACTGGCGGGCAGTTTCACAGAACTGATACAAGCGGTCCAAACCAAAATGACTTTCGTGGGCAGCGACCTGAAACACGCTGTCGGCCGAGGTATAACAAATCGGCATGCCGCTGCGGATATGCTCATCACCAAGGCGCACCAGAATGTCGGTGCCAGACGCATGACAATTGCCCAGAATACCGGGCACGCCGGTACGACGGCATAATTCGTCGATCAGTTCCTGCGGAAAACTATGTTGTTTGTTCAGGAAGTAACCCCATTCAAACAACACAGGCACGCCGGCGATTTCCCAGTGCCCACTTGGCGTATCTTTGCCACTGGACAACTCGCGGGCATAACCATAAGCACCGATAACGGGTTCATTGTCTGTCACGCAAGCCATTTCAGAAGACGCCGCGAATGCGGCTTTGACGAGACCCAGTCTCGCCAGGTTTGGCAGTTGCAACTGCCGGCCTTTATGATTGGCAAAAGCCCGGGCAATACTGGCAAAGGTATTGGCCCCGCTATCACCAAATTTATCGGCGTCCGGCGCACTGCCGACACCAAAACTGTCCAATACCAGAATCACAGCTTTTTTCATGGATTGACCCCTACAGCGCTTGATCTGCAAGCCAGTGGACTCACAGCAGATTTGATAACCATAGCTGAAGCGGAAACTGTTGAAACTCAGTCTGCACTGACCGCTGCTTTTTTCAGCAAAATGGCACAACCAGTCCCTTGTTGCAGCGCGAATGCAAAAAGGGGCACGCAGATTAGAACGAATGCGAAGAATTAGCAACAACTTAACTGATTGCTGACAACACAGGCTTGATAGTAAAACGTGCTGTAACGATGACAAGCCGAAGAAGAAACTGACAGGGCTGAAAAACAAAAGCCCCGGACATAGTCCGGGGCTTGTTGTTTTGGTGCCCAGAGGCGGAATCGAACCACCGACACGCGGATTTTCAATCCGCTGCTCTACCGACTGAGCTATCTGGGCAAAACTGGTCTTGAATGGTGCCGCTTATCCGAGTCGAACGGATGACCTACTGATTACAAGTCAGTTGCTCTACCAACTGAGCTAAAGCGGCATATATCAAGCGAAACTGTTGTTGCTTGTGTAGCGAATTGATGAGGAAAATCAAGACACTAGAAATTTGTGGTGCCCAGAGGCGGAATCGAACCACCGACACGCGGATTTTCAATCCGCTGCTCTACCGACTGAGCTATCTGGGCAACGGGGGGTATTAAACGGATTTTGCCGGATCAAGTCAACTTTTTTTTGGCCAGAGCCTGCTGACCGCTTATGGATTGAACAATTCCGGCGATTCTGCTGAAACTATCAGCATATTTTCAGAAGTAACGGTGAAAACCGCCGCGGCTGAACTTTCACCAAATACGCTTTAGTCGCAAATTTTCTGAAAGTTCTCAGATAATTAGAAAAAACTGATTAAAATGAAAGAACTTCCACCTATTCGTACCCATTCGTATGCCGCAATCGAGCTTTAAAACGCCGCTGTTTCTTATCTGGCTATTGGCTGTATCTAGTTGTTTGTTATTCAGCGCGCTCTTATGCCAGTCCTGGTACCAACAACATCAGCAAGATAATGGCCAACGGCTGCAATTACAGCATCAGCTGCAGTTAATGAGTGAGCTGTTGCCGGCTAATATTGCAACCATGCCGCTGGAACAGGCTAATCAACAGCTATTAAACCTGTTGGCAGCGCCGCAGCAACAGGCCCTGTACCTGCTCGGGCCCAACCAAAAAGTGCTGGCAAATACCCCTGGTCTCGCTGGTTTTAATCCGTTGCAGCCTGAAGCTCTCGCTGCCGAATTAGTGCTGGCACGTCAATCAATGTCACAAGGGGAACTGATTCTGGTGGTTCGCCAGCTCCAGACCGACGGGCAGCTTTGGTTTTTAATCGCCGCGGCTGGCGCATGCCTGCTGTTAGTGCTGGGGGCGGTGCCAATGCGTTTATTTGAGCGTCGTCTGCAACAGCAGCAGCAACAACTCATCGATGCGTTATTGCTATCTCTGGGCAGGCAGCAGTTTGATATGGTGTTGACGGTGCCAGGCAGTTTGCAGGCATTGGAGCATCCGTTGCACCTGCTGTTACAACATTGCCGCGAACAGCAACTGCTGCTGGAAAAAGCAAAAGCCGAATGCGCGCTGCTACAGCACGAACTGGATGACAAGATCCTGCAGCGCACCGAAGCACTGGCCAGCGCCAAAATCAGCGCAGAACGGGCGAATGAAGCGAAATCGACTTTTCTTGCCACGATGAGTCATGAGATCCGCACTCCGATGAATGGCATCATCGGCACCGTCGATCTACTCCGAAATACCATGTTAAACAGCAATCAGTTTCGTCTGACCAATACAGTACGAGAATCGGCCTTTGCCCTGTTACGCATTCTCGATGACATTCTGGATTTTTCCAAAATCGAAGCCGGCAAAATGGAAATCGAGCATATTCCATTGTCGCTGAACGAAGTGGTTGAGGCCGTCGCCCAAGTCATGTTTACCGTCGCATTGCAGCGTCAGCTTGAGCTCAGTATTTTTGTTGACCCGGCCATTCCGGAAAGTCTGCTCGGTGATCCGGTCCGTTTGCGGCAGATCCTCTATAACCTGACCGGGAATGCGATTAAATTCACCGAAACCTTGCCGGGACAACGGGGCAAGGTGCACATCAGGGCTGAACTGATTGACAATAATATGGAGTTTTGTCAGATCCGAATTTCGGTCACAGACAACGGCAAAGGCATGACTCCACGTCAGCTGAATCAGTTGTTTCAGCCATTTTTGCAGGCAGAAGGCTCTATTACGCGTAAATATGGCGGCACCGGTCTTGGTCTGTCGATTTGTCAGCACCTGACGGAACTAATGTTTGGCCGGATTGAAGTGCAAAGTGTGATTGGTAAAGGCAGCGAATTCAGCGTGTTATTACCGATGCGTCACGCCGAGGAAGATATCCCGCGCCAACAACCCGATCTGCAGAATCAGCGTGTATTGATTTGTAGCGACGACAGTGCACAACAAGAACTGCTGCAGCGGTATCTGGCGTCTTTTGGCGCAACACCGGTGCTGGTCGGCCCGGGAGAATTGTGGTCATCGCAGCAGGCAGCAGATCTGGTTGTACTTGATTGCAGTCAGTCACCGGAAAGTGTGCTTCAGCAGTTACCTGCACCGCTGCCTGTGCCGACTTTGTTGCTGGTCGCGGCGGAATCATCCCTGCGCAGTGCGCCAGCCGGCAGCGAGGTGCTGGAACTCAATCCGCTCTGTCGCAGTAGCCTGGCGACAGCAGTGTTAAAACTTCAGGGTCAGCTCAGCAACAAACCAACGCTGCAATTTCCGCAGACACTGGACAGCGCCCCCGCCGTCGCAGGTGAAAATGCGCCGTTGTTGCTATTGGCTGAAGACAATCCGATGAATCAAAAGGTATTAGTCGAACAACTGCAAACGCTGGGTTATCGGGTCGAGGTGGCCGACGACGGCCAAATCGCGCTGGATAAATGGCGGCAATACCGCTATCCCCTATTGCTGACCGACCTGCATATGCCAAACCTCAGCGGCTATGATCTGGCGAGGGCGATCCGGAAGGAAGCTGCGCAATATGATGACGAAGACATCGTATTTACCCGTATTGTCGCCATCACCGCCAATGCCCTCAAGGGCGAAGCACAAAAATGCCTGAGTGTTGGTATGGATGACTATCTGACCAAACCGGTCGAATTAGCCAAACTGCATGCGGTACTGCAGCGCTGGCTACCACTGGCTGCGCCTGAAGCGTCTGAAGCTCCTGAGCCGCAGCCAGCCGTAGTCCAAAACATACCAACGGCACCGGACGCGACGGAAGTCAGCCCAATTTGTTTTACCACTATTGCCAATTTTCTTGGCCCGGACCCGGCGAAACATCAACAGTATCTGAATTATTTTGTCAGCCATGCCGCTGATTTACTGGTGCAACTGCAGGAAGCCCGACAACTGCAACAAGCAGAGATCTGCCGCAGTCTGGCCCATCAATTAAAATCCATGGCCAAGAGTGTGGGAGCCTTAGCATTGTCGGAATTGGCATTACAGCTGGAACAACAGGCAGAACAGCCATACTGGCCTGAGTTGAGCGCATTGGCGGATGGGTTACAACAGAGTTATCAGCAAGTGGTGGTGTATGTGCAGGAACGCTACCAACGCTGAGCATACCGCTGTAACGTTGGTAGCGAACAGGCTATCGCCTAACTGGCGGAAGTATCCAATGGGGCAAAAGATTTCACCAATTGATCCAACGCCTGCATTTGTTGCAGATAGTCTTCCAGTTTCGCCAGTGGCAACGCACACGGGCCATCGCATTTCGCCTGATTTGGATCCGGATGCGCTTCGATAAACAGCCCGGCCAGCCCCAGGGCCATGCCGGAGCGCGCCAGCTGGGCAGCCTGTGCGCGACGGCCATCGGCAGAATCGGTGCGACCGCCTGGTTTTTGCAGCGCATGGGTCGCGTCAAAAATCACCGGACCATATTGCTTCATTTCATCCATGCCCAGCATGTCAACGACCAGGTTGTTATAGCCAAAACAAGAACCACGCTCACACAGGATCACTTTGTCATTACCGGCTTCGGCAAACTTGGTGATGATATGGCGCATTTCATGCGGAGCCAGAAATTGCGGCTTCTTCACGTTGATAACCGCTCCGGTATTAGCCATCGCTACGACCAGATCAGTCTGACGTGCCAGAAAAGCTGGCAGCTGGATCACATCAACCACTTCTGCCACCGGGGCTGCCTGATAGGGTTCATGTACGTCGGTGATCAGCGGAATATTAAAAGTGCATTTAATTTCTTCAAAAATCCGCAAACCTTCTTCAAGACCAGGACCACGATAAGAATGCACTGACGATCGATTGGCTTTATCAAAAGACGCTTTAAACACATAAGGAATACCAAGTTTTTCGCAGACTCTGACGTAGTGTTCTGCGACCTGCAGTGCCATGTCACGCGATTCCAGCACGTTCATACCACCGAACAACACAAAAGGTTTATCGTTGGCAACTTCCAGTTTACCAATCTGAATATTCATCGACGCCACGGGGGCCTCCTTCAATAATACGGCCGACTGCTGCAGCCGGACATAGATCTAAACTTAACCGAATAACACCGGCGTCTTCGTCACTGCCACGCGCACCATCAGTGCCAACCAGCCGAGGGCGCCGAAAAATGCAAACACCCGCAGCGCTTTAGTACGGCCTTTTAACGCCATCACGCCTAAGGCAATGTAGGCCAGTAAACCGATAAACTTCTCTGTCAGCCATGGCGTAACAAACGGATATTGCTGAATGGTCAGCATCAGGCCGGCTGCAGATAACAACAACAAGGTATCAATCACATGCGGCAGCACTTTAAACAGCTTTTTCTGTAACAATGCTGAGTCACGCAGGCTCAGCACAAAGCGAATAAATAACAGGGAAACACTCAGGGCAACCAATAACAGATGGGTATGTTTTAATGCCATATACATCGCAATATGCTCCGGGATTTGAGTGTGCAGTCGCATGCGAACAACGCACAATCAATGGATTAGTTGAAGAAAAACGCATTTTGCATGTTCATCGCCAGATCGTCCATGCTTATCAGCAACAAAGCCACCAGAAGGTGGCTTTGTCAGTCGCGTTACGGTTTTATTCTTCGTCGGGATACTTGGTTAAAATCGCTTCAATTTTATCGATGCGGCTTTTCAGGATCTCAACCAGACGCGGGTCAAACTGGCGCCCCGCTTCGCTTTCCATATGCGCCAGCGTTGCTTCTGCGGTCCAGGGCGATTTGTAACAACGACGGTGCCGTAGCGCATCGTAGACATCAGCAACTGCCGCGATCCGGCCATACACATGAATCTCTTCGCCGCGTTTGCCAGCCGGATAACCACTGCCATCCCATTTTTCATGATGATCACGGGCAATCACCGCCCCCGCCTGAATAATGGCGCGTTTGGAATTTTTTAAGATCTCGTAGCCGATACTGGAATGGGTTTTCATCACTTCCCACTCATGTTCAGCAAGTTTCATCGGTTTATTCAGAATGCCATCCGGAATACCAACTTTGCCGACATCATGCAAAGGCGAAGCAAACATCAATTTCTCCGCTTCATCACCGGGTAAACCATAAGCCACGGCAAGTTCGTAGCAAATAAACGCCACCCGTTTGACATGATTTCCGGTCTCTATCGAGCGCTGTTCAACGGCTTCGCTGAGCCGGTATACAATCTCGCGTTGGGTATCTTCAATTTCATGCTGCAACTGCACGTTTTCATAGGCAATTTGCACGTTTTGCGAAAACAGCTCGATCAGCCGCTTTTGCGTTTCATTGACCTGACTCGGCAGCCCCGAGACATACAACAACGAGCCATGGGTGAATTTACTGGTGCAGTAAGCCACCAAATAGTTTTCACGGTACACAATACTGCGGCTTCTGAGGGCCTGATGGAAAGCATCCATCAGCGTATGGTCCAGCACATCAGACACCGCACGGCCTTCCTGATGCTCAAATTCACCGAGACCGGCAAATACCACCAACTGGTCCGGATCGGTATTTTCGTGAATATTACCGGCAACCAGCGACGATGTAACCAACAGCGCATTGTCATCACAGCCGAGAATAGAAGTCAGTTGTTGCAGGACCCCATCAATAAACTGTTCCATCGAGTGCGAGGAAAATAAATCGGCTGAGGCGGTGATGATTTTCTCCAGACCGCGCCGGCTGTTGTCGATTGACAGAATATCGCGGTACGAGCGCAGGCTCGACATGATCACGGTAAAGAGTTTTTGTGCGGTCAGTTCGGTCTTGGATTTGTAGTCGTTGATGTCGTAATTGACGATCACCTGCCGCTCTGGCGCCTGTCCCGGCTGCCCGGTACGCAGAATAATGCGGACATAGTGGTTGTGCAGTTCTTCGCGGATATAACGCGCCACAATCAGGCCAGCGTCGTCTGATTCCATTACCACATCCAACAGGATGATGGCCGCGTCGTGGTGCGTTTCGATCAATTTCTTTGCTTCAGTGCCGGAATAAGCACTGAAAAACTCCAGATTTTTGCCCTGAAAGGCAAAATCACTGAGCGCCAACTTCGTCACGGCGTGAACTTCCGGCTCATCGTCGACAATCAGAATTTTCCAGCTGCCGTTATGTTGCGGCGCCTGCTCTTCCGGCTCATCCGCAAATAAAAAATCATTCGCCACGCTTATTCCCTCTTGAGCTTCTGTCTACTTTCGCTGATCTCTGTGCAATCTTCAGCTTAAGTGATTGAGATGAATTAATTATTTTAGTAATGAACAGAAATAGTTATATGCGCTAATCGCTGCGCGGTCAAAAAGATTGCCGCAAATAGTCGGGGAAATGATGGGGAGCTTACGTGGCGTAATGGCTGGCAGATCAGTCCGGCCGACAACCGCCGCTGATACGCCAATTGCCGCCATAATCACGGCGTGATTGGACCGCGATAAAACCAGCATCCGTCAGGATTTGTTGCACCGCTTCGTGCTGCTGATGACCATGTTCAAGCCAGAGCCAACCGCCAGGCTGCAGATGTGCCGGCGCCTGCGCACAAATCAGCCGGATATCTGCAAGACCGTCATCAGCTGCGACCAGCGCACTGAGCGGTTCATAGCGTACATCTCCTTGTTGCAGATGGGGGTCATCGCCGTCGATATAAGGCGGGTTTGAAATGATCAGATCAAATCGTTTGCAGGCCACAGCCTGATACCAGTCACTTTGCAAGACACTAGCATTAACCAGCTTTAGGCGACTGCGATTGCGCTCCGCCAGCGCGACGGCGTCCGGCGAAAAGTCGACTGCCGTGACTTGCCATTCAGGCCGCTGCGATGCCAGCGTCAGCGCAATAGCGCCGGTGCCGGTACCCAGATCCAGCACTGCGGCTTTCGCAGGCAATGCCAATTGCAGCGCTTGCTCGACTAACAGTTCAGTATCGGGTCTTGGGATCAGTGTACAAGGCGCCACTTCGAGTTCCAGATCCCAGAACCACCAGCGCCCGGTGATATAGGCGAGTGGTTCACCACTGGCACGCCGCTGTAACGCGGCATTTAAGCGGTTGAGTTCGGCGTCGCTCAGCGGTTGTTCCAGATATAGCCGCTCACTGGCCGGATTTTTATCCAGTACGTCGGCCCATAGCCGGTTGGCTTCAAAAGCGAGATCGGCTGCGTGCGGGTCTTGCTGTGCCAGCGCCTGCAGCGCGATTTCTGCCTGCTGCAGCCACTGACGCAATAACATCAGCGGTTTTCCTCGGCCAGTGCGGCCAGCTGGTCGGCCTGATATTCATGGCTGAGCGGACCTAACACCGGGTCCAGGTCGCCTTCCATCACATCGAGTAATTTGTAGATGGTCAGGTTGATGCGGTGATCAGTCAAACGGCCTTGCGGGAAGTTATAGGTGCGGATCCGTTCGGAACGATCGCCCGAGCCCACCAACAAACGGCGCGTCGATTCTTCCGCCAGCCGGTGTTTTTCATCTTCGGCCGCCTGGATACGCGACTGCAGTACAGACATGGCGCGAGCGCGGTTTTTATGTTGCGACCGTTCGTCCTGACATTCCACTACAATGCCAGTTGGCAAGTGCGTAATACGGATCGCAGAATCGGTCCGGTTTACGTGCTGACCACCGGCGCCGGACGCACGGTAGGTATCCACTTTTAAATCGGCCGGATTGATTTCAATTGCTTCGCTTTCCGGTACTTCCGGCATAATAGCGACCGTACAGGCTGAGGTATGCACCCGCCCTTGTGATTCAGTGGCTGGCACCCGCTGCACGCGGTGACCACCGGATTCAAACTTCAGTACGCCATAAGCGCCGTCGCCCTGCACACTGACAATAATTTCCTTGTAGCCGCCGTGTTCACCGTCGTTAAAACTGATGATCTCGGTTTTGAAGCGGCGTTTTTCACAATAACGACTGTACATGCGGAACAAATCACCGGCAAAAATGGCGGCTTCATCACCACCGGCACCGGCGCGGATCTCAAGGAAACAGTTGTTGTTATCGTTCGGATCTTTTGGCAACAGCAGGATTTGTAGTTCCTGGTCCAGCACTTCAATCCGTTCTTTGCCGGATTTAAATTCTTCCTGCGCCATCTCACGCATCTCAGGATCGGAATCCTTCAGCATCTCTTCGGCGCTTTGTAAATCGTCCTGCGCCTGACAGTACAGCGCAAAATGCTGGGCAATA
>Ga0209294_1000129_pt1 | contig 11682 bp, 17 predicted proteins | sample LowerColdCreek_FD_184128 | JGI IMG/M metagenome (GOLD analysis project Ga0209294, IMG submission 184128) | Groundwater microbial communities from Cold Creek, Nevada to study Microbial Dark Matter (Phase II) - Lower Cold Creek (SPAdes) (version 3) | ecosystem: Environmental > Aquatic > Deep... | reverse complement strand
AATCAGTCACCCTCTCCAACAATCAAGACTAAAATCGTAGATTTAAACTAGCTTATAATTTGTATTTTTATACTTCTACCAACACTACCACGTTAGGAACTTCTAGGCCTATCGGTGGCATAGTGCAAGGGATCAATGGTTATACAAGGTGGCGCCATTTTGAGGAATACAAAGGGATCTTCCGTTTTAACTTCATACTGTTGATTTTGGAAGCATTTCAAGCTATGATAATTTCCAGAAAAAGTATGATATTATTTTTCTTCGAGGGATTTTTTCCAGCGTTCATCTGAGAGTAAAGTTCGACTGAGTGCATTCCGTACTTTCATTTTCTATATTTCATTCATCACGATTGACCTTTAACATTCCTTGTCACGTTGCTTGCTTGTGCTTAAACCTGAAAAGTTTCTTTTTGTCTAAATGTTACATAATCGACTCAAAACACGGTAATGAAATATATTCGGATTAGTTAGCGCTTTATAACTCGAGTATAGATACTTTTCAATTATAAGTAAATATTGCATTGCACTAGATTGTTCGCCTTAAATAATTTTATCATGCAAATGTGTAATAGGAATAGAATAAGAGCTTAAGGTTTATTCTCATATCACTTTGTGTGTGAAACTAAAGATACGAATATTTCTATAATTACTCATATTAGCCATGCTCAATGTCTCCAATGCAAGTATACAAGTTATAGGCAGATTATTTTCCTCTAATATTGATTGAATTCTATAAAAATAAAGCATTTTCTTATTTTTAATAAGGACGAAAGTTCAATCACCCCTAAAGTGGATTGAATTCTATAAAAATAAAGCCATTTTCTTATTTTTATAAGGATGAAAGTTCAATTAACTAATTTCTTCCGCTAACTATATACGCGAGTAATTTATCTCACAACTAGCTATCAATTTATGAGTTTTCTAGGGCTTTGATGACCAATATTGCTCTAAAAAGAAGTTAAAGTATCATTTGGAAGCAAAAGTAATATTCAATCAATAAATCCAAATATAAAGAATCACCATGTATTGATGGAAACCAAATGTCATTACAAGCACACAAAATGTTTGTTGAGCTATCTACAGTTTGTAAAAGAAACCACAACAATACTCTGTGACAGCTTTCAGGAAACAATTATGTATATTTTCAAAGTCTTGCTGCATTCTTCCCCAAGAAAAACTATCTGACTTGGGCCTTGTCTCCCCAAGGGTATAAAAAAAAATAGCGAGGACAAAGAGAACCTCTTCCCCCCTTCAAATTCCTCGGTTTGAAGCCTTCCGCTTTGGAGGAAGTGGATCCAAATCTCTTCTTTTTTGATACTTCACCTCATCATCGGAAAAGAAAGGAAAGTCACTTAGATCTACTTTGTCTTCTTTTATGGTCTGATTCAAAGAATTGCTAATTTCAGAAGAGTTTATGGACTTGACCTTTTTCTGCTTAGGTTCGGCATTTTGTACATTATGTTTCATCGGAGAGGAATTATGGTGATCTGGTTTTTGCGACGGCAATGTACTTCTTCGCTTTGATCGTCTATTTGTTCCTCCTTCTGATTTTAAATGAGCTGCAGAATCTCGCTGAAGCACACTGAAGAAGGGATCTAATATTAGAATAAGTTTTCAAAACATTAAAATTGCGATTTCATATAATTATACTCACATTGTACTATAATCCATAAAAAAGTGCAGAAGAGATAACTTTTCTGATAACGTTGCACCTGGATGCTCCCAAAGTTTTTCAGAGAGACCGGTAGTCGCAAACTTCCTTTCAAGATCTTTCCACTGAAGCAAATCTCCATCAAGTGTATAGTAGCCTAACTGCAACTGGATATTAAATTTTGCCAATATTACTTGAGCCTCTCCTTTGCTTAGTTCTTCAATTGGATGCCGAAGATATTCGTCGGGAACAATTGGGTTAGACATTGTGCTTTTGCAGTTTTGGGAACATATACATCTTGCTTGCCAAATGAAGAACAATAAAAGCGCTGAAATTCCATATTTTCATCTATCCATTCCTGTGTTGCAACCAATCCAACTCGACATAAATAGTCTCTTAAATGACCAGTGCTTTCAAATTCTTCCCCTTCAAACATGTACTTTGTCAAAGTATTCATAGGCTTTTCGACTTCCAAGCCAACATCACTGATCGAGAAGGTTGGGGAAATCGAGTGACCCCTGTAGGAACTTCTGTTTGCAGAGTCGTTGTTGTACTTGTGACAGGTTGGGTACTATATAATATTGGCGAGCGTACTTTCTCTTTTCCAGTAGGAATTCTCGGAAAGAAAAAAAGGGGTAATTGTTGGCATGTTGATCTTATGGAACTGTGATCTTATGGAACTGTGATCTTATGGAACTGAACTGTGATTGGATTTCGCAAGATTTCATCAGTTGTCGAAAATGAAATTATTGATAGATGAAAAATATACTACCGTATTGAACTTCTTGTACACTTGGTTCCAGCCACACTCATTATCAGAAAAAACCCGTTACTTTTCAAAGGAACTTGAATCAAATCAAAAGAAATAAAGTTCATTCCATTCATGTCATTTCGATTCACATTATATGGCTATTATCCCCATGAGCCACTATTACGATCGTGATCCTAAGAGAATGCGCCCAACTGGTGGCGGGAGAGATTATGGAGGGAGTCGAGGAGGTGGCGGTGGACGTCAAGGATCATGGGGAATGGGTCCAAGACCTCAAAGTCTCCGTGTTGTTACCAATCAATTATCGCTTATCGAACCCCCGTGCGACATTGCAATATTTCCTTGAACAGAAATGTTATCGATACCATATTACCATATGGGATGCCGTCAAGGTTCGTGAGAAAACTGATGAAAGTATTCAAAAAGAAGAATCAGATACTAAACGGAGGACCACGTGAATTTCAAATTATGCCAAGATCCCGGTTAGATGGAATCAAGAAATCGATGGAAATTGGAGAAGGAAGTAATCCCATAAGCCGCAGAATTCTTCTCAAGCTTCAAAAGAGACTTCTCAACGAAAAGCGAAACTTTTGGGTAAGAATCAGAAACTTCGAAACATTTGAACCACCAATGAATTGTGATCGCTTATTCTCACAACACATGAATTGATAATTTCGACTCTAAATCTTCGGTAAATAGACCGACGGCAGTCAGATTGCCATCGCTGCAGAACCTCTCTTCGACGAAATTGGCGCTGATCCAGATGTCGTTTTCAAGACGACGCAAGAAACTTCTATTGAAGCCAAGAGCAAATCTACCGGGCGATATGGTCCTGCCGATGTAAAATTGGAACTGATAAAGAACAGCCATCAATGTTAGATGGAATTCATTATGATTTTAAAGTTTGTGTAAAGAAATCTTGTAATGATGACGATCCAGAAGCGGATATGTACCTATTATTTCTCGTTTTACTTTCAGATTCTCTCATTCTAACGTTCCATAATTTTATTTAGAATTTCGAACAAGCATTTCATTGTTCGATTTCAAGAAGCGGGATACGTGCAAGGTGGTAACATTGTCGAATCTATGTATTCAATGCAGTATTCAATGCAGTCAGCAATCGAAATTGCCCTCAAAAACTCGATGTTGGTCTCTAGTCTCAAGGTTCAAGGAAAATCGCCTCGATTCTTTTATTTGGATCCCGACATTAACCGGGTGTTAGGGAAATCTCTATTCCGTAACTTTCGAGATGTAAGTTTCTAACATTTCTGAAAATGATCCATATTTTCACTCCAACCACTGGCAAATAATCTACTCAGATAACTCCCACTAACTCGACTCCAAATCCATAACCTGCAGAAGCATGAATTTCCATTCGTTGGTTTGGCTCAGACAATCAGATTCTGTGCCAGCGGAAATGCATTTGTTTCCTTGGATTCTGGTTTAGATTAGTTTCATTTAGAACAGTATCCCTCCACGACATCAAAAGCGTGGCCCTGTCCCTGTACTGGACGAAAACTGACGTACTATTACCGGTGTGCAGATCGGTGGTTTTCACGAGATAGTTTTCCCCGGCAAGCGACCTGAGATTGAACGTGCAATCCGAAATCTAACCTTTCATATGAGATATACCCGTCCCATCAATGAAGAACGTGAACAAGGTATGTACGACCACTTTTCCTTATAAACTAATCCCCTTTATCGACCACGCTGATATTCTAGTTTTCATAAAACATTTCGAAAGAAGTTAAAGGAAGAAGGAAAATCAGAAGTTGAAATTGAACAAAAAAATTATGGCTAGTCGAAGGCGTAATACAAAGTCGTTTCGTAACAAATCTATCAGGTTGAGTGAGGACTTAATTTGGGATCCCAGTCAACATACATTTCCTTTGCAAGCAAAAGGTAAATCTCGAGACGACTCGGAGAGTTCAGCATCGGAGCCAGTTCAGACAGTCACTGTTGCTGAGTATTTTCATCTTCGCTATAAGATGACGCTTCGCTTCCCCAAAATGCCGCTTGTCTTTTTGACAGAAGGAAAGTAAAAGGGCTGGTTTCCAATAGAATTACTTTATCAATCCTGGGGAAAAGTGAAGGCTACGGATCATAACCAAGATGTTCTCAATTTCAACGACCATTTCGCTTCCACTGCAAGTATTGAGCACCTTAAAACAATAAAAAGTCTTATTGATGATATTAAATTAAGAAGTGCGCCTGAATTTACTATGTTGTTGCAACAACTAAACCTTACCACTAATCTTCAACCGGAACAGCTCACAGCCACTGTTCTTCCTCAACCGATTGTCAAATTCCAAGCTGGAAACGACAAGATACCTTCAGATGGTTCTTGGAATCTTGCCAATGTTAAATGTCCAAAGCCTGCTTTTATGAGTTCATTTGCTATTGTTGACTTTGCCAATTTCAGTCGAAATGAATATGAGAAGCTAAATGCTTTTGAAAAACTGTTTCAGGTGATGGGGAATCATGGGATTGAGATGCCTCGAAACGAAGATATTAACCAGACTATTCGAAATGTTATCGTACAAGTGGACGGCACTCTCAATCAAGACATCGTAAGTCTTTCTGTCATGTATTGATGTAAGTTTTTAAAATACTAATTTTCTTTTTCCGTTTGGTAAAAGAGGTTTTTGACGCTGCCGTGGAAAAGGCAAAGTTCCATTTTTTCAGGGATAGAGGAAAGATGGGCCTTAGATTCTTGACAACTATTGTTGGTGGTGGAAACGGAGATACCTCACTGGCACTTTGAAACAGTTGGATGGTAATTTTTTCGAGGCAATCTTGCCCATGGATATTGCAGGTGAAACTCACAAGATTACAGTGCAAAACCAAGTTATTCCGGCCAGAATCATGGCCTCTGTAGGCGGCAGAGCTATTGACTTACTCAGCTTGAGGCTATCTGGGAAAGGTAAGATGATCGCTGCTTCACAACGTAATTTGTAGACAATCGTCATTTCTCTCATCCAGCTATTTCCAGGAATCTATGAAGAGAAAACCGATAGGGGTGATTGGATCGATATCCCTTTTCGTGGTGATCACGTGTATCAACTTGAAACCGGTGAGATCATTCCTGAGAGGGATGTCATGAACGCTGAGCCATTTCATGTGATCGAAAGTTTTCAAATTGAATGTCCTTCCATTGTCTTTGTTCGACTTCGCGATGATGATACTCAGACTTATCATTTTATCAAACTTGTCTCAAACATTCTGAATTGTGTACAATCGCAGTGCTTTGTCCATCAGAAGTACTCGAATCAATCGAATCCAGATCAATAGTACGTGGTTGAAAATTGCATGCCTATTTATTTCTTGTAATGACCACTCAATGCCCCCTTTTTGTGACAGTTGTAGCAATATAGCAATTAAAGTAAACACGAAATTGTTCTCGAAAGGAATCGCAGCGCGGGCATGGGATATTTAGCCCATGGCTTGAACAAGTGCCAACTTTGGTAATGGGATTAACTCTTACGAGAGGTAAGTCATAAGTACATATTAAACCTGCTGTCATATCTAAATCTTTCATTTATCTTCATAGCTGGAGGAGCGGATTCAAAAACTATCGTGACAGGTTCGGTATGCTTGACGAGGAGAGGTGATGTGCCGCGTACCGTTCCACTTGCTATGGACATTCGAGTTCAAAAGTCAGCTGGCGTAGTCGAAGCACTTCCCATGTACATGTTGAGCAAGGTAAGATGTGAGTCAAACGCCCTAGTTTTTTTTCTCTCTCAGCTCATTGTGTCTTTGTTTCAAGACATTTGTGACCCAGTACCTGTGACACAATAGTCACATCATCCAGCGAGAGTAATTGTTAATAACGGATCTTCGGAGGGAAATTTTGATCACATATTGAATAGTGAGGTTGCGGCGCTTAGAAAAGCATTCTATGATTTGCCAACAGAATTTAGTTCTCATCCTGATTCCTGCGTGAATGAAAGAAACTGCCAAGGAAATGGATGCACCCTTTGCACTCCTATAATTACCTACATTGTTGCACTCTCACAACATAATATCCGTATTGTTCCAGCTGAAGAAGTCAGAGGGAAACGGGCTCTCCTAAATGTTCCCAGTGGCACTTGCGTTGATCACACGTTAACACCTTTCTTGGATGGCCTCAACTTAGCGGCACAACCACCAGACCCTCCAAAATCTCCTGGCGATTCAGAACCGATGATTTTTTCCAATGCCGAATCAACTGGTTTCTACTTTCTACTCACAGCTCATGGTGGATTAAAAGGTACTTCTAAGCCTATTTTCTATCGTGTTGTAAGTTCATAAAGCTATGCTATTATATGTCAAAATGACTTTTGTTAATCTAACACAAATATTTCGTTTGGCGACCGTGGAAAACTGGAAGTGAATGTACACCGTTGACAAAAGAAGTCATTCAATACATGACTTATACGATTTCGTTTCAATATGGAACAGCAACCAAAGCTGTGAGAATGGTTCCAGTTGTGAAGTATGCTGTAAAACTGGGAAACGTGGCTTCTGGTTACTTACCCTGTAAGTATCACTGCCATAGAACTTTTGCATCTTCCCTTTGCTTACACTCTTTTCGATAGATCTGCTTGGACATGGTTATGGACCGGTTAATATTCCTCGTTTGCAAGAGTCCCTGGGCACTGATGGAAACGCCGAGCTCAGCTTTGAAAAGGTAAGATTTCTTGAATTTAAATCAGCACCCTTTACCTTTCTTCTAATCACTTCCATAAAGAATGTAGAAGAAAGTGACATTTCCAAGAAAACGAATATATTGGGTGGTTTCAGCCCATTTGATTCTAAAACTGTGGAAGGGTTTCGAGTCCCATTTCATCCACTCTTATCAGCTTAATGACTGAACGATCAATTCATGCTGCCTCTTTCTATAATTACATAATTACATCGAAGTATATTTCTCACTTTTCATGCATATTGAGACTTTATAAATGGGATTTAGTACTCATAAGATCAAATAACCATGTAGAACACCCATGTAGAACATGGAACTTCATCCTATGTCCTTCTTTGTCAGTAATCCTTGTAAGTGTTTTAGACTTGCAGATCTAGAGACAAAAAAAGAGTATTTTGAAGCTAAATGTGAAATTGGATGAAATTCTAATTTGTTCTGAACCACAGCATGTTCACCCAATAAAAAACACCAGAAAAACTTATCATATTGCTTTCGACGTAACATTTGATTTAAGGTACAAGGCATAATTGGTTTCAGGAGGTAACTGGACTACAAATGATAAAGAAGATATATATTTAAGAATGAAGACAGTCAGGACTAGACTTTTCTAAGTTTAAATGCATGGATTTTCATGCTGTGCCTGTTACGTTGGTAGCACTCACTTATACAGAAAAGGTAGACATAGTGCCAGGATTTAAGCTTGGAAAGGATTTAGATGTCAAGAATTTGATGGTGTTAAACCCATTACATGGGCTCAAGATATATACAGCTAGTAAATGCAGATCATGCTCGTGATTTAAGGGCAAGGCACTCTATTTCAGGAATAGTCCTAATGTTGGGAATCGACGTAAAGATGAGTTTCTAAGCTTCAGAAGACTGGAGTGCAGGCCTGGTTAAAATTATGGATATATCCATAATTAACACGCTTTTTTCCATATCAGCCACTCATTTTTGTCCATAATTAAAGGGGAAAAATAATGCAAAGAAAAAATGATTTTAAAGCCAAATGGGAATTAGAGTGCGGTATTTGGATTACAAGTTGTTGCATTTCATCTAATTCGGCGGAGAGCGTGATTTGTTTGTTTTGTTGTGCCTTTGGCAAAGAGGAATTAGATGTTGGGGATGTTTGCCATAGGAAACGCAGCAAAAACTTTCAAACATATACTGCTCCTTGGAGAATTGATAAAATGAAAAACCATAACAATTCCATGCACCCGACAAAGTGGGCAGAATATCAAAAGTGCACCACAGCAGATAAGAAAACTTATTTCGATACGGCATTGGCTGTGAATTCGGAGAAAACATATTTTGAACTTAATCAATGCAAAAGGAAAGAGATTACTATTGAAAAAGATATAATTGCAGTTATATTATTGAAGATATACTGTGATGATGAGGATCAGCAAAACATCCAAAATGATTAAAAAAATCTTATTGGATTTGAACCCATGGCTACTGATGATGATGAAGCTGACTATTATTGGGCGATTATTTCTTCGTCTTTTCAGTACGAAGCTGTACTAAAATCTGTCGGAAATAGATTGTCATTCCGACAAACCGTGAATATACTGGATGATTTTAGAACCTTGACAGGAATGTCAGGTAAATTTGGTATTATATTTTGACGCGTTGTAACAAAATATGTACGCATATATTGTGCCGAATTACTTCAAACTATTTCGGAAGCAATGCGATGTTGCTGGGCTTTTGCGATCGCATTGGATGGTGGTAATAAATCTTCAGTCCCATATTTAGACTATAGACTACGCTTTGTTTTAGGCCATAAGTTATTCAATGTGCACATGATTGCATGTCCAATGTACGAGTTGCATACGGGAGAAAACATGTTTAATTATCCACACTTTGCCCAAATTAGACAGAAAAGCTCATCGGTATCACAACCGATGGAGCGTTGAACATGACAGGATGTCATGCTGGATTAGCCACTGGCATCAAGAGGGTGGTCAATGCAGGTTTCTTTTGCGTATGGTGAGCTGCCCATCAATTAGATTTGGTGGTTCAAGCAAGATTCATATCAATGTTTAACGAACGATTTGTTCATGTCATTCAAGGTATTACAGGATATTTACGACGGCAAAAGAATTTGATCACATCAATGAAATCTACATGTCCGCGCTCATTGACACACAATGGCTATTAATGGGACAATTGTTAGATTGGCTAATCCCTAAAAGACTTTCACTGCAGGCTTATTTTGAAGAAAGACAACCTCCATGTTGACCGCCAAATGAGTGGTGGATTGAAGTTTACGCACTGGCTGAAGTTGTAAGCATCATTAACATTACATTAAGAGTGCTTCAAGGTAATCAATTGCTATTGGATGAACAAAAAACATCCTGAAAGACAGCGAGAAAATTTAATGAGAATTGACAGCATCATTTCCACTGCAGATGTATTGATTCAGGATGTTCCAGGTCTTTTTCAGCTTGGATGCTTTCGCATGACGGAGTTGTCTGCGGAGTCATTTTTGCGCAATTTAGGTTCTGATTATATTCTTGATGTGCTGACAAACTACAAGGATAGCTGTGAATCGGAATACAATTCTCTAATAGGTCAAATATGTAATTTATTCTTGCACCTAGTTCAGGAATATATCTATTATGCCTACAAAGAAGTAGCTCAAACGGTGCCATTTCTGGATTGCACCTCCTGCAATGTCTTGGAATGTTGCAGAATATGGTAGATTTATGTTTACCACAGTCATAATAACGCAAAAAGACAGTCTCAGAGCTACTTTTGCGGAAGAAGATATTCAAAACATTCAAACACAATATCAACTATTTGAGAGAAAATACCACTCTGATGAAGGTTTTAAGTGTCTTGTGCAAGCTACTAAACAACACAAAAGTTTTGATGAACCATGGTGCTGGTTTTATGAACAATATCCTTTATTAGTTACTTTTTGCAGTGGATTAGCTTCAACATTTCCAGGAACTAGCACGGTTGAATCCGACTTTTCTATTATTGGATGGGAAAAGGATGATTGTCAAACTGCCTTGAGTAACCTGAGCCTTGAAGGAATACTTCATGCAAAACAAAGGGAAGAAACTATTAAGATCCAAGCCATTTTGAGACATTTAAACTTATAAATAAAAGGTATTCCATAATTTACATTTTCATAATCTATTTTTGTCCATAATTAAGTTAATTATGGAAATTATGGAAGTATCCATAATTGACCAGGCCTGTCGGAGTGACATCAACGTATGGATCAGAACTATTTTTATCTTGGATTGTTTCTGAACTTAATTTAGTGGTGATGTACTGCGTAGGTCATTATGCTTGGCATTAGATTGTTCAGCACTTAAGCTAGCTGATAACTAGCTGATTGTCTTAAATACAATTGTTCTTTGAAACGTATCAAAGCAGAAACATTTCCCATGTCGTATCAGCATGTCTGAAAAGCAGTAGAAGCAGCAAAAGTATTGCGCTTTACTTATATTACGAGTGAAAAAATGTCAGTGATACGTTGATGAGGTACTGAGAAATCCAGAATTTAATTATCTGGCAAAGAAATAATCATTCCACATTCCAGCAGATGACTCTGAAATTGGATAACCTATACTGAGACATAAAGGAGCATTTTAGCAATTCTGTATGAGGACAAGTAATGCAAGTATTTGATTTAAGGGCAATGAGGAAAGAAAAAGGTTTATGACTACAACAAGGTGGAGTGGAATATACCTAGGTTAAGCGCTTCTAGAATTGTATATCATTTTTATTTTCTGATAAAATATTACCATACACTAAAGAAGTAATCGTGTAGAGTACTAGATTACTAATTTTTCAGAAATCTAGAATATCACATATTGAGGAGTTTCGGATATTTCACTTACTGCAAGATAATCTATTCTTAAGGAAATTCAGGTATCATGTAGTATAGAAAAGATCAACGAACATGATTTCAGTTTGAAGTAACACGCATGGTTGACACTTCGGAATATCTTCAGTACATTCTATGTAAATGAATACCATATAAATATTGTTTGAAGTTTCACACGCAGATTGTGGGAAGGTATATTATTAATCTCACAATGTTAAAAATCAAGAAAATAGTTTTGAATCTGTTAGCATAATTAAATTCCACTTTATCTGGCTAAAGATGACACCATTTTAGTTCAAGCTCTGGAGAATACTAATTCACAAAGGAGACCCTGGTAAGATAGTTATTCTATAGGAGAAATTCTATTTTAAATAATTTGATTTTTGCAATTCTGTTGGACTTCATCTTAAATACTGATTTCATCAAGAGCATTATCATGTATTTTTGTTGCACTGGCTGAAGTAGTGGCACCACTATTTTGTGACTTCTCTATCAAATCTTCTTCAAGTAGGATACAGATTCTTACTAGGGAACCTCAAAAGTATTGCCATTTGCCACTATTGCTACTTCATATCATATCATTGCCTTGTCCTGATACACAATCTGATTGCTCTAAGCTGCTCTAAGAGTTTATACAAGTTGTAAATTATGATCTAAAAATTACTTTTATCTTAGATCTCTTGTGAATTAATTACCACGTGTTCATTGACCACGTAGTCCTTGTGAACTTTAGAT
>Ga0209294_1000123_pt1 | contig 11799 bp, 7 predicted proteins | sample LowerColdCreek_FD_184128 | JGI IMG/M metagenome (GOLD analysis project Ga0209294, IMG submission 184128) | Groundwater microbial communities from Cold Creek, Nevada to study Microbial Dark Matter (Phase II) - Lower Cold Creek (SPAdes) (version 3) | ecosystem: Environmental > Aquatic > Deep... | reverse complement strand
TTTTCAACGACTGCAGCTTGTTCAGCGGCACGCGCCGCTGCTTTAGCATCGGCCACGGCTTTTTCGTGCGCTTCATAAGCGATGACAATTTTCTGCACCACCGGGTGGCGCACCACGTCTTTGGCCAGAAAATAGTTAAAACTCAAGGCGTCGACATCAGACAGCACGTCGATGGCATGCTTCAGACCTGAATATTGACCGCGGGGTAAATCGACCTGCGTGACATCACCGGTGATCACTGCTTTGGAATTAAAGCCAATCCGGGTTAAAAACATTTTCATTTGCTCGACCGTGGTGTTTTGGCTTTCGTCGAGAATGATAAAGGCATCACTTAAGGTGCGGCCACGCATATAAGCCAGCGGTGCGATTTCGATAGTGCCGCGTTCCAGGTACTTTTCCACCTTTTCAAAACCCAGCATATCAAACAGCGCGTCGTACAAAGGCCGTAAATATGGGTCGACTTTTTGTGCCAGATCACCGGGTAAAAAACCCAGTTTTTCGCCCGCTTCAACGGCAGGACGGGTCAGCACAATCCGGCGGACCTGCTGTTTTTCCAGCGCATCGACGGCACAGGCGACCGCCAGATAGGTTTTACCGGTGCCAGCCGGACCAATGCCGAAGGTCACGTCGTGCGTCAGCACATTGGCGACATAACGGCTTTGATTGGCGTTGCGGCCTTTGATTAAACCTTTTTTGGTTTTGATGCTGACTTCGTTCTGCGCCGCATCAACACTGACCAGACTACTTGGGTTTTCCACACTGCTCAGACTCAGGTGGACCTGTTCCGGGCTCAATGGCTGTACTTTGCCGTTGGCGGAGACAGTTTCCAGATACAGGGATTCCAGTAGCTGACGGACCAGCGGTAGCTGCTCGGTCAGGCCCAGCAGGCGGAACTTTTCTTCGCGGTTTTGAATTTGTACGCGAAAACGCCGTTCAATCTGGTGCAGGTGGTCGTCAAAAGGGCCACATAACATCGCAAGACGCTGGTGGTCAGCCGGGGTAAAACTGAATTCTAGGCTGCTGATCGGGTTGTCCAAATGTCCTTCTCTCATCGCTGGATAAACAAAGTCCGGTATGGTGACCGGACTTGCTTATCAACACTTCAGGCTTGCAGCAACTGCAGCCGGTGTTCAGGGTTGGTAGGTAGCGACACCGAGTGCATCGGCGCTGCCTTCTGGCCGGTTTTGCCGGGCCATAATTTGTTGCGGGGAAATTTCCCGTCGCAGGTCCATCTCTGCTTCCGTTCTGATCACTACACCTTTCAGTGAGTTAGTGAACACATCGGTGATCCGGACATCAACGAACTGGCCAATCATATCAGGCGTGCCTTCGAAATTCACCACCCGATTATTCTCAGTGCGGCCGGTCAGTTCCATCAAATCTTTTTTCGACGGGCCTTCGACCAGAATACGCTGTTCAGTGCCCAGCATGCTACGGGCGATCTGCAGCGATTGCTGGTTGATCCGGTCCTGTAATATGTACAGACGCTGTTTTTTCTCGTCTTCCGACACATCATCCGGCAGGTCGGCCGCCGGCGTGCCTGGCCGTGCGCTGTAAATAAAGCTGAAGCTCATATCAAAGCCGATGGTGCTGATGAGATCCATGGTCTGGGCAAAATCTTCTGCCGTTTCACCGGGGAACCCGATGATAAAATCGGACGACATCGACAGATTGGGCCGGATCTTTTTCAATTTGCGGATCTTTGATTTGTATTCAAGCGCAGTATGGTTGCGTTTCATCAACGTCAGGATCCGATCCGAACCGCTTTGTACCGGTAAATGCAGATGATCAACCAGTTCAGGGATATCGCGATACACTTCGATAATATCGTCTGTAAATTCAACAGGATGCGATGTGGTATAACGAATGCGGTCAATACCGTCGATGGCAGCGACCAGCCGCAGCAATTCAGAAAAGTGACAGATCTGATCGTCGTGCGTGGCACCGCGATAGGCGTTGACGTTCTGCCCCAGCAAATTGACTTCACGTACGCCTTGCTCAGCCAGCTGTGCAATCTCCAGCAATACATCATCCAGCGGACGACTGACTTCTTCACCGCGGGTATAAGGCACCACGCAGAAAGTACAATATTTTGAGCAGCCTTCCATGATCGACACAAAGGCCGTCGGGCCTTCGGCTTTTGGCTCCGGCAAACGGTCGAATTTCTCAATTTCAGGGAAAGATACATCGACTACCGGGGAGCGGTCACCGCGGACTGCATTGATCATTTCCGGCAGGCGGTGCAGCGTTTGCGGACCAAACACGATATCGACATATGGCGCACGTTCGCGGATAGCTGCGCCTTCCTGCGAGGCGACACAGCCACCAACACCAATGATTAAATTCGGATTTTTCTTTTTCAGCGGACGCCAGCGGCCCAGCTGATGAAACACTTTTTCCTGGGCTTTTTCGCGGATAGAGCAGGTGTTTAATAAAATAACATCGGCTTCTTCTGCTTCTTCAGTCAGGGTATAGCCATGAGTGGCATCCAGTAAGTCAGCCATTTTGGATGAATCGTATTCGTTCATCTGGCAGCCCCAGGTTTTAATGTGCAGCTTTTTGCTCATGGTCAGAATATGCCTGTAAAAAGTCGGACGGAAAAAAGGCGCGTATTTTAACTGACACCCCGCACAAGTACCAGCCTTGTGCTGCTTATTCGGTGGCTACAAAACGCCGAATTGGTGTTTTGGTAAAATTTTGCTTTCAGTTCAGTATGTTCAGAATACTGGTCTACACTTCAAAAAAGTTGTAAGGCCAGCGTGGAGCTTAAAATGAAGAAAATTCTTTGGGTGCCTTTGGCACTGTTCAGTGCATCTGTTTTCGCCGAAGTTGCAGTTGTTGTACATCCGTCCAATGCTGCAGCGTTAAATCCTGAAGCCATAGCGCAAATTTATCTTGGTCGCAGTAAAAGCTTTCCGGATGGCAAAGCTGCATTGCCCTTAGGTCAGGCAGAAGGTAGTAAAACAACAGAACAATTTAATCAGAAGGTGCTGAATAAATCCGGCAGTCAGATTAAAGCCTATTGGTCCAAGCTGGTATTTACCGGCAAAGGCACACCACCAAAAGAGATCAGCACCGATGCAGAAATGCTGGAACTGGTCAGTCAGAATCCCAGTGTTATTGGTTACGTCGACAAAGCATCTGTCACCGATAAAGTCAAAGTATTGGCAACGTTCTGAGTCGCAGAACTAGCCTTCTACTATTGCCGGAGTAAACAACATGAATTGGCTGAATCCTAAGCAGCAGGCCTTGCCTTTGCTTGCATGTGTGCTTTTTGCCGGTAATGGGCAAGCGGCGGAGTTTAACTGGAGTGGGTTTCTGACGCTGGCTGCCGGCAAAACGCTGAGCGGCTCGGTGCAGGGACAAAATGAAGTCAGGATTAATTGCCCTTGTATGATTTCCGATTTTTCGCAGTCAGGCGTCATTGACAGCAGTTGGGATTTTGCTGCCGACTCGAAATTGGGTCTGCAAGGCAATATACAGCTGTCGGAACAGCTTAGTTTGACCGCGCAGGTGGTCAGTCGCGGCGCCCGTGACTGGGATCCAAATCTGGAGTGGGTCTATGCCGGCTGGCAACTCGGCGATAATGATTTATTACAGGTTGGCCGGAAGCGCTTACCTTTGTTTTATTATTCAGAACAACAGGATGTCAGCTTCACTTACCCTTGGGTGCATCTGCCACCGCAAACCTATGGCTGGGAAGCGGTTAATTACAACGGGATCAACTGGAACCATAGTTTCCAGGCCGGTGACTGGAGTGGTTTGGTCAATACATTTGCCGGCAGCGAAACTCGTAAAGACAATGATTACATGAAAATTTATAACGGCATCGACAGTGAAACCGATACGCGCTGGCGCAAAATCATCGGCGCAGAAGTGCTGATGAATCGCGACTGGTTCGAAGGTCGCCTGATGCTGATGAAATCCGAAACGCAAAGTCGTTTAGTCAGTGACAATGAAGATTGGTCAGCACCAGCGGAACAAATGCTATTTGGTGCATCTGGTTTGATTGACTATCAGGACTGGATCTTCAGTGCTGAGTTGTTTTTTTCCGATCGGACCGAATCCTATGGCCGTGATTTGGCTTATACCCTGACTACCGGCAAAAGGCTCGATGGCTGGGCCTGGTATTTAACGCATGGTTTGTACCAGCAAAAAATCAATGCAATGAATCCGCTGGAACTGACCACAGAAGCGGATCAGGAGAAACACCGGTTATCTTCTGCCGTCGTGAGGTTTGATGTCAGCTCTGCTGCTGCTGTCAAAGTACAGCTGGACCACTGGAAGGATGGTGGTGGTCAGTGGTTTAAACAAACCTATGGCGACGCCAATGCACTGAGTATCAGTTACGATCGCGTCTTCTAAGCAAGACCGGCAGCGCTCAGAACAAGCGCTGCCGGCTCGTGACATAACCGGCATAAAAGATAATCAGCACACCGGCAAACCAGGCCATTGACACTGGCTCCTGCCAGAATAAATAACCAAACAATCCGGCAAATACCACGCTGCTGTACGTCCACATCCCAATATCACTGGCGGGTGCTAAGGCATAAGCACGGGTCATTGCCATCTGTCCAGCTGCGGCCAATACGCCCATCCCGGCAAAAGCCCACCAGGCGATTGCCGGCAATGGATGCCAGTCAAATGGAACTGGGATAAAAGAAATAATGGCCGTCAGCAGCGAGAAATAAAACACGATGCGAGCGGCAGGTTCAGTATCTGACATATAACGGATGGTGGTTTTGGTTACCGCGACCAGCACCGCTGACAACAATCCAATCGCCAGCATCAACCAATTGCCCGGACCGCCACTGACCGGGATCGCGATAAAGACGCCGACAAAGCCTAAACCAATGGCAAACAACGTTAAGCGACTTGGCCGTTCATTGAGCCAGAAACGGGCAATAATGGGCACAACAAAAGGCGAGAGCAGCAAGACCAACATCGCCTGTGCTAAAGGTAACTGGCTGATCACATAGAAAAAACAATACATTGAAATGATGCCGGTAGTGGCACGGCTCAGATGTAAATACCAGCGGTCAGTTTTCAGTATTTGCATGCCTTGCAAGTAGATCCACGGCAGCATGACCAACAGCGCAAAAAAATTGCGGAAAAACACCACCTGGACCTGGCTGGCAGACTCACTGGTCAGTTTGACCAGCGCACCGATGCCGGCAAAGCAGGCTTCAGCCAATAACAACAAGGCTGCAGCAAGATAGAGTCGGGACGGTGTCACTCGGTTCAATCTTGCTGAAGCTTACGGATCAGCTGATCCGCGGCCATCGGTTTACCAAACAGATATCCCTGAATTAAATGACAACCACGCTGGCTGAAAAACGCCAGTTGTTTTTCTGTTTCGACGCCTTCGGCAACACAATACATCCCAAGGCTACTGGCCATACTCAACATGGCGTCGATAATGGTTTCATCGTTACGGTCGATACCGATATCTTTGACAAAACTGCGGTCAATTTTGATGCCGTCTATTGGCAGTTCTTTCAGATATTTCAGCGAGGAATAACCAGTACCAAAGTCGTCGAGCGCCAGCTGAACACCCAGTTCACTCAGGGCCAGCATGGTCGCGATGGCACTTTCGTGATCCTGCATCAGCGCACTTTCGGTTACTTCAAAACGCAGGCAACTGGCCGGTAACTGATATTGCGCCAATAACGCCGCGGTCTCTAAAGCCAGATTTTTCTGCTCCAGGTGGCTGGGTGACAGGTTCACGGACACATACAAAGGAAAACCAGCCTGATGCCAGCGCTGTAAATCCGCTAGTGCCCGGACCAGCAACGCCTGCGTCATCGGTACTATCAGCCGTAAGTCTTCCGCCAGCGGAATAAAATCATTTGGCGGCACTAAACGGTCGCTGTCCTGCCAGCGCATCAACACTTCTACCCCGACAATTTTCTGTTGCACGCTGTCGTAGATCGGCTGGTAGTAGTTCAGGAATTCATTGTGTTGCCAGGCGCTGCGCAGCCGGGTTTCGCGCGCCAGCTGCATGTGCGCTTTGTCGTTCATTTCCTGGATAAAAAACTGGAAGTTATTGCGACCGAGATCTTTCGCATGATACATCGCGACGTCCGCGTGTTTCAGCAGCTCACCGGCGTCAGCCGCGTCTTCCGGATAGACGGCGATACCAATACTGGGGGACACACTGACCGAATGCACACCCAGTTGCATTGGTTCTCCGATGGATTTCAACATCTTGCGTGCGACGTGGCTGATATTGTCGTCGTTCTTATAGCTTTCCAGCAGCACGACAAACTCATCACCGCCTAACCGGGCCACGGTATCAGTCAGGCGTAAAATGCTGCTCAGACGTTTCGCAACTTGTTTTAGCAATAAGTCACCGATGTCATGACCCAGGCTGTCATTGATTTGTTTAAACCGATCCAAATCGATAAAACACAGTGCCAGCGAGCGCTTTTCCCGTTTGGCTGTTTCAATACCGTGCAGAATGCGGTCCATCAGCAGTGCGCGGTTTGGCAAGCCGGTCAGCGCATCATAATTCGCCAAGTACCGCAGATCATCTTCGGCTTGTTTTTGTGCGGTGATATCGGTGAATACCAATACATAGAAATCGACTCGCTCGTCGTCACCAACTGCGCTGATATTCAATAAAGTAGGGCGCTCGGTGCCATCCGGACTCAGGACTAGCTCTTCACCTTGCCAGTGCTGATTGGCCTGCATACCACTGAGCAGGCGGGTGTAAAAACGTCGTCTGCTCAGGCTGATGCCCAGTTCATGCACACGTGGGTTATTCAAATAATCATCCATGTTGCCAAACACATCGGCAAACGACTGGTTGGCGGCGAGTACCCGTTGTTCCGGGTCGAGCAATACCACCCAATCACGGGTTTGCTGGAATGCTTCGCCAAATAGCCGCGCTTTTTCTTTAGTGGCCCGTGTTTCGGTGATATTGCTGTAGGTGCCGATGACACGTAACGCCTGACTACTGTTGGTCTCTGTCACTTTGCCGATATCGCGGAACCACAACCAGCTGCCATTTTTATGCTGCATGCGATAAGTAAAATCAAAATTGCGATCTGGCGCACTGACAAACTTGTTCCAGGCTTGTTGATAGCTGTCGCGGTCGTCCGGGTGGATCAGGGCCAGATGTTGTTGCATCGACAATGGATTTAGCTCTTCGCTGTAACCAAGCATCGCGTGCACACGCTGGGCATACATGCTGTTTTTTGGCACCAGATAATCCCAGACGCCGCTGTTGACTGCTTCCAGTGCTTGTTTCAGCCGCTGCTCACTGGCTTTTACTTTGTAATGCGCCTGCGCCAACAACCGCTTCTGGGCCAGCCGATTGTGCTGCCACAAAAATAACAGGATCAGCGCCAGCACGGCATAACTTGCCAAGGCAGCTGGTGAATACCAAGGCGCCGGATCGATACGCAGCGTTAACACTGCGGTGTCACTTTCCAGCCCATTGTGTGGGGAAACAGCTTTGACGTGAAAGGTATAGAGGCCGGGCTCGAGCTGTGGAAAAGTGACACTGGCGCTGTGTTGTTGCGGAAAGCGAATTTCGCGGTTGCCTTCGAGCCAGAATTTATACTGGATTTTATCGTTGTCACGGAAATTCAACGCGGAGAAACTGACTTCAATACCAAGGCTGTCATAAGCAAACCGGAATGATGCGCCATTGAGATTACTCAGCGACGTGGATTTGGCCTGATTCATCGCCCCGATATGGGTGATAGCGATTACTGGCTTCAGCGGTGTTTCTAACAGCTCGGCCGGATTAAACCAGGTGACGCCGGCATTGGTGCCATACGCCAGATTACCATTGGATAATTTCAGGCTGGCAGCATAAGTAAACTCACTGCCGGACAGTCCATCATTTTTGTCAAATGGTTCCAGTCGCAGCGTGGCCGGATCGAGCCGGGTCAGGCCTTGTTGACTGGCAAACCACAATTGGCCGTTCAGGTCGGTTTCACAGGAATAGATGGCGTTATTGGGTAAGCCGTTTTGCTTATGCAGATGATGCTTCAGTTTTAACTGCTGGCCGTCGAAACTCAGCAAGCCAAGACCACTGATGGTAAACCACAGATCACCGTGGCCATCGACACACATTTTATCAGCTTGCCGGGCAAGACCTGGTTGATAGGGCATCGCTTCATAGATTTTCTGCACACTACGATCGAGCTGATTAAACAACCAAATCCGATCGGATGCACTGAAAAAAATTTGTTCCGGATGCTGCGGACGTTGACCGAGGAAACGACCTGCACGATGTGTCGGCTCTGCTTGTTTTAACTCTGGTATAGTCCTCAATGAGCCGTCAGCGGGTTGATAACGATAATAATCTTCCGCGTTGTAGTACCAGAAGGCCCCGTCATGGTCGCGCCAGTGGCCGGCAGCCTGAAGCTGGATCAGGGGCTGCTGCTGGCTGTCTTGCAGCGGTAACGGTAAAAATTCACTACTGCTGGCGGAAAACAGGTGTAATGAGTTGCCACTACGCAGCCAGAGTTTGTCAGCATTGTCCGGATAAATACGCGCCACGACCCGTGAAAATAAGGCGGGTAACGGCTCTGGGTAGGCCAAATCCTGTACCGCACCTGACGGCAAATCCAGCCGCTTTAAACCATTGATGGTTCCGAGCACCAGTTGATTCGCCGGGCTTTCTGCCAGCGCCAGTACCGCCCGCGGGCTGAATCCTGTCGGTTGAGCAGACATCGGTTGTTCCGTTGGCGGCATGGCAAGTCGGACATGGTTAAAATGTGTACTGCGTGGGTGCCAGTAATAGGCACCTTGCAGACGACTGGCCACCCAAAAGCCGCCATCTGGTGTGCGAACCAGATCGGTTACACTGTCCTGATCGACTTCATGCACGCTGTCGGTAAAACGCCAGAGCAACTCCGCCTGACTTTGGCCGGGTGTGGCCAGATACAAGCCTTTATTGGTGCCAAGTAAAAGTTTGTCGAAGTACGGCAGGATTTTATTAATCTGTAAATCAGTTAAAAACGGCGCAGTGTCGATTGGCGCGGCAGCGCTCTGGCGCAACTGGTCTTCTGTCAATTGATAAAACTGAGAGCCAATCGCCAAGTACATTTGATTATTGGTCACTTCCAGTGACCTGACCAGTTGAGCACCGCGTTCGCGGCTTAGTTGTGTCAGCGCGACGAGCCAGTGTCGTTGGGTTTTTAAATCATAGACATAGAGCCCACGCGTGGTGCCGATGAGCAGTAACTGATTGAATTTTTTTAGCAAACGTACCCGCGACATCAGGCTGTTACCGCCATCAAATTCAAAAATTTGTGTCAGTTGCTTGCCGGGTAATTGCAGTTGGTAGACAGCTTTATTAATAGCCAGCAGCAGTAAATCGGGTTGTTGTTCAATCACATCAGACAGTTGCGGGATAGTGTCGCTTTCCAGTTGCTGCAGTGGCGTCAGCAGTTCTGCCGCTGACGTCTGCAGATCAACCTGATATAGCCCTTGATTCCTCGCCGCGACAAAAAAGCGTTGCTGACTGTCTTCCAGCACCTGAGAAATATCCAGTTCAACCTGTGCATCACCGGCCAGAGGTAATTGCTGCACCTTATAGGCATCATACCGGTTCAGACCCCGGTCGGTGGCCAGCCACAAAAAACCGGAGTTATCGATGTAAAGACGATTGATGGTGCCGCTGATCAAACCCTGCTCGGTCGTCAGTGGTGCTAATAGGGGTGGATTTGCATGTTCAGTATGCGCGGCTGCAGATTGCAGCGTACCGACGCCGACGAGCAACAACAGCAGGAAATGGCATAAATTGTGGCGTAGCACAGACATTTTTGTTGCCAATATTTTGACCAGCTGTTGAAGTATGGCGGCGAACATAACGCAGAAACTCATCAAAAGTCCAGTGGGATCCATCAGAAGGGCTGTGGCCATTGATAAAGTATGACCAGTGCAAATCCGCTGCACAGCAGCAAAAAAAGCGTTCGCTGCATTTGCTGGCTCAGTTGCAACGCCAGCTGCAAATCGGCCAGCTGCGGGTTTTCTGGCGGACCAATTCGCTCGCGCCGTAGTTTGGTGCCCTGATACATCACAGGACCAGCCAGATTGCGTTGCAGCGCAGCGCTCCAGGCCGCCAGATACCAACGATCCGCAGTGGGCAAGCCGGCACTCTGGCTGGCATTAAAATAACGCAAGGTTGGCCGAAATCGGTACAGTATGCCGACCAGTGCGCCATGCAACCACAAAGCTGGCAAAGTGAAAAGCCGCCCACAGGCACTGACGGCGCCACTAAAAGCGCGCTGGCTGGGTATTTTTCCGGACCAAGCCTGTTGCAGCTCCAACAATAAGCGGTAGCTCAGCGCAAACATTGCGCCGCCGAGCAAATACCACAACAGCACCGCCACTGCATGCCGGGCCTGACGCTGCGCCAGCACTTCAATACCAGCTTTGGCCAGACCTGTGGCAGACAGTGCTCCACATTCACGTCGCAGCAGAGGTTGCAGCTGATCTTTGGCCAATTGGTACTGCTGGCGTTGCAGACTGCTGGCCGCAGTTTGCACCTGCAATTGGTAATTGCGAAAATCCAGACACAAATACAGCAGGACAGCATCAAAGCCAACCGGCCATTCTGACAACTGGCGCAAGGTCCAGCTCAACAGCAGCACTGGCAACAGCACGACAGCCAAAGCTAATGCTCCGGCGAGTCGTTGTTGTGACTGACTGTCATTGCTTTTATTCACTTTCTGTTCAATACGTTGCGCCAGCAGGCGTAACAGCGGCCAGATCTGATATTGCTGCGGTAATGCGGCGTATTGCGCCAGCAAAACCACCAGCAAAAACAACAGTCCCGGCTCGAAAGCCGGGATCTGCGTCAGTAGTTGCCAGTATTGGGCAGCGAGTTGTTGCATCGTTGCTTAGGCTGTCGCGCGCAATTCGCGCAACAACTCCAGCACCATGGCGCTACTGTTTTTCGATGCGATTTCCAGATAGGCGTCAAAAGAGGTCGGCGATTCTTTGCCGGCAATATCACTTAAGCTGCGGATCACCACGAACGGCGTGTTGAGCTGATGGCAAACCTGCGCAATAGCTGCGCCTTCCATTTCGACTGCCAGCATCTGTGGGAAGGTAGCGCGGGTTTTATTGATGCGTTCCGGATCACACATAAACACATCACCGGTCGTGATCAGGCCGGTTTTGGTTTGGCAGAATCCCAGCGTATTGATACTGCGCACTGCGGCGGCCACTAAATCCGGAGCTGCGGTAAAAGCAGCAGGTAAACGCGGCAACTGGCCTGGCTCATAGCCAAAAGCGGTCACATCGACATCGTGATGGCGTAATTCGGTGGAGACGACGATATCGCCGACATTGAGTTCAGGATCAAAGCCACCGGCCGATCCGGTGTTAATCACCGCTGATGGCTGAAATAACTGGATTAACAAAGTGGTCGCAATGGCTGCGGTAACTTTGCCGATGCCGGACTGAACCAGTACAACGTCGTGGCCCTGCAGTTGGCCACGGTGAAATTCAAAACTGGCGACGCGGGTAGTTTCAATATTGCTGAGCTGCGCTTTGAGGATCGCAACTTCTTGTTCCATTGCGCCGATAATACCGATTAATTGCATAGGGATAGTCCTGTGACCTGAGTCCTGTGACAAAAATTGGCATTATACAAGCCCGAAGGATAATGGCCCAGCGCGATTTCACGCCGGGCGCTTTGGCTCAGTCCGCAGCCTTCCCTGCGGCTTAAATCTGCAGGACTTTGGCGGCGCCTTCCGTCAGTTTACCTTGCTGATAATCCTGAATAGCCTGTTCAATTTCAGCCACTGAGTTCATCACAAATGGGCCATATTG
>Ga0209294_1000122_pt1 | contig 11813 bp, 10 predicted proteins | sample LowerColdCreek_FD_184128 | JGI IMG/M metagenome (GOLD analysis project Ga0209294, IMG submission 184128) | Groundwater microbial communities from Cold Creek, Nevada to study Microbial Dark Matter (Phase II) - Lower Cold Creek (SPAdes) (version 3) | ecosystem: Environmental > Aquatic > Deep... | reverse complement strand
ATGCAGCGCGCGCCCGAGCTGAACCTGCGCGCGCTGCTGCGGCCCACTGTCTTCGTGCCCGAGAGCAAGGGGCTGAACGAGCTGCTGCGCGACTTCCGCTCCAACCGCAACCATCTGGCCATCGTCATCGACGAGTTCGGCAACACGGCCGGCCTCATCACCATCGAGGACGTGCTGGAAGAGATCGTCGGCGAGATCGAGGACGAGTTCGACGACAAGGACGGCGAGTCGGGCCTGTACACGCTGGCCGACGGCAGTCAGCGCGTGGCTGGTGACGCGAGCATCGCCGCCGTCAACAGCAGCTTCAGCATCGCGCTGCCGGACGAGGACTTCGACACCATTGGCGGCCTGGTCGCCCACGAACACGGCCGCGTGCCGCGCCGCGGCGAGACGGTGCAAGTGGGCGGCCTCAACTTCGTCGTCATGCTGACCCGCGGTGGTGCGGTGCGCTGGTTCAAGGTCACTCGGGTTCCCGAAGGCGAGACCGAAGCGTGAGGCCAGGCATTGCCGCTGCGGTCGCGCTGGCCGCCGGGCTGCTGCAGACCGCCTCCTTCGCCCCCACCGAGGCGTGGTGGGCCCAGATCGCCACGCTCGCGCTGCTGTTCGGCATGGTCGCCCACGCCACGCCGCGCGTCGCCGCCCTCTGCGGCGCGTTGTTCGGCTTCAGCTGGCTGGCCTCGGGCCTGTGGTGGCTGCACATCAGCATGCACCAGTTCGGCGGCATCCCCTGGGTGCTCGCCGCGCTGGCCGTCGGGCTGCTGGCGGCTTTCCTGAGCGGCTACTACGCGCTCGCGCTGGGCCTGACCGCCCACTGGATCGCCCCCGGCCGCTGGCGGCTGCTGGCCCTCGTGCCGGCCTGGCTGCTGGCCGAGTTGGCGCGGGCGACGTGGTTCAGCGGCTTCCCGTGGATCGCTTCGGGCTACGCACACACGGTCGGCCCGCTGGCGGGCTGGGCGCCGTGGATTGGCATCTACGGCATCACGGCGCTGGCTGCCTTGGCTGCCACCGGACTGGTGCTGCTGCGCCAACGCGCCTGGGCCTGGGCGGCGCCCGCCCTGCTGCTGCCGCTGGCCGGCCTGCTGCTGCCCCAGGAGTTCACGTCGTCGACCGGCCGGATCGCGGTGTCGCTGGTGCAACCCAGCATCCCGCAGGACCAGAAGTTCGATGCCGACCGCTTCGCCGCCAACCTGGAGGCGCTGGCCCGGCTCATCGAGTCCTCGCGCGGCCAGGTCGTCATCACGCCGGAGTCCGTCGTGCCGCTGCCGCTGGGCGAGTTGGACCGTGCCACGCTCGTCAGGCTGTCCAACCCCGAACGCCCCGCCTTGCTCGGCGCCTTCCTGGGCAATGCCGATGAAGGCTTCGTCAACTCGGTCGTCGGCCTGGGCACGGACTACCACTACGGCAAGCGCCACCTGCTGCCCTTCGGCGAGTTCATCCCGCCCGGCTTCGGCTGGTTCGTGCGGGCCATGAACATCCCGCTGGACAGCCAGGCCCGTGGCGATCATCAGCGTCCATGGGTGGTGGCCGGCCAGCGCCTGCGACCACTGATCTGCTACGAGGACTTGTTCGGCGAGGACTTTGTGCAAAGCGCTGTCGGCCCCGACGCCGCGACCGTGTTCGTCAATGTCAGCAACCTGGCCTGGTTCGGCACCGTGATGGTCCAGGACCAGCACCTGCAGTTCTCGCAGATGCGCGCGCTGGAATTCCAGCGCCCGGTCGTGCGCTCGACCAACACCGGCGCCACCGCCGTCGTCAACCACCTAGGCCGCATCACGGCCCGCATGCCGGCGCTCGAACGCGGCGTGCTTGAAGCCACTGTCGACGGCCGCACCGGCGCCACGCCCTACGCCCGTTGGCTGAACGCTTTGGGCCTGTGGCCGCTCTGGGGGCTTGCGCTGTTGACCCTGATGGGACTCAAGAGGGCCGCCTCATAGAATCGGCCACCCCCTTCTCCCCCCATTCCATGCTGACCTTCCAGCAAATCATCCTGACGCTTCAGGACTATTGGTCCAAACAAGGCTGCGCACTCCTCCAGCCCTACGACATGGAAGTCGGTGCCGGCACCAGCCACACCGCCACCTTCCTGCGCGCCCTCGGCCCCGAGCCCTGGAAGGCCGGCTATGTGCAGCCCAGCCGCCGCCCCAAGGATGGCCGCTACGGCGAGAACCCCAACCGCCTGCAGCACTACTACCAATACCAGGTCGTGTTGAAGCCCGCGCCGGCCAACATCCTGGAGCTCTACCTCGGCTCGCTCGAAGCCCTCGGTTTCGACCTGAAGAAGAACGACGTGCGCTTCGTCGAGGACGACTGGGAGAACCCCACGCTCGGCTGCTGGGGCCTGGGCTGGGAGGTCTGGCTCAACGGCATGGAGGTGACGCAGTTCACCTACTTCCAGCAGGTCGGCGGCATCGACTGCAAGCCCATCACCGGCGAGATCACCTACGGGCTGGAGCGCCTGGCGATGTATCTGCAGGGCAAGGAATCGGTCTACGACCTGGTCTACACGGACGGCCTGACCTACGGCGACGTGTTCCACCAGAACGAGGTCGAGCAATCGACCTACAACTTCGAGCACAGCGACGTGGATTTCCTGCTGTCGGCCTTTGCTGCACATGAGCGCAAGAGCCAGGAGCTGATGGTCGAGAAGCTCGCCCTGCCCGCCTATGAGCAGCTGCTGAAGGCCGGCCACAGCTTCAACCTGCTGGACGCGCGCGGCGCCATCAGCGTGACCGAGCGGGCCGCCTACATCGGCCGCATCCGCAACCTCGCGCGCGCCGTGGCGCAGAGCTACCTCGAAAGCCGCGCGCGCCTCGGCTTCCCGATGGCGCCCAAGGCCTGGGCCGATGAAGTCGTCGCGCAGATCGAATTGAAGAACAGCAAGAAGGCGGCCGCTTGATGAATCTGCTCGTTGAACTGTTTGTCGAAGAGCTGCCACCCAAGGCACTGAAAAAGCTGGGCGAGTCCTTTGCCGGCGTGCTGGCCGACAGCCTGAAGGCCCAGGGCCTGGCTGCGGCCGATGCCGCCGTCACGTCGTTCGCGTCGCCGCGCCGGCTGGGCGTGCATATTGCGGGTGTCGCGGCCAAGGCCGCTGATAAAGCCGTAAAGCAGAAGCTGGTTCCTGTAAACGTTGGTCAGGACTCCGCAGGCAACTTCACTCAGGCTTTGATAAAGAGGCTTCAGTCATTCGCTGCTAGTCAGGGACTAGTGCTTGGACTCACGGATCTCTATCGCGCTCCTGACGGCAAGGCCGAGGCCTTCTTCGTTGACGTCAACGCTAGCGGCGCCACGCTCGCCCAAGGCCTGCAGAAGGCGCTGGACGACACGCTGGCCAAGCTGCCGATTCCGAAGGTCATGACCTACCAGTTGGCCGATGGCTGGACAGACGTGAAGTTCGTGCGCCCGGCGCACGGCCTCGTCGCGCTGCACGGCAGCGACGTCGTGCCGGTCCAGGCCCTGGGCCTGACTTCCGGCCGCGTGACCAAAGGCCACCGCTTCGAGGCGGCCACGCCCGAGGTGAGCATCGAGTCCGCCGACAGCTATGCCGCTCAGTTGCGTGACCAGGGCGCCGTCATCGCCAGCTTCGCCGAGCGCCGCGCCGAGATCGCGCGCCAGCTCAAGGGCGCGGCCGATGCGCTGAGCCTGACGCCCATTGATGACGAAGCGCTTCTTGACGAAGTGACCGCCCTCGTCGAGCGCCCGAACGTGCTGACCTGCGCCTTCGAAGCCGAGTTCCTGGCCGTGCCGCAGGAGTGCCTCATCCTGACGATGAAGGCCAACCAGAAGTACTTCCCGCTGCTGGACGCCCACGGCAAGCTGACCCGCCATTTCCTCGTCGTCAGCAACATCGCCCCCGCAGACGCCAGCGCCGTCGTGCAAGGCAACGAGCGCGTCGTGCGCCCGCGCCTGGCGGACGCCAAGTTCTTCTTCGACCAGGACCGCAAGAAGAAGCTGGAAGACCGCCTGCCCGGCCTGGCCAAAGTGGTCTACCACGGCAAGCTCGGCAGCCAGGGCGAGCGCGCCGAGCGCGTGCGCGCGATTGGCCACGCCATCGTCAACCAGCTGAGCATGGCGACGCTGCCGTACACGGTGGAGGCCGACGACGAGTTCAAGGTGCTGGACAGCAAGGTCAAGCAGGCCGCCCAGCTGGCCAAGTGCGACCTGCTGACCGACATGGTCGGCGAGTTCCCCGAGCTGCAAGGCATCATGGGTGGCTACTACGCCCGCCACGAGGGCCTGCGCGACGGCGTCGCCATCGCCATCGAGGACCACTACAAGCCCCGCTTCGCCGGCGATGCACTGCCGCGCAACCACACCGGCACCGTCGTGGCGCTGGCCGACAAGCTGGAGACACTGGTGGGCCTGTTCGGCATCGGCCAGCTGCCCACCGGCGACAAGGACCCGTTCGCGCTGCGCCGCCATGCGCTGGGCGTCATCCGCATCCTCACCGAGAAGAACCTGCCGCTGGAGCTGCCGGCACTGATCGACGCGGCCGTGCCGCCGTTCGGCGAGCTGATCAGCAACCCGCAAGGCACCCGCCAGGCGCTGCTGACGTTCTTCGCCGACCGGCTGGCCGTGTCGCTGCGCGACCAGGGCTACAGCGCCCAGGAAGTCGACGCCGTGCTGGCCCTGAACCCCACGCGCCTGGGCGACGTGCCGAAGCGCCTGGAGGCCGTGCGCGCGTTCGCCACCCTGGCCGAAGCCGCGTCGCTGGCCGCCGCCAACAAACGCGTCGGCAACATCCTGAAGAAGGTAGAAGGCGAGCTGCCCACCGAGATCAAGACCGAGCTGCTGCAGGAGGCCGCCGAGCAGGCCCTGGCTGCCGCGATTGCCGACGTGCAACCCGCCGCTGACCGCCTGTTCGAGCAGCACGACTACACCGGCTCGCTCAAGGCCCTGGCCGCGCTGAAGGCCCCGGTCGACGCATTCTTCGACGACGTGATGGTCAACGCCGAAGACGCGGCGCTGCGCGCCAACCGCCTGGCCCTGCTGGGCCGTCTGCACGCGGCGATGAACCGTGTGGCCGACTTGTCGCGCCTCGCGACTTGAAGCAAAGCACAGATGCGCTCTGACCACGCCCACGGCATGAAGCTGGTCATCCTGGGCCGCGACGGCACGATCAATCGCTACCGCGATGACCACGTCAAGGCGCCCGAGGAGCTGGACCCGCTGCCCGGCGCGCTGGAGGCCGTCGCGCGGCTGAACCACGCCGGCTGGCACACCGTGCTGGCCACCAACCAGGCCGGCATCGGCCGCGGCCTGCTCGACATGGCCTCGCTGAACGCGGTCCACGTGCGGCTGAACCAGTTGCTGGCCGAAAAGGGCGGGCGCCTGGACGCCGCCTTCTTCTGCCCGCACACGCCCGAGGAAGGCTGCGACTGCCGCAAGCCGCTGCCCGGGCTGATCCAGCAGATCGGCGAGCGCTTCGACGTCGAGCTGCCCGAGGTACACATGGTCGGCGCGTCGCTGACCGACCTGCTGACGGCGCAGAACGCCGGCTGCATGCCTCATCTGGTGCTGACCGGCCCCTTCGGCAGTCTCGGCACCCAAGAACTCGCCCATCTGCTGGTGCAGGTGCCCAACGCCCGCGTCCACGACGACCTGATGAGCTTTGCCGACAGCCTCATCCAGGAGGAGCGCCGGCGCGTCGCCGAGCTGCGCGGCAAGGCCTTTTCCCCTGACACCCAGGCCGGAGACCTGAACTGATGTCCAACCTGCTGAGCGCCATCCGCTCGCTGATCTTTGTCCTCTTCCTGATCATCACGGTCATCCCCTGGGCGACGGCCGTCGTCATCCTGTCCATCTTCCTGCGCGGCGACCCCATCTACTGGGCCTGCGCAGGCTGGCTCAGGTTGGCCATCTGGGGTGCGCGCTTCATTTGCGGCATCCGCTGGCGCCTGCACGGCATGGAGAACCTGCCGCCCGAATCCGACCGCAAGGCCGGCGTCGTGCTGCTGTCCAAGCACCAGAGCACCTGGGAGACCTTTGCCTACCCGGCGCTGTTCAGCCACCCGCTGGCCTACGTCTTCAAGCGCGAGCTGCTCTACGTGCCCTTCTTCGGCTGGGCGATGGCGCGCATGGACATGATCCACATCGACCGCGGCCGCCGCACCGAGGCCTGGAACAAGGTGCTCAAGCAGGGCAAGCGCCTGGGCGGCCAGGGCAACTGGGTCATCATGTTCCCCGAGGGCACGCGCATCGCCCGCGGCGAGGTGGGCGAGTACAAGACCGGCGGCACCCGCCTGGCTATCGAAGCCGGCCTGCCTGTCGTACCCATCGCCGCCACGGCCGCGCGTTGCTGGCCGCGCAAGAGCTTCCTGCTGCGGCCCGGCGTGGTGGACATCTCCATCGGCAAGCAGATCCCCTCGGCGGGCCGTCAGCCCGGTGAGCTGATGACCGAGGTCAAGGACTGGATCGAAAGCGAGATGCGCCGGCTGGACCCTGAGGCCTACGCCAGCAACCCTCCGCCCGCCGGCGTCGCCGCTGCACCGGCCGCACCGGCCGCGCCGGCCGCGACCCCACGCTGAACGACATGCCGCCCAAGCGCCCGGCCTCGCCACTCCTGCAGGACAGCCAACTGGCGCTGTTCGAGGCCGAGGCCGCCGTGGCCGCCGCCGACCCTGGCGCCGCCAAGTCCAAGCGCGAGCTCTGGCTCGGCCAGCACCGCGTGGGCTACGAACTCAGGCGCGCACGGCGGCGCTCCATCGGCTTCGTCGTCGGGCCGCAGGGCCTGCGCGTCAGCGCGCCGCGCTGGGTGCCCATCGCCGAGATCGAGCGCGCGCTGCATCACAAGGGTGACTGGATCCTGCGCAAGATCGTCGAGCAGCGCGAGCGCCAGCAGCGCATGCAGGCCGCCCGCATCGACTGGATGCACGGCGGCCGCCTGCCCTACCTGGGCGAGCCGCTGACGCTGATCATTGCCCCGTCCGGGCGCGAGGTCGTGTGGGACACCGTGACGCGAGAGCTGCGCCTGCCGCTGCCCCACGACGCCAGCGTCGAGCAGGTGCGCGACCTGGCGCAGTCCTGGCTGCAGGCCCGCGCGCGGGAGGACTTCCTGCCCCGCTGCCGGCGGTTCGCCGACAAGCTGGGCGTGACGATGAAGTCGCTGCGGCTGTCCGCCGCCCAGACGCGCTGGGGCAGCGCCAGCGCCGACGGCAGCATTCGCCTCAACTGGCGGCTGGTGCACTTCGCGCCGGCCATCATCGACTACGTGGTCGCGCATGAGCTGGCCCATCTGCGCGAGATGAACCACAGCCCCGCGTTCTGGGACACGGTGCGTTCGGTGCTGCCTGACTTCGAGCACTCGCGCGATGCGCTGCGCGAGGAATCGATCGTGGTTCAGTGAGCCCCTCGCCCGGTCTGGCCCCGCTGAACGCGGGCCAGCCCAGTCGGTCTTGCAGACCGCGCTGCGGCAGCGCCGCAGCCCTTCGGCAGGCACATTGCGCCCACTGGGCGCGATGTGTCCGGACTCAGCCCCCGAGGGGACGGCGATGCTTGCCGGATTGACCGGCAAAGCACATCGCCAGACGGACCGGCTTGGGAGCGGCCCGGCGCTCGGCCCGAAGAGGGCGCCCCGCCGCAATGGTTTGCTGGTGAATATTCCCAGCCCTGCGCCATCCTGGCGCAGACACGTTCAGCAACACTTCATGTTGAACGCTGTCACCACAGGTACCGGAGGCCGGCTTGATCCGGCGGAGCAACGGGAGAGGTACCAAAAGAAGGCTGAATCGCCGCCGCTGGGCATCCCGCAGCGGCTTTTCTTTGTTCAGACGGGCACGAAACGGTAGATGCCGTCCGCGCCCAGCTCGCGCCGCAGCTCACCCCTCAGCCACAACGCATGCAGGTGGGCGATGGCCTCGCCCATCGCGAACGTGGTCTGGTGCAGGTCCAGCTTGCGCTTGAACAGCACGCCCAGCAGCCCAGCCGCATGCGTCGGCGCTGCGCGGCAGGCGGCCACGACCTCCGCCAGCCGCTCGTCGTGGTGCTCTTGCAGCTGATCTATGCGCGCATGCAGGCCGGTGAAGGGCTTGCCGTGCGAGGGCAGCACCAGCGTGTCAGCGGGCAGTTCCAGGTAGCGCGCCAGCGAGTTCAGGTACAGCGTCAGCGGGTCGGCCTCGGGCTCCACGTCGACGACGGACACGTTCGTCGAGATGCGCGGCAGCACCATATCGCCGCTGATCAGCAGCTTGGCCTCGGCGCAGAACAGGCTGATGTGCTCCGGTGCATGGCCGTAGCCGGCAATGCAGCGCCAGCTGCGCCCGCCGATCTCGACTTCGCTGCCCTCCATCAACCGGCGGAAGCTGGCCGGCACGACGGGCACCATCTTCGGGTAGTAGTCGGCGCGGTCGCGGATCTTGGCCAGCGAGTCCTCGTCCGTCAGGCCATGGCTGCCGAAGAAGGCCGCCGCCGTGGCGCCGCCCATGCCCACGGTCGAACTGCTGGCCAGGCGGGCGAGGTTGAAGTCGGTGGCGCTCATCCACAACCGGCAGCCCCAACGCTCGGTCAGCCAGTGCGCCAGGCCCAGATGGTCGGGGTGGAAATGCGTGGCGATGACACGCAGCACGGGCAGCCCGTCCAGGCGCTCGGCGAAGACCGTCTCCCAGTTGGCGCGCGTGTCGTCGCTGCTGATGCCGCAGTCGACGATGGTCCAGCCCTCGCGACCGTCGATGCGGTCGCGCACCAGCCACAGGTTGATGTGGTCCAGCGCGAAAGGCAGGCCCATGCGCACCCAGCGCAGGCCGGGCGCCAGGTCCAGCGCCTCGCCGGGGCCGGGCAGGACGTCGCCCAATGGGTAATGGAGTTCGGATTCGCGCGGGTTGGCCATGATGCAAAGGGCCGCTTCAGACCCCCAGTAGACTGACGTTAACGTCAATCCAGTTTAGCCATGCCCTCCCGCAAACCTGTCGCCGCTGTGACCGAAGCCACCTTCACGATCACGGAGCTGGCTGCCGAGTTCGACATCACGCCACGCGCCATCCGCTTCTATGAGGAAGCGGGCCTGCTGGAGCCCGGGCGCAAGGGCCGCAACCGCATCTACAGCCCGCGTGACCGCACGCGGCTGAAGCTGACGCTGCGGGGCAAGCGGCTGGGCCTGGCGTTGCAGGAGATCAAGCAGCTCGTCGACATGTACGACAGCCAGGCCAGCGCCGCGCCGCAGCTGCAGGCCTTCCTGGCGATGCTGGCCAGGCACCGCGAGCAGCTGGAGCAGCAGCGCGACGACATCGACGTCACGCTGGCCGAGATCCGCCAGCATGAAAAGCGCTGCCGCACCCTGTTGGGGCAAGCGTGAAGCTTTGCCGCAAGGTGCACCAAAATGCACGTTGACGTGTTCCATCGCGTCAACGTTTGACTAGAGTCCTGCCGCCGAACCGTGTCGGTCAGTCGCGCTGCGCGCAGTCGTTTTCAATTTTGTGGAGCTGTCATGACCCAGGGTCCGCGCCCCCGTCTAACGCTTGAACTGACTGCCATTGCGGCGGCCCTGCTGCTGAGCCCGGCCGCCTTGGCCCAGGCGCCTGCGCCCAGCACCAACAACGGGCTGGAGCGCGCACAGAAGGCTGCTGACGCGGTGTTTCACTGGATCAAGCTCAACGGCGAAAAGGGCGCGAACCGCCAGACCCCGGCGGCTGCGCCGGCACCGGCACCGGCCGCGCCAGCAGCGCGCAGGCAGGCGCCAGTCGCGGCCGCACCCCGGCCCGCAGCGCAGCCAGCCCCCGCCCCGGCAGGGGTGGAGCGCCCCGCGCCGACACCGGCCGAGAGCGCCGCGCCGACGTTCGCAGCCGCACCCGCCGCGCCTGCCGCATCCGAGGCACGGCCCCAGGCCGACAGCGCCCCGGTGATGCTGGCCTCGGCTGCGCCGACGCCCGCACCGGACGCACCGATGGCACTGGCCGCCCGGGCCGTCGAGCCGCCGCCACCGCCGCAGCAGCAGGAGGAAGAAGCCGAGGTGCCGCTCAAGCTGCTGTCCCGCGTCAACCCGACCATTCCGCGGCAGCTGCAGCAGCAATCCTTCCGCGACGGCTTTGCGCGCGTGAAGTTCACCGTGGCCCCCAATGGTTCCGTCAGCAAGGCCGAGACCCTGGCGGCCAGCCACAGCCGCCTGGGCATCGCGGCGATCGATGCCGTCAAGCAGTGGCGCTTCGAGCCCATCGCCGCGCCCCGCGAGGTGGCCATCGAGTTCGCATTCAGCAACGCGGACGAATGAGCCCGCCCGCCACCCCTCAGGCCCCAGGCGCCGGGCAGCTCTCCAGCAGGGCTGACATCGCCTCCAGGAACACCCGGGTGCGCAGCGGCATCAGCCGCCGCTCCGGGAACACCGCCCAGCAGGTCGAGCCGGGCAGATGCCAGTCCGGCAGCAGGCGCTGCAGCCGGCCCAGTTCCACCGCGTGGCGCACCAGCAGCCGGTCCACGCCGGCAATGCCCACGCCGCTGAGCGCCAGCTGCGCCAGCAGGCTGGGCGAGTTGGCCAGCGTGCGCTGCGCCGGCTGGGCCTGCACCGGCTCGGCGCCGTCGCGCTGCAGCCACCACGGCACGGGCTCGCCGGTGCGGGTCAGCAGCATCAGCCCGTGCATGCTGTCCAGCGCCTGCGGCAGCAGCGGCTCGCCCACACGCGCCAGATAGTCCGACGAGGCATACAGGCCCCAGTGCGTCGTCGCCAGCCGGCGCGCGGTGAGCTGGCTGTCCGGGTCCAATTGGCCCATGCGGATGGCCAGGTCGAAGCCCTCACCGACGAGGTCCACGCGCCGAGGCGTCAGGTCCAGCTCCAGTTGCACCTCGGGGTAGGTCAGCGCGAACTCGGCCAGCATGCCGCCCGCCACCCGCTCCGCAAAGTCAGCCGGCATGCTGACGCGCAGCCGGCCACTGGGCTTGCTCTGGCGGTGCAGCGCCAGCGCCAGCGCGCCGTCCACCTCGGCGGCGACCGCGCGGGCGTGCTCCAGCACACCGGCGCCAAAGTCGGTCAGCGACAGCTTGCGCGTCGTGCGCAGCAGCAGCTTTTCGCCCAGACGCGCCTCCAGCGCGGCGATGCGCCGCGACACCGTGCTCTTGGGCCAGCGCACGCGCTCGGCGGCGCGGCTGAAGCTGCCGGCCTCCATGACACGAGCGAACAGCAGCAGGTCGTCGGCGTCAGACTCCATCTTCTTGGCTCCAATTGATCCATTGACGGAACAATCTTATGCAAATCGACGGCTTCCGGCCTTGATTGGCGAATCCTAGAGTTCATTCCATCGCAACCGCCCCTCCAGGAGCACCGAATGAACATCCTGCAAATCAACGCCAGTGCCCGCCGTGCCACCGACAACGAAGGCTCGGTGTCCACCCGCCTGGCCAACGAGCTGACGGCCGGCCTGCGCGCCGCCTCACCCGCCGCCACCGTCACCGTGCGCGACCTGACGCTGACACCCCAGCCCGTGCTGGACGAAGCCGCGCTGGGCGCCCTCTTCACGCCTGCCGACAAGCGCAGCCCCGAGCAGGCCGCCCGCGTCGCGCTGGACGATGCGCTGATCGCCGAGTTGCAGGCTGCCGACACGGTCGTCATCGGCGTGCCCATGTACAACTTCAACGTCACCGCCCAGTTCAAGAACTGGATCGACGCGGTCGCCCGCGCCGGCGTCACCTTCAAGTACACCGAGAAGGGCCCCGTCGGCCTGATGACCGGCAAGAAGGTCTACGTCGTCACCAGCCGCGGCGGCATCCACCGCGACCAGCCCAGCGACCAGATGACGCCCTACCTGCGCACCGTGCTGGCCTTCTTGGGCATGACCGACGTCGAGTTCATCTACGCCGAAGGCATGGCGATGGGGCCCGAGTCGGAGGCGCGC
>Ga0209294_1000118_pt1 | contig 12050 bp, 10 predicted proteins | sample LowerColdCreek_FD_184128 | JGI IMG/M metagenome (GOLD analysis project Ga0209294, IMG submission 184128) | Groundwater microbial communities from Cold Creek, Nevada to study Microbial Dark Matter (Phase II) - Lower Cold Creek (SPAdes) (version 3) | ecosystem: Environmental > Aquatic > Deep... | reverse complement strand
AGGGCAAGCTTGTTAGGCTATTGAATGCGGCGCCCGACGCATAACCTTTCATTGCAGCCGACCTGCGCCAGCTCCGCTGGCTGGTCGGCTGAATTCCAACGTTGAGCCGCACATGATTCCCGTTGCTCCATCGGACTTCTGCTTCACTACGGATGAAGAGTCATTGGCTTATGTCCGCGATATCGTCGAAGAAATGATGCGCCGCTTTGGCATCAAACGGGACGAGTGCGTCGGCCGCATCAATCAAGTCTGGTCGCACTGGCCTTCCGTCACCGGCGAGTACGAGCTTTATCGTGAGGCGCCGGCCTACTGGGCACATGAAGTCATGTTCGGGCACGATTCATTCTGGTGGCTCTCGGAGTCTGAGCGCACGCGTCAGGGCCTTGGTGCTTTGCAGCGCAGACCATACGCGGCCCATGCGGCCCAACCTTTCGCTCCAGCGGACGGCTTCGCCGCCCGCTGAGCTTTCACGTTAGGCCCCACACAATGCGAATCCGAGGGATCCTTCAGCGCCTGCGCGCAACGCTGGGCATTCAATCCGGACAAGGGGCGGGAAGGCTTCGGCCGAAGTTGTCCCCAGTACCAGACAATCAGCTATTCCTTCAAGGCATAGAACTCTTGAATGACAACGTTACGCCTATGTCTTTCGTCATAGATGCCTTGATGCTCCATGCAGGACAGTCCAAGCGTGAAGCTACATTGCTTATGCTGAAGATTCACCACGAAGGGAGTGCCCGAGTGGCCTTCGCGTCCCACCGTGAAGCGATCGAAGCCGCCAGGGCGATTTGCCTCGCAGCCGAAGCGGGGCGGCACCCCCTGGTCTGCCGTCCTGTGCTCGGGTCCAGTAGCGCAGTGTCCGCGCCCTGATCGTCGGCGTTGGAAGGCTCTATTGATTGGCCGTCGCGCAGTGGGGCCTAACCACTCGCTCAACCGGACCCGCTACGGCAGGCCACCTTGGCCCGAGCTGAGGTACGCGGTACATTCTCTCAGCTCGGGCCAAGGCGTCCTGCCGCTGCGGGCCGGTTAGCTCAACCGTTAGGCGTCAGCGGCTATCGTGGGAATCGAATATCACATTACCGTGCCGGCGCCCGTCAGAGAAAAGGTCGCCGCAGCACTATCTGGCCAACTCTCTGGGCTATTGAATCGCGTGGACCCGAAGGCGAATGAGCCGTTTCCTAACGTCTTTGTGAAGATGATTCCGGAGGGCCTGTACGTATGCGACAACCTCACAGACCCAAGAGTGGCTTCGCTGCTTATCCGTAGTCTTATAGATCTCGTACTTCAATACTCGCCAGAGGTCACGCTCGTTGAGCCATGATGCCGCCTAACCATTCATTGCAGCCGACCCAGGCCGGCTGCACCGTCCGGTCGGCTGAACTCCTACGTTGAGCAGCAGCTAAAGACCTATGCGAATAGTCGAAGCACTTCAGATTTCGGGTCGGGGATTGGTTGTCGTCACGGATAGCAAGCTCCGTGATGTGTCCAGTCGTGGCGCCATTCCTCCAGCGGGTGCGCCGGTGCGCTTCTTGACGCCAGACGGAACTCACCGCGAATCAACTATTCGTAGCGTTGAACTGTTCAGCAGTCCGCCTAATCCAGAGAAGCCGTTCGCGTTTGTCGTCCAGGACGGTCTCAGCAAGGCTGAACTTCCGCCAAATACCCAGATCAGTTTCGCAGGCGAGGCCGCATGAGGCGGCAGCGGCTTCTGCTCAACCTTTCGCTGCAGCGGACGGCTTCGCCGCCCGCTGAGCTTTCACGTTAGGCATCACATTCAACTCACTTTTCGCGCATATGTCGTTCAGTCGAATCCTCACGAACATCTGTGCCGACGATCTGGCCAAAAGTCGAGACTTCTACGTTCAGTTGCTTGGCTTTGAAGTCAACTACGACAGTGACTGGTACGTTCAGCTGCGTAGCCCTAAACCCCAAGACCTTGAATTCGGAATCATCAAGCGAACGCACGAACTCGTCCCAATGAACTTCCAGACTGCACCGTCCGGGATGTACGTCACTTTTGTTGTGCCAAATGTCGATGAGCTCTATGAGAACGCTCGAGCTATGGGCGCAACGTTGATCCAAGAACCTCGAAACGAGTTCTACGGCCAGCGCCGCTTTCTAGTGCTTGACCCCTCCGGATGTCTAGTTGACATCTGCTCCCCTTGGAGCAAGGAAGAAGCGTAGGCGCCGCGCGTTGATGACTAACCCACCGCTCAAGCGGAGAGCCAACGGCGTGCCGCCTGGCCCGCGAGGCCGCGCTGGCTATCATCGGCCTCGCGGGCTAGTAGCCGCACTGTCGTCTACCGCTTGGCTAGAACGTTAGGCGGCAGAAACATGCGAATCGCTGTCCTCGGCAATTCAGGCTCCGGCAAATCCACCCTCGCCAACTGGCTCGCTAGCGCCATGGGCGCGGGGCTGCTGGACTTGGATACCGTGGCGTGGGAACCCGGCAAGATAGCCGTACCACGGTCTGCTGAAGCGGCTGCTGAAGAAGTTGGCGACTTCTGCAGTAGGCATGAGAACTGGGTGGTGGAGGGTTGCTACGCCGGGCTCATCAGCATCACATTCGCACATGACCCACTGTTGCTGTTCCTGAACCCAGGTGAGGAGCAGTGTGTGGCCAACTGCCAGTCCAGGCCTTGGGAACCGCACAAGTACTCGTCCAAGACAGAGCAGGACGAGCGCCTGGCCTTTCTACTGTCTTGGGTCAGGCAGTACTACTCCCGTCAGGGCGACATGTCACTCCATGGACATCGGGAGTGCTTTGCAACCTACTCAGGTCAAAAAGTCGAAGTGACTGCAAAGCCCAGATTGGACCCACCCGCCCCCGAGGTGCTGGCTTGGCTGCGCTGACGCCTCTCAAGAAACACCCCCCCCAAGTAGTTGATTTCATTGCCCCTTGCTCGGCGACCTGACGCTCGATCAGGCCGTTTGCGTTTCTGGCACCAGCCGTATGCCCAGTTGCCGGGCACGCCGGCTGAGGTGGGCCATGACGCGCTGGTGGCAACGCTCTGCGGAGTCCTCCTGCCCCTGGGCCGTGTACGCCTGCCCTCGGGTCAGCATCGCGCCAAAGAGCCGGCAAGCACATGGCAGGCGCAACCGCCGCTGACCAGCCAGGGTGAATCCGCACAGGGCCGACCCAGGTGTTGAGCCTTACATTCCCCGCTCGCTCCGGCCGACGCCTACTCGGGTTGGCGGTTCACTCCAACGGGTCTATCCGTCGTTGCCATGCCGAGACGTCCCCGAACCTCGCCTGGGCGGCGGACAGCCGCCATTCGCCTTCCGTCATGCACATGCACAAGTCACTCATCGCTTGCCTCGTCGTCGCATCCTCGATCCTTGCAGGTTGCGCTTCTTCCCCGAGCGCACCGGCTCAGCAGCCCGCAGCAGCGCCTGCGGCGGAAGCACCCCGCATTGCGCCTGCTGTCGCCATCCCCGCGGCGTCGAAGAAGAAGGTCGTCCTGACGATGACGGGGCCGAAGAACGTCGTCGAAGCCAAAGACTGGGCCGAGTTCAAGCGGGAGTGGCGCGAGACTTTTGCGGAGCACGCCCAGCAAGCGAACATCGCCTACTCGTTCTCCGAGGCGGACGTGAAGCCCTCGGGCGAGGAGGGCACCATCCTGGCCGTGGAAGTCGCCGATTACCGCATCGTGGGCATTGGCGCCCGGATCTTCTTCGGTGTCATGACGGGCAATGCCTTCATCGAAGCCAAGGTCAAGGCCGTCAGCCTGCGAGATGGGGCGACCTTCGGCGAACAGCAGTACAGCACGACCTCAAGTGCATGGGGTGGTGTGTTCGCCAAGGTGACGCCTCAGCAGGTGGACTCCATCGCCACCAACATCTTCAAGGACTTCGCTGCCAAGTAAAGGCAGTTCCGGGTCCAGGTGGGTGGCCCGGCGGTATCCGAGTGCTCCTGCAGCGGCACGAGGAGCATGGCCTGGCGTGACGGCCTGTTCACGCATGCGCTGTGCCCAGCGATGCCTCGATGCGGTCGGCCAGGCGCTCGGCCGTGCCGGCTGCGGTCTCGCCGCGATGGCGCTCGGCCACGGCGCGGGCGGCGGCGGTGAAGCGAGGGTCCTCCAGCAGTTGCCCCATCAGGCGCCGCCAGTCGGGACTGGGTGCGCCGGGCGGCACACCGATGCCCAGGCCCTGGCTGCCGAGCCGCCGGCCGGTCATCAGCTGCTCCATGTGGGTGGCCACCGCGAGTTGCGGCTTGCCGGCCAGCAGGGCCGCGGTCGCGGTGCCCAGGCCGCCGTGGGAGACGACCAGGTCCGCCTCGGCCAGGGCTGCGTCCATCTTGACGGGCTGCGCCTCGAAGCGCAGCTGCGGCCCGGCCAGCCGCTGTGCGGCCTCGGCCGACAAGCCCTTGGCGTGCACCAGCGCGCGCGCGCCCAGCTCGCGCAGCGCCTGCACCAGCCGGCCGAACTCGGGGTGGCCGGGGCTGAGGTAGGCAAACACCTGCGGGCCCTTGCCGCCGGGCCAGACGGGCTCGGCGCCGCTGTCGCCGACGTAGGTCGGGCCGCAGAACGGCAGGTCCGCGCCGTAGCCGCCGTAGTGCGACAACTCGGGGATGGACGCGATGGCCTGGTGGCAGCCGTCGAAGAGGTCGGTCAGCCGGGCCAACGGCGCCATGCCCAGCAGCGCCAGCGCCTGGTTGGCCACCGGCAGCAACAGCGCGTCGTCGGCCGCGCAGCGCGAGGCGGCTGCCGGGTCCCAGTGCGCCATGGGCGGGAAGTGCTCCCCGCGCGGCGGCACCTCGAAGCTGGTGCCGATGGTCCACACCGTCATGCCCGATGCCCGGGACGCGAGCAACGCGGTCGGCGCGTGGTCGCAGATCAGCACGTCGGGCTGCAGCACCTCGTACCAGCGCCGCCAGCCGGTGATCAGGCCGGCCAGCCCGGGGGCGTCCAGCCAACCGGCGGCGGCCAGCACACTGGTGTAGTTGCTGAGGCGGGGCGGGTTGGCCAGCTGTGGCAGCCAGACGGGCGCCTGGCCCATCGCGAAACCCTCTGCGGCGACGCGGCCATGGGCACGCGACAGGTCGCGCAACACGAAGCTCACTTCGTGCCCGCGCAAACGCAGCGCACGGGCGGTCAGCAGCAGGCGGTCGATGTGGCCCATGTTGGCCCCCATCTCCCAGGCCATCAAGATGCGGGGCATAGGTGGTGTCGAAATTCTTTACAAAAACTGAATTAGGGGGGTGTGGTTTCTGGCGTAAGTGATTGAGTGAATTGGGGATTTTTTGCTGGCCCGGAGTTTGCGTCGAGCCGCCACCGTTTCGCACAACAACCAGGAGCACCCGAACATGATCTTGCCGCAATCCAGCCTTTCCCGGCTCACCCTGGCCGCGCTGACCACGCTGCTGGGCCACGTTGGCGTTGCCCATGCTGCGCCGGTCGTCGGTGCCAGTTCGCTGGCGGCGGTCGCCAGCGGCCCCGCCACGCCATCGACCACAGGCGTCAGCGGCGACGCCTACGTCAACAGCTACTCCTCGATCGGCGACCTCACCGGCAATGCCTACGGCTACGCATTCGCCAACACGGGTGGCGCCTACGCGGTCAGCGTCAACACTGCCGGCATCGGCAACAGCGCCGCGCATGCGCAGTTTGTGCACCGCTTCACCAACGAGACGAGCGTGGCGCAGCACTACACGCTGAGCTTCCACATCTACGGCGGCAACATCTCGACCAATTCCTACTACCGCCCGTTGGTCAGCGGCGAATCCCTGACCGCCAGCTATGCGGCCTCGGTCAAGGCCAATGTGAACGGCATGGGCTGGACCTCGGTGTTCAGCTCGGCCGCCACCGTCACGACCGATGAGAACGGCAGCACCGGTTCGCGCAGCGGCACCGACCTCAGCGGCAGCGACGGCGACTTCAGCGACGGCAGCTACTACTGGAGCAACGACTACTACAGCGTGAACCTCGGCATCGTGGCTGCCGGCGGCTATGTCGATGTGCTGTCCGAGGTGGACAACAGCGCGATGTCCAATGTCGGCATCTACAACTTCACCGGCGGCGAGTGCGGCTACGGTGACGGCTACGGCGATGCCCGCAGTCAGAACTGCGGCTACGGCGAAACGTTCGCCGGTACGGCGTCGTCCTTCTATGGCGACCCGATCGCCCTGAACGGACTGGGCGGCACGGAGAACGCGCTCGATCCGGACGGCTTCGCGGTCACCGCCGTGGAGGTCCGTGACCTGCCGGAGCCGGCCAGCCTGGCGCTGGTGGGCCTGGCGGTTGGCGCGGCCGGTGTGGCGCGCCGCCGCCGCAAGCAGGGCGACGGCGAGTGATCGTCTCTCGCCCCGGATGAACAAGGCGCCTTCGGGCGCCTTGTGCGTTTCAGGAGCGGGTGAGCAGCGCGCGCAGCTGGGCCTGCATGCGCTGCCCCCAGGCCGCATCCTCGGCGGCCAGGGCCTGGCGCTCCAGCCGCGCGGGCGTGTCGCCGCCGCCGGACTGCAGCAGCCAGCGCAGGAAGCGCGTCTCCCAGCCGTCGGCGAAGAACATGCGTTCCCGCGTCCTCGCCCGGGCATGGGCGGCAAACAGCTGTTCCGCCGCAGCGGCCAGGTCGATGGCTGGCAGCGGGCCGTCGCGGTCGACGAACTGCGACAGCCAGGACGCATTGGGCGTCGCCTCGCGCGGCAGGCGCAGGTCCATCAGGTTCTCGGCCAGGCGCGTGGCGCCGCCCATCTGCAGCAGGTAGTGGGCCAGCAGCCAGCCGGCGGCGCGCGGCGGCAGCGGCAGGCTGTCGGGGGCGAAGAAGGCGGCCAGCAACGGCGTGCGGCGCAGCACCATCGCCGACAGCGGTGCCAGCGGCCAGTCGCGCAGCAGGTGGGCAAAGGCGTTGACCGTGCCGCCGCCCCAGCCGCTGGCCGTCAGCAGGATGCCGTGGTGCACCAGCACGCCATCGGCGTCGATCAGGCGCAGGTCGCTGGCCGTCAACATGGGCAGCGTGCCGAAGCGGTGGGCGCGCAGATGCTTGGCGGTGAAGAGCGGGTCCGGCCGGTCGCCGGCGCCGAGGAAGCACAGGTAGCCGCCGCGCGCCGCGAGGAAGCCGGCGCGCATGCGGGCATAGGCATCGGCACCGTCGGGCGTCTCGGCGCGCAGGCCGGTGCAGGCCGCGGGCAGGGCGGCCAGCGTTGCGGCGTCGCCCACCCAGACGGGCTCGTGGTGGCTGTTGCTCAGGGCCGCGAAGGCCTGGGCCGTGGCCAGCGCCCAGGCGGGCGGAGCGTCCTGGGCATCGACGATGAAGCTCAGCAGCGGCTGCGGGTGGCGCCGGCTCACCGGGTCGGCGCGCAGCACGTGGGCCAGCCGGCCGATGTAGCCCAGGCGGTCCTCGCGCTCGGGCTCCGAGAAGGGCTGGGCATCGATGATCAGCTCCAGCAGGCGCAGGTGTTTGGGCCCGCGGTCATTCCAGACCGGCTTGGCACGAAAGCGCCCGTTTTCGATGCTGGCGAGGTTGTTGTTGCCGTGCACGACGTAGCTGCCCAGGCGCTGCTGCAGGTAGTGCACCTCGCCCGTGAAGATCATGGCCACATGGCCGAGCACGAAGTCCGAGCCCATGCGCCATTCCCAGAGCGGCACCTGGGTCATCACGCGCTGCAGCAGGCCGCGCCCGAACACCATGCCCGAGGTGACGGCGAACGGGAAGAAGTGATGCGCCGCGGAGATGTGCAGCATCGGCCCGAAGCGCTGCTGGTTGATGACCTCGAACCAGCCGCCGGCGATGGGCTCGCCGTCCTCGCCGTCGAGGATGTCCAGGTCGTGGCAGAGGAAGAGGTTGTCGCTGTCCACCTGCAGCGTGCCGAGGTGGCGGGCGATCTCGGCGAGCTTGTGGGCGTGGCAGCGGTCGTCGGCGTCCAGCAGGCACACGTAGTCGCCGCTGGCCTGGGCCAGGCCGGCCGCGAATGCCGCCGTCTGGCCGCGGTTCTCCTGGAACACCAGCTTCACGTCGTCGCGGCCCGCCCAGGCCTGCAGCCGCTCGCGCGAGTCGTCGGTGGAGCCGTCGTCGACGACGATGACCTCGCGCAGCCCGGCCGGATAGTCCTGCGCCAGCACGCTGTCGACGGCGCGGCCGACCAGGGCGGCGTGGTTGTAGTTGGCGACGATGACGCTGAAGCGGGGGGGCGACGACGGGGACTCGACCATTCAGTGACCTCTGGCGGCTGGCATGCAGGGCCCGGATCGTAGTGGCGGCCGGCGCCGCTCAGTGCTGCTGCAAACGGCGGCGCCCCTCGGTGTGAGCTGCCCGCCGCCTGGCATGGCCGAGCGCGGCGAGCCCTGCGAGCATCAGGACGAAGGCGCCCGGCTCCGGCACGGCCGACACGTCGCCGCTGAAGTCGAACCGCGTCAGCGCCACCGAGGGCGAGATGAACTGCCCGCTGCCGAGGAAGGTGGCGCTGCCCGTGGCGCCGAGGAAGGCGCCCGTGCCGCCGGTGAAGCTGACCTGGCCGATCAGGTCGAACAACGACGCGGCGGCGCCGGGCACCATCTGCACGCTGAAGCTGCCGTACAGCTCGTCGCCGTTGGCCGCGACGAACCGGTTGGTGCCGGTGCCCTGGCCGGTGGACAGGTCGATCACGTCGCCCGAGTGGTAGGTCAGCGGGCCCCAGGTGCTGCTGCCTTCGGCGAGGGTCTGCACCCGCACGACCGGCCCGGTGGAGTTGATGACTTCGACGATCTCGGAGTTGCCCTGCACGCTGGCGCTGAAGCTGGCGGCCTGGGCCGCGCTGAGTGTGGCGCAGAGCAGGGCGGCGCCAGCGAGCCGGCGCAGGGGAGGTGTCAGGCGGTTCATGGGTGCAATCCTCAGGCTTGTTGCAGTGGGGTGGGCGTGACGCTGCGCAGGGCCCAGGCGGTCCAGCAGGCGGCAGCGATGTCGATGGCGGCGAAGAGGGCGATGGCCGAAGGCGCGATGGCGGCAGCCACGAGCCCCAGCAGAGCAGCGCCCGCAGCGAGGCGCCGCCACACGGTGGCCCGCCAGAGCAGGGTGGGGCCGGCGTGCGCCGTCAGCACGTCCATGGCGCCCAGGGCCAGCGCCAGCACGCCGGTCACGCGCACCCAGACGTCCTGCTGCACGGGCAGGGCCAGCGGCGCCAACAGCACGGCGGGGGCGAGCAGCAGCAGCGCGCCGGCGACGATCAGGTAGAAGCCGCACAGCCGCACGGAGCGCGCGGCGGGATGGGAAGCAGGGTGGGAGTGGAGGGCAAGTCGTGCCATGGGATGAGCCTTGTTGAACAGGTCATCCATTGCAGGCCAACGCGGGCCGCAGGGCTACGGGACAGGCGTCCGAGTCCGCGCGCAAACGCCGGCGGCGGCCGGGACAGTCGTCCCGACAACCGTCCCAGACTCAGGAAAAGCCGAGTTCGCGCGCCCGCACGACCGCATGGCTGCGGCCCTCGACACCCAGCCGCGTGTACAGGCTGGACAGCCCGTTGCGCACGGTCTTCTCGGCCAGGCCGAGCTGGGCGGCGATCTGCAGGTTGTCGCAACCGCGCGCCACTAGCGCCAGCAGCTCGCGCTCGCGCGGCGTGAAGGCGCGGCCCGCGTCGGCGGTGGCCCCGGCCGTGCCGATGAACTCGGCCATGGCCTCGCAGAAGCGCTCGAAGGCCGGCTCACCCGCCAGCGGCACATGGTTGCGCGTGCGCAGCGATTCGAAGCGGGCGCCCGGAATGGCGGCAGCCAGTTCGCGGCCCTGCTCGATGCCCACCGCGGCGTCGCCCTCGGCATGCAGCACCAGCGTCGGGCATTGCACGCCGCCGATCTCGGCCCGCACGTCCAGCGTCAGCCGTGAGCGGAACAGGCTGACCGCGCGCGCCGCGTCGCAGGAGCGGCGCTGCTGTTCGTTCAGCGCGGCCACCTGCTCGGGCGTGCCGTCGGGGATCATCGTGCTGGTGAAGAACTGCTGGACCGGCGCATCCCGCACGCCCCAGCCCAGCTCGATCAGCTGGGCCTGGGCCTGAAGATAGGCCTGCTGCTCCGCGCTGAGCTGCCGGCACAGCAGGCCGTGGGAATAGCCGCCCAGCAGCACCAGGTGGCTGACACGCTCGGGGTGGCGCGCCGCGTAGGCGATGGCGGGGGCCGCGCCGCCGGAGATGCCCAGCAGCGCGACGCGCGGCAGGCCGGCGGCCGCGACGACGGCGGTGATCTCCTCCAGCGACGAGGCCAGGTCGGGCACCACGTCGTCACGGCCCGACAGCCCGCAGCCGCGCTCGTCGTAGCGATAGACGGTGAACGACCGCCCCAGCCGCTCCAGCCAGGGCCGGAACATGGCGGAGACGGTGTCGTACTCCAGATGGGTCATCCAGTGCCCGGCGCGTAGCAGCGCCGGCCCCCGGCCGCTGCGCGCCCACGCAATGCGCGCACCCGAGGGCAGGTGGGTGAAGCGCAGTTCCTGGCGCAGGGCGACCGGCGTGGACATGGCGGCACTTTAAGCGGCCATTGCCGAGCGCGGCGCCGCACGCGTTGCTGTTGGCGCATGCCGCTGCGCCGACACTGCCGCAGCGAATGTGGAACCATCGCGGCCGGCACAGGTTCACTGCAGGCGCTGCCGCAGCCGCATCATCATGATGCTGGCGCGGTACGCGATTTGCCCCTCTCGGCCATCCCTGGAGCGACTTGAAAGAAACGTTTTTGGCAAACCCATCGCATTTGCTGACCGGCGGCGTGCCGGCCGATCAACTGCATGTCCTCATCATTGACGAGGGCGAGCTGTCCCGCTCCATCCTGAGCCGCATCCTGCGGGAGCTGGGGGTGCGGCACTCGCATCTGCAGACGGCCCGCCGCCCCGAGGAAGCGCGCCGCGTGATCAAGAACGCGCCGCAGCCCTACGACTTGATCGTCAGCGACATGACCTTCCGCCAGCAGGGCCCGAACGACATGACGGGCCAGGACCTGCTGGACGAACTGCGCCAGGCCAAGGGCCTGCCCATGCAGACGGCCTTCATCATGGTGACCGGGGAGGCGCGCTACCAGCATGTGGCCGACGCGCTCGAAGGCGCGCTCGACGACTACCTGCTCAAGCCCTTCACGGCCCGCCAGTTCGAGGAGCGGCTGCAAGTGGTGCTGGAGCGCAAGCAGGCGTTCAGGCAGGTGTTCCAGGCCATCGAGGCCGGCGACTACGCGCAGGCGGCCGCGCTGTGCGAGGCGATGTTCCGCGACAGCCCGACCTACAAGGTCTACGCCGCGCGCATCGGCTCCGAGCTGTATCTGCGCCTGGGTCAGCTCGATGCGGCGCGGCGTATGTTCGAGGCGCTGCTGGCCTACAAGGCGGTGCCGTGGGCCCGGCTGGGCCTGGCCAAGATCGACCTGGGCGGAGCCGATGCCGACAAGGCCTGCCGCGCGCTGGAGACGCTGCTGACGGAGAACCCGGCCTATGCCGATGCCTACGACGTCTACGGCCATGCGCTGCTGGAGGAGATGAAGGTCGAGGCGGCCGTCGACGTGTTCGCCAAGGCGGTGCAGATCACGCCCGGCAATGTGTCGCGCCTGCAGAAGCTCGGCTCGCTGCAGCTCTACCTCGGCCAGAGCAGCGACGCGGCCAGGCACCTCGGTGCCGCGCTGGCGATCGGTGCGAACTCCCGCGCGCTGGACTACCAGGGTGTCGTGGCGCTGGCCATCGCGAGCCTGGACATGGGCCAGATCGACGGCTGCGACCGCGCGCACAAGCGCCTGCAGGAGGCCCTTGGCCGGCATCCCGACAGCTACCGGGTGGGCATGCTGAAGCTGGCCAGCGAGGTGGCGCTGCAGCTGGCGCTGCGGCGGGCCGAACCAGCGCATGCGGGCCTGCGCGAGCTGGCTGCGCAGATGGACCAGCCCGACTTCACCTACGAGATGGCCGGCAACCTGATCCTGCTGCTGGTGCGCTGTGCCGGCCAGCAGCCCATCCCGGAAGCCATGACCTGGGCGACGCGTCTGGCGCGGCGCTTCTGCATCTCACGACCGCGCACGCGCCTGCTGGAGCTGGCGGCTGCCGCCATGCCGGCGGTCGAGGCGCTGGTGCGCGACACCGCCGTGGACATCAACGCGCAGGCCAACGAGGCGATGGCGCACCTGGTC
>Ga0209294_1000114_pt1 | contig 12209 bp, 15 predicted proteins | sample LowerColdCreek_FD_184128 | JGI IMG/M metagenome (GOLD analysis project Ga0209294, IMG submission 184128) | Groundwater microbial communities from Cold Creek, Nevada to study Microbial Dark Matter (Phase II) - Lower Cold Creek (SPAdes) (version 3) | ecosystem: Environmental > Aquatic > Deep... | reverse complement strand
GTCCTCGCCCAGCTGCGGAATCAGATGCACCTCGATCCAGCGCGGCGTGCCGTCGGCCTGCGGCAGCTCACGCTCGTAGCTGACCGCCGAACGGGTGCTCAGCACCTTGTCGACGGCCGGCTGGATGAGCGCCACGGCCTCGGGGCCGATGACCTCGGCGAACGTCTTGCCGACGATGCCGGCTTCGGTCTGCCCGAAGGCCTCGGCATAGCCGCGGTTGGCGAACAGGCAGACCTGGGTCTTGGCGTCGTAGAGCGCGAGCCAGGCGGGCAGGTAGGCGGCCAGCAGCTTGAAGCGGCCCGCCTCCGTCGCCAGCGTGGACGCGACGACCGGCCCCGTCATGACTTGGCACTCGCGCAGGCCAGGCGCAGGTCGTCCCAGGCGCCGGCCTTGTCGGCGGGCGAGCGCAGCAGATAGGCCGGGTGATAGGTGACGACCACCGGCAGCCCGCGCCAGGCGTGCACGCGGCCCCGCAGCTTGCCCAGTGGCTCGGCCAGGCCGGTGAGCCGGCGCGCCGCCTGCATGCCCAGCGCCAGCACGAGCCGAGGCTGGAGCAGCTCCACCTGGCGGGCCAGCACGGCCTCGCAGGCGTCCAGCTCGGCGGGCTGCGGCGCGCGGCCGCGCGGCGGGCGGCACTTGACGATGGGCGTCACGAAGGCCGTGGGCTGGTCACCCGTGCGGCGCTGGCCGGCGGCCAGCAGCATGCGGTCGAGCAGCCGGCCAGCGTCTGCACCCATGGCCTGGCCGGACGCATCGTCGGCATCGTCGGGCGGGTCGGTGACGACCAGCCACTGCGCCTGCTGCAGGGCGCCATTGCCATAGACCGCGTTGCGCCGCTGCTCGCACAGGCCGCAGCCGCGGCAGGTGGACACGGCCTCGCGCAGCGCCGCGGCGTCCAGACCGGCGAAGTGGGTCGGCGGGGCCGGCGCGATGCGAGGGGCAGGCGCGGCGACGGGCGGCCGTGAGATGACCGGCGCCGGCGCGGGCGCGGGCGGCCGCTCGATGACGGCGACGGCGGGCTCGTCCGGCGCGCCGGCGGCCGGCGCGCGCACCGGCAGCCGCAAACCCATCTCGGCCAGCATGGCCCTCTGGCGTTCGTCCCAGCTCATCGCTCGTCCACCGGCACCGGAAGACTCATGAGCAGCGCGTCCTCGCGCGGCCCCTGCTGCACCGGGTAGTAGGCGCGGCGCCGGCCGACCTCGACAAAGCCATAGCGCTCGTAGACCTCGCGCGCACGCTCGTTGCCGATGCGCACCTCCAGCCACAGCTGGGTCAGCCCCTGGCGGCGGCAGTCGGCCACCAGCCGGTCCAGCATGACGATGGCCAGGCCGCGCCGCTGCCAGGCTGGCGCGACGGTGATGTTCAACAGATGCAGCTCGTCCACGCCCGGCATGGCCACCCAGTAGCCCAGCAGCTCCGAGTGCCCCCAGGGCTGGGCCCCGCCCAGCCCGCCCCCCGAGGGGGTCAAGCCGACCTGGGGCGGCGCGGCGCAGGCTTGCGTGCGCGGCCCGCGCAGCACTTCGGCCGGGTAGCCGGCGGCCAGCGAGTCGACGAAGTTGCCATGCGTCCAGGGCACCGGGTAGGCCTTGCGCTCCACGGCCATCACCTCGGTCAGGTCGGGCACGCGCATGGCGGCGGCTTCGAAGGGCGGCAGGTTGCGCTCGAGCAAGGCGCTCATCCGAGGGCCTTCTTTTCTCGCTCGGCCGTCGTCAGCGCGACCTTGTCGCGCACATAGACCGGCAGCGCCTCGGCGGCGTCGCGCGTGTCGCCGCGCTGCCAGGCCGCCAGCGCCAGCGCGCCCAGGGCTGCCGCACGCGAGCGCGCCTGCGGCCAGCTGCGTGGCAGGTCGCCCAGCGCGGCGGCGTATTCCGTCAGCGCCGTGCCGGCCACGGCGGCGGGCTGGCCCCAGTGGGCGGCCAAGGCCTGCGGTGCATAGAGCGCCGGCGCCTCGACCACAGCCCAGGCGCCGTCCACCCAGCGGTAATGCGCCGCGTAGATCTCGCCGATGCGGGCGTCCATCGCCACCCAGATGTCGTCGCCCGCGCCGGCGCTGCGTGCGTCCTCGGCCACCAGCATCAGGCTGTCGATGGCCAGCACCGGCTTGTCGAGACCCAGTGCCAGGCCTTGCGTGACAGCACAGGCCGTGCGCAACCCCGTGAAGGCGCCCGGGCCCTGGCCGAAGGCGATGGCATCCAGCGCGGCCATGTCCAGGCCGGCGCCCGCAAGCAAGGCCTTGACCTCGGGCAGCATGCGCGCCGAGGCCTGGGCGCCGCCTGCCGACTCGAACACCGCCGTCTGCCCTGGCGTCACAAGGGCCAGGGCCATCGTGTCGGTGGAGCTGTCGAGGGCGAGCAGAACGGGCATCGAGGCAGTTTACCGTCGGGGTCTGTCCCGACAGGCCTGCGCCGGCTCACAACAGGCCAGGGTTGCGCTGCCAGATCGCCCAGGTCAGGGCCGATGCGAAGCTCACCCAGGCCAGGTAGGGCAGCAGCAACACGCCGGCCAGCCGCCGCACGCGCCAGAAGACAGCGGTCGTGATGGCGACCAGGGCCAGCAGCAGCAAGACCTCGCCGGCCGCCATGGCGCCTTGGCGCCAGCCGAAGAACAGCCAGGACCACAGCGAGTTCGCGACCAGCTGCAGCAGGTACAGCCCGAGCGCACCATCCACCCGCTGCGACGGTCGCTCCCGCCACACCAGCCAGGCGGCCACACCCATCAGCAGGTACAGCACCGACCACACCGGCCCGAACACGCCCGCGGGCGGCGCCCAGGCGGGCTTGTCGAGCTGGGCGTAGAACACTTGCGCGTCCACCGACGCGAGCGCGCCCACGGCCGCCGCCACGAAGGTCAGCGCCAGCCAGGCCACAAGGCCCAGCCCCTGCACCACCGTCCGGTTCCTGAACTTGCCCGCTGTCTGTCCCGCCTGCGCCACTTGCATCACCTCCTGAATGACCGGCCACGATAGCGCGACCGGCGCCGGTCTGCTTGAAGGTGCGGACCGGCCAGGGCGGTAGGAGGTGGCCGACCGCCATTCACGCCGCCAAGCTGCCATTGACGCGGCCCGCACGGCCACTCGCCGGCCGCCCGTGCCGGCGCAGCGGCACTGCGGCCAGCATGGCGGGCATGAACAGACTGCAACACTTGCTCAAGGCCAACCGCGGCTTCCTACTCTTCCTGCTCGGCCTGGCGCTGTTCAGGACGGCGGTGGCCGACTGGAACCCCATCCCGTCCGCGTCGATGCGGCCCACGCTGCTGGAAGGCGACGTGGTGCTCGTCAACCGTCTCGCCTTCGACCTCAAGCTGCCGCTGACCGACCTCGTGCTGCTCCGCTTGAGCGAGCCGCAGCGCGGCGATGTAGTCACCTTCAGCTCGCCGGCCGGCGGCACGCGGCTGATCAAGCGCATCGTCGGCCTGCCGGGCGACCGCATCGCGATGCAGGGCGACCTGCTGATGCTGAACGGCCGGCCGGTCAGCCACGACGGCCTGCACACGCGCGGCGAGGCCGTGGCGCCGGGCTGGGTCGTCGAGGCAGTGCGCGCCACCGAGCATCTCGAAGGCCGCCCGCACAAAGTGCAGTTCCTGCCCGCCCTGCGCGCGCGCCGCAACCTCGTCGAGACCACCGTGCCGGCCGGCCACTACTTCATGCTGGGTGACAACCGCGACAACAGCGAGGACTCGCGTTTCATCGGCACCGTGCCACGCGAGAAGCTGATCGGCCGGGCGCACCATGTGCTGGTGTCGGCGGACTGGCTGGGCGAGGACGGCTGGCGCATGGCGCCGCGGTTCGGGCGGTGGGTGACGGCGATCCGCTGAGCCGGGCCGGGGCTTGAAAGCCAGGCGGACCGGGACTAATTCCGCCGCATTCGGACTTGTGATGAGACCTGGAGAAAGGAGTTGGTCATGCCGTCACGATCCCGTCCGGCGGCAGCCGGGCACACTTCGTTGAGCGCGCTGAGGGACAAGCAGATCCTGGCCTACCTCGCTGCCCGCGACGTGCTGCGCCGGATCCGGCGCAGCAGTGCGCTGCTCGCGCCAGCGGCGTGCGAGCGGGTGCCGGCGTCGACGCAGCCGCGCCGCGAGGGTACCTAACGGCCCGCCTGCGCGAAGGCAAGCGCCGCGCGCTCGCGGCCGAGATCGATCAACTCCTCGGCCCGCCAGAACTCGAAGAAGCCGCAGGCGTTGCGCGGGATCTCGACCATCACGTCCGGCGGGCAGGCAGAGAGCTTGAGATCGGCAATCGTGTCCTCCATGGCCTGCATGGCCGTGAAGGCGACGTCGAGCAGGCCGCGCGAAGGCGGCGTGCGCTCGCGGGCCGGGCGTACCGAGTCGACGAATTTCAGGATGCGCCTGCGGTAGCTGTTGTCGCCGATGAGCGACGGGCTGATGGGCGGCATGGGGCTGGTTTCGGCCGGCCCGCTGAGGTCCACCGCCACCGTCAGGTCGGTGGCGTCGTCCAGCGTCGGCGCCACCGGCACCGGGTTCACGACGGCGCCGTCGATCAACGTGCGCTGGCCGTGCCGGAACGGCGTGAACACCATCGGCGTGGCGATGGACGCACGGATCGCATCGAACAGCCGGCCCTCGCGCAGCCAGACCTCCCGACCCGAGTCCAGGTCGGTCGCGACCGCCGTGAAGGTGATCGGCAAGGCCTCGATGTCGCTGTCGCCGATCAGGTCACGCAGCACGCCGATGATGCGCTCGCCCTTGAAGAGGCCAGGGCTACCGATGGTCGGGTCCAGCAGGCGCAGCACGTGCATGCGCTCCAGCGCGAGCACCCATTCGGCATAGACCTCGAGCTTGTTGGTGGCGTAGATGCCGCCGACCAGGGCGCCCATGGACGAGCCGGCGATGGAGCGGATGGCGTAGCCGTTCTCGGTCAGCCACTGGATCACGCCGATGTGGGCCAGGCCCCGTGCGCCGCCACTGCCGAGGACAAGGGACACCGTGGTCGGATGGCCGGCATTCGCGGTGGCGGGGATTTCCAGACTCATGCGCAATTGAATTGCAAGAAGCGCGCCGACAAACATGCCGCCGGACCGCCCGGCCGAGGGCCGGGGCCGCTCGGCGGGCGGTGGACGGTCTTGACGCGGGGCGCGGTGGCCTCAGGCGGCCTTGACCTCGATGCGCCGCGCCCGGGCCTCATCGGCCTTCGGCAGTTCGATGCGCAGCACGCCGTCGCGGTAGCTGGCCCGGGTCTTGTCAGCCTGCACGGCCGCCGGCAGGCGCACGTCGCGCCGGAAGCTGCCGTAGGCGCATTGCACGACGCTGTAGCGCCCGCGGCTGAACTCGCGATCGGACCGCTTCTCGCCCCACACGGTGAGCAGGTCGCGCTGCAGTTCGATGTTGAAGTCCTCGCGCCGCAGGCCCGGTGCCTCGATGCGCACGACGACCTTGTCATCGTCGTCGAACACGTCCGACGCCATGAAGGCCCAGCCGCCGAAGGGCCCTGGCCCCGGGTCCGCAGGGTTCACCTCGTGGGCCGACTGAGGCGGCGTGGCCGCCGGCTCAGGCCACAGACGCGTCAGCGCGCCGCTCGCACGGGCGCTGAGTTCGCGCCAGCCTTCGGCAAGCGACTCCCAGGCCTGATCCGCGCCCTGCTTGAGTTGCTCTGCAAGCTTGGTCATGGTTCATCCTTTCGACGGCTTGGCTGGCACGGCCCTCAGCCCGAGGTCACGGCAATGCGCCGCGACTGGGCATGCGCCTCCTTCGGGATGCGCAGCGTCAGCACGCCGTCCTTCAGGTTGGCGTCGATGCGCGCCGTGTCCAGCTCGCGGCTCAGCGTGAAGCTGCGGCGGTAGTGGGGCAGGCGCACTTCGGCATAGACGGCCTGGAGGCCATCGGGCGTCGCGGCCTCGACGGTGCCTTCGATCAGCAGGTCATGACCCTCGATCTTCAGCTCCAGCTTGTCCTTGGGCACGCCGGGCATGTCGGCCAGCAGCGTGATGCCGGCGGCATCCTCGAAGACATCGACCGCAGGCAGCACGGTGCGTTGCCAGTCCTGCTCCACGCCCGTGACGGCGCCGCTGCCGTGCAGGGCCAGTTGCTTGTTGTCGCTCATGGTGGTTTCTCCTTGCGGGTGGGGCGCGTCACTGCACGGTGATGCGCTTGGGCTGGACAGACTCGCGGCGCGCGATGCTGATGCGCAGCACGCCGTCGCGGTAGTGGGCATCGACATGGGCGGGGTCGACGTCGTCCGGCAGCGCGATCGCGCGGGTGAACGCGCCGCTGCCTCGCTCGCGGGTGTAGACCTGCACCCGGGCGTCATCGCCGGGGATGGCCGTCGTGCGCTCACCGGAGATGCGCAGCACGCCGCGGTCCAGCGTGACATCGATCTTGGCGGCGTCCAGGCCGGGCGCGAAGGCATGGATTTCCACGCTGGCGGCCGTGCGGCCGACGTTGATCGCCGGGAAGCTGCCGGGTGCGACCGAGCGGATGCTGCTGGGCAGGGCCGAAACTCCGAACGCGTCGTCAAGTTCCCGACGCAGGCGCTCGAACTGACCGAACAGGCCGTAGGGCTGGTTCAGGATAGCTTCGTACATGGTGTGTCCTCCGATTCAGGGGTGACACCGGCAGGAGACCAGACCCGCCGGCTCGGCAGGGAATTAGGGGCCGGCAATTCGGTTTCAAGAGGGGGTCGTCAGCGTCTTGAACGCCCCACGCGCCGGTGCAAGGCGCCCTCACTGCGGCCCACGGCCGCGAGCCGCCAGCTCAGCGCCGACCTGCGGGCCGCTCGTACCAACCCGTGGGTGCGACGTAGGCAATGCGCTGCTCGCCGATGGCGATGCGCCAGGCCCACCTGGCCGGGCTCGCGTCGAACGAGAACATCGGTGCGCCCAAGGCGGCATCCGGGTGCCTGGCCCGCACCTCTTCGACCAGCCGTTGCGGCGGTGCGCTGAAGTACTGCGCCTGCGGCCAGGCTGCCGTGTCGCGCGGCCCGGCGCCGAAGGTGCTGACCTGAACGACGCGCCCGTTCAGGTCGACACGCACGCAGCCGCAGGCGTGGTCGCCCTGCAGCAGGGGCACCAGCCAGAACGCGGGCCGGCCCGCCTCATCGCTGGCCAGCAGCGGCATGCCGGGCAGCGCATCACGCAGGGCGGCCATGGCCAGGTCGACAGTGACGGGCGGTGCGTGCACCGCCTGCATCGCGACCCGCCGCAGCCAATGGGCCTGCTCAGCCACAGTCGATGTTGGCGTAGACATAGTTGGTGTGCTCCACGGCGTCCCAGTCCTCCCAAGTGACCGCGCCGCCCTGGGCGTAGTCGGCATTCCACGGCCAGGGGTCGTAGATGTAGAGCTTCTTGTCGGTGGTGGTGCCGGCCAGGGACCAGCGTGCATAAGAGTAGCCGGCGCAGGCGCGCGCGTGGCCAGGGATGCCGCTCTTGAACGGCCGGCGCAGGTTGATCTGGTCGCGCGCCTTTTCCCACGTGGGGCTGGTGTCGAAGCTGGAGTCCAGGTGGTTGCAGGTCAGCGACCTGTAGCCGGCGCTGACATCGCGCGGGCAGCCATTGCCCGCCGTGTAGCCCAGCACCGGGGCAATCTGGTCCTGCGTGTAGTCGTAGCGGTAGAAGCACAGGATCATCTGGGCGGTGGCCACGGAGCAGTAGTCGTTGACCTGCTGGCCGTGCAGCGCGAAGCAGTGGTGCGAGCGCGCATGGGTATGGCCGTAGTGGTTGCAGAACTCCAGCAGGTGGGTGACGTTCTGCGTCAGCGTCCACTTGAGCTTGGCCAGCACCGGCGTGAGCGTGCGGGCGGCCGTGATCTCCTTGCGCAGCGCCGGCTTGAGGCTGACGCGGTCGGCCTCGACCTTCTTGAAGCGGGCGATGCGCTGCCTGCGCTGCGCGTCGGGAATGGCGTCGTAGACGGACCAGGCGTAGAAGCCCTCGCGGTCGTCGTCCTTGCGCTCGGGCACGCGGGCGAAGGAGGCGACGTCGTAGATGGCGCGGACTGCTCCCTGCGGTCCTTCCATCTCGAACATGACGCCCAGCTTGGGGTAGCTGTAGCAGACCAGTTTGGGCTGGGCGATGCTGGCGCCCCTGAACTCGCGCTTGACCAGCGGTGTGAGCTTCTTCACCGCCGCCTCGAAGCTCCAGGCCCGCGCGCCGATCTCGGACGAGACGACACCGGTGCCCAGCACCTGGCTGGCCGCTACGCGCACATTGCCGAAGACCTCGCCGGTCTTGCCGACCTCGAAGTCGTAGAACAGCGGCTGGCCGTTGATGTCGTGGATGACCAGCGGCGTCTTGCGGACGGTGCCGGCCGTCCAGTCACGCAGCACGGGAATGCCTGCGGCGGCGTTCTTCAGCACGCCGACGAGGGCATGCTCGACCAGCTCCTCTCTGGCGATCATGAGCTGGGCTTCGGGGTAGCGACTGGTGGCCATGCGATGTCTCCGTGGGCCCGGGCCGGGCCAGTTTGGGACTCAGGACACTAGGCGGGGGAGCGTGGGATTCATAGCCCCAATTCTGTGAGTCGTCCTGCAAGAGGATGATGGGCCGAGGGCCTCTTACTCCTCCCACCGGAAGCGCCACACCGCCACCAGCGCAAACACCGCGCTGAAGCCCAGCATCACCGCACTCGGCAGCAGCGCCTCGCCAAACCCCTGACCGCGCCAGGTCATCGCGTCCAGCGCATCGACGGCCCAGCGTGTCGGCACGGCCAGCGAGGCGGTCTGCAGCCACTCGGGGAAGATGAAGGCCGGCACCCAGGCGCCGCCCAGCATCACCATCAACAGCGTGGCCAGGATGGCCAGGCCACGCGTGGCTTCGGGCGTGCGGCCGAGCGCCGCCACGAGCAGGCCGAAGCTGGCCGTCAGCAGCGAGAAGCACAGCAGCACCAGCGCGAAGCCTGCCCAGCTGCCCAGCACGCGCACGCCGAAGGCGGCGATGGCCACGGCATAGATCACAGTGAACACGATCAGCGAGATCAGCGTGCTGGCGACGATGCGGCTGCCCAGCAGCTGGGCACGCGACAGCGGTGCCGCCCGCAGCCGCTTCCACAGGCCCAGGCGGCGCATCAGCAGCAGGCCCACGGCCATGTCCACGCCCGCCATCAGGATGAACTGCACGCCCATGCCGGCGAACGAATGCGCGTAGCTGTTGTAGGCCACGGGCGCGGCATTGGCGCTGGCCTGCACGGCCTCGATCTCGCGCGTCGTGTAGGGCAGGGACAGGCCACCGCCCTCCGGCGCTGAAGCCGATGCCGCCGATGCCGCCGATGCCGCATCGTGACGCTGCACGGTGCTGATGGCGTCGAACATGCGTGTCAGGTCGGCGCGCTGCGCATCGGGCATGCTGGCCGCGCCGCTGACCTGGCGTTGCATCTCGCCCAGGCCGGTCGCACTGAAGGTGGAGCGGCTGACTTCCTGCATCAGCGTCTGCGCCAGCAGGCCGCGCACGACGGCCAGCACGCTGGCCTGCGAAGGGTCGTAGTGCAGCACGATCTCGGGCTTGCTGCCGCCAAACATCGCGCCGCCCGCCTGTTCGCCCAGGCCCTTGGGCAGGATGGCCACGGCCCGCAGCTTGCCCGCGCGCACCTGGGCGACGGCTGCGGTTTCGTCGGTGACCATGGTCTTCAGCGAGGCCTCGGCCTGCAGGGCTGCCACGACGCGCTGCGACAGCGGGCTGCCGTCCAGGTCGACCACGCCGATGGCGATGCCGGCCATCTTGGTGTTGCTGCCGAACAGGCTGCCGAAGAAGGCGGCGATGAGGATGGGCGCGACGATGCTGAACAGCACCGCGCGGCGGTTGGAGAAGTGCAGTTTCAGTTCTGCACGGACGAGGGCGAGCAAGGCTTGCATGTTGAGTCTCTTAGGGTTGTTCATGCCGCAATCCACGAAATCTGCGGGCCGAGCGCCGGGCCGCTCCCAAGCCGGCCCGGCATGGCGATGTGCCGGGCGGTCAAACCGCCAGGCATCGCCGTCCCCGCGGGGGACCGGCCAAGGTATGGCCTTGGACGAGGGGCGCCATATCAATCGCGGAGCGCACGCCCGGTCAGTTGCAGGAACACGTCTTCGAGCGTGGCCCGCGCCGTGGTGAGGCCGCGTACCTTGACGCCGCGCTCGGCCAGCGCGGCGAGCAGCGGGCCGGTGTCGCGGCCGATGTCGGTCATTCGCACGTCCAGCCGCTGGCCCGTGCGCTTCACGCCCGGCAACGCCGCCAGCACCGCATCGTCCGGTTCGCCGTCGATGTCGACCTGCAGCACCTGGGCCGCCGGCAGCAGCGCGAACAGCTGGGCCTGCGTGCCGCTGGCCACCACGCGGCCGTGGTCGACGATGACGATGCGGTCGGCCAGGCGCTCGGCCTCCTCCATGTAGTGCGTCGTGTAGATCAGCGCCTTGCCGGCCGCCTTCAACATCTCCAGGTTGTCGAAGATGGCGTTGCGGCTCTGCGGGTCGACACCGGCCGTGGGCTCGTCGAGCAGCAGCACGTCGGGGTCGTGGATCAGCGCGCAGGCGATGTTCAGGCGCCGCTTCATGCCGCCGGAGAAGGTCGAGGGCCTGTCCTTGGCGCGGTCGCTCAGGCCCACCATGTCCAGCACCTCGTCGGCGCGGCGCTTCAGCAGGTCAGCCGGCATGCCGTAGAGCGCGCCGAACAGCTCGACGTTCATGCGCGCCGGCAGCTCCTCGTACAGCGCGATGTCCTGCGGCACCAGGCCGATGCGGCGCTTGTAGCCGGCTTCGTCCGAGGCCAGGCTCAGGCCGCCCGACAGCGTCACGCTGCCGGCATCCGGCACGGTCAGGCCGCAGATCATGCCCACCGTCGTCGACTTGCCGGCGCCGTTGGGGCCCAGCAGCCCCAGCACCTCGCCGGGCCGCAGCGCAAGGCTGACCTCGTGCACGGCCACCCGGTCGCCGTAGGCCTTGCGCAGGCCGCGTGCCGTCAGCACCTCGTCATTCATGACTCACCTCATTCATCGAATTGGCGCGGATGCTAGGGCGGCACGGGCGCGGCTCCGCTGCCGTTGCGACGGATGGCCAGCCCGCGCGGCAAATCGACAGCCCACGCCGCCAGCGGCAATACTGTCGGCATGAAGGCACGCATAGGCATCATCGGTACGGGCTGGGTCGGCACCAGCGTCGCGTTCTCCACCTTGCTCGCCGGGCATGCCAGCGAGCTCTGGCTGTACGACCAGCGCGGCGCGGTCGCCGAGGGTGAGGCCATGGACTTGTCCGACGGCGCGGCCTTCTACCCAAGCTGCACGGTCAGCGCCGTGCCGCTGGCGCAGATGCGCGAGGCCGACATCGTCGTGCTGGCCGCCGGCCGCAACGGCAAGCCGGACGAAAGCCGGCTGGACCTGCTGCGCGACAACGCCCGCATCTCCGCTGGCATGGGCCGGGCGCTGGCGGGCTTTGGCGGCATCGTCATCGTCGTCACCAACCCGGTGGACGTGCTGACCCGCGTGGTGGCGGCCGCCGCCGGCCTGCCGCCCGAGCGCGTCATCGGCACCGGCACGATGCTGGACACGGCGCGGCTGCGCGAGCGGCTGGCCGGCCACCTGAAGGTGTCGCCCACGTCGGTGCATGCCCAGGTGGTGGGCGAGCACGGCGACTCGTCGGTGATGCTGTGGAGCAGCGCCAGCGTGGGCGGCGTGCCGCTGCGCGACTGGCCCGGCTGGCCGGCCGACGAGGAGGCGACGCTGGCCGGCCACGTGCGCCGCGCGGCCTACGACGTCATCCAGCGCAAGGGCGCCACCAACCACGCCATCGGCCTGGTGACGGCCGAGCTGATCGGCTGCATCGTCAACGACGAGCGCCGGCTGCTGCCGGTCAGCCGCGTGCAGCAGGGCGCGTTCGGCTTTCGCGGCGTGGCGCTGTCGCTGCCCGCGCTGGTGGGTGCAGGCGGCGCGGTGCAGGTGATGGAGCCGGCCATGGACGCGGCCGAGCGCGCGGCGCTGGCGGCGTCGGGCGCGGTGCTGGCGCAGGCCTTCACTTCGCTCGCCGGCTGAGGTCGCCGCCCATGTCCACCCATCACCCTGACCGCCGCCGCCTGCTGCTGGGGGGGCTCTCCCTCCCCGTGCTGACGGCTTGCGGCGGCGGCGGTGGCAGCGCCGCGCCAAGCCCCGCGCCGGCTGCACCCGCACCCCCGCCGCCCCTGGCCGACGTGCCGGCCCTCAAGACCCACTTCGCCGCCCACTTCAAGTTCGGCATGGCCGCCGACCCCAGCGGCTACCGGAACGCGATTGCCAACCCGGTCATCCTGCGGCACGCCAAC